>Ga0247744_1000033_pt1 | contig 34877 bp, 24 predicted proteins | sample UWRJS154409C5_FD_180946 | JGI IMG/M metagenome (GOLD analysis project Ga0247744, IMG submission 180946) | Soil microbial communities from Arlington Agricultural Research Station in Wisconsin, United States - UWRJ-S154-409C-5 | ecosystem: Environmental > Terrestrial > Soil > Agricultural land... | reverse complement strand
GACAGCCCCGTTCCAACGCTGACGTTCGACCTGCTCGGGGTCGAGCAGCCGGCAGATTAGGTCGCGCCCGGCCCACCCCGGCGGGTGCCGCCTGGCACGTCGCTTGCTAAACCTGGGGCATGGCGCGAGCGCATGCTGGTCTTCGAGTCGGGATTGCGGTGGGCCTGAGTGTCCTTGCTGTCGCTGCGTGCTCGGGCACGACGACGGATGACGGGGATGGCGCCGGTGGAGCGGCCGCAGGTGGGACCGGCGGCGCGACCGCGGGCGGGTCGGGCGGCGCGATCACAGAGACCGGTGGCACAGGTGGCACAACGCCGGGAACGGGCGGGGCGCTCGGAGGCGGCGGAGGCCTGGGAGGTGCCGGGGGCGTCTGCTCGTTGCCGTTCGAGATCGGCCAGTGTGACGCGGCGATTCGGGTCTACTTCCACAACGCGGCGACCGATCGCTGCGAGCCGGCGACCTACGGCGGCTGCGGCGGCAACGGCAATCGGTTCGAGACGATCAGCGACTGTGAGCGCGCCTGTGATGTCGAGCGGACCGGAGCGGCCTGCGAGGTCGACGGCGTCGTCTATCCGGATGGCTACTCGCCGGTGCCCAAGCCCGCGAGTTGCGACAGCTGCACTTGCTCGGACGGGGACCTCACGGACTGCTCGGGGATCGACTGCGTCGAGCCGTGCCCCGATGACACCGTCTTTTCCACAGATTGCTCCGACTGCGGCCCGACCGACGCGTGCCTGGTCGTGCGCACCGGGTGCTTCCCCGCCTGCGACGATCAGGACGACTGCGCCGAGAGTGGCGGTATCTGCAGCCAGGGTGCCTGCCGCAACCTGTGCGGCTAGCGCGCCCCTCACTCGAGCCCGAGAGCGTCAGGTCCATCCCGACGGCCGAGTACCTCAAATCGCTCCCATGAAGGGCGGAGATGGCTCAAAAACGCCCTGACGAAAGCGCTTCCGGTGCGCCGGCACGCCCCCGTGCTGGCGCCGCGATGGCGAGTCAGAGCCAAAAACAGCCGGCCCATCCGACGACGCGGGCCGTACGTCGAACCCGGCGCTGGTTTTCTTCGCATGGCAAAACTCTCGCAGCAGCGGACCGGCCGGGTGACAAAGAGCTTGTGGCTGCCGGGGCGGACCCGATAGAAGCGGTGCGCAACGGCTGCGGTCCGGCTCGAGGTGGGCTCACGGGCTGGCGCCATTCGAGCTACCCGAGCGGTAGTCCCGGTCCCATCATCGCCATCCATTCCACTCACCAGGTAATATGAACAACACCTTGATGCTTGGGGACTACCTAGTCTTCATACTCTATTTTGTGCTGGTAACCTCATATGGCATTTGGGTTTACCGCAAGAAGAAGAAGGCGGTGGCGGATACCAAGGACTTCTTCCTGGCAGAGGGGTCCCTGACCTGGTGGGCCATCGGCGCGTCCCTGATCGCATCCAACATTTCTGCCGAGCAGTTCATCGGTATGAGCGGCGAGGGCTTCTTCGTCGGCATCGCGGTGGCGGCCTACGAGTGGCTCGCTGCGATCGCGCTCATCATCATCGCGGTCTGGTTGATCCCGATCTACCTGAAGAACAAAATTTACACGATGCCGCAGTTCTTGAAGACTCGCTACAACGAGACTGTAGCGCTGATCATGGCTGTGTTTTGGCTGTTCCTCTACGTCTGCGTCAACCTCACGTCGATCCTCTACCTGGGCGCCGTTGCCATCAACGGCCTGGTAGGCGGCCAGCATCTCCACCTCATCATGCTGGCGTTGGCAGTCTTCGCCCTGTTCATCACCTTGGGCGGCATGAAGGTGATCGGCTACACGGACGTCATTCAGGTCGCCGTGCTCATCGTCGGCGGCCTCGCCACGACGTACCTGGCGCTTTGCATCGTCGGGGAAAAGTTCGGCGTCGGTTCCGACGCGCTGGCTGGTTTCGGCGTGCTGATGGATAAGGCGCCGGATCATTTCCACATTATCCTGCCCAAACCGACGGCAACATCGTCCCAGCTCGAGATCGACAAGTACTTGGTTCTGCCGGGGATTGCGATGTACCTCGCCGGGCAGTGGATCGTGCAGCTCAACTACTGGGGCTGCAACCAATACATCACGCAGCGAGCACTCGGCGCAGACCTTCAGACGGCGCGGACTGGCCTCTTGTTTGCCGGTTTGCTCAAGCTCTTGATGCCGGTGATCGTCATGCTCCCCGGCATCGCGGCTTATGTTCTGTATACCAACGGGCACCTGCCCCAGCTCGAAGGTGGCAGCAAAGATGGCGCGTACTCGGCCATTCTCGGCTTCTTGCCGCACGGGTTGAAAGGGCTCTCCATCGCGGCGCTAACAGCTGCGATCGTGGCCTCGCTAGCGGGCAAGGCCAACTCGATCTCGACGATCTTCACACTCGATATCTATCACCGCTACCTCGAAGCCAACGCGCCTGAAAAGAAGCTCGTTTGGGTCGGCCGGGTCACCGTGCTCGTATCGATGGTCATCGCCCTCTTGTTCACCTGGGAGGACTTGCTCGGCATCGGCGGTGAGGGTGGGTTTACCTTCATTCAGAAGTACACCGGGTTCATCAGCCCTGGTGTGTTTGCGATGTTCATGCTCGGCATGTTCTGGAAGCGCACCACCGGTGGAGCGGCGATCGTCGGGGTGCTGATGGGCTTCGCGCTCTCGGTGTTCTTCAACAACTTCGCGCCCGCGGTCCTCGGGCACGACACGTTCCTCTACACCGCCTACCCGAACGGCCGTGGGGGCTACGAGATTCCGTTCCTGATCTGCATGGGGCTGTCGTTCTTCTTCACGGCGGGCACGATGATCGCCATCAGTCTCGCTGGGCCGAAGGTGAATCCGAAGGCGTTCGAAGTCGACGCCTCCATGTTCAAGCTGAGTAAGTCGACGACGGTGCTGATTGTCATCAACTTCCTCCTCTTGGCTGCCATCTACGTGAAGTTCTGGTGATCGGGTTTCGAGCGGAGGAACGAGCACGTTCCTCCGCTCTATTCTCCCCGGTTGTCTCGGTCAGCGAAGCTCAGCGGATTGCCGCGAGCAGAGGCGAGAAATCGACCTGGTCCAAGGCCGGGAAATACTCCTCCACGGCCTCACGCTGCAGGCGCCGGCAGATGTCCTCGCGGAAGAAATGCTCGCCACTGCGCACCACGTAGTTGAGGAGGAAGACGCGGTAGCTCTCCTTGATGAAGAGCACGTCCTCCTCCGACAGCGGCAGCCTTTGGTGATAGGCGCGGAGGAACTTCAAGAAGCGATCCTCGAGCAGGGGCCCCAGCGTGTAGCTGAACGTGTCCTGGTCGCCCTCGGCGCGCACGACGCGCGCGCAAAAGTAGAAATCGAGGGTGCGTGGCTCGACCCGGAACCAGTCGTAGTCCCAGCGGGTGAAGAAGCGAAAGCCGCTGTTTTCGAGGCCGACCGAGAAGTTGCCGATGTTCCAGTCGACGAGGACCGGCACCTTGCGCATCGAGTGGTAACCGAGGCGCTCGGCGTTGGTCAAAAACGTCTCGCACTGCTGGCGCAAGGTCGTCTCCAGCTCGTCCGAGAAGTTGCGTACGGCGCGCCAGGCGGGGTTGCCGAGAGCATCGTAGAGCGACGCCACATCGGAGCCGAGCGAGTTCCAGCTGGGCAGGAGGCCCGGTGCAGCGTTGGACGACGCCAGGTGAAATTCCGCCATTTCGCGGGCCAAGGCCAGGATTTGCGACTCGTCCAGCACCTTGGGCAAGAAGTCGTAGAAGGGCGCCTTCTCGTAGAAGACGACCCAAAAGTTTCCTTCGCGATGGGTGAACACCTCGCTGTCCTTCTCGAGACAACCAGCGAGGAACTTGCGAAAGCGGGTCCCGCCCAGACGCCGGATCCATTGCTGGATGATGCGGTGGTCCTGCCGGAAGTGGACGTACGAGCCGTAGGATGACGTTTTGGCGACGACCTCGCTGAGATCGTCCAGCTCGACGAGGTACACGTGGTTCGTGGAGACGTTCGCGCTCACCTCACGGATGTTGGTGATACCGCGGCGGTCGCCGTAGGCGGCCCAGCCGGAGGACACGAGCTCGGGGAATTCGATGCCACCGCCGAACAGATCGCCCTCCCGCATGGGTGCAGCCTAGCAGGGGCAGGGCGAAAATATGGCAAGAGCCGCCATCCGAAGGGATGGCGGCTCTCAGGAAGGCGAGCCCGGCACCCCAGCAGGATGGCGGCTCTCGCTGCGGCCTTCTCGCGGACGGGCCAGCGGTCTCAGCAGGAGTAATACAGCTGGAACTCGACCGGCGGCGTCGTCTGCAGGAGCTTGGTGACGTCCTGCTGCTTGAGGCTGATGTACGCGTCGATCATGCTGTCGCTCATCACGCCGCCCGCCTTGAGGAACTCGCGGTCCTTGTCCAGGGCCTCGAGCGCCTGCTCGAGCGAGTGCGCGACGCGCGGGAACTTGCTCTTGCCGGCCAGCTCGAGCTCGAACAAGTCCTCGTCACCGGGCTCACCCGGGTCCATCTTCTTCGCGATGCCGTCGAGGCCGGCCATCATCATCGCGGTGAACGCCAAGTAGGGGTTTGCCGTCGAGTCGGGGAAGCGAACCTCGATGCGCTTGCCCTTTTCCGGAATGACGAACGGGATGCGCAGCGAGGCCGAGCGGTTACGCGCGGAGTAGGCGAGGATCGTGGGAGCCTCGAAGCCCGGGACCAGGCGCTTGTAGCTGTTGGTCGAGGGATTGGTGAAGGCATTGATGGCGCGGGCGTGGTGGATGATGCCGGCGATGTAGTGCTTCGCGAGCTCGGATAGGCCTGCGTGCCAGTTGCCGGCGAAGAGGTTCTTGCCGTCCTTGAAGATCGACTGGTGGACGTGCATGCCGTTGCCGTTGTCGCCGACGAGGGGCTTGGGCATGAAGGTCGCCGTCTTGCCGTGCTTCGCCGCGACGTTATGCACGATGTACTTCAGCATCTGCACTTCGTCGGCCTTCTTGACCAGCGTGCCGACGCCCACACCGATTTCACACTGACCGGCGTTCGCCACTTCGTGATGGTGCACTTCCGGCACCATGCCCACCTGGGTGATGAGCTTGCACATCTCGGCCCGGATGTCGTTCAGCGTGTCGACGGGGGGCACCGGGAAGTAGCCGCCCTTCACGCCGGGGCTGTGACCGTGGAATCCGGGCGCGTCCGTGGACCACGCAGCTTCCTCGCTGGAGATCTTGAACATCTGGCTGCCCATGCTGACGTCGTACTGGACCGAGTCGAAGATGAAGAACTCGTTCTCGGGGCCGAAGTAGGCGGTGTCACCCACGCCGCTCGCGTTGAGGTACGCGAGACCGCGCTTGGCAATGCTGCGCGGGCAGCGGTCGTAGCCCTTCATGTCGGCGGGCTCGATCACGTCGGCGGTGATGTTGAGCTGGCTGTACTTCGCAAACGGATCGACGAAGGCGCTGTCCGGGTCCGGCATGAGGATCATGTCCGACTCGTTGATGCCCTTCCAACCGGCGATCGACGAGCCGTCGAACATCTTGCCTTCGGTGAAGAACTTCGGGTTGACCTCAGCCGTGGGGACGGTGACGTGCTGCTCTTTGCCCTTGGTGTCGGTGAAGCGCACGTCGACGAACTCGATCGCCTCGTCCTTGAGTTTCTTCAGAATATCAGCTGCGGTGGTCATCATTGCTCCTTAGTTGACTTGGACCTGGTTCGGCCCGGCGCGGGGGACGGCAGCGGGGTGCCGGTGGCGCGCGGAGCCGCATGGCTGGGGGCAGGGACCACCGGGGTGGCCCGTGCGGAACCAGGGATTACCGAGCCCATGTTTCCAAATCTTTTCGGAGACGTTCCCCGGCCAACCGGCTGCCGCCAAACGCCGTCTGCCGAGGCTTTGCCCCCCGTGTGGGGGGGCCGCATGGGCGGGCCAGCTGACCCTGGCGAGAAAATCGAGGTGAAATCAGGGCGAGTGTCGGTCAGTGGTATCTCTTTCGCGAGGTCTTTGATATTTCGAGGGCTGGGACACCTCAACAGTCAGGGGATTTCATGAAGTTGAATCAGGTCGTGGCCGGCGTGAGCGCCGCATGCTGTTGGGCACCTTTGACGTTGGCGCAGACGGAGGCCGGCGCCTCTGCCTCGGTCGAGACTTCCGCTGCAGCGCCCGTGGAGGCGAGCGCTCCGACGTACGCCGACCCTCCACCCCCGCCGCCCTCCGAGGAGCCGGCCGCTGAACCGGCGGCGGAGCCGGTGAGCGAGGCCCCGTCGGAGCCAGCTACGGCAGCCGGAAGCGAGAAGGTTCCGTACATGCAGCGTTACAAACCGGAGGCGATGGTGTGGGAGATGGGCCTGTTCGCCGGCCTGTTCCTGCCGTCGGCGGGCTTGCCGCTCTACTCCGCGCAGCTGCCGTACGTGGCCTACGATGGCCAGGCCTTCGCGCTCGGCGGTCGGGTGGCGTTTTTCCCCCTCAGTTACCTGGGCGCTGAAGCCGAGTTTATGTGGGCGGACGGCAGCACCAGGGAAGACCTGTCGGCCACCGTCGATCCGCGCCTCGTCGCCAACGACGCCAAGTTCAACGCCTACCGCTTCCAAGTGATTGGACAGTTGCCGTTCTGGAGCATCGTGCCGTTTGCCTTGGCCGGCGTGAGCGCCGTCGGCGCGACGAGCCAAGCGACCGGCCACGGCACGAGCGCCGTGTTCCATTTCGGAATTGGCGCCAAGGTGCCCATCACCAAGGATTTTTCGATCCGCGTCGACGTGCGTGAGAACATGATGGGTCGGTCGAACGCCAGCTTCGGCGGTGTCTCCTTCAGCGAGGAAGTCTTGATCGGCGGTACGGTCACCTTCGGTCGCAAGGCGGCGCCGCTTCCGGCTGCCGCGCCCGAGGATGCCGATGGCGACACGGTGCCCGACGAGACGGATGCCTGTCCCGAAGTGGCGGCCCTCACCCCAGATGGCTGTCCGGGCGACCTCGACCAGGACGGCGTGCTCGATCCGGACGATCACTGCCCGCGCGAGGCAGGGACGACGCCAGAAGGCTGCCCCGATCCGGATCCCGACAAGGACGGCGTGCCCCTGCCTTGTGACATGTGCCCCGACGACGTGGGGGTCAGCCCGGGCGGTTGCCCCATCCTCGACGCAGACGGCGACGGCATCATCGATCAAGTCGACGAGTGCCCGAAGGAACCGGAGACCCAGAACGGGTTCGAGGACGCCAATGGCTGCCCGGACGAGCTGCCGAAGGAAGTGGAGAAGTTCAACGGCTCCATCCCCGGCATCACCTTCGTGCAGGGCTCGCCGAAGATCGAGAAGAAGAGCGACGCGACGCTCCAGTCCTGCGCCGACGTACTCACCAAGTATCCGTCCATCAAGCTCGAGATCACCGGCCACACTTCGAACGAAGGCAACAAGGACTTCAACCAGAAGCTGTCGGAAGACCGCGCTGGTGCCGTCCGTGATTGGCTCATCGACCACGGAGTGGCAGGCGAGCGCCTCGAGGCGAAGGGGGTGGGCTCGGACGCACCGGTGGCCGACAACAAAACGGCCGCCGGTCGGGAGAAGAATCGGCGCATCGAGTTCGCGATCGCCACCCAGTAGGGTGGGCCAGCTACTGGATGTCGAGCTCGGGCAGGCCCTTCACGAGCTCGTCGATCGCCTTCATTTGAATCAAAAACGGCTCGAGTTGCGCCAGAGGAAGCGCGCTCGGGCCGTCGCACTTGGCAAGGTCGGGGTCTGGATGAGACTCCAGGAACAGGCCCGCCAGCCCCGTGGCCAGGCCGGCCCGGGCGAGCTCGGCGACCTGACCGCGCCGGCCCCCGGACGTCTCGGCCCCGGGGGCGCGGGTTTGCAGAGCGTGCGTCACGTCGAAAATGACGGGCAGGTTGCCCGTGACTCGTTTCATCACGCCAAAGCCCAGCATGTCGACGACGAGGTTGTCGTAGCCGAACGAGGTCCCGCGGTCGCACAGGATGAGCTGATCGTTGCCAGCACTCCTGAATTTCCCTGCGACGTGCGCCATCTGCTCCGGGCTCAGGAACTGCGGCTTCTTGACGTTGATGGGCTTGCCCGTGGCAGCCAGCGCCAGCACCAGATCCGTCTGCCGGGCCAGGAATGCCGGCAGCTGCAGCACGTCGACCACCTCGGCCACTTGCGCAGCCTGCCAGGGCTCGTGCACGTCCGTGAGGACCGGCACGCCGAGCTCGCTCTTGAGCTCGGCGAAGATGCGCAGACCTTCGTCGAGACCCGGTCCGCGAAAGGATTGTCCCGAGGAGCGATTGGCCTTGTCGAAGCTGGCCTTGAACACGAACGGGATGCCGACCTTCGCGGTGACCTTGACGTACTCTTCGCAGACTCGGAGCGCGAAATCGCGCGATTCGAGCACGTTGACGCCTCCGAACAGGGTGAAGGGCAAGGAGTTACTCACCTCGAGCTCTGCGATCCGCACCATGTCCGTCAAAGGCTCGACCAGATCCGTCTCCAATGCCAGGGTCGGCGGGAGCGATGAAGGTTTTCCCCGCTGCGCCAGAGCCCGCCGCCTTTGGGTCCGGTGAGGGGGTGCTCTTCTGGTACGGGGCCGAGCACGTAGCGCGGGCTGAGAATTCTCGGCGCTACCGCATCGAAAACCGCCTTTTACACCTGCCCCTGGCCCGGTCCCACGTGGGCCGACGCGTGCCGGATGCGGTCCTCGATGGCGTGCGGCTCGTGCTCAGCGTGCGCCCGTTCGTAGACGGTGTCGCACGGTCCGAGCTCGAGCGCCTGCGAGCGCGGGGGCTAGCCGTCTGGGCCGACTACGACGACCTCCTGTTCCAAGGCCAGGTCGACGACTTCCCGAACGCCCGCAAGTTCTGGCATCGCTTCCGCTGGAAGAGGCGCCTACCGGTGTACCGAGCAGGGCTCGCCGTGTTCGATGCGTTCACGTGTTCGACCGAGGCGATCGCCGAGGCCTTGCGCGCCGCGCGACCCGGCACCGAGGTCCACCTGGTGCCGAACGTTCCGTCGCGAGCGTGGATCGAGCAGGGGTGGGCGCAGTACGGGCAGCTCGCGTGGAAGCCCGGCTCGCCCAAGGTGCTCCGCTATTTTCCGGGATCTCCGAGTCACGACGAGGACTTCGCCACGGTCGAGGACGCGCTCGCCCGCCTTTTGCACGAGGTGCCGGAGCTCGAGCTCGAGATCGTCGGCTACCTGAATTTCCAGCCACGGAAGTTCCCCCAAGAGCGCGTGCGGCATCGCCCGAAGGTCCCCTACGGTGAGCTGCCCGCCCTCATTCTGCCGACCTGGCTCAACCTGGTGCCGCTCGCTCCCACGCCCTACAGCCGGGCACGCTCCGACATCAAGCAGCACGAGGCGGAGGCCTTCGATGTGCCGAGCGCTGTCGGGGGAGCCTCCGAAATCGAGGCGGCGATCCGCGCGGCACTCGCGGCGCGGCGCTGAGCCATGCTTGCCGCCGCGGACGCTGCGCACCAAGATCGGCCAATGGTGGAGCGATGGACCAGCTAGGGACACCCAGCTCGCTCAGGCCGAAGGCACCTCGGTCGGGCGCGTGGCCGCGCTTCATGACTCGCTGGAACGCTTGGCTCGATCGCTGGCGCCGCCGGCTCGAACGACTCGCGCCGGGCAACCTGTCTCCACAGCTGAGCGCCGGGCAGGACCTGCCGCCCAAGGCCTATGCGGCCGGCTTTTATGTCCTGGTTCTGCACGTCCGCACCAATGGGCGGCGTGGCTACGCCAAGCTCTACGTCGACGACGGCGGTGGTTTTTCCGAACGGAGTGCCTACGGGCTCGTGACCAAGCACGAGAAGTCGGTCTTTCGCATCGTGCATCTGCCGCGCGGCGCTCGAGCGCTGCGTCTCGAGCCGAGCGAACAGGAGGGCAGCGTCCCAGTCCCCCTGTTTCGCTTCCACAGGGTCCCCTACTTCTTCGCCAGGCGCCGCATGCTCCGTCGCATCGGTCTCGAGCACCTCTCGCTGGCCGGAGCGCGCGGACGGGCGCTGCGTGAGGCCGTCGCGAGCTACGCAGAGGACAAGAAGCTCAGCCGCGAGCAGGCGCTGTTCCGCCTCTATCACGACACCTTTGGCTTGCGCCGCTCGCGCGGCGACTACGATGCGTGGATCCGCCTGGTGGAGGCCCCAGCCGACCGCGAGCTCGAGCTGTGGCCGCCAGAAACAGCTGGTCCCACGCTGAGCGTGCTCGTTCCCACCTGCGATCCCGAGCCGCAGCACCTGCGCGCCTGCCTCGAGTCGGTGCTTGCGCAATCGTATCCCCATTTCGAGCTGTGCATCGCGGACGACGCGTCGTCGCTGGCCGAGGTGCGGGCCATCCTGGAGCAGTGCGCCGGGCGTGATCGGCGCGTGCGTCTCCACCAGCGCGCCCTGAACGGTCACATCTGCCACGCCACCAACGACGCCTTGGCCCTGGCCAGCGGACAGTACGTGGCGCTCCTCGACCACGACGATGTGCTCTCCAAGCACGCGCTGCTGCGCATGGCGCACGCGCTGCGGGAGCACCCGGAAGCGGTTCTGCTCTATAGCGACGAGGACAAGCTGGCCGAAAACGGCGCCCGCAAGGACCCGCATTTCAAGAGCCAATGGAACCCGGACCTCTTGCTGTCTCAGGCGTACATGGGCCATCTGCTCGTCGCGCGCACCAGCGAGGTGCGCGAGCTCGGCGGCTTTCGCCCCGGCTACGAAGGCAGCCAGGATCACGATCTCTGCCTGCGCCTCAGCGAGCGTTGCGCTCCGCAGCAGATCATCCACGTGCCGCACGTCCTCTACCATTGGCGCGAGAGTGAGCGCTCGACCGCGCAGCACCCCGACGCCAAACATTATGCGGCGGACGCCGGTCGTCGCGCCGTGGCCGACGCTCTGCATCGGCGCGGCCTTTCGGCTCGCGTCGACCTCGCCCCCCACGTCGCGCACGGCTATCGCGTCCATTTCGCAGTCCCCGCGGCGCCGCCGCTCGTCTCGATCCTGGTGCCCACGCGCGATCGCGTGGACTTGCTGCGAACCTGCCTCGGCAGCTTGCTGGGCGAGACGCGCTACCCGAGCTTTGAAGTCCTCGTCATCGACAACGGCAGCGTCGAGCCTGACACGCTCGCGTATTTCGAAGACCTCTCGAGCGATGCTCGGGTGCGCGTCGTCCGTGACGACGGCCCCTTCAATTTTTCGGCCCTGAATAACCGCGGCGTGCGCCACGCTCGCGGCGAGCTCTTGGCCCTCCTGAACAACGACATCGAGGTCACCCACCCCGATTGGTTGCACGAAATGGTGAGCCACGCCCAGCGTCCGGACATCGGCTGCGTGGGGGCCAAGCTCCTCTACCCCGACGACACGGTGCAGCACGCTGGGGTCATCACCGGCATCGGAGGCGTCGCCGGGCACGCGCACAAGTATTTTCACAAGGACGAACACGGCTACCACTACCGCCTGCGCCTCACGCACAACGTCTCCGCCGTCACCGCCGCCTGCCTCGTCATGCGGCGCAGCGTGTTCGAACAGGTGGGGGGCCTGGACGAAGAGCTGGCGGTCGCCTTCAACGACGTTGATCTCTGTCTCAAGGTGCGCGCCGCTGGCTATCGGAACCTCTTCACGCCCCACGCGGTGCTTGGGCACCATGAGTCCGCGTCGAGGGGCAGCGAAAGCACCGAGCGCGGCCAAAGCCGCTTCTCCCGTGAGGCGCGCCTGCTCAAGGAGCGTTGGGGCCACACGTTGCGTCAGGACCCCCACTACAGCCCGCACCTGTCGCTCGAGCACGAGGACTTCTCGATTGGGCTGAGCGGAGTAGAATCGCAGGCGCTTCTGCGATGATCCTCGACCCCGGCGAACCTGGCGAAAGCCACGAAGAGAACCTCAGGCGTCTCGAGGCGCTTCGACTACCGCCCTTGCAGGGCAAGCGCTTCCTGGACCTGGAGTGCCGGGGCGGTTTTTTCTGCCGCTTCGCGCGCTTCGAAGGCGCCAGTTCGGTCATCGGAACCGATGGCGACCCCGCCGCAGGCGCCCTGGACCAGCCAGGTGTCTTCGACGTTATCCTACTCACGTCGGCACTACATCGTGCGCAGGATCAGCGAACCTTGATCCAGAGCTTGGTCGATCGGCTTTCCCCCGACGGAATTCTGGTGCTGGAGCTGGGCATTGCCCGCCACAAGGTCGCCAGCCCCACGTTCCCGTCGCGCCGTGGAGTCGCCGCTCTCTTGCGTGGCACCGCCTGGAAGCAGATGGGCGCCAGCGCTCGCAAGGGCAGTGAGCACGTGCGCTGGCAAGTCTACCACGTGCGCCGGCGCAAACCCTTCGCGTACCTCCTGCTTCAGCCGCCCGGGTACGGCAAGACCATGCTCGCGCGCGAGCTCTTCGCCCAAGCCCGCGTGCACGTCGTTTCCGGGGACGAAACGCTGCACGCCATTGCACGCGGGGTGCTCGAGGCGCCGCCTGCCTTGGTCGCGACGGTGACGGAGGATTTCTCGACCGCCAGCATCGATCGGACGATCGACCGCATCGTTGAACGTGGGCAGGCACGGGAGCTGGTCGCCTTCTTGGTCGCCCGCGGTCAGGGGCAGGACTTTGCGCTGGATGCCTTCCTGCCGACAGACCTCCATGAGGAGGTCGAACGAGCCGCCCGCGTGGCCGGCTATCTGCCCATTCATTTGAAGTGGAACCGCCCACACCCCGAGAGTCTTGGGGCAGGGGAGTGGCCGGCTCGTGTGAAGGCGTTTGGGCGCGCTTCAGAGCTCGGAACGCCCACATGACAACCAAGCCGCGAGCCTGCGTCGACTACCTGGCCCTGGTCGAGGATCGATGGCTGGTTGCGTTTGGTTGGGCCTACTCTCTGGTTGCCCGGCTTTCGTCCATCCATGTGCGTGAGCCCACCAACTGGCCGCGGCTCCTGGCGGGTGACGGCAGCACGGGCGATCTCTTTTTCGGCAGTCGCGAGGATGTCCGCGCACACCTAGGGCTGGATTCGTCCGACGCACTTGGCTTCGCGTTGGTCGTTCCACGGGAGCGGCTCGACGCCATGACCCTCGACCAGGGGCTGGAGCTGCAGTTCCGCTTTGCGCACAAGAAGCTGTCCAAGCGCGTCGCCTTGCGGCGCTCGAGCCTGGAAGGCGTGGAGACCTACCTCGCCTGGTACACCGAGGCCGAAAGGGCAGCGGTCTTGCGTGCCCTCGGGGGGCAGGTCTCTGCACAGAGCGGGGCGAGGGCACCCGCTCGCGTCGTGGCGAGGGTACCCGAGGCGGCCGTACCTGCGGACGGGGCGCAGAGCTCGTTTCGAGGTGCGCTCGAGAAGTTCGAAGACGGCTTCATCCAGGGGTGGGCCGTCTCGACGCGGAATCCGAGCGAGATCGTCGAGGTCGAGCTGTGCGTCAATGACCAGCCGGCACTGCACGTGCTGGCCGATCGGAGTCGTGGGGACGTAGCCCGGCGCGGCCTCTCGGCAGGGTTGGGAGGCTATCGGGTCGCTTTGCCTTTCTCGCCCCTCGCGTCGTCCGAGGCGATTATCCTGAGCGCACGCGAGAGGTCCACCAAGGCCCCACTCGGGCAGCCCCTGCGGGTCGGCGAGCTCTCTCCCTTCGCGCCTCGCTTTCTGCCCGGCTGGCCCGCGGCCACGCCGCCCCCGGTGACGGTCGTGATCACCGTCTACGATGCCGCCGAGGAGTTGGCGCCGTGTCTCGAGTCCGTGCGCAGGAACACCCGTGGGGATGTCGACGTCCTGGTGATCGACGACGCCAGCCCCAGCTCCGAAACCCGAGAGGTCCTGGATCGCTACCGCGACGTCCCGGGCTTTCGCGTCGTCCGGAACGACCAGAACCTGGGCTACACGGCCTCCATCAACCGTGGCATCCGGGAGGCGCGGCCGGGGGCTGACGTCATCCTGCTCAATAGCGATACCCGCGTGCCGCCTCGCTGGGTGCAGACGCTCCGCGTCGCTGCTTACTCCGGGGGGCGTGTCGGCACTGCGACTGCCCTCTCCAACAACGCTGGTGCGTTCTCGGTACCTGTGGCGAATCGACACAACCCGCTGCCGGATCTCGTACCCATCGATGTCCTGGGGCGGCGGTTGACCCAGGGGGCGGCCGGTCTCTACCCAGAGATCCCAACGGGCAACGGGTTCTGCACCTACGTCCGCGGAGACTACCTGCGCGAGGTGGGCTCGTTCGATGAGGCCGCCTTCCCCCGCGGCTATGGCGAGGAAAACGACTTCTGCATGCGCGGCGTGCGTCTCGGTTGGACTCACGTCGTCGACGATCGGACGTACGTGGGCCACACTCGTTCGGCCAGCTTCAAGGAGGAGCGGGCGGAGCTCATCGCGCGCGGGCGCAGCATCGTCGAAAGCCGCTATCCCGAATATTCAGGCCTGGTCAAGGCCGCCTTCGACGGTCCCGAGCTGACCTTTACGCGTTTACGTAGTGGCCTTTCTTTGACGGAGACGGAACAGCTCGGTAGGCCGCGCCTCCTCTTCGTCATTTCGACCGCCACCGGTGGAACGCCGCAGACGAATCGCGACCTGATGCAGGCGTTATCCGGGGAGTACGACTGCTTCCTGCTGCGTTCGGACATGCGCAGGCTCAGTCTCAACAGGCTGACCGATTCGTCGCTCACCGTCGTCGCCGAGCACGTTCTTGCTCAACCCATCACCCCCGGTCACCACGTTTCCGACGAGTACGACAGCGTGCTGCGCCAGTGGCTCTGGCGCTACGCCATTGAGCTCGTGCACGTCCGTCACATCGCCTGGCATGGCCTAGGCCTCACGGCCGTGGCCAAGGCCATGGACATCCCGATCGTGTTCTCGTTCCACGACTACTACACCGCCTGTCCCAGCGTGAAGCTCCTGGACGAAAACCTAAAGCACTGCGGTGGCATCTGCACCCCTTGGACGGGCATTGACTGTTCGGTCGAGCTCTGGAGCCAGTCCCAGTTTCCTCGGCTCAAGGGTGAGCCCGTGTTGGCCTGGCGTGCCCGTATGGACCGTATGCTCGGGAGCTGTTCGGCCTTCGTCACAACGAGCGAGAGCGCCGCCGCCATCGTGGAGCGGACCTTCCCGCGGGTGGCGCGGCGAGGGATCCAGATCATCCCGCACGGCCGCGATTTCGACGGCTTCTCTCAGCTGGCAGAGCTCCCTCGGCCTGGCGAAAAGGTTCGCGTCGTGGTGCCGGGCAACCTGAGCATTGCCAAGGGCGCGCTGGTCTTGCGGGAGCTCATCGAAAAGGCCGGCGACCGCTACGAGTTTCATCTCGTGGGCCAGGTCCACCCGAGCCTTCAGGGGCTCGGGACGGCTCATGGCCCCTACGGTCGCGAAGAGCTGTCGGGGATCATCGCCGACATCCGCCCAGCGGTCGGCCTCATCCTGTCCATCTGGCCCGAGACCTACTGTCACACCCTGACCGAGCTCTGGTCGTGCGGGGTCCCGGTCATTGCATTCGACACTGGGGCGGTGGGCGAGCGGCTGCGGGAGACCCCGGGCGGATGGCTGGTGAAGGAGATGACGGCCGACAAGGTCCTCGCCGCGCTCGAAGACCGTGCGCAAGACCCGTTGTCGATTGCCGGCGCCGTCGATGCCTTGGTTCGCTGGTCGGCGGTGGATCGCGGTCTGTCGAGCATGTCGACGAGGTACAAGGAGCTTTACCTCGAGGTTCTTTAATAGGGAAAGGCTTGGAAGTCCGAAGATGGATGACGATCAAAACGCGCGCACACCCGAGCGCATGGACATCGTAACGGTTGTGTACCGCGCCGACGTGGCTCTTCTGAAGCTGCAAGCTCGGTCGATTCGCAAGTTCTTCAGGCCGCGCGACATCGGAACGATCATCATCGCCGTCAACGAGATGGCGCCCGAGCGCACCTACTCGGCGCTGAAGGACCAGGTGGTGGAGGAATACGGCGAGCTCATTCGTCAGGTCGAGATCCTGCCCGCGTCGCACCTGATGCGGCCGAGGGTGAACGCCTCGGGCTGGCAGACTCAGCAGTCACTGAAGGTCTTGGTCAGTAGCTTCGTAAATGCCAAGCATTACCTCGTGCTGGATGCGAAGCACCACTTCATTCGACCTGTCACGATCGCAAACTTTCTCGACCGATCGAGCGGCAAGATGCGCTCCTTCCGTTTGACTTCGCACGGGGCGCTGGGAGTCCATCTGAAGAGTGCCCTCGAGTACTTCGCGCTAGAGCCGCGCGAGTACACCCTTCCCGCGACCGCTCCGTACGTCATGCTGACGTCGGCTGCGCGGACCCTCGTGAGCTACGTCGAAGATCGCGAGCAGGAGACATTCGACGACTTCATGCACCAGCGCGGCCGGCAAATGACGGAGTTCTACCTCTACTACGCCTTCCTCGAGGCGCAGCTGGGGGGTGCAGATGCGCACTACAAGTACGGGGCACGCGGAGCCGTCCAGATTTCCGCGCGGCATCCCTCGACTCAGGAAAAGGTCGACGCTGCCCTCGAGACGCTGCGGGAGGACAAGATTGTATGTTTTGGATTGCACAAGACTCGTGCCCCGGGACTCACCGAGTCCAACGTCAGCGTGATCACCGACCTGTGGACGACGCAGGGGCTCTTTGCGACGACCGAGGACGCGCGGGCGTACTTCGACACGCTGCTTGTGGATCCAACGACCCACGCGATACTCGAGAACGCCTGACGTGAGGATTCTAGGTGGGGAGAGCCGCGGTGGACTCGCTTGAACGACCAATCTCGCTGAATCCGTCCCTCGTCGAGGCCTTGGCTTTGCCATTGCCGCGCCGCACTCCTGCGCTCATCTCCAAGGGCTGGAACGTGGAGGTCAGTCGGCCGGGGGATCTGGAGAAGCTACGCATTGTCGTGGCGAGAGATATCGCAAATGAGGGGGGCACCGGACTCTGCTTCTCCGCGGGGGCGTGTGAAGGGTGGGTCCGGCTTTCCCAGGAAGTCGATCTAGACGACCTTGGCCCAGCAGCTCGGCTCCGGCTCCGGCTCAGTAGCTATTCGGCAGCGAACGCGCCGTCGATCGAATGGGTCGCCCTTCTCACGGAGACGGCAGCTGGGAAGAGGGTATTCCACACCGTACTCGCTCGAACACCCACGTCGGTGGCTGGCCACAATCAGCAGACGTTCGAGGCGATTCCAGCGGCGCCTCGACCAGGGAAGGTGTTCCTCACCGTCAGCTTCATCCCGGGCAGTCCAGACGTCTTTCTTTCCGAAGTGAGCCTCTCACTGCTCCCCCCCAGCCTGCCGGGGAGTGAGGTCCGTCCTCAGGCCGGGGTCGCGACCGAAGCCGCAATCTTCGCGATGGTCAGGGTCCTGCTTGGGCGTGGCGCTTCGCCCCGAGCGCTCGACGACTTCTTGGGCCGACCTACCAGCGAGCTCTTGAGCGGCATCCTTCTGGGAGATGAGTTTGCGCGCCTAGCGGACAGCGGGCTCCTGGGTGGTGAGGCGATTCCTCATGAGCGCCACGCGTTCCTGCTCGATGACGCAACGTACCGCAGCGTTCAGGACGTCTACGGCGTGGGGCCGAGTACCGAGTGGACCAGATGGCTGCGTTCGGCGCGCAGCTGGCGAGAGGTGCTCGTGGTGTTGCTGTGCGATGCCGACACGCTCGAGCGCGTCGATCGGTGGTCTCCGAGGTTTGCGCGCTTGGCCTCGATCGTCGAGGCGCTCAAGCGGGTCACGTCGCGAGACGATATCGCGAGCGACGAGCGTGGCCAGCGGCCGTCGCGAGCACCGTCGCTCGAGCCGCCGACCGAATCCGTTTCGCGCCGAGCGCAGAGAACGGAACGGGCGCTGGCTCTGCTACGCAAAGCCAATCAGGAGGTCGAGCGTCTGCGCCACCAGGCGGAAGCAAGAGCCGCGGCCGCCGAGCGCGAACTGGCTGCCACTCTCGCCGCTACGAAGGTGAACGCTGCGGGGTCGGGACATGCGCTTGGATGTTTGAACTGGTACAGGCGCAATCTGTCTCGCTCCGTGAATGAGCTCGAGCGGATGGCGTTGAGAAACCGTTCGCTCGCGGCGCGGGAGTTGCTTGCCCGCGTCGCGACGGAAGGGAGACTCGGGTACCAGGACTTCGAAGCTGCTTCGCTCGAGGCGCGCGGGTTGGAGGAAGCCCTGGGTTCCGCATCCAAACCCGCCTTACGGGCGTTGGCGGCGCTGGCTCGCGTGGTGGGAAACCAGACGGTCACGTCGACGGATGAACCGCTGGCCACGCGCCTCTACGACTACGTATTTTCCAAGCTGCGGCCGGCTGAAGCTCGCCTGGCGGACAGGATCCTTCACGTGGACCTCTTGACCCAGCGCGGGCGCCTCGAGCAAGCTCGAGCGTTTCTCGACCAGTCCGGACTGATGGAAGCCGCGCTGGTGGACTACCAGTGCTTGCGAGCGAATGTGCTGCGGGCGACGGCAGAATCCGGTGAAGATTGGCTGTCGGCGGTCAACGGGTTGATGCGGGGAATCGAGCCCTTGCGCGTGGTGGGCGGCAGCGGCTCTTGCCTGGAGAGGTTGGCAGTCAAGCCTGACGGCGCGGTCGACGGTCCGATGATTTCGGTGCTGATGACGACGTTCGAACCAGACGAAGGCATTGAGCTCGCCGTCCGGTCCGTTCTCGAGCAGACGTGGAGGAACCTGGAACTCCTGATCGTGGATGACTGCAGCTCCGACGAATCCTTCGCCAAAGTGGAGCGTTGGCGCGACCGCGATCCGCGGATCCGGATCCTGAGGCAGGCTAGAAATGGGGGCACCTATGTCGCCAAAAACCACGCGCTCGAGCTGGCGCGCGGCGAGCTCGTGACGTGTCACGACTCCGACGATTGGTCGCATCCACGCAAGCTCGAGATTCAGGCTCGCGCGCTACTCGCCGCTGAAGACGTGGCCAACATTTCCAGCTGGATCCGCACCACGGCTGACCTGGAATTCAAGCGCTTCTCTGGCAACGGGCAATTCCTGTACCCGAACATGTCGTCCCTGATGTTCCGCCGAGAGCCAGTGCTCGAGAGAGCCGGGTTCTGGGATGGAGTCCGGACCGGAGCGGACTCCGAATTTCGGCGGCGGCTCGAGCATCTGTTCTCCCGCGAGATCCCCGTGCTCACGGAGGCCCCGCTTTCCTTCGGGCAGATGCGCGTTGGTGCGCTCACGCACAACAGCCTCGGCAACGGGTTCGAGTCACCCGATCGGAGGATGTACCGACAATATTGGACCCTTTGGCACGAACGAACGGCTGGTCAGCCGCAAGACCTCGTCGTGCGAGCCCCAAGCGACGAGCGCCGATTTCTCGCGCCTCGAGCCACACTACCGACCGTTCCAGGTGACGCACGTGCGTACGACATCGTCGTTCTCAGTGACTTTCGCTTGAGTAGCGAGGTCACGGCATCGTGCATCCACGATGTGCTGCTCGGGGCAGAGGCGGGCCTCAGGATGGCAATCTGTCAGGTGCACTCGCTCCTGCCGGCTGTCGTTGGCCAAGAGATGTTCGACCCGAGCATCCACCACCTGCTCCAAAGTGGCGCAGCGGACCTCGTGCATCTGCACGAGGCGGTGTCATGTCGCGCGCTCATCGTGCGCTGCCCAGCCTGCCTCCAATTCACAGCCGGGATGTCTTCGAGCATTTCGGCCGAGCGAGTCGTCGTGGTGGCCAGCACTGCGCCATGGATGGGGCAGGATCCCGCCTACGACTACGATCCTGCCGAGACGACGCGCAACGCGCTCTGGCTATTCAAGCGCCACCCTGTTTGGGCGCCGACGAGCCCCCGGGTGCGAGCGAGCCTCCAGGCCGTGCTGACGGGCGCCTACGTCGCCGAGGAGGACTGGACTGAGGTGGTCCCGGAAGCCGCCAAGCAAGGACGCGAGGGTTTCGTTTCGGACAGGCCCACCATTGGCCGCCGGGCGCCGGACCACGGAGACGCATGGCCTGCCGACAAGGACGCCATGGAGCGCGTCTATCCCGTCGACGGGTCGGCGTGGGTCCACCTTTGGGGCAGCGCTCGCGCTCCGCAAAAGGTGGGACAATGGCACGAGCTCCCAGCACATTGGCGGGTGACGACGCCCGCGAACCAGGACTTCGTCGACTTCGTTCGGGGCATCGACTTCTACGTTCCCTTCCTCGGCGCGGCCCAAGCGCGCGACATTAACCCGTTCGTCCTCGACGCCATGAGTACGGGCTGCGTCGTTGTCCTGCCCCCAGAGTTCGAACCCACCTACGGAAATGCCGCAATCTACTGCGCGCCCGACGAGGCATGGCAGACTGTCGCCCGGGTCCACGCCGATCTCGCGTCCTTCCGAGCTACGAGTCAGCGGGCTTGCGCTTTCACGAACGACAGGCATCACCCGAGTCTTCATCAAGGGCGGTTGATCAGGTTCGTGGATGGCGCGTCGGGCAGGGCCTGAAAGCAAGGAAGTAACTAGAATGGCTATGCAAGGGATACCTCGACTCGAACTGTACGCGACCGGTGACTGCGCGCCGGGAGCGTTCGAGGCCTTCCTCGAGATGGCGAACCTGCAAGGCGATGGCTCGCACGAGGTTCTCGCGTTTCCATACCCGGTGGTCGTCGACGCGGTGACGGCGACCGAGCTCGTGGAAATCGCGGATGCGCGCGACGGTGGGTGGAAACCCTTCAAGTCGTCGGACGACTCCACGAGGCTCGGTCTGTCGCGTCATTGGCCCACGGTCGCGCGAGCTGTGAGGGTGACGCGTGACGGTATCGACAACGCGAAGATAGGAATCCGAGGAGACAGCCTGTCCTTGTGGCCGTTCGCCAAGCGCACCGGGCTGCCTGTGGAGATGCTTGCGGCTGGGATTCCGGAGTTCTCTGGCTATCAAGGATATCGTGTCATCAACGGCTCCAAGCTGAAGGACGGCATCCCCAATGCGCTGGCAATATCCAGGCGCAATGGTTCGTTCGGCAACAATTTCATTCAGCTCATGCGGGTCGTGAGAGTAGCGGAAGCCCTCGGGGTGCGGCGGATCTACGTGCCGGACCTTTCCCAGTTCGAGGTTCCGTCAGCCGGCGTGAATGTCGACGCCTACGAGTTCGTTGGCTACGACAGTCCGAGTGCAATCGCGGAGGCCGCTCTGCTTGGCACATTTTTCTACAAACATACCTTCGAGTCTCTGCAACCGTCGCGAACACCAGAGCAGGAAATTGCGACGACCCTTCGGCAACTGCTGGTTCCGTTGAGAGGAGTCCAGTCGGCGCCGCTTCATCACGTCGCCATCCACATTCGCTCCGGTGATCTGTTTGATCGCCCCAATCCGCATCCCCGGTACCCTCAGCCGCCGCTGGCGTACTACGTGCGTGTTCTCGAGGAACTGGGGACGCGTGGCCCATCCCCGGTCGTTGCCTTGGTCTTCCAGGACAAGGGGAACCCCACGATCGACGCTTTGGCGCGGCATCTCGATACGCTTGGCATCAAGTACGAGATGCACTCGAGCACACTGGAGGACGACCTGCGAGTCCTTCTGTCTCATCAAACCCTGGTGTTCGGCCGCGGTACGTTCGGAAAAGCGGTGACGCGACTCTCTCCCCACGTCCGAGAGGTATTCTATCCGTGGACCGACCTCGACTTCGGGGGCATCGTGCGCGAGCGGAACCTCACGGGGCACGCCGTGACCGAAGTGCGACCGACGTACACACGAATCGGGGAGTGGAAGAATAGCCCCGAGCAGCGGGAGTTGATGCTCGAGTATCCAGTGGGAAATCTCGAGCTCGTGTCGTCTCGCGCGAAGTCCAAGACTTGAGGGGCATCGACACCACCAGCTGAGCCGCTACTCGTCCTCGTCGAGCGCGAGATCGAAGTCGAGCCCCAGTTCCTTCATCTTCTGGCGGATCGGCTGCACGTATCTCGTGAGCCGGCGGTCTTCGACGTCGTTCTTGTCGTTGCGGCGGAAGTGCTCTTTCGTGCGGAATTTGTCCGGGTGATCGTCCGGCTTGGTGGCACGGCCGCGGGCCACTTTGGCTTCCCACTCCGCGACGGATTTGGTGAAATAGTGGTTGATGAGGATCACCTCGTGGTCGACGGTTTCACTCCTTCCCATGTGGGGAGCGATGACCTCGCCGCGCACCGTGCTGTAGGTGACCCCATCCGCGAACTGGTGGTTGTGCAGATTGGGCTTGAGGAGCGCGTTGGTCTTCGCGATGGTTTTCACGGCGCGGTTCGGTGAGTGCTCGGTCTTTGCTCTGCGCGTGAAGCGTTCGAGCACGAGGCCCGGTGTCATCGTCACGTGCCCCGATGTTCCGAACATGCTCCAATTGACGGCGATGGCGTCGAGGTGATCGTAGGCCTGGAGGAATGCGGCGATGGAGTTGTCGTACCCGGGGATGTGGACGAACTCGTCGATGTCGACGAACGTGATCCACTTGAACGCTGGTCGCAGGCGCCGCAGGCCGTCCGTGTACGCCGTGCGCTGGGTCTGGCCATCGGATCGCGACGGCCATTTCAGCCAGGTAACGAGTCCCGCCTCGGCCAGGACCTCCAGCACGTCGCGCGTGTCGTCCGTGCTCTCGTTTTCGTAGACGAGGATGTGATCGAAGCCGATCAGTCGATGGTAGATCGCCCACTCGGCGATGTAGGGTCCCTCGTTCTTCGCAATGGCGCAGATTGCTACGAGGCGTCGCCGGTCGTCTTCCATCGAAATCGTAGTGCCAGCCCAGATTGCGCTGGACTTGGGGGCCTCGTCAAACCTGGAGTGGCGCTCCGTAGATCTCGACGTCATCGAGGGCCAACGCTGTCCTGCCTGGCACGGTCAATTTGATGAACCTGGCCTGTGCTCCAGGTCCTTCGGGCACCACGAAGAGCGCGGGGACGCCGTCGAGTGGATCGGCTCCGCCGAAGGCGGCGCGACCATTGTGGTCGTAGACGAGCGTCCAGGTCTCACCATCGAGCGACGACAAGATCTTGAGCCGTTTGACCCGGTTGCTGCCAGCGTCCGGGCGGTTGAAGAGCAGGATTGCACTCAGCTCGCAGGGTGTTTCGAGGTCGAGCTGCCACCAGGGATCGTTTTCGACATCGGTCTGGAAACCGAGCTTCCCCCGTTGCTTGGTATTGTTGCTCGACTTGCCGCGGCGGACCGGTTGCTGGGAACTCTGCGTCGCCAGCTTGTCCCGAGCGACGTTCGTCTTGCTCGATGTGTACTCGTTTAGGAGTTGCAAGTAGAAGCGTCGGTCTACGCGGTCTGCGACCTGCCTCATTCTGGCTTCGAACCACGCGACCCTATTCCTCAGTCGTGCGAGATCGGAAGCCTGTTGGTCGGCATTCCCCAGCCAGATGCCATCGAGATAGACGGGGTCCTTTCCGCGGACGTTCGCCTCATCGAGCGGATGTGGGAGGACGACCTGGCGGCTGGAGCTCCTCACGCGGTCCCTCCGGAGAAAGGTCATTTCCATCACGCGAGGGACTCGAATGTCAGGACCGAACTCCGCGACCGGACAGCAGTTGTTCGGATGCGCGTGGACGCACAGGAAAAGTCGCGACAGCTTCTCCATGAGCGGCTGAAAGATGCCATTGAGGAAGCAGTGATCGGAAAGAAGCTGGAGGGCATGAAGCTCGATCACGATGATGCGGAAACGGCGCAATGTTTCTTCTGATGCGTGGAGGAGGTTTCTGTACTCGGCGCCCTCGATATCCATCTGCAGGATCAGATCGCGGCCCGAATCACCCGCGCTTCTTACCCACTGATTGAGCTCGAGGGCGTCGTCTGCGCCTGAAACGTCCAGCCACTTCTTCTCGAAGAACTGCATCCCGGGTACGAGCGGCGTTCGCAGTCGTTCAACGCTCGACGTGTAGTCGCACATGAACGCCTTGATGCCGTAGGAGTGGCTGAGGTGGTCCTCGAAGTTCTTGAAGTTGTTCGTGCCCGGTGAAAAACATGCCTCGATGCCATCGAGGTCGTCGGGGACCAGGTACCCGCCGTCGCCGTGCCCTCCGATCCGAATCAAGTCGTGGCCGGAATCCGACGGGATCAAGTACTTCACCGCCGCGGCGATGCGTTCGGCCTCGACGCGAGCCTCAGCGGTGGCAAGAGCTTGGTAGGCGTCGACAGAACCTACCAAGTCGGGGGTTACTCCAAATCTCTCGAAGGCAGACATGGGTTGATCTTCCGTTCCCCGAGCACCCCGCGCACCCGCTCCAGGTCCTCCGCCGTGTCCACGCCCGGCTGCGGGGCTGCGTCCACGACGCTGACATGGATCTCCCAGCCCATCCAGAGTGCCCGGAGCTGCTCCAGGGACTCGGCCGTCTCCCAGGACGGGGGCGTCTCGCCGGTGAGCTCGAGCAGGGTGCGGACGCGGTAGGCGTAGAGGCCGATGTGGCGGAGGAAGGGGACGCCCGGGGGCAAGGAGGCGGGCTTGTCCGGGAGCGGCGGGACGGAGTCGCGCACCCAGGGCACAGGTGCGCGGCTGAAGGTGCGCGCGAGGCCGTTGCGATCGAGCACCACCTTGACCACGTGGGGAGAGAACAGCTCGTCCACGTCGGTGATGGGCGTGGCCAGGGTGGCCATGTGGGCGCTGGGACGCTCGGCCAATGCTCCGGCGATGCGGGCGGCGACGTCGGGATCGAGGAGCGGCTCGTCGCCTTGCCAGTTGACGATGATGGTCTCGCCAGCGAGGCCGCGGCGCTGCACGGCCTCGGCGAGGCGATCCGTCCCCGATGTATGCACGGGTGACGTCAACAGCGCTTCGCCGCCGGCGGCGCGAACGACGTCGACGATGCGCTGGTCGTCGGCGGCGACCAGCACGAAATCGGCCCCGGCGCACTGCGCAGCCTCGAGCACCCGCACGATGAGCGGCTTGCCGGCGACGTCGAGCAGTGGCTTGTCGGGCAGGCGCGTCGACGCCAGACGTGCGGGAATGACGATGCCGAAGGACGTCACGGTACCAAGAACAGCACGACCGCCGCGGACACGGCCACTTGGTAGATGATCTGCGTCACGTCGAGGATGTTCTGGGTCAGCTTGGTGTCGACCTTCGGCGGCACCAAGATCTCGTCGCCGGGGTGCACCTCGATGCCGGACCCGCCGACGATCACCTCGGCGTTGGGACGGTGCAGGACGATGCGGCTCTTGTCGGCTCGGTCCGTGTAACCGCCGGACTGCTGGATGTAGTCCTTCGCCGTCATACCGGGGGTGTACATGATGGCCTTGGTCATGAAGACCTCGCCGCTGACGCGGACGACGTTCGTCTTCTGCGGGATGACGAGGACGTCGCCGTCCTCCAAGACGACGTTGAGCTGCTTGCCGTCGCGCGAGGTCACGACGCGGCCGAGCGGCTGGATGTTGTGGGCGCGTTCGACGAAGCGCTGCACGAGATCGGCTTCCTTCACGCGGATGTTCGTCTCGCCGTCCGAGTCGGAGAGCGCCAAGAGGGCGCTGCGCTCGAGCCGAAACAGACTGTCGTCGATGGAGTCCTTCTGGGCCCGCGCAACGGACGCACGGCGAACGTGCACGCCGTCCACGTTGGCGAGGGCCGAGTCGACGGGAATGTGGTTCAAGACGTCCACGAGCCGCGAGCCGCGTCGCACGGCGAGCACGCTCGGGCCTTGGAACTCCCCTTCGACCTGGAGCAGGATGCTGCCCGGGCGGCCGTCGTCACGCAGCAGGATTTGGTCGCCGTTTCGCAGCTGAAACTTGGCGAAATCTGCCAGATTGAACGTCTGCCCCATCGGCGCCCCGTTGCGCACGCCGGTCACCGTGACAGCCGTGGCCCGCGCCGCTCCCGGCACGACGGACAGCGCCTCACTGCCGGGCACTGGATCGGTACGGAATTCCAAGAGGGCCGGCGCCGCAACGCTGCCTTGTAGCTCCACGACCGGACCACGTCGCTTGACCAGAATCGTATCACCGGGCTTGAACTGCGGCGCTGGGATGTTGCCCTTGAGGATGAACTCGTAGAGGTCGAGCGTGGCCAGGAGCTGGCCTTCACGTCGGATCTCGATGTCACGATAGCTGCCGAGGTTCGCATCGATGCCGCCGGCTTGATCGAGGAAGCTCAACACCGAGTCGGAGGGGATGCCAGCGTAGCGACCAGGCCGCACCACGCCTCCCGTCACGAAGACGGCCACCGGCTTGGCCGTGATCAGGTTCGTGTAGACGTCGAAGTAGCGCGTGTAGACGCGACTGAGGCCCTTGCGCACCGTCTCCGTTAGCTCGGCGTTTTTCACGCCAGCCAGCTGGATCGGGCCGATTTCGGGGAGAAAGATATTGCCTTGCCCGTCGACCACGAAGACATCGTTGATCTTCAGTGCCCCCCAGGAGTTCAGCGCGACCTGGTCGCCCGGCATGATCACGTAGTCGGGGTTGAGCCCGTCCTCGCGTGAGCGCGCGAAGTTTCCGATGAAGAGATTGGATCCGAACGGCTTGAGCGGTTTGACCCCTGGCTCGAGGCTCGGCTCGCGCGTCGCTTCCAGATCCTCCGGGTCGAACTGGTGACCGTCGCCGGTGGTCTTCCCACCGCTCTCGCCAGCTTGCGTCTTGCTCCGACCGGGTACGGTCGTGGTCGTCCCACCACCGAGCTGCCTGGGATCCGACGACGGAACGCGTGGTAAGATCGACTGGGCTTGGGCCACCGGTCCGATCAGGAGGGCGCCGACGACCGCCAGCACACCGGCGCGCAGGAGCAGATGTGCGCGATGGATCGAGTTCATAGGCGAGCGTGCTCCTTGATCGAAGCCACCAGGAGGGAGAAAATCCCGAAGAACAGCAGGCTGGCCAAAAAGACCGTCAGCGTGCCGAGCCAGCGCCGCGGGTACTGGGCCTCGTCGGCTCGACTCGGCTCGGCGATGATGGCGAGGTAACGGTGCTGCCGCATCGCGTTCGTGCGTGCGACCTCGAGCGAGGCGAGTGCCGTCTGGTAGGCGCCGGTGGCAAACTCTTTTTCCATCGTAGCTTTCTCGAACTCCACGAGCTCCGTGCTCAAGCTGTTCTTCCCACCGGGCCGGACGAGGCGCTGCGTCTCGCCCGCCGCCTGTGCTGCCAGAGAGCGCACGCGTTCGGTGGCACCGATGACCTGCGGATGGTCCTCGGCCATGTAGGACTTGAGCGCCGCCAGCTCCGCCCGTGCGCGCGCGATCTCGCCTTCGAGGGCGGTGCGGATCGAGAGCGCGGCAGCTGCAGTTTGCTCTGGATTGAACTCACCGTGTTCCTGCTGCAGGCGCACCAGGCTCTCGCGCGCTTGGCTCAGCCTTTTTTCCGCCTTTTCCACTTCGCGATTAGCGAACGCGATCTGATCTTGACGGGCTCGCTCGGCCAGCTCGTTCACCATCTTTTCGCTGCGCGCTAGCATCCGCCGCGAAAAGGCTTGGGCACGCTCCGGCGAATAGGCGCGCACGCGCAGCGTGAGCACGCCGGAGTTCGGGTCGATGCTCATGACCACGACCTCTTCGTAGTACCTGTAGGCCTGCTCGAAGCTGGCGTCGCGCCTGAGGTGGGACCAGAAGTCGTGCTGGGGCTCTTTGTAGTGCGCGATGAAGTGCTCGTTCCGATCGAGATCGAGCAGCATCTCGCGCGACATCACGAAGTCACGCACGGCCATGGTGTCGCGAATGGCGGTCGAGCCTCCGGCCAAGCCAATCAGAGACTCCATCGGTGTCGCAGCGCGCACGTCGGAGCTGTCGACCGTGAACAGGGAGACCGACTCGTAGCGAGCACTCGCGATGAACGCGAAGTAGGTTGCACCGAGGACGGTCGGTAGAAGGACGAAAACCGCCAGTCGAACCGCCAGCGATGCCGCTCGACGCCGCCGAACGCGGCGGACTGTCTCGGCGGCGGCACTGCGCTCAGCGGTCGCGACGGGCCCCGTTGGAGCCGTCGCGGCGTTCTTGCCCAGGTCCACCACGGCCGCTCCTTCGGCCAGGGTGACCTTGGCGGCCTGACTGACGCTCGGTTCCTTGCTCATCGGAGGGCCTTGTAGACGGCTTCCGCCTCGTCCATCGAATCGTACACCGTCAGTCGCCCGTCGTTGAGAATTGCGCAGGTGTCGCAGTAGTCGCGGATGGTTCGTTGCTGGTGAGAGACCATGATCAGCATCGAGCGGGCACGCCGTTCGGCGAATGCTTCCTTGCACTTACCATTGAACCGAGCGTCGCCGACCGCAGTGAGCTCGTCGACCAGGTAGACGTCGAAGTCGATGGCCATGCTGAGCCCGAACGCCAGGCGCCCCCTCATGCCGGAGGAGTACGTCTTGATGGGCATATAGAAGTAGTCGCCGAGCTCCGAGAACTCGTGCGTGAAGCCCACGACCCGATCCACGTCTTCCCCGTAGAGGCGAGCGACGAAGCGGCAGTTCTCTTCGCCGGAAAGCGAGCCACTGAAGCCTCCGGCGAAGCCGAGGGGCCATGAAATGCGGCCCCGACGGTGAACGACGCCAGCATCCGGTGCCTCCACTCCGGCCAGGATGCGCAGGAGTGTCGATTTGCCTGCGCCGTTGTAGCCGAGGATCCCGATGTTTCGACCGGCGTGGAGCTGAAGGCTGATGTGGTCGAGCACGACCCGCACGCCTTGGTGGGCCCGGTAGGCCTTGAAGACATCCTGCAGCTCGATCATTCGCGCTGACGTCCTCGAATGCTGCGCTCCAGAATCAGGGCGATGAAGGAGAGACTCACGATCCAGGCGAAGGGATACCAACCGCTCACCAGACGGCTGTCGTAGCCAGCGTACCAACCGCCGCGAATCATGGTGATCGTGTGGAGCAACGGATTATAGAGGAAGTATTCCGCTATGTGGGGCGGCAGCTCGTTCACGGTGAAAAACACGCCAGACACCCAGAACAGCGGGCGAAGCATGGGGCTAGCGATACGGTCGACGGCTTCCCACCTCACGTACAGCGAGCACAGGACCGCGCCCAGGGAGCCACCCAGGGCGATGGTGAGAAAGAGACCAATCATCACCTCGAGCAGGTCGTCTACTGGGAACACGCCGAGAACGAACGCTTCTCCCCCCAAGGTGATGAAGAAGACGCTGATCCAGGTGGCACCCTCGAGCAGGGTGCGGGCCGTCATCAGGCTGACGGGGCGCACCTGAGGATAGGAAAGCAACCCTCGGTTGGACGCCACGGACACGACGACGCGCGAGGCGCAGTTGCGGAACATCTGAAATGGAATCAGCCCTGTCGCCAAGAAGCCCACCACGCCCATGCCCATGGGAACCTTCCGTCCCAGCGCTTCGAACAGCCAGATGATCGGACCAATCATGAGCAGCGGCTGAAGCAACGCCCACAGGTAACCAATCTGACTCTCGCCAAAGCGCGTGCGCGTCTCGCGCAGGATGAGCGCGTGGAGGACCTGCAGCTCGATGAACAGGCCGCGTCCGAAGTCGCGCAGGCCGAGGGAGGCGTTCATGGCGGGCCCGCGGTGCCGAACACGTCGGGCACGAAGTACCAGCCTTCTGGCTCACGACAGGCCAAACGCTCCTGTTTCGCCCACGCGACCCGGCGACAACGCAGACCACTGGCGGAAACATAAGGGGCGAGGGCGGTCACCATTTCACCCCCAATGGAGCGCGCAGTGCTGCTCGGGAGGTCGTCCAAACTGTGCAAAATGGCGCGTTCGGACTGAGTGGTCGGCTCGATCCGTCCGGCATTTTCCGTGGCCGTGGCATCCTTCGCGGAGCGGGCATCCTGCTTTTTGCCACAGGCCGACAGGAGAACGACGGTCAAAAGTACGAGTGAAATTCGCTTCATCGCGGTCAGATCGGCAGAAGTCTGGCATGACTGCCCGTGAATCGAAAGAAAGCGCCGGTGGGCGCTGTCCGCAGAAAATAGGGCCTTCTCAGGCGGACGGCGGGGCTTCGGAGCGCAGCTGGCCCGGCCATGGTCCCGCTCATCGCGGATGACGTGCCACCACGGGGAGGAAACCCGAAGCTCGAGTCTCGAGTTGACCCTGGAGTACCGGCCGCTAAGCCAGAGTGGCTGATGGGCGCGGAGGTTCGGGCGGGAAGAGCAGCGCAGGCTCCCGAGCGGGGGCTCGAGATCGCTGTCTTCTCCTCTGGGATCCGCCGTTTGAGCCATCTCGAACAGTTCCTGGATGCAGGCGCGATTCACTATCGGCCCACAGCGCGCCGGGCCGCTCGGGTCGATTATGTAATTGGTTGGGGCACCAAGGCGACCAGCGCGCGAGCCGAGGAATTTGCGGCTCGCTTCCAGAAGCCACTCTTGCGCCTGGAAGACGGCTTCTTTCGTTCGGTTCGCGCTGGCAAAGGACAGCCGCCGCTGTCGCTCGTGGTCGACGACTTGGGCATCTATTACGACGCGACGGGGCCGTCGCGCCTCGAAGCGCTTTTGAACGCGCCGCCCGAGGATGACCCGCTGTCGGATCCTCGGCTGCTCCAGCGGGCGCGAGCGGCGCGAGGCTTGGTATGCTCGGCTGGCCTATCGAAGTACAACGATGCGCCGGTCGACCTACCGGGCTGGCTCGATGAGCTCGGCACTCCTTTCGTGCTCGTCGTCGATCAAACCCACGGAGACGAAGCGGTGCGACGAGGCAACGTGCCGGAAGGCGGGTTCGACCGCATGCTGGAGGCCGCCCTGAAGGAGCATCCGGACACCCCAATCGTGGTCAAAACGCATCCCGAGGTCGTTCTCGGCAAGAAGCGCGGGTACTTGACGCAGGCCGCCGAGACGAGCGGAAGGGTTCGCGTTCTCGCCACCCACACTAGCCCGCTCGCCGTGGTCGAGCGCGCGAGCCATGTGTACGTGGCGACGTCGCAGCTCGGTTTCGAGGCGCTCTTGCTCGGTAAGAAAGTGAGCTGTTTCGGCACGCCGTTCTATTCCGGCTGGGGCCTGACGGACGATCGTGTGCCTTTGCCCAGGCGGACACGACGGCGGTCCGTCGACGAGCTCGCGGCGGCCGCGTGGATCCTCTATCCCCGCTACGTCGACCCAGTGACGGGCCTGCGCTGTGAGCTCGAAGACATCCTCTCGCACCTCGAGCTCCAGCGCCGACGTTTCCGCGACAATGCGGGCGTCGTGCGCGCCTATGGCTTCAGCTGGTGGAAGCGTCCGTTCGTACGCCGCTACTTGGGCGGACCGAGCACGGTGCTGTCCTTCGAGCGCCGCCTACCGTCCGTTCCGGTGCAGACGACGCGCGCGGTCGTTTGGGGTCGTCGGGGGCCACGCGGACTCGAGGAGCACTGTAGAACGCGGGGTATCCCGCTTCTTCGCATGGAGGACGGCTTCTTGCGCTCCGTGGGCCTCGGTGCCGATCTCACGGCGCCCGCTTCGCTCGTGCTCGACGCACGGGGCCTGTACTTCGACCCCCGCCAGCCGAGCGACTTGGAGGACCTGCTCGAGCGGCGGACGTTCACGGACGAAGAGAAAGAGCGGGCTCGCGCCCTTCGCCTGCAGATCGTCCGCGCACGGATCAGCAAATACAACCCACAAGCGCGGCCTGACGAGGCGCGGGTGCGGCCGCGTGGGCGACCCGTCCTGCTCGTGCCGGGTCAGGTCGAGGACGACGAGTCCGTCGTTTTGGGGGGCGCCGGGCTCCGCACCAATGACGCGCTGGTGCGCGCCGTACGCCACGCGCATCCCGAAGCCTATCTGCTCTACCGGCCCCATCCCGACGTGGTGAGTCGAAATCGCAAGGGGGCGCTCGGCGACGAGGCGGCGCAGCTGGTCGACGAAGTCGCGCGCGGTATCTCACTCGAAGGCTGTCTGGCGTTGGCGGACGAAGTCCACACTCTGACCTCGCTCGTCGGCTTCGAGGCACTCCTGCGCGAGCTGCCGGTGTGCGTCTACGGCCAGCCATTTTACGCGGGCTGGGGCCTCACCCGCGACCGTGTGGAGCTGCCCAGACGAGCTCGGCGTCTCGAGCTCGACGAGCTCGTCGCGGGCGCTCTTCTCGTCTATCCCCGCTACTACAGCTTTGCAGCTAATGCGTTCGTGACGCCCGAACAGGTCGTGTTCGAGCTGTCCCGCGATCGCACGTCCCGCCAGACGATCCCCTTGGACACCAGCTGGCCCTGGCGCCAGCTGCGCAAGGTGTGGGGGTGGAGTCAGGAGGTGCAGCGTGCTCGCTGAGTTCGACGGCTGCCACGTCCTCTTGCTCCAAGGCCCCAATGGACCGCTGTTCCGACGCGTGGGCGCTGAGCTCGCATCGATCGGCGCTCAGGTCAGCAAGATCAACCTGAACGCTGCTGATGCGTTCTTTTTTCCTGGTCCAAACGCTCATTCCTACCGCGGCACATTCGAGGGCTGGCGCGCATTCCTCGAAGAATTCCTGATCAGTCGCAGCGTGGATGCCATCTTCTTGTTCGGCGACTGTCGTCCCTACCATCAGGTGGCCACGGCCGTCGCCGAGGCGCGTGGTGTCGAGGTGTACGTGTTCGAGGAGGGCTACCTGCGCCCCGACTACATCACCATCGAGCGCGGCGGCGTGAACACGAACTCACGCATGCCCCGCGATGCCGCAGCCTACGCGGAGGACGACGTCCACGTGGCCACTCCCAAACCAGTTCGACACGCGTTCGCCTGGTCGGTGCTGTTCACGATCCTCAACTCCTTCTTCGTCACCTTCTTCTGGCCCCTGTATCCGCATTACCGCCACCATCGGGACGTCAATTTCTTCAGGCAAACTGCCCTGTGGGCTCGCTCGCTCTTTCGCCGTGCACGATTCGCGCTCTCCGAAGCCAAGCTCCTGCCCCGGCTGTGCGGCACGCTCTCGAAGCGCTACTTCTTGGTTGGGCTCCAGGTCCACAACGACTTCCAGGTCAAGACGTCGCGCTTCGGTGACGTCGAAGACTTCATTCGCGAGGTCGTGGCCTCATTCAAGGCTCACGCCGATCCGACGCACTGTCTGGTCTTGAAGCACCATCCTGCCGATCGGGCCTATCGGGACTACGGCAAGCTGGTCGCCGAGCTCGCACGCGAGCATGGCTTGGCTGATCGACTGCTGTACGTGCACGACCTGCACCTGCCGTCGCTCCTGCGCCACGCTCGGGGCACCGTGGTCATCAACAGCACGGTGGGGCTCTCGGCCCTGTTTCACAAAACACCCGTGTTTGCGCTCGGTGAGGCGATCTACGGCCGCATGGGGCTCACGGCCCCGGGCACTCTGGCTGAGTTCTTCCGCCAGCCGCCGCCGGTCGATGCGGCGCGTTATCAGCAGGCGCGCGCCTGGCTCGTTCGTCACAACCAAGCCAATGGATCGATCTGGGCGCGCCTGCCGGGCGTCGGGCCGTCCGGGCTCGTGTGGCCAGAAAATTTCGGTGTGCCCGGCGAGCAAACGAAATCACAACGTCTCCTGCGAGCCGCGGCGCAGCGTCGTGCCGAGCAGGCGGACGACGGCAACGTCGCGGAAATTGGGAGTGATCGCCCCGTCTCGACTTGGCCGGCCGAGAACATTTGAAGCAGCACGGTCGCGCCTCCCCATGGCGAGCGTTTCTGATATGGTTCATTCCTCCCTGAGGAAGCCCTTCCTCTCAGCCTGAACTGCTTTGCGACTGCGAGAATCCATGTCCCTCAAACTTCGTGCTTCTTCCATCTCAGTTCTGACCTCCCTCGCGCTCGTGGCCGCCTGCGGCGGGACCACGCCTGGTCCCGACGGTGGTGGCACCGGCGGCACCAGCAGCCCCGGCACGGGCGGCACGGGCAGCCCCGGCACGGGCGGCAACAACGTCGGCACGGGCGGCGGCAACGTCGGCACGGGCGGCGGCAACGTCGGCACGGGCGGCGGCAACGTCGGCACGGGCGGCGGCAACGTCGGCACGGGCGGCGGCAACGGCGGCACGGGCGGCGGCAACGTCGGCACGGGCGGCGGCAACGTCGGCACGGGCGGCGGCAACGTCGGCACCGGTGGCGGCAACGTCGGCACGGGCGGTGGTGACGTTGGTACTGGCGGAACGGCCTCCACGCTGGACGCCAACGGCCAGGATATCGCAGCACCTGGCGACACGACCGCGGAGAACCAGGCGTACCTCCGCATCGGACCGGAGGGCGAGATCCGCATCCTCAACAACAACTGGGGCTCCGAGGATCTCGGCTGCGCCGGTTCCACGTTCAGCGTCTTCTACAACGCGGACAAGTCGTTCGGCTGGACGTTCAACCGACCAGCTTGCGGCGGCAACAACGAGCACCCCGACTTCCCCCAGATCGAGTTCGGCATCCATCCGTTCGGCGTCGGCAACGACCTGGCGACATCGCCGGAATTCTCCTCGACGACGCTCATGCCCAAGCAGATCAAGGACATCACGCAAGCCAGCGTCGAAATCGACAATCTCAACATCATGCTCACGAACCCCTCGAAGTGGAACATCACCTTCGAGTTCTGGCTGAGCGAGACGGACCCGCGTACTGCTGGGGTTGCCGACGCGTCGCAGCACCGCGCCTACGCCGAGCTGATGACCTTCTGGGGCTGGGAGGCGAATCGCTGGCCGGACAGCGATCCCGATCACACCCCGGTGACCGATCACGCCGGACCGAACACGTCCAACGGGGGCAAGGACTACAAGCTCTGGGTTCAGAAGGACAGCTGGGCCAGTGGCTGGCGCTACTTCCAGCTCCGTGACACCTCGGGCTCGCACCAAAACTTCGATGGCACGATCGACGTCAAGGCGCTGCTCACCTACCTCACCTCGAACTTCGGCTACGCCGACACCCTCTGGGTCACCCGGCTCGAGGTCGGCAGCGAGATCGACGACAACACGGCGGGCACGGTGACGCTCGACAACATCACCTTCACGGTCAACGGCGAGAGCCGCTCGGCCGGCAAGGCCCACTGAGCCCACGCTCGAGTTCGGGCAGCCTGCCGGCTCACGGAGTCGGCAGGCAGTTGCCGCCGATGCAGGCCATTGGGAGCTCACAGAGCTGGCCGCACTCGCCGCAGTTGCCCTGGTCGCTGCTCAGGTCCGCGCAGCACGCTCGCGTGCCATCCGCTGCCGGGTCGGGCTCGAGCACGACTGTTTCGGAGTGGGAGCCCGGGCAGCACCCGCAGCAGCCGCAGTCGGTCGGGCTCTCGATGTCGAACTCCACGACCAGGGGCTCTGCGCCCGTTGCCTCCAAGGTCACGGCGTAGTGG
>Ga0247744_1000032_pt1 | contig 36370 bp, 41 predicted proteins | sample UWRJS154409C5_FD_180946 | JGI IMG/M metagenome (GOLD analysis project Ga0247744, IMG submission 180946) | Soil microbial communities from Arlington Agricultural Research Station in Wisconsin, United States - UWRJ-S154-409C-5 | ecosystem: Environmental > Terrestrial > Soil > Agricultural land... | reverse complement strand
GCACGTCCGAGGCGCGCTCGGGCAGGGCAACCCCCTCGCCGTCCTCCGCCAGCCCGGGTTCCGCGAGATAGTCCAGCCGATCGAGCCGCGAGCCCGAAGGAACCGAATCGCTCACGGGGCGCCCCTGCTCGGAACGGGACTGCTCGGAACGGGACTGCTCGGAGCGGGACTGCTCGGAGCGGACCTGCGCCGCACGCTCGCCCGACGTCGCCGGACTGCGCTCCCGCCGAATCTGCTCTTCCCTCTTCGCTGCCAAGCTCCTGCTCCGTCGCCCTAGACCCAATAGGTCCTTATATGGGTACATGTAGGCGGCCTTGCGTCAAGGTAGTCCGCCGGGATTTCAGGAATCCAGACCTTTTCGCTGGTCTGCTCGGCAGAGACTGCACAATTACCGTAGCTGCGGTCTATTTCTGACGGGGCTGGTAGAGCGCCGCGTGGGTCTCACGCAGCATGTCGAGCAGCGGAATGCCGGGAGGCACGCGACCGAGATCGACCCTGGAGAGCGCCTCCTCGCTCACGAAGCAGCCCGGGAACCAGTGGTCCTTCTCCTGGAACATGTTGTACCGGTAGCGCCCGAACCCCAGCATGTCGTAGCAGCGCAGCATCCGCCGAAAGCGGAGGACCTCGGGAATGTTGATGCCGCTCGGATCACCCGTGAGCTCGTACCCCTCGTAGGCCGCGAGAGGATCGAGCGCGAGGCGCGCGTCGAGGCGCTGCTGCGTGCGCAAGTCCGATTCGGACAGCGGAATCGCCGTCGGAAAGATGCCGAGCATCTCGTCGAAATGGGCGGGCTCGGTCATGCCGAAGCTCAGCGTGTGCACGGCAGGCATGCGCAGACAGAAGCGCGCATTGAACTGAATGGGTGTCAGCGGCGCCGTGAGCTCACGAAGTAGGGGTGGCGGCTCGAACAGGCGCCCCCCCTTGTCGTTGGGGGAGATGATGAAAACGCCCATGTCCTTGGCCTCGGCGAGCTGGATGGCAGCCAAATTGCGCTGGAAGAAGTAGTAGTAGTGCAGGTTGATGAACTCGAAGGCGTCGGTGGAAATGGCGTCCAGGATGACGTCGAGCGGCGCATGGGTCGAAAACCCCAGATGGCGAATGACGCCCTGCTCTCGATAGCGGAGCAAGGCCTCGAGCGGGCCACCCTTGGCGGTCGCTACCTCGAACATGTGCCGGTTGTTCACGCCGTGCAGGGCGTAGAGGTCGATGTAGTCCGTCCCGAGGCCGCGCAGCTGTTCTTCGAACATCCGCTGCATTGCGGCGGCCGACTCGGCATAGCCCTTGGTCATCAGGTGGAACGAATCGCGGCGCAGGCCGAGCTCGCGAAACGCGATGCCGTGGGCGTGCTCGCTTTTGCCGTAGCCGTGCGCCGTCTCGATGTGGTTGATACCCACGTCCAGCGCTTGGCGGACGCAGCGCATGCAATGCTCGACGAGCTCGCGCTGGGGCTCGTCCCGCGGCTTGCCCCAGCCACCCTTGTAGCGCATGCCGCCGAGGGTGATGACGGAGAGGCGCTTGTCCGTCTTGCCGAAGCGCCGATATTCCATGGTGGTCCCGGCTCAGGCGGTGGCTGAAAATGCGATGTTGGCCTGCTTGAGCTGCGTCATCAGCGTGGCCTTGTCGTTCGACTTCGACAGGGCCTCGTCTGCCTCGACCTTCCCAGCCTTGACCAATTCGAGCAGGCTGTCGTTCATCAGCCGCATGCCCATGTTGCGGCTGGTCTGGATGATCGACGGGATCTGGAAGATCTTGCCTTCACGAATGAGGTTACTGATGGCCGGGACGCCCATCATGACCTCGAGCGCCGCGCAGCGACCGCCGCCCTTCTTCTTGCAGAGCATCTGGGCAATCACGCCCTTCAAGCTCGTGGACAGCATGGTCCTGATCTGATTCTGCTGCTCGGTCGGAAACTGGTCGATGATGCGATCGATGGTGGAAGGGGCCGACGACGTGTGCAGCGTGCCGAAGACCAGATGGCCCGTTTCCGCGGTTTCCATGGCAATCGCGATGGTTTCCAGGTCGCGCATTTCGCCGAGCAGGACGATGTCGGGGTCTTCGCGTAGCGCGGCACGGAGCGCCCGCTTGAAACTCTTGGTGTGCTCACCCACTTCGCGCTGGTTGAGCAAGCTCATCTTGTTCGGGTGCACGAACTCCACCGGGTCCTCGATGGTGATGATGTGCTTCTTCTGGGTGGAGTTGATGTAATCGATCAGCGCCGCCAAGGTCGTCGACTTGCCCGAGCCGGTGGGCCCAGTCACGACGACCAAGCCCTTGGCCAGATTGCACAGCGACAGCAGGTCCTTGGGCAGACCAAGCTGCTCCACGGACAAGATCTTGGAGGGGATGACGCGAAACACCGCGCCCATGCCTTTCAAGTCCACGAACAGGTTGGAGCGGAAACGCGCGACGCCGGAGATTTCGTGGGCGAAGTCCGTATCGTGGGTCTGATCGAACTCCTCACGGTTTCGACTCGGCACCATCGGCCACAGGATGTTCTGCACCGATTCCGCCGACAGCATGCTCTCGCCGGGCATGGGGACCATGTCGCCATCGAGTCGCACCAGCGGCGGTGAGCCGGTGGAAATGTGCAGATCGGAGGCCTTGAGGTCGACCATCTTGGAGAGCAGTCGATCGATCTCGGCCGTCGAGCCACCACTGACGCCGGCGTCCCAGCGGGAGCGCGCCGGTGCCGGAGGCACCGTTTCGAGCTTCTTCATCGACGGCTGGGTCGGGTTGTAGATGGGCGGCGGTGGCCTGTCCTGCATCGGGTTGGCCTGCGTCGGCGGATCGCCACGCAAGGGAACTTGCAGCGGGACGACCGCAGGCGTCATCGGAGCGACGGCGCCGTCCGATTCGATGCCCAAAGCGGGGCCCGTTGCCGCCAGGTCGAAGCTCGCATGAACGAGTCCCATCTTGAGCTCGGCCGTCGCCCGCACGGTGCCGTGCCCTTCGAGCTCGAAGTTCCATTCCGTCCAGCCGGTCGCGAGCGATCGACGTGCCTCGGCAGGCATCAGCGGCTCAATCATGGCGTTGATGCGCTCGGGCGTCTGGACGTCGCCTCGAACCTCGTTCTCTCCAGCTGCGGTGACGACCACCGTCCTGCGGCCTGGCACGAGGCGCACCTCCTGGGCATCGACCATCAGGGCACGCTTCAACAGATCCTTCAGGTTGATTTTCACCACGGGTCCATGGTCGCTGCCCACGCGGCAAGCCGTCAAGGTCCGGGTCAGTAGCCCACTACGACCACGGTGCCCCGCTCCTTGTTCAAGACGCCGTGCCAGCCTTCCGGAACCTGCGGATCGGTCCATTCGAACAGCCAGGCCGCGTCCCAGGATGCGAGGTTGATGCAGCCGTGGCTTCTGGCGCGGCCAAACTCGTGATGCCAATAGGCCCCGTGTAAGGCAAAGCCACGGTGGAAATATTGGACGAAGGGCACGTCCGACAGGTCGTAGGAGTCGGCGCGGTCCTCGTCGCCGTCCATGGTGGCGGAGATGGCCTTGTCGAAAATCATGAACGTGCCCCGCACGGTTCGCTCGCCGTCGGGGTTGGACTCCTCCTTCGGTCCGAGGCCTCCCCGTCCAGCACTGATGAGCGTCGCGTAGACGGGCGTCTTGCCAACGTAGGCGACGAGCGTCTGGTGTTTGATCGAAATGTCGATCCAACGCCGATTACCGGTCGCAACGCTCGGGAAGCCATCGCGCGGCTCGAGCACGACCAGGCCTGGCTCGGGGATCCACGTGCCATCGCTGGTTTCGTAAAGGCCCTTGGATTTGCGTCCGGTCAGAAAGAACCCATGCTGCAGGTGGATCTCCGCGCTCGGCGAAAATCCGGCGCCTGGGTCCCCTTTCCAGACGGTGAGCGCACCCTTGACGTGGAAGGCCACCGGCAGCGCCCGGCCCGCGCCGAGCTGTAGGCCGCGGAACTCGGTGTCGACGACGACCCGCGTCCGATCGAGCGGAATCAGGTCGAGCTCGCTGGTCAGCCCGAAGGCACGCCCTTCCCAGTAGAAGGCGTCCACCAGGGAAAAGCCGCTGTCGGGACTGGCGCGGCCGGCGCTGACCTCGCGCCGCTCGGGCATGCGGACACCGTAAGGCTTCTCCAGCGCGACGCCCGGCGTCAGGAACGCAGGGAGCTCCTCGGTCAGACCGAGCTGCGCCGCCAAGCCCGACTGCTCCGCACGCAGGCGAAATTGGGCCGCCCGATCCACCACCGCTTCGCCTTCGACCTCGGCCATCTGCTTCATGCTCGGCAGCTTGAAATAGCGGTCCGGCGGCCTGTCCAGGCTCTTGGCGTAGGGGTAGGGGAAGCCGGCCCCGCGCAGCGGCCTTTTCGCGAGGGCCACCAAGAGGGGATGCGCCAGGTCCGTGGTCGCGCCTTTGCCGATGCAGACGAAGCCCCGCGGGTTGATGCGATACCAGCCACCCTCGCAGCCGTCGTTCTCGATGGCAGGACCCCGTCCATCGACCACAGCGCCTGCCCGAAGGTAGCCGAGGCGCGTCCGCTTGGGCCCGGTGTCGGTGTAGATCCACGTACGCCAGGCGATGCTGCCAATCTTCTCCCCGCTCGGGACGAAGGGCAGATTGTCATCGGCGGTGCCGAGACCCGCCGCTGGCTTCGGCGTCGAACCGTGCAGCGCAGCACTGGCCTTGGGCTGCCACACGAGCTCCATGTCCGGATCGAGCTCGGCCCCCGGCGGCGCAGCTCGACCGCATGCACCAGCCAGCAGAAAAAGTCCAAGGTACCGAAGTGTGGCTGGCGCTCCGCCCCTGACGCTCATGGCTGCTGCGCCGCGGAGTAGCATGGAGGGGTCCGGATCTGCGAACCTCCCGCTCATGATGAGCATCCCGCGCGGCCTGTTCACGATCGTAAAGGAGATCCTGCGCCACATTTTGCGACGACCGGTCGTCGGGATCTGTGTGCTTGGCCGGACGCCGGACGGACGCATTCTGCTCATTCGGCGCGCCGACACCGGACAGTGGGCGCTGCCCGGTGGCACGCTCGAATGGGGCGAGACGCTGCGAGCCTGCGCACAGCGCGAGCTCGACGAGGAAGGCGGGGTCGACTCTCCTACCCTCGGCCGCTTGCTCGGTGTCTATTCGGACCTCGAGCGCGACCCGCGGTTCCACGCGGTCACGGTCGTGGTGGAGGCGACCATCGAAGAGCCGAGGCGCTCCCCGCAAAACCCTGCGGAGATACTCGAGGTCGGGCTATTTGACGTGTCGTCTTTGCCGCCTACCCTCTCGCACGGCGGGCGCGACATGCTCCAAAACGCCCTGTCCGCAGCACTCGTTTGGGAATGACCATGTCACGACTCGTCCGACTCCTCCTGCCACTCCTCGCGCTCGTCACCCTCACCGGTTGCGGAGCGCTGTCTGGAGTCAGCGTGCAAACGGCCAAGACCGTCACCAAGGCTCCCGGCAACGTGCTCATCTACGTGTCGGTCGAGGACGGCGACAAGCCCGTCGACAATCTGAGCGCCAGCAACTTCGACGTGTTCGAGAACGATCTGCTCTTGGACCGGGCGTCGACGCACCTCGAGCTCTTGCCGCGCGACACGGCGGCGGATGGGCACACGGTGCTTTTGCTCGATCTCAGTGGTGACATCGGCGAAAAGGACCTCACGCGCATCTCCCGCGGCGCAGCGCAGTTCGTCGAGAAGGTCTCGACCACCCAGCCGGTGTCCGTGCTCGTGTTCGATGGTTCCCCGGAGACGCGGCTCGTCGCCCGATTTCCCCGCGTCGACGTGGCCGAAAAGCGGGAGCTGCCCGATTTGACGCCTTTCGTCACCGGCGACGATTCGCGCAATCTGAACGGCGGCATCATCGATGCCATCGCCATCCTGGAGGATCAGCTCGCTTTCTCCATGAAGCCGGTGCAGCTCGGCACGCTGGTGACCTTGGTGCGCGGACCCGATTTGGCGGGGCGAAAGTCGGACGACGACGTCTACCGTGCGATCGACAAGTCCGACTACGAGTTTTACGCGGTGCACGAGAAGAAAGCCGCGGTCAAAACCTTGCCCTCGATCGGGCGCGACAGCAGAACCGAGTTCGAGACGATCGACACCTTGCCCATGTCGCTGCAAGAAGTCGGCATGAAGGTCCGCAAGGCCTGGGGGCGGAATTACCTGGTCAGCTATTGCAGCCCGGCGCGGGGTGGCGAACGCGACGTGAAGGTTTCGGTGCACTTCACCAGTGACAACGGTGACGCGCGCCGCGGAAAAGCGCGAACCGGCTTCAACTCGGACGGGTTCGAGGCGGGCTGCGGACCTCTGCGCCCCGTCCTGCGCGCCAAACAGGAGGCCGAGGCCCGCGAAGCGGAGGCCCAAGCCAAGGCCGAGGCCGAAGCGGCCGAAGAGCGGCGGAAGGCCGAAGAGCGCGCCGCAGCCAAGGCGCGAGCGGATGAAGCACAACGCAAGGCAGCCGCTGCCAATGCTGCCGCTCGCCAGGCGGTGGAAGGCGGCCCGGTGGACGAACCTGCCGAAGACGCGGAAGGCGTGGACGACGGAGCCGTGGTTGCTCCGCCGTCGAGCGGCGACTACGAATGAGCGCCGTGTCGCCGAAGACCAAAGGAGCCAGCGTGAGCCTTTCGCCAGATCTCTTGAAGAACGAGCGCGAGCGTTTGCGCACCCTCTTGCGCGACATCGAGGTGCAGGAGCGGGAAGCCGAACTGGCCTTGAAGACCGTGCGCCAGCGCGAGCTGCGGATCAAACGCGAAATCGAGGCGCTCACCACGCTCATCGATTTGGCCGATGGCGAGCATCACGGGGCCGGCAGCGAGAGCACCAGCGGGCAGTGATCGCTGACGCGATCGAGGGCGCTGCCTCCGACGGGGCTGGTCGGACGCTGGCTTGTCGGACGACAGGCTAGGTCTGCGCAAGCGCCACCCAGCTCGACCCCCGCCTGTTGCCGCTCTGGGACCCAGAATCCGTCGAGCAGCCCGGCCTGACCCCGGTAGTAGTGGCTGCAGCCGCCTTGTGGATCCACGAGGGCAAAGCCAGCCTGCACCCCAGCTGCCGCAGCCTGACGCCGCTCTTCTGCAGGAGAAACGGGCGCCGCACACTCGTCGCAGCCCATCGTATTCAGATCCCCACCGATGATGACGGGCGCGGCCGATGTACCCTTCAGGTCCTTCAGCGCCAGCAGCGTTTTTGCCCGCAGCCCGTACGAGCGGGCGTCACTCCCGGACTTGAGATGCACGGAGATCAGCTCCGTCACGAGGCCGCTGGACAGCCGGAAGCGCTGCAAAAGGCCTGGCCGCAGCGAGCCGGTGCATGCCCCACCCAGCGGATTGAGCTCCGCCAGCGTGCGGGCCGGGCCGAGAGGCGTGGCTCGCTTCCGATCGAACAGCACGCCGACGTGCTGAGCCGATTCGTTCTTGCAATCGTCGAAGCGGGCCTGCCAGCTGCCCTCCGTCAGCTGATCGAGCCGGGTGAGCACGCTGCGCAATGCCGCTTGGGCACGGGCGCCCTGCTTGAATTCCTGGACGAGCACGACCTCGGCGCCGGTCGTCGCCATGGTGCAAGCGAGGAAATCGAGGTCGGTTCCGCCTGCGCTGGGCGCCTGCTTGCCGGGCTGTCCGTCGGGGAACCAGCGCACGTTGAAGGTGGCGACGCGCGCCACGCCCGCTCTGCCCTCACTCTTGGCGCGCTCGAGCGCTCTCGCACACGTCGCCTCGCGGTCCGGCAGGTTTTGGCTCGAAGGTGGCGCCGGAGCATCGGGTAGAGCGACGTAGCGCGTGGTGATGAAGCCTTCGCTGCCGTCTCCGAGCCGCACGTGCAGCCAGCTGCCTCCGGCCGGTCCGAGCACGGTCACCTCGGTTCCGCCGGGTACGCGGCGAAACGAGCCCCGATCGTGGGCGGTCTCGTGCACCGGCACGCCGGAAGGGTGATGAGCGACCAGACGGAGCGTTTTCGGCCCCGGCGGAGGCGTGGGCTTGGCAGAAGCCGACCCGGACGCACTCGGGACCGTTGCCGCGAGCACCGGAGCGGCCAAGGGCCCCAAGCGTTCGGCATCCTGGCGCCGACAGGCCCCGGCAAGGGCGAGCCCGAGGACGATCAGGCAGGACCCAGCCAGACGACGCAGGAGCCCAGCCGTCAGTGGATCGAATCCCCTTCGCGCGGAACGCCCACCTTCACCGACGGGCCGAGCAGGCTCAGAAGATCGGCCTTTTCGATGCTTTCCTTGTCGAGCAGGTAGTCGCGCAGGGCCTCGAGCGCCGATTGATGCTTGCGGATCAAGTCCTCGGCCTCACTGGCGGCCGCCACCAAGATGCGCCTGGTTTCGACCTCGATGGCATGCACGGTGACGTCCGAAGTGCCGCCATCGGTGGCCATGCGCTGCCCGAGGAATGGGTGCTCGGTACGATGTTCGTGGAAGACCGGTCCAATCGCTTCGCTCATGCCGAAGTGCGCCACCATGCGGAAGGCAATCTCCGTCGCGCGTTGCAGGTCGTTCTCGGCCCCCGAGCTGGTGTCGCCGAGGAGCGTCCGTTCGGCAGCGAAGCCGCCCATGAGCACGCGCAAGCGCGATTCCAGCTCCGGACGCGTCATCATGTGCCGATCGGCCTGGGGCTGCTGCTGAGTGACTCCGAGCGCCATACCCCGCGGAATGATGGTCACGCGCGACAGCGGCTCGGCCAGGGGACTGAAATGGGCCACGACGGCGTGCCCCGCCTCGTGAATGGCCACGCGCCGTTTTTCCTCGGGATCCAGCTTGGAATCGCGCACGTCGCCGAGCACGATCTTGTCGTAGGCCGCGCGAAAGTCGGCATCGGTGATGGAATCCGCGCCGCGGCGCGTCGCGTGCAGCGCCGCCTCGTTGCACAGGTTCATCAGGTCGGCCCCGGAAAATCCGGGCGTGTCCTTGGCCAGGGAGGCCAGGTCGACGTCGTCGTTCAGCGGCTTGTCCCGGGTGTGCACCTTCAGGATCGCTTCGCGAGCGCCCTGCTCGGGGCGGTCCACCACCACGCGGCGGTCGAAGCGACCTGGGCGCAAGAGGGCTGGATCGAGCACGTCGGGTCGATTCGTCGCCGCGATGACGATCGTCAGGTCGTTCCGGCTGAAGCCGTCCATCTCGCTGAGCAACTGGTTGAGCGTCTGCTCGCGCTCGTCGTGCCCGCCGCCGAGGCCAGCCCCACGCGAGCGACCAACGGCATCGATCTCGTCGATGAAGACGATCGCCGGCGCCACCTTCTTGGCGTCGTCGAACAGCTCCCGCACTCGGCCGGCGCCGACACCGACGAACATCTCGATGAACTCCGAGCCATTGATCGAGAAAAACGGCACGCCGGCCTCGCCCGCCACGGCCCGAGCCAGCAGCGTCTTGCCAGTTCCCGGCGGCCCCACGAGCAGCACTCCGCGCGGCACTTTGCCGCCGAGCCGCCGATACTTCTCCGGCTCCTTCAGGAACTGCACGACTTCCTGCAAGTCACGCTTGGCATTCCTCTGCCCGGCCACGTCTTGGAAGGTGACCTGCACCTGCGATTCCTTCTCGAAGCGCTTGACGCGTCCTTTCAAGAGGCCGGAAAACGGTCCGCCCATCAGCTTGGCGTTACGTCGCGACATCCAGAACAGGCCGCCCAGGATGAGGACGAAGGGCAAGACGTTGAGCAGCGCATACGCCGCCAAGGACGGCTCGTCCGAATGGACTTCGATCTTCACCCCCTTGTCCCGCAGCATGGGCAAGAGCTGTTCGTCGTAGAGGGCGGGGAGCGTGGTGCGGAAGGACGCCGGTTCGCCGCTCTCCGACCTGGTGCCCGACGCATAGCGGCCGTCGACGGTCTGGCCGGTGATCTCGACGCTCGCGACCTTCCCCGCGCGCGCGGCTTGGAAGAACTCCGAGTACGAAATGGCGGGCGCACCGCTAGTGCGCTGGCCCACGGTGTTCCACAGGAGGAGCGAGGCCAAAAGGAGCAGCGGCAAGAGCCAGCCGGAGGCCTTCCCGCCAGGCGGACCGGCCGGGCCGCGAGAATCGGCACTGCCCGAGCCAGCACCGCCGCGAGAACCGGCACTGCCCGAGCCACCAGCGCCGCGCGAAGGGGATCGTTCTTTTCCTGGATCCATTGCAGAGGACCCTAGCAGCTTGCCACAGCGCAGCTAGGCCAGAGGGAGCGGAGCTAGGTCGATGCCGCGGGACGAAACTCGCTCAGGGACTCGATGTGATGGGTCTGGGGAAACATGTCGAGAAGCATCGTCGTCGTCAGGCGGAGGCCGCATTTCTCGAGGTCGGCCACGTCTCGAGCCAGGGTGACCGGGTCGCAGCTGATCATGACGAGGGCGCCACCACACAGCTTCGCGAGGAGCGCTCCGAGGCCTTTGGCGCCCTGACGCGGCGGATCGAGCACGACCAGATCGAACGTCCTGCCCTGAGCCGCGAGCTCGGACAGCAGCACCTTGGCGTCGCCGCCCTCGAACGAGACGGCGAGCCCCTCCTCGCTCGCTATCTGGCGGGCGCGACGCACGGCCTCTCGATTCCCCTCCACCCCGAGCGTCTCGACGCCCAAGCGCCCGAGGGGCAGTGCGAAATTGCCGCTCCCGCAGTAGACGTCGAGTGCGGTTCTCGCTCCCGACGCTCGCGCAATGCGGAGTACCTGCTCGAGCAAGTGCCGATTCACCTCTGCGTTGACCTGGACGAAGTCCGCGGCCCCCAAGTCGGCAAACTCCGCCAGGCGACGCGACAGCTCTTTGGGCTCCCGAGCCCCAGGCCGCAGCCCGAGGTGCACGGTGGGGCGCTCGGCTTCGTCGAGCCAGCGGACCTCGATGTCGGCGACGTCCGCGAGCGAGCTCTGGTCCAGCGTGTCGTCCGCCAAGAGCTCGCGCAGCTGGGTGACGGCCTGCCAAACCTCGGGCGCGCAGACGTGGCAGCGCTCCACTTCGACCAGCTCGTGACTTTGCGCGGAGTGAAAGCCCAGCTTTCGCCCCTCGAGGTGCAGGCGAACGCGCCGGCGGTAGCCGAGGCCTGCGCCGGCCAAGATCGGCCAATCGTCCTCCAAGCGCTCCGGCGCGACCCGACCTACCCGCTGCAAACTCTGCCGCAAAATGCCGAGCTTGTGGCGACGCTGCGCGGCGAGCGGCAGCGCCATCCAATCACAACCACCACAGCGCCCCGCATCGGCGCAGACCGGGTCCTGACGCTCCAGCGAAGGCTCGAGCAACTCGATGTCTCGGGCCTCGACGTAGGACGCGTGGAGCTGGCCGCGCTTGATGCGCACGACGTCGCCAGGAAAGGCGCCCGGGACGAACACGGTGCGCCCGTCCGACCAGCGAGCGACGCCGCGACCACCAGCCGCGAGGTCCTCGACGCGGACGACTTCGTCCAGGCTGACCTCGGCTGCCGGCGCCGGACGGCGCGAGCGTTGGCGCTTCACTTCTTCTGCCCGGGCGGGAACTGAGACAGGATGCGTTCGACCATCTCGCTCATTTGCTCGACGGTGAGTGGCTTGTCCGCCCGCCGTGCACCCGAGCCCCGCCAGCGCACCTCGTTGGCCTTGGGGTCGATCAGGTCGATGGCCATTTGCGCTTCGCTGTACTGGTCGACATACGTCGAGCTCCAGCCGCGCGAGTACCCATAGCCGTAGTACCCGTAGCCGCCCGGGTAAGGTCCCATCGAGTCGACGGAAATCCGGTCCTGAAAGCGCGCCTGCACACCCACGACCACCTGGGCTTGGTCCATTGTGACTGGACGAAAACCACGACGGACGAGCGCCTGGTAGGTCAGCTGGCGGAGCTGCTGCATGAAAAACGGATCGGTATCGAGCCCGGTCGGTACTGGACGGTTCGGTTGGACCATCGCAAACGTCCGATACTGTTCGAATGGCGCCGACGGATCGTAGGCCGCGCGCACGGTGACCGGACTGCCACAGCCAGCACTGCCGAGCAGGAGCGCCGTCAGCAACAAACGAAATAGTCGGGCGAGAATTTCACTCGCTCGGGGTGTGCTGGCTCGGGTGGGGGTGGAGAAACGCATCAATTGGGGCCTCGACCGTGGATGAGTAAATGGCTATTTTCGTTAGACCGTGCAACCACTCTCTCCGTTTTCAGATGACCCTATCGGTCAGATCCTGAGCGGAGCGTACCGGGTCGAGGCCCGAATCGATCAGGGGGCGATGGGCGCGGTATTCCGGGCAGAGCACATTCGGCTCAAGCGCCCCGTCGCCGTGAAGCTGATGGCGGCCCACTTGGCCGACCAGCCGGGCGCCCTCGACCGCTTCACGCGCGAGGCCGAGATCATCAGCACGCTGAATCACCCGAACATCGTGCAGGTGCTGGACTACAACACGACCGAACACGGTCAGCCCTTCCTGGTCATGGAGCTCCTGCGCGGTCGGCCGCTCGACTCGGTGATCGAACAGCACCAGCGGCTCGACCTGCGAGCGGCGCTGAAGATCGCCCTGCAGGCGGCGTCGGGCCTGGCGGCGGCTCATAGCGCTGGCATCGTCCACCGTGATCTGAAACCCGCCAACATCTTTCTCGTCGACGCAGGCGATCAGCTCTTCGCCAAGCTCCTGGACTTCGGCATCAGCAAGCAATCTTCGTCGGCCCCGGGCCGCCCCAAGCTCACCGGCGAATTCGACATCCTGGGCACCCCCGAATACATGGCCCCGGAGCAAGCCCTCGGCCGCACGGCTGCCGTCGACCACCGCGGCGACCAGTACGCCCTCGGCATCATCCTCTACGAGATGCTCGTCGGCCACACGCCGTTTGCCGCAGACGACATCCTGGCCCTGCTCCAAATGGTGATTCGCGATCCGCCGACGCCCCCATCGCACCACCGCTCGGACGTTCCACCGCTCGTCGACGACGCCATCCTGCGAGCGCTCAGCAAAAACCCCGCGGACCGTTTCCCAAGCGTCGCGGATTTCGCCGACGTGCTCGACCTGGCTGCTGCCGAGGTGCGCACCAGCATGCCCAGCCCGGCGCGCACGAGCGATCTGGATGCCCTCGGCATCACGCCGACGATCGGTCCGAGCTCGACGCAGCGCCCCGTCGCGGACGAGGGGATGACGGACGAAGAGGTTGCGGCGGTCGAGAAGCGACGCACCTCCTGGCACTCGAAGGACCCTGTCAAAGCCACGCGCGAGCTCATCGATCGCGCCCGGCAGGAGCTCGGCCTGGACAGCTTCGATCTGGCGCTCAGCTGTGCCGAATCAGCCGTCGAAATCGTGCAGGCCACGAACAACGCCGAGGTGAAGGCGCTCATCACGCAGAACGCCAAGCTGCTCGAGCGCATCTTCTGGCGGCGCCTGGGCCCTGGGACGTCGCGGCTGCAGGTCGGCAGCGATCCCATCACCTCGCTCAATCTCTCCCCAGCCCAAGCCTTCTTGATGTCGCGCCTCGAGGGCAATCCGACCATCGAAGAAGCCCTGGACCTGTCCCCCTGGCCGCGTGAGCAGACCCTGGGTCAGCTGGTGGGTTTGGTGCGCGCGGGCCACGCAACCATCAGGCCCTGACGCGCGCGCGGTCCACCCGCCCGCTGTTGTCGAGTCTTGCCCGAGCCCACCTCGCGTGCGAGGTTCCGGGCCCCGCCTCCGTAGCTCAGCTGGATAGAGCAGCGGCTTCCTAAGCCGAAGGTCACACGTTCAAATCGTGTCGGAGGCGCCAGAAAGCGCCCAAGTCGACGCGACCGCGGGCACCACGAGTGCCCACGACGCCCCCAGGTCAGACGCGGAGCTCATCGAGGCGATCCGCTTGGCGGCAGCCGCCGGCCAGTGGGACGTCGTGGCCAGGCTGGCCGGCGAGCTCGAAGAGCGCCGGAAGGGGGGCAAGTGACGAGGGACGGTGCGCGCATATGCGCGCGCGTCATTACGCGCGCGGCGGTGCCGCTGCGGGGAGAAACCGCCCAACGTACCGCGCCGGGCGACACGAGCTCTAGGCAGATTCGACGACACGTTTTCGGTACCGAGGGGAGGAGGGGCGAGGGCGCGGATTGACCGCTCTTCGCCGTCGGGGCCGGGGGTCTTCGGACTCGCGACCCCGACGGCGGGGCACGGCTGGCAGTGGGCCAGACGACCCGTTTGGAAAGGGTGCGAAAAATGAACAACCAAACGAATGAGGCGACGACGTCAGACGCGGGGACCGAAGATGTACTGGTGGACCAGATGCACCGTCACATTCTCGGGCTTCTAGATGGAATGAGGAGCCTGGAACCGGAGCGCGCCGCGCGCGCCTTCCGAGAAATTCTTCGGGCCAATAAGACCGGCGTTCTCACGGCGCTGGAGGAAAACATCCTGGAGAGCCGCCACAGCGTGGTGGCCCAGATCGAGTACCTCCGGGACATCGAACGGACCGCCATGGAGCTGCTCGAAGTCGCGCCAGACTACGACGACGTAGAGAACGGTAACGAGCTCGCCGTCATGGCTACGCGCATCTTTTCTCGAGTACGGTTTATCCTTCCCAAGGAGCACGAGGCCGGGCATCGGGAGGACGACGAAGACGAGGACGACGTTGAGGAGGCGGCAGCTGACGAGCCGTCGGGCACTCGCTTGGGATTGGACATCGACATCTCCGACAACGACGCCGGAGCGGAGACCGAGGTGGGATCGTGAGCGCCAAACTTTGCGAGGACTTGCGGAACTCACTCGGCCGGATTCGAGAGGATGTCCGGGACCCGATGACGACGCTCGGAGCCTGGCTCAAGGATGGACTACCACTGGACGACCTCTTGGACGGGTTGTTGCGCCAGATGGTTGTCGACCTAGTGAACGCCTTCGGAGAAATCGACAACCTCGAAGCCATGCTGATGCAGCACGCACGACTTGGCGTTCAAATCACCGACGCGGAACGGTCAGGGTCCGAAGCAGGGGTGGCTCCGTGACGTCAGGTGATTCGCCGCGTACGGCAAAGGTCAACGAAAGCAGCGACGGGCAGCTCGTGGCCGAGGTACGGCAAGGCAAACGCCTCGAGTGCGTCGTCGCTGGGCCGGCAGAGGAGGTGCTTGGGGCACTACTTGGGCTCGGGTTCGAGCAGGCCGAGGTCCAAGGCGTCCCGGAGCGTTTGGTGGGAAGCAACTGGAACCGCGTCGACCCGTCGGCCCTCCTCCAAATCTGAAGCAACGCGCCTGGAACTCCCCGGGGGTCCGGTGCCCCCGGGGGTCAGTACGCCCCCGAGCAGAAATCGACCAACTTCACCCCGTGAAAGTCGTCGCATTTGCATTTTCTCCGGCCGGATCCGTGAGAGACCAGTTCAATGACGACCAGCAAACGCGCCGTCGTGCCTGGCCGGGTGCTCCGACCGCTAGTGGAAAAAGTAGCTGACTTGGCCCTTGTCACCGGCCGGATACTGTGCGCATGTACAGTATCTCGAGGAAGGACAGGGCCGTGAAATTCGAGATTGGCGGACACCAGAAGCTTCAGCTGGATGCGAGCTCGTTGCTTGCTGAGCACCCGGACTTTGACCCCGATGTCGACTCACTGATCAAGCCCGAGAGGCAAGAGAAAAAAGAGAACAAGGCAGAGAGGGAGCTGACTGAATCTCTCGCGCAGCTGCGGCCGGGTGAGAACACGCTCAAGGGCAAGGAGTTCCTGGCCCTGGCCAACTACCTGCTCGCGGACGATCTCACGGCTCGCAAGCAGGCGAAGGCTTCCGGGCGGTTCGAGTTCGCGCAGTTCGTCGTCCGGCGGGAGACACGGTCCAACCCAGCACAGAAGGCTGAAGCGCCACAGGCGCAGGCGTCGCACGAGTACGCCAAACACGACTTTGCCGGCGTCGAATTCGCGCGTCGTGACGGCACGCGCGGCCAGTTGCGTATCTGCAAACGCTGCGGTGCCACCGACGGCCGGGTGCGTTGTCGCAAGCTGCCCACGTTGCATCGTCACGAGTCCAGTCACTGGCCTCCACCCCTCCCGCAGGACGAGCCATTCAATTGGGATCTTTTCACGTACTACGGCAGAGCAGACTCCTTTGCCGGTCTGCGGTCGTCCTGGCGGCTGGAGGTCACATCGCCTTCCGCCACCTTTGCCATGCCTCCGTACATGCAGGACGAAGTGGCGAAGCTCCGCGAACGCCTGACCGCCGTATGGCGCGCCCTGACCGGCCTCCCGTGGTCACAGCAGCGTGTGTTGCGCGGCTACTACGATCTCGGCCTCCGCTCCGACCTGGCCGCCATTCGGGCAGCGCACGACGCGTTCGAAGCGGTACGTGCGCCAGAGTACCGGGAGGCAAGCGCCCCCGGTCGCCTCTACCTGGTTCCGGAGATTGCGGCGCTCCTCGGTAAGAACGAGAGGGGCGTGCAACGGGACATGGCTGACGTCGGTCTCGGCCGTATAGTGTCCGACGGCACGGGCCGGCGCAGGCGGGTGCTCGATCATGCCGAAGCGGTTGGGGCGATGGATGAGTTTCGCAACCCATGGGCCTACCTCGCCGAATACGCGTTCGCGCAAGGAAGCCAGAAATCCCCGGACGAAGCAAAAGTGGCCTGACTAGTAGAGGGTCAAATCGGTGGCGCTCGCGCCCCGCGACCTCTGGAAGTGCCAGCGTGCGCGAGCCCCCTTTCGGGTTCGCCGCCCGTCACCCAATCTCGAATCGTCATGCGCAACTCAGCCAGACCCCTTTCGGACGTTGAGCTGGCGGAGCTCCGCCGCGAGGTCGAATCATCGTCCGAGGTCGAAGTAGCCGAGCGACGCGGCGTGTCCCACATGACCATTACCCGGGCACTGGCGGGTCGGTCGTTGTACCGCCGAACGTTCGAGCGCGTGACCTCAGCCCTTCCGAACTAGGCGCCCCTTTCTGGGGCCTCCAATCTCGAATTGCTACGCCCGGTAGCGTCGGTAGGGGCGTGGACACGCTGTGGTTGTTCTCGACCGAGGTGAGCGTCAACCCGAGAAGCGGCCCACATTCGTTCGGGTCTCCCCCGACAATTCGGGCCACCAGCCTTCAAATTCCATGTCCCGTCGCATTCGAACAATCAAGCCGGAATGGCTCGAGGACGAGCGCCTTGCATTCGCGTCACCCCCGGCCCGCGTGGCTTCCATCAGCCTCATCCTCATTGCAGATGACCATGGCCGTGGGCGAGCCAACGTAGCGTGGCTACGTGGTCAGATCTTCCCCGGCGACGAAAGCCTGGACCAGACCGCGTCGGCCCTCCGCGAGCTCGAGAGGCTCCGCTTTGTGGTGCTGTACACCGTCGACGAGCAGACCTACTTCGAGATCCGGAACTGGTCCAAGCATCAGCGCGTCGACAAGCCGGGAAAACCCCGCGTTCCACCACCATCCGGGAACATTCCGGAAGCCCTCGCGAACTTTCGCGAGACTCTCGCGATGGACCAGGACCAGGAGCGGGAGCGGGAGCGGGAGCGGGAGCGGGAGCGGGAGGCGACGCCCCCCCCGCCCGAGGCACGCCTCTCGCTGGGCAAGCCGCCCGACCCCGTGGCCGCCTACGGAGCCACACAGTGGCCACCGGACTTCGAGCCGTCGGCCGAGAACATGGCGAACGCCACGAGCGCCCGTCTCGACATCGCCGAGGAGATCGCCGGCCTCAAGGCGAACGCGAAGCGCCATGCGCGCGTTTCCTGCGACTGGCACGCAGAGCTCGATGGCTGGATGGTCAAGAGCGTCAAGTTTCGACGGCAGGCTGAGGGTGGGCAGAGAGCAGGCCCTCGGCGCGGCCGTGTGCCGCAGGACAACGCAGGGCTGACTGGTTTCGAAGGAGCGGAGGAGATTTGATGTCAGCCGCGGACCCCGAAACCGAGAAAACGAGGCCCCTGATATCCTTCGAGGCTTGGTGCGAGCGCCACAGCGTCGACCCGGACGAGGTCGCAGACGTCGCACGCTACCTGCGCATCGACGTCCCGACGCTGAAACGTCTGCCCATCGACGATCCAGCGTGGTTGACAAAGCTCAAGCAAACCGCAGATGACCTTCGTGCTCGGCGTACCGCGTGGTCCGGTCATTGGGCACAGCAGAACATCGGGCCTGACCCGTTCAGACGCCTCTCCGGACCGGAGATCTTGAAAGTCCTACCGCCCCAGCTCCGGCAGTTGACCCTCCGCTATCGCCCAACGCTCGGCGCCCTCATCGTCGGGCCCACTGGCACGTGCAAGAGCATGACGGCGTGTTTTCTGATGCGGCGCGCTCTGTTCGAAGCAATGCAAGGAAGCGAAAGGTGGCACAGCGAGGTGGACGCCAAGCACGGTGGCGGGGAGCAACTCATCGACGACGAGGATCGTCGAGCCTTCGCGAGTGACCGATACGGCGTGCTCTGGACGACTGCGAGCGGTCTAGCGCGAGCGAGGCGCGGGCACCGGTTGGGCGACGGCGAGCCAAAGCTGGTGGCGCATGCGATGCGAGCCAAGCTGCTGGCCATTGATGACATCGGCTGGGAACCAGCGCACGACACCGTTGTCACCGATGTCATGGCTGAGCGTTACGATCGTGGACTCCCGACCGTCGCAACCTCAGGAGAGCGGCCGGCAGCCCTGTCGCAGCGCTACGGGGCAGCTCTCATTCGTCGCATCATCGAAACCGAGGGACGCAAGGGCCTCCTCGTCGACATGTTCGATTCGGCGCCCGTCGCCCTAGCCGCGTAGCGCGACGCGATCCCCAGGGACCAGGATCGATTCCAACGCGTCCGCTAGCCACCGGAGCCACGAACCCGCACACGCCTCCCAAAGACGCGCCAGACGGGCAGCCAGGCGCCCTAGATCCAATGCCAACCCCAATGCCCACGAATCGCGTCCTCGACCTACTCCAGCACCACTCTGTCGCCGACATCGCGCAAGCACTCGGTGTCACCGCAGCGACGGTGGCCCGCGCTGCCCGGGACGAGCACAGCGATTCGGAGAGTGCCGCCCTCGAGGCCGCATTCGAGAGCCCGACGACGAAACGGCTGCTGGCCGCGCTGCAGCCCCAGGTCTGACCGGCCCGTACCCACGTCCCCTTCTGAATTTGGTGAAACGGTCGCGCGCGCGCGTGCGAGGGGTTTTTGCTCCGGCTGGACCCGTCGGGTCGCCGAACTCTCGGGGAATTCTTCCTGCCAGACGCGCGCGTACGCGCGCGAGGGATTTCACGCAAACGCAGCCACTCGCTAGGACGACATCAACCCATGCTCAGCGCACGCCTCGCCTTGCTCCTCCGCAGCACCGACCTCCGAGCTCTCGCCCTCCGCCTCGGGACCGGTCCGACCGTGATCTCGACCGTTCTACGTGGCGTGCGCGTGGCACCGGCAATCCGCGCCGCACTCGAGGCACACCTGCCAGGCGTCGAACTCGAGTCAGACGTCGAGGGGGTCTGCCGATGAAGGCCCCCGAACGTCGTCTGGCGGTGACCCTCGACGAAACCGAACTACAGGAGCTCATCCGAAACGCTGTCGCGGACCTGGTGACAGCGCCATCGACAGCACCGCCACCCGAAGTGCTCAGTCGAACGGAGGCCGCGCACCTCTTCAGGTGCTCGTTAGCCACCATCGATCGCCTGTGCAGAGACGACGGGTTGCCACACTACCGACTCGGCGACTGCCGCCGCTTCCTGCGCTCGGACCTCCTCGCATGGCTGCGAGCTGGCTCACCAAGCCGACGCTCGCCCGGCGGTACCAGCCCAAACAAGCCACCGGCGTAACACGCTGGGCACCGCACCCCGGGCACTCGGGGCCGCCGACCGACAGACCCCGGGACGATCGGTCAGCGCGACAGGGCTGAGCCCCGAGCGCGCCAGCCGGCGCCCGCCGTCTCGTCGAGCGGCACGAGCACGACATCTCGGGGCGCACCGCTTTGGTCGAGCGCCCTCGCACGACCACCCATTGACCACCGCGCCGGAGACCCCGGCCCGAAACCACACCAAGCGAAACTCAAATGAACGACCCCAACAACACCGAACGGCCACAGAACACCTCCCCTTCCGACGAAGCAGCGCGTGGCACCGCTGCAGCTCTCGTCGCCGAAGCCAAGGGCGACCCAGAGGCATCTTCAAGCGAGCTCTCACCTGCCCAACAGCTCATCGCAAGCGCCCTGGAGGACAAGTGATGTCGCAACTCGAACAAGCCCGGGAGACCGTCCTGGCCGCCAAAGCCCTGGCAGACGCCAAGGCAGAGGTCGCGCGCCTGCGGCCCGAAGTCAAAGAGGCCGAGCACCAGCACGCGTCATGCGTGACGGCCGAAGCTGAGCTGCGAGACCGGTTCTCCAAGGAGCCCAGCCCAGAGCTAGCCGAAGCGATCGAGGCCGCCGAAGCATCGACCAAAGTCGCAGCATTGTTCTGCGCCCGGGCCCGAGCTCTGGAACGTGCGGCTGCCCAAAAGGTGAAGGGGGCAGCGGCCGCTGCTCCGGTGCTCGCCAAGGCGCAGGGAGACCTTCGGCTCGCACAGCAGGCGCTCGACGATGCGCGCTCGGAGCACGTGCCCGCCCAAGAGCAGCTGAAGACCGCCACCGATGAGCAAACCTTGCGTGAAGCCCACGAGCGAGATCTACGCGCGCGCTTCCTGGCAGAGGCCTCACCGGCTCTTGCCGAGGAGATCGCAGCGGCGGAGCGCGAAGTGAAGAAGGGGCGTCTGTTCGTGGAGCGCGCGCAGGCTCTGAACGACTCCGCGGCCGAGAAGGTCCGAACTGCGGAGGCTGACCTTCGACAAGCACGGCTCGAGCTCGATCGGCTCTCGGTGAGTCCCGAGTACCTCCTGAGCCTCTCCCAAGGTCCAGCGGAGCAATTCGCGGATGCGGTGTCCGAGCTTCAGCGAATTCTTGCGTGGCTCGAAGACACCGGCGCAGCGACGCATCAGATCCAACACACTCTGGCGACCTCCGGGGTCGAAGGCGTCAACAGGCAACAGCTCGCCAGGGCGTTCGAACAAGCCTTGGCTCCCCGGATCCAGCCGATGCTCCGGACAGCAAGCGGGGCCCTGGACCGCGCCGGGCGGATGGTTCGCAACATTCCCCCGCCGCGTACGGAACGGAATTGGGGGTCGTCGTGAAGGCACCGGAAGCACCGAAGCCCGTGGACTTCTCGGAGCTGTTCCCAGCCAGATTCTTCAAGGCCGGCGATCTGCGCGGACAGCGCGTGACCTTGCAGATCTCGTCGGTCGACGTGGAACCTACGGTGGGCCGCTCCGGTGAAAAGAGAACGCGGGCTGTCCTGACCTTTGCAGGCGCACCGAAGCAGCTCGAGTTGAATCGAACGAACGGCCTCTGCGTGCGTGCGATGTTCGGCCGCAACCTGGCCGGGTGGGTCGGCAAGCGGGTCACTCTCGGACCGGAAGAACGAAGGGGCTCGTGGTTCGTCCGCGTGATTGGCTCCCCAGACATCGCGAAGGACATGGAGGTCAGCATCGACTTGCAACGAGGCGAGTCCTTCACGCTCGCGTTGCACGCCATCGCAGAGACGGCGTTCGGCTCTTTCGAGGAGCAGACGCGATGAGCGAAAGGCGCCCGCCTCTACAAGTACCTGCACGCCGCCATGGGGGCCCGAAATCCCTGTGAGAAAGCCAAGCAAACGCACCCAACGAGTTCGGCGCCGTGTGGCCACAACCACAGGCGTACCGAGACCCGTGAACAAGGTACGCGCCGACGAAGTGAAGCGGCTCAGCAGAAACCTCGCCGGCGCGTCTCCCGCCGCCCTTGCGGCGAAGGGTCTGCCCCAGCCTGGACTCTGGCCCCACCGTTTCCTTGAGTTCGAGATGGAGGCGGAGGGCCTGACGGTCACCCTGGACCACGACCGACTGACCCTGAAAAAGGGCAAGCGCACCACGATAGATGTTCTTGACGGTGAGTTCGTCGTCAGCGGCGACCCGGTAGGCAACGCCAGTCATCTCTTCTGGCTGGCCTGTGCACTGCTGGACCACCTCATCCCCGCATCGGAAAGCTGAAGCCCTTGGCAACGATCAAGATTCGTATCGGCGCCGAAAAAGACCGCTCGGTCGATTCCACGTTCAACTCCATCGAGCGCCGTGCCGCGAGGACGGCAGTCATGGTGCAGAAGATGCTCCAGAAGGGCTTCACCGAGGGCTTCAAGGGCGGCAATGCGCGCATGCCTGGCGCCGGTGGTGCAGGCGGAGCTGCTCGAGCCCGCATCTCGGCCGAAGAGAAGGACCGGATTTCTTCCGCCAGGCGGGAGGACAACGAGAAGGTCAGGCTGCTTCGGCACCGGTACCGGCTCGAGCGGCAGGAGCAGAGCGCTACCCACCAGGCAGGGCTGCGGAGCATCCGCCAGCAGGAAGCCGAGAAGCTCAATGGGCTGCGCAAGCAGCGGCGCGAGCTCGAGAAGTCAGCCCGCACCGAAGAGCGCACGCGCCGACAGTTCGCCGAGCGCACGTCGCACCGCGCGACGCGCTTCCTCATGCCGAACGCTCCGCTTGGGAGCATGGTTACCCGCACTTTGGGCGACTTCGCCCGTGGCGCCGGCATCGACTTCTCGATCTCCGGGTCGATGGCGCGAGTCGTCAGTCTCGAGAAGCAAGCGCAGGCGGTCGCCAACTCTGGCTACCTGGCCGGGGACGTCGATTCGAAGGGTAACCCCACCGCCAACTCGAAGCGGGTGGGCGCCGCAGAACTCGTCGGACAGGCGCGCGACGTCAGCGGCAAGTACGGCCTCGAGGCAAGCACCGCGCTCGACGCGCTTCAGGGCTTTGCCGGCGTGGCCGGCGACCTGGACCTCGGCCGCCGCATGCTGGCCGACATCGCCAAGCTCTCGGCCGCTTCTGGCACTGAGATGGGCGACATGGCCCTGGCGGCAGCGAACGTCGCGAACCAGCTGGACGGTGTCGAGAACAAGGAAGAGGTCATCAATCGGGTGATGAAGACCATCGCCGGGCAGGGCAAGCTCGGTGCGGTTGAAATCTCGGACCTGTCCACGCAGATGGCTCGCGTGGCAGCAGCCTCCAGCAAGTTCTCCGGCGATCGAGGGACCAACATCCAGAAGATGGGCGCCCTCGCCCAGCTGGCGCGCTCCAAGGGTGGCGCACCGAGTGCCGCTGAAGCCGCTCGCTCGACCGCCAACTTCGCCACGATGCTGCAGAAGACAGCGCGCATCGACGCGTTCAAGAAGGGCGGAATCGACGTCTTCACGGACAAGAGCAAGACCGCCTTTAAGGATCCGTTCCAGATCATCGAAGAGTCCCTCATGTCGACGGGGGGCAACCTCCAGAAGCTGAACAAGATGTACGCCGACACAGTGGCCGGCCGCGTCGCTACTGGTGCCGCGAACATCTTCAACGCTGCTGGTGGTGGCGAGGCTGGTCGAACGGCGGTCCGTGCTGAGCTCGCGCGTCTCATGGAAGGTGCTGCACTTCAGGACGACGAGATCGACGAGTCGGCAAGGCTGGTGCGGGAGAGCACCGATGCGAAGGCCAAGCAGTTCCAGAACCAACTCGACACCATCGTGGAGAAGGTCGCCGACGACCTGATCCCCGCGCTCGACAAGGCCACGCCTCACATCCTCAAATTCGCCGAGCTGCTGGGCGAAATAGCGAAAGTGGCGGTCAACCACCCCCTCCTAACCGGCGCCGGGGCGATGGTGGCCGTCACCGTGCGCGCGGGACTCGAGAGCGCATTTCGTGCTCAGATCGAGAAGATGATCCTCGGGTCACGGCTTCCGCTACCCGGACAGGCGGCCTCGGCAGGCGGCACCACCGTCACTGCCGCCGGCGGTGCTCTTCCGGGCGGCAAGACGGGAATGGTCCTGCAAGGAATGCTTCTCGCCGAAGCAGGTCAGGCCGGCTGGGCCATCGGCAAGAAGATCATCGACGAATTCTATGCTGGCTCCGCGGCGGGGCAGGAAAAGGCAGTCCAGGACACCCTGGCCATCGAGCAGCAGATCGCCGACTGGCGGAGGGCTCAGCTCACCAACGGTGACCGGGATCAGGTTCTGGAAAAGATGGGTGAACTCGGCCAGCGCCGCGCATCCGCCGAGGCCCGCAAGGAGAACGAGGGGTCATTTGTCGGCAACTTGAGCCAGCTAGGGACCGATATGTGGAACCGGCTGGTCGGGAACAAGACCAGCGAGCAGATCGATCGCGAGCAGGTGGACGTCGCGAACCTCGCCCAGATGACGAAGGACATGGCGACCATGAGGGAGCTCCTGGCTCGCCCGCTCGTCGTCAGGGTGAACAATCTGGGCGACATCCCAACACCGGGCGCCGCGCCGGCGAATGCCCCTCAGGGGATCCAGCCTCCTCCGATGCCGGGTGGTTGACGCGGCAGCACCGCAACCTCACGGTAGGGAGTGCTCAACGACTGGTACGTCATTCGGGACGGAAAGGATGAAGGGCCCTTCACCGGGGACGAGCTGAAGGCCATGTGCGAGTCCGGAGCAGTTGAGCGCGGAACACTGGTCCGGTGGAAGACGCTGGATCGACCCAAGCCAGCCGAGCTCTCCGCGGCGTTCAACCTGCTCCCGACGCCACCGACACCGAAGCCGCTTCCCGATCCACCCCGTATCGTCGGAACAGTCATCTTCTCGGCGTTCTGGGGCTTCGTGCTCTACAGCACGGCGAGCATGCTCTGGACGGTGCAGTCACCAGCCCTGACCCTCGTGGCGCTCGGTGCCATCGCCTTCCTGGTCGTCTTTGTTTGGACGCTAGGAGGCGGGGCTCGGGAGGTGAGCATTCTGACTACGGCTCCGACGAGCACCGGCCGTGACCACCAGGGAAGGACATCGTCCTGATACGGCGACCCTGTGTGGACGCACAGCAACTTCTGGGTTGTTGGACGCAGCGGGAGATGTCGCCAGAGGAAGCGAGCACTCACAAGTGGACGACACCGGACGCCAACTGCATCGTGAGCTGCGCCGATTGCAATCGCGTAGCGCTCAAGCAGTGGGAGCGCTTCTTCGTGTTGCCTGGTTGCGTGCACTCGTGCTCCTGGATGGTCGTGTGCAAGGTGGCCGAGGAGGACTTCGACGCGTGTGCAAACGGAACGCCGAGCATCTAGGGAGGGCTCGTCAAGGCGAGAAAGCTGACCTCACCCGGTCCTGCTGTGCCTCTACGTGCGCGCTAAGCATCACAAATGAGAGACCAGCGACAACCACGGCTAGGAGGCCGCCAGCAAGATGGCGCCTGGCGCCATACGCCGCCCGTTTGGTCAGGTACCAAGGCAAGGCCACAGCGAACAACAACAGGGTAGCAAATGCCCATGCGACCGGTCCGGAGTCGCGCTTCCCATCCGTCCGCTGGGCCCCAAAGCCAAGCTGGGATGCATCGACAAAGACCAGCATTGCGGTGAGCGCGACCAGGGCGAACGAGTAGAACTGGAGCGCCGCGCCGGGCCTCTCAAGCAGGGACATCCCAGAGATGCGCATCCACGTCAGCACTGCTCCCAGGATGGGGACGAGGACGATTAGCTGGCCCATCGCATCGCTGCCGGAATTCGGGGCATGTTTGCTCGAGCCACCGGCGAGCAACGACCCGAACGGGGACTGCTCGATCGGTGCCCAAGCTCCTCCTTCGGCGTCCCGCACGTGCGCGCCGACAGTGACATGTCCACGGTTGATGCTGTCGCGAACAGCCTCTTCCGACATGGGCCCAACCGTTTGCCCGTCCCTGCTCACATACCAATCCATCGTATCCCTCCCCGTCCCCTTCAGCGGGGCGCCTACCCGAAATCTACGACACCACCGCTAATCAGAATCACGATAGCGTCGCTGGGATCCAAGTGGTTGAAAGCAACAGCTCCGGCCCTTGGTGCCCGTCGAGAGGTGCCCAAGTCATGAACCACGGAGCCCGAAACGGCTGCTGAGTGCGCCAGAGCGCCGGCTTGGAGAGCCAGCTGTCATCGGATTGGATTGGCTCAATGGCGGCCAGCGGTAGACATGGGAATGACCCACCGCCCCGACCTCCTAGCAACGCTTGCCAGAATTCTCCGTGCCGCCGCCGATGAATGCGACGCGATCTCCCGTGAGCTCGCTGTCGAGCAGTTCGACTGGATCTCACAGGCCGAGAGTCCGATCGGTCGCAGGCGGCACTGTGCGGCGGTGCGGGCTCGGATGTCCCGAGGGCTACCCGGGGCGTGCACGGTTGGGCGGCGGCACCTGCTCAGCCCGGAGGCACTTCGAGAGGTTCTCGTGGGGTACGGGCGGCCGGTGCCGCCGGCGGAGTCCGACGTAGTGCGGGAGCTACGGCGCCGGCTTCGGCAGGTTGGGGGCGATTTGTAGCAAGGCGGGCGAATCCGCTCACAGGCCCGGCGCCCGATCAATCGAAACGCTGGAATCACACCTCTGGTGCCCCCGGCTCGGACGTTCAGGATAGTAATCTGGCAAACGTGGGCTCAGCCTGCCGGTATGCGTCGCTTCCTGTCGGCCGTCCTGCTTGGGTGCTCTGTGCTCGTACTGTTGGGGTCCGCGAGTCCTCCTGCGTTTGACTCAACTGAGGTCCCCGCTGCCTGCTGCAAAACGTGCCGCAAGGGCAAGGCTTGCGGCGACTCATGCATCTCGCAGAGCAAGACGTGCCACCAGCCGCCGGGGTGCGCCTGTGATGGGTGATCGACGGGAGCGCAGACGATGAACGACGCGGCAAAGGAGGTCGTGCAGAAGGAGCACTTGGCCACTGCCGATGTCTTCATGGATGCGCTGAGCGGTCGCGACGTGCGGTGGTCCGAATCGGCACGAGACTGGATCTTTCGTGGCCACGCCGATGACACCTGGAAGCTCGTTCCGACGTTGTACCGGAGCTCTGACGTGTTCAGGGAATTTGGGCTGGGCGCCATCGATAGCTGGTGGGAAAGGACGGCCGCGCTCGAGACCCTCCTCGAAGGATTTCTTGATGGCCTCCACCGGGCGGGAATGGTCATCCCCGCCGCTACTCCTGTCTTGCGCGTGAGGAACCGCATAAGCGGCGGCGCCGAACCACGTTTCGAAGCACTCCCGCTGGCCGCACTGGCCCAACACCACGGGTTGCCCACCACGCTTCTCGACTGGACGCGGCGCGGCTGGACCGCGGCCTATTTCGCTGCCTTTGAAGGGGCAAAGGGAGTCGGGTCGAGCAAAAACCATGGACGCGTGGCCGTCTGGGCGCTCTCACGCGGGGACTTCGCGCGCACGTCCGGTGAGGAAATCTTCTACGACGCGCCGGCCGCGACGAACCCCAACCTCCGGGCTCAGGACGGAACGTTTACGCGTTGCCTCGATCCAGAGCTGCTGCCCTTCGAGGAGCACCTAAAGCTACCGAAACCCGACTCGTTGCGCTGCCTCACTCTGCCGACTTCAGAGGCGGGCCGCCTTCTCCGCCTGCTCTCTCTTGAAGGAGTCAACGGAGCTTCGTTGTTTCCAGGCGTCGAGGGGGTTGTGAGGCTTCTAAGAGAACGGCGCTATTGGGATCCGAAGGCCGAACCCTTGGGTGCCCGCTCTTAGTTGGGGATGGGGTCACGTCGACGATCCACGAGTGGGAGCCCCGGCTGGCCCGGGAATACGATGCCGCCGTGGAGCGTTGGATGCGTACCTTCGAGTCCGTTCGGCCGACGCTGGAGCGGGGCTTGGGCGGTGGACCGGCTCAGGGGTGAGGCGCTCTGATTGCACTCACGAAAGAGCAAAATGACGTACGCGGCCCCTAACTTGCTGTTTGCTGGAGTTCAGCGGGTGCCTCGCCCTTATTTCATGGGGCGATTCACCTTGCACGCGGTTCCTTCGGCTGGTTACCTAGGGTTATGACGCAGCATGGCGCGGCACGAGATGGGGAAGCCGCTCAGCGTTCGTTCGAGGTTGGTCGGATGAAGGTTGGTGCGGAGCATGCAGCAGCTCGGAAGGTGCGCAAGCACTACGAGCAGCCTAGTCCGATTCCAGCGGTGACAAGCGACGGTGGGACCGAAACTGCTCTCAGCAAGGTGCGTGGCCTTGCCAAGGAAAAGGTCCGCGGAGCGCTGTGCCAGGAGACGGACGAAGCCTATTGGGAGTACTGGTGCGGTGCTCTTTCGGAGTTCTCAAGCTACCTACAGACGCTCTCAACGCTCAGCTACGCGGCCAACGTCAACGACGGAAGGCGCCCTGACGTCGAGGACGTGCGCGCGTCCTTCCTCGAGTTGTGCATCAAGGGAGCGGCCAAGCTGTGCGGGCCAGACAGCGCGGTCTGGATCCGCAAGGCCTTCGCGGATTCACGTGCAGCTGCGCAGATCATCGGTCGATTCCCCTCGCGGCAGGTTCTCGAAGGGAACGAAGACGACCAAGCCAACGTTTCGAACTACAACGAGGCTCTCCGGCAGCTCGACGCGCTCCTCGTGTCGGTCGCAGAAGGCGCATCGGTAGATGTTACCGAGGGTCTTCGGGCATGCGTCGTAGTGGCGCCTGCGGTCGTCGCAGAGGATCTGCATGCGCTCGCGGTGTCGGCGGCAAAACGACGCGGCGTGGCAACCGATTTTGATCTTCGTTGGATCGAGGCCGCTTGGCCCGTCCCTGACCGCGACCTCCTGGAGTACCTCACAGAGCGCGCACCGAATTTGGTCACGGACCAGCTTCGTGCCGTGTGCGACGGCTTTGATAGGTTCGACGAGATGCTCGCTACCGTCGCGGGCGGCGGAACTGTCGGTGCCGAATGCCTCCCGGCTGAAGGTGACGACGACGAGGATATCCGAAGGTGGGCGAACCGACTGGCGACGGACCTGGCCACGCATCAGGACTAGATGCATCCTCCAGACTGCCCGAGTTGGGAGTACAGCGGCACGCCTGGAGCGGGCCAGGAGATCCATACCCGGGCCGCGGAGCTGCTAGAAGCGCTTCGGACGGGGACCTGGGATCCCGAAGGCATTGCCGTCAACACGAGGCCGGCGCATCGCGACATCTTCCGGAACCTGACGCCGCCGGGTTGCACGTACTTCGCCGGGAACTATCGAGGGGCCGGATATCGATGCCTGGAGCACTACGAGGTCGGCATTCAGTCGGATCCACGAGTTGGCGCCCCGCCGCGTATTGTCGAGTGGCAGATGAAGGCACTCGGGTCGCGTATCAAGAGCGCACTCACCACCCTTCGAGCGGCGCGCGAGGCCCCAGACCTGTCTGCTGACCAAAAGCGGTCGAACGCAGTCGCCTTGGCGTGCAGCTTGTTCGAGATCTTTCTGCGAATTCATCCCTACGCAAACGGCAATGGCCACGCTGCCCGGTTGATGGTGATCGCCATGCTCGGGAGACAGGGCTACTGGCTCAAGCGCTTCGAGATCGATCCGAGGCCGCCGGATCCGCCATACAGCGATGCAATCAAGCAGTACCGCGATGGCCACCATCATGTGCTCGAGCAGTTCGTGCTGAGCCTGTTTGCCTGAGCGAGCTGGCGCGCCTGGCTCGGTGCAGTCTACCTTGGGGCAGCGGACTTGGCGGCGTGGCGCACGTGACGAAGCAGGGGTCGAACGGTGTCGAGCGTCACGTCCACCGATACCGAAGGGCCGACCGTTCCGGTGATGTCATAGCCAAGGTGGCGGTCCTTGAGGAGCGTGATGAGTCTGGTTGGGTCGTACTTCGGGTGCGACCGTCCACTGGTGCCACCCAAATCAATGATGAGCTCTCCCGTTTGCAGGAACGCGAGGCGGACGGAGGTTTTCGATGGGTAGGCAGACGTTTCGCGCTGGATGTCCCCAAGCAGCATCGAAAGGTCAGCTACCTCTTCGCTGCTCAGATCTGCCAGAAGGCGGACGGCCCCCCGGTAGAAAGTGTCCATCCGTCGTCGGCCGTGGAGAGTCTCGGCTGTGAGCGAGGCGATCACTGGTAGGGCCGCATCGGAGACGCAATCCACTAGCTCCTTTGCTGTTGCCCAAATGAGCTCGCGGCGGACCTCGTCTTTGTCCTCGTCGAGGGCGCGACGTACCTCGTCTTGGACGATCTCAGGGGCGGCATCCCAGCACGGGTGGGTAAGTACACACTGGAGCCATTCCTCGAGCCGTCGCCGCCGACGTTGCTCTAGCCATTCGCCCAACCCATCGCGGAGCTTGATGGCCAACTGGCCCGCCTTGATTGCCGCTACGAGGTCCATACCTGAAGGGCTATCCCTCCAGCCGCTGATCACAAGCCCCTCGACTCCCATTGCTGCCCCGAGCGTCGCAGCCTCCTTCTGCGTCGTCTCGACGCCCAGGTAGCGCCGCTCGGAGATCGTGACGAAGTGCCCGCGCAGGCGCGTTGATCGGACGCCTGGGTGCGCCCCCCCCCGAGGACGGCCGGCGCGGTCGTGGAAATTGAGTTGACGGCCAGGAAGCAATGGAGGTACCTCATAGGTACCCGTGCCGGTAGAGCGTCCCAACCAGATGAAGGTGCGGCTGTCCAACGAGGAGTCGGAGCAGCTTCGGGACCTTGCAGACGTGGCCGGCCTGAACGTCGCCGACTGGATCCGCCAAACCATACGTCGGGAGCATGCGGAGCTCCCCAAGAAGCCGAGGAAGAAGCCGTGACCCAGAAAGGACAGCTCATCTGGCGCGACAGCGCCACCGGCGGCAGCTGGTACGGGCGCTTCTACGCCGTGGTGGAAGGCGAGCGCCTCCGCGTCTGCCGTTCCCTCGGCACGACCATCAAGGCGATCGCCGCACGCAAGCTCGCCCGTCTGATCGCGGACGGTGAGACTGCAGCGGCAGAAGCCACACGCGGCGAGACCTTCGCCGAGGCCGCTTCCCGAATCGTGGAGCAGCAACAGTCGGCCGGAATGGACACGTGGCGCGACCGCCAGAAGCGCCTCGAACGGTACGTCATCGGGAAGATCGGCGGGATGCGGCCGGAGGACATCCGCGCCAGCCACGTCCGAGACATCCTGGAAGCCGTTCGGGATCTCGGGAAGGCGCGCCAGACCATGCACCACGTCAAGAACGACATCTCGTCGGTCCTCGGCGAGCTCTGGCGATCGGAGCTCCTACCCGAGAACGTGTGCAGCCGGGTTCGCGTTCCCGAGGCCCTTCAGGAGGCGACCACTCGCAGCAAGAAGGAACGAGCCGTCCTCACGGATGACGAGCTCGCCCTGTACATCGCGTGGGTGCATCCCGACGAACGAGAGAGGATGGGGGTACGCGAACGGCAGACCATGGCGTGCATCTCCCGGTGCTTCGGTGGCCTGCGCACGTCGGACCTCCATGCCCTGACCTGGGAAGGGTTCTCCCTTCCGCAAATCCTCGACGACGGCGCTGCTGTCGGAGGATTCGAGTCCGGCATTGCGCCCAGGGTGAAAGGGTCCCGGAGAGCAAGGGGCGGCCGCCCCCAGCGCCTCCACGTCCCCGAGGTGATCCGCCCCGCCCTGCTGGCCTGGTGGGACCTCGCTGGTCGTCCTGCCGGAGGGCTCCTCTTTCCGGCCCGCAGAGGACCCAAAGCCGGAGCTGCCGGCAAGGCAGGCGTCAGCCACGCGAGTGCCTTTCGGCGCGACCTACGCCGGGCGTTCGGGGTGGATGCCCAGAAGGACGCGGTCCGAACGCGCTCGAACGGTCGCCCCGCGAGGTTCGCCGAATGGGTGCAGGTCCGCCCCCTGACGGCACGGGAACGCGAGCTCTTCGAGGAAACCGAGTTCTCCCTTCCCGTCGACTTCCACAGCTGGCGCCGCGCCTACAACCAGGCACTCGCTGATGCCGGAGTGAACGCACAGCAAGCCCAGGCACTTGCCGGCCACTCCACCTTGAGCGCGCACGAGCGCTACCTGAAGAACTCCGGCAAGACCCGAGAGGTCCCGGAGGCCGCCCTTCCACGTGGGCACCAGCTCCTGGGCACCCTGAGCGCCTCACCGCAAATCACGACGGTGCACGACCAGTCCGGCCACGCCCAAATGCGCGAGACGAAGCCTCTGGGTGAGCTCTTTCGCGGCTTCCTAAGCCGAAGGTCACACGTTCAAATCGTGTCGGAGGCGCTAGAAAAGGCTGCGCCCGAATTTGGGGGGTCGGAGTTTCGGCCGGCGCTGGGGCAAAAGTCTCCCCCTTGCTGGCAGCGGCCTGAACGGTGAGCGAGGGAAGCGCGGCCGCTGGCAGCTCACGGGCGTGCGCGGTGTTTGCCAGGTACCGGCCGTGGGCCGCCAGGCTCGCATGGCCGGCGAGTGCGGCGGCCTGCTGGGCGTTCACCTCCGCGTCTGCCAGGGCCTGGACGTAAGCCCGGCGCCAGGAGTGAAAGTCCACGGGCCGGGTGTGGACGGTCTCCTCGAATAGCTCCTGCTCCCGAGGCGTGAGCGGACGCACGGCCGTCCAGCGCTGCATCGGGTTCGGCCGCCCGTTTCGGCGCGCTTGGAAGACCCGCTCCGGCTTGTCGAGGCCGAACGCGCGGCGGAGGTCGCGCCGGAACGCTTCCGCATGGCTCACGCCCCGGCGAGCCTCGCCCACCGAGTCACCCCGGCGCACGGGGAATACCAGGCCTTCCCGGAGCCTGCCGTGCCGCTCCCACCAGTCGCGGAGGATCGGGCGCAGCATCTCAGGAATCACGAGCTTCTGAGGGCGCGCCGTTTTCTTGCGGGGTGCCCAGCCAAATTCGAAATCGCCGGTGGCGTCCAGCGCTTCCCAGCGCAAGGCGTGCAAGTCGCCGGTGCGCAATCCGCCGAACATGCGCGAGATGCACGCCATGGTCTGCCTTTCGAGCACGGCCATCCGCTGCCGTTCGTCCGGGTGCGTCCAGCCGAGGTACCGGGCTAGCTCATCGTCGGTCAGCACCGCGCGCTCCCGCCGGTCCACGCGGGCCTTCGGAATGACGGCGCGCGCTACGGGGTTCTCGCGAATCGCGCCCTCTCGCCACGCGAGCTTGAAGCGACCGTTTAGGATGTTCTTGACGTGGACGATCGTCTCCCGGGCCCGCCCCGCTTCGCGCATGGCGTCAAAGATCGCGTTGATATCCTCGGGGCCAATGCTCGCCGCGGAGCGCGTGCCGATCGCGGGGAGGATCCACTGGCTTTCCCGCCCTCGCTCGTTCGTGAGGTCCCGCAAGCCGTCTTGCTCCCGCAACTTGAGAACCCGGCCTGCTAGCTCCTGGTAGGTTTCCTCGCGCACGGCCTCAGCGCCCACCGTTGCCACGTTCGGGGCCGCGGACTGGTCCCGCACCAGCCGGGTTAGCTTTCGCCTCGCGGCCGCCTGGCTCTCCGTTCCAAGGTTGAACCAACGGCGCACGCTCTCGCCGTCCACGGTAACGGTGAGGCGCGCCTGCCAGCTGCCCTTGCGAAATTCGAGACTGCCCCGACGCGGGCGGCCCTTGCGAGCCTCCGGGGCTGTGTGCTTCTGATTGGTCATCGTTCCTGCTTTCTCAGGTTCGGTCATGGCCTCGGGAGCGTTGGCGCGCTCGCCGGGGTTCACTTCTTTCGCTTTGGCGCGATGTCAGGGTACAGGTCGGCCAGTTCCGCCACGATGGCCTGACTCAACGCGTGTCGCGAGGTTGCTGAAACCTGAAGGACTGTCTCGACCCCTGCAAGCGTCTCCGCGGTGGGTTCGTTGGCGGCACGATCGAGCGCGCCGAAGAGCAGGTAAATGACCGCTGCCAGATCAGCGACCTGCGACCGCAACGGGCCAACGAGCGTTGGCCCTTCTGTGGCGCTCAGGTTTGGACCGCGGAGGCGCACGACGATATCCAGGTCGACCGCAACGCCATCCCTGAACGCTCGACGAATCTCGGCGCCGTCTCGCAGAGCCTGCTCCTGAAGGGTCAAGCAGTGGTCCTTGAATCGCTCGGCCTGCTCGGCCTCCTGTCGTCGGCGTGCGAGCCGAGCGTCGTCTTGCGCGTGCTGCCTTGCATCCCGGTAGGCGAAGCGCGCGCCAAGCCAAGCGCCAAGCAATGCGCCGATACCGGTGGTGACCACCTCACGCACGAAATCCATCCAACCGGGCTCTGGGCAAGGATTCACGATCGACGGGTTCCTTTCGGCCAATGTGCGAGGAGAGGCAAGAAGCGGCTACCGTGGAGAATGCAGAAAACCTTCATAGGAGCAGGTTGAAGCCTCGCCGAGCCCGATCATGACGGTGCTGATAAACGACGCATCCCGAAAGGTTTTCCCATCCGATTCCAAGTACTCGTTTCCACCAACGAGCAGAACGAGGCGGGCCCGGCTCCCGGGGTGTCCCTGCATTTCCGTGCACATCGCTTCCATCGCGCGGACTTTGCCATTGGTGTTCGTTTGGTAGCGACATTCGGTCCAACTCTGGCCGAGGTCGCGAATCCCGCGGAATACCCTCTCTGATATCTCGGGGCACGAGTCCGGGCCGCTCCGAAACTTGCCAAGAAATGTCCATGCCCGGCCGTCGAAGTCGAACAAGGCGGTTCTCATCCCTGTTTCGGTGCTCTTTGCTGGCGGAGCGCAACCCGCGCAAAACCCGATAACCATCGCGATTGCGGCGAGTTGCTTCGCCGGGCGCCGACTCGGAGGCGCGACGCCAAACCGGTCCCGACTGAAATAGGCCGACGTTCTGTTCGCGACCCAGCCGACTACTCCGCGCATGCACATGGCATCAATCTAGGTGGCCAACGCCCATCGTAACAGCTTGACGCGCCCTCAGGGGGACCCAACAAAACACTCCCCCGGGGGTCAAAAGGGGAAGCCAAAAATTTGCTGCGGATTTTCGAGGGGGGTCCGCCCGCGATCGGAAAACGCGCAGGAAAAAGGCACCCCCGGGGTGGCCCGTTGCGGTGCTCACGAGGCCTCCTGAAAGGCGAACGCGCCGAGCCCGCGGAGGGCCCAGAGGCCCGCGCACATTGCGTCGCATTCGTCGAGTGTGCGGAAGGGCGCACCGAGGGTGACCAGGCGATCGCGCACGGCGATCTTCGCACCGGTCCGGGGCAGGTGGCCGAGGAGCTGCCTTCTGGCCGTCGAGATTGGCGCGGTTCGCACGTTCAAACCTGCAACGTGGAGCCCCACCTTAATCACACCGCTGGCCTCGCCAAGTGCGTGCGCTGCCTGCACCTTCCCGAATGGGAAGCTCTCGATCGCGGCAATGGTGCAATCGTGCTCGGCCGCGAAAGCAACGGCAGCGGCCGCGAGACGTTCCAAGCGTTCGATCCGCGCCCGGTCTGACGCGCCAGAAGGGAGGGACCATCCGAAGGTCCGGCTCGCGACTCGGGTCCAGTCCCCGCCCCAATCGACAGGCACCGCCACCAAGCCCATTGCGACCAGCGACGCATCCACCCCGAGCACGGCCGCGGGCGCGCTACCCCAGCGGCCAAGCAAGCCGCCGCGCACGCCTTCGGAGTCAGCTGTTTTTGGCTGCGAATGCATTCCAGGTAGGCGAGTTTCGGCCGGCGAGTTTTGCCCCGGAGACCCCTCCCCATCGTAAGAGCTGGGAATCATTCGGTTCCCCTTTCATCGCTCGATTGCAGCCAGGCGAGGCACTCCGCGACACGAAACCGGTACGTGTCGAGGATCCGAACGGCGGGCATTCCCCGGCACCGGAGCCGGTGAACCGTTGCGCGGGAGACCCCCAGTAGCCGGGCCAACTCGACCCCGCCCACCAGCTCGGGGCGCGCTGCGTCCCCGGTGGCGTGCTCTGCAAGCGCCTCTGCGACCGCTGCGCGCACCAGCTCCGCTAGCTCCGTCGTCGTGAGCGTCACGGCCAGGTCAGCCATGGCGAGCCCTCCTCGCCGCCCGCCCCGCGTCCCACCGCGTTAGCGCCGTGCCGCGGGCGAGCGTGAGGTTACGAGTCAAGCCTGCGGGCGGACGGGAAGGAACACAAGCCGTCATCGCACGAGGGGGTCCTTCGTGTCGCCCCGCGCTAGTGGCCCGGGCGTGTGATTGTGAGTGGCTGAAGTGAATGGCTGACGCCCTACTACGTAGGGGCGTCCGCGCATTCATTCGCTGGCGTGTGGCTGAGTGGCTGAGCCATTCCGCCATTCCGCCATTCGCCGAGGCGTTCATGGTCCCGCCTCCTCGGATGACGGCTCCGAGCCCGGAAGATAGAAGCCAAGCCCGCGACCTTTGACCTTCCGTTCGACGAAACGGGCGGCACCCCTCGCGGCGTCGGCCCTGTCCTTCCCGCCCCCCGTGCGGATCTTGAACTCCCCTCTGAACGCTACGGCGCCGATCCCAGGGCGCTCGCTTACGATGGCTCGGGCGGCTTCAAGGTCAGCCTCGGCCAGGTGCCGCCCCCGCTTGTCCTTAGCCTCCTGTTTTCTCGCGGCGCGTTCCTCCGAGACCACCTCGGGCGGGGGAGGCGCGTGGTCGACCTGCCAGAGAGACTGGCTCCGGCGGTCGATCTGCACGTAGACGTGCCCACCGGAGGGACCGTGCTTATTCTTCGCGATTTCGAGGTCGATGAGGTCGGGTTCACCGGCAACCGAGCGCACGCCAATCAGAACGCGAGCCGAATATTCGATCGAGCCCGACCACTTGCCCGCCGCCATGGTTGAGACCGTCCGGCGGGCCTCGTCGTTCACGTAGGCGGCACGACCTAGCTCGGACGTGGCCACAGCGATTAGCTTGTGAGCGGCGGCCACGGCCCGGATTGCTCGGGTCCTGGCGGTAACCGCGCGCGTCTCGTCTAGGGGTCGCTCGGCGGCACGCTCTGCCTCGCACTCTACCGTCTGAACGGAGTCGACTAGGAGTGCGGCCTTCCCCTGCCCTGC
>Ga0247744_1000031_pt1 | contig 37057 bp, 30 predicted proteins | sample UWRJS154409C5_FD_180946 | JGI IMG/M metagenome (GOLD analysis project Ga0247744, IMG submission 180946) | Soil microbial communities from Arlington Agricultural Research Station in Wisconsin, United States - UWRJ-S154-409C-5 | ecosystem: Environmental > Terrestrial > Soil > Agricultural land... | reverse complement strand
ACGGTTGCCTCCTTCGAAGCGAGGTCTGGGCGCACTACAAGGGCTATGGCCGAGATCGGGATGCAGTCGGAGGATCGCGTTTGAGTGTCAACGGAACGTTTGTTGCACGCCTTCTTCGCGCTTATCCCACTCATCGCCTTATCGTGGGGGTTGAGGTTCGACGCCAAAGGGATCGGTACGGCGACGACGACCAGGCGTTGTCCACTCGTACCCAACCGTACGCTCGATACTATCTAGTGGGGGCTGATGGCATCGCTCAATCGCTCTAAGGCAGTCGTGGAACTCGGCAAGAGCCTGGCCGCGCAGCTCAACGGAAGGGACGACCTTCTTGCCTCGTGGATGGCGCACTACATCGCGGAAAAGCTTGAAGCCGCAAAACGTGCTCCACCGAAGAAACGAGCAGTCGCCGACGACGAGTGCGCGAAGGCGATTCTGCAAGTCTGGCAGCATCGAAATGCCCTACCAGAAGGGACACGCCCTTTCGAGAGTCTAGAGCCACTCCTTCGGACGCTTGCCTCATTGCGCGTCGACCAAGCGCCTTACCGCCACTTCATGCCGCCTCCGAGAAATACCACCACGGAGCCAACCGAACGTGACCGGCTGTTCCAGCTAGCCGAGGGTATCGACTACACAGCACGCCTTTCGATCGAGTGGATCCTACAGGAAGCGGGGGAACAGGCCGTTGCGACCGGACGCCCATGGATCAAGCGAATGCGCGCCGCTGGGCTTGCGGAGGGGGTCGAAGGACCAACGATCGATTTCCTGGATCCGGAAAGGAACGCTCCCAACCGTGCGCGCGACCTGGAGCAAGTCGAACGTCTCAAGCTCTTTGTGGAGCTAGCGACCGAGCTAGTGAAAGACATCAAGAAAAGAGCGAAAGCAGGCCAAAAATCCCCTCACCCAGGTGATAGCCCTCGCCGCAAGGCGCCAAAAGGTCAGACCTCTAGGTCAAATTCTACCAAAAAGGGCAAGACCCCACGCGGCAAACCACGTAGCCGGGGCAAGCGCGGCGAGGATGGTGCGAGTGCCGGCTAGCGCTCTTGGCAACGGAAGTCGCATCGCCGAGTTGCTGTGCTCGGCTTCACGGCCATTTCGATCCTAGGAACCAAGCCCGGACCTGGCCTACTTGTTCCGCAGGGGCTGACGGTAGTAGCTCGTAGGAGGTTTCCAGGAAGACCGCGGCGCACCAGGAGGTCGATTTGATGCCCAACGACCGTTGGTTGTCGGTGAGAAGGCTCCAGGCGGTTGGCGCACATCGGCGGGGTGTCAGATCGCCTCTTCGGCGAGCTTCACCGGGTGCTCATCACAGGGAAGGTCCACGTCACATCGGACGTAGACGCCTGGCAGTCGTGCCCATTTCTCTCACCCAGGTTGTCGCAGACCCCGACGTTGGAAACGTGCTGGATCGCCTTTTCCCGAGCATCCGCGGACACCAAATCCGCGCGCCATGGGGCGTAGACGCAGGGTTTGCAGGAACCGTGTACGACTACATGGTTCGCTTCGAGCTGCAACGACGCAACCCGAATGCGCTTGCGGGCCCTTGGGTGGGCGAGCACGTGCTGAAGGACAAGGTGGAGGAGATCGAGCGGGCGCTTGAAGCTCACGAACACCTGCCCCTCGTGCGCGACGAAAACACTCATGCCAACGAGTTCTGGCTGCGTCGACGGTTGGCATGGATCGGAGAGGAACACGGACAAATCTGCGAAATTCTAGAACAGGCGTACGCTGCCCTGGGCAAGTACCTGTCGTTCCACGCCTCCCCTCCGACTGAGGTCGCAGCACAGCTCTTGCGGGCCGCCGGGCGCCTGGCAAAGCTTGACCTGATCTACCGCTCGCCCGTCGTCCCGGACTTGGATGCTGAGCTCGATCGCGAGACGGCGGACTATGTCAGGACCCTCCTAGAGCAAACGCCCTGGGACTCCCTCTGTGGGCTTGACCTCCGCCTGAATCCAGATTTGGCGACGGGCCAGTTCATGGCCGACGCAGACCTGATCTCCGATGGATGCCTACTGGAGCTCAAGACAGGCAGATCGTGCGGACTCACCAAGCGCTGCAAGGTGCAGCTTTTCGGATACCTCATGCTTTGCCGGGAAAAGCGCAGGCTCGATTCTTCGTTCCCGGAGATCACGGAAATGGGAGTGTATTTTGCTCGCCACGGCTACCTACTGACGTTCCGCGTGGACCATTTCGCGTATATCCCTGGCTTCCAGGCCGTGGAAGAGTGGTTCCTTTCCGAAGCCGCACAGCTGGCTACTGACCGCTCGAGGAGCCGTTGGACGAAGCTACGCCGGGCCAAGGAGCTCCTCTTGTCGCTGCCCCACGAGTGCTGCGTGTAGTGGCTCGTACCCCCAGGGCGCGAGCCCGCCGTCCAGGCGAGTGCCGGAACGGATTGGCATCCGAAGTGGTGCGACGCTCCCGCGTCGCACCACCCATCGCACCACTTGGCGTAACGGCTGGATCGTCCGAGTAACGCCGGGTCATGTGTTTTCAACTACTTGGAGCGGGCTGAAACGGCAGGAAACGGCTTTCGGCGGTTTTGCCAAGGTCGAAGTCGAGGGTTCAAATCCCTTTTCCCGCTCAAGACAAGGCTAAGAGATTCGACCGGTTGTGACAGAGTCACTGCCGGTTTTTTCATTCCGGAGAAGCAGAGCGCACCACCTCCTCGCTCGTCGCACCACCTGCCCGTACCACTTGGGGCAGCTCAGCCCGCTCGGCGCGCACCTGCAAGTGGTCGATGACCTTCGCAAGCCCGCTCGTCTGCTCCTCGGCGCCCACCGTGGATAGTGCGCCTGCATCCGCGGGGTCGCGTGCCCGCTGATGCTCCTGGTCACGAGGTCGCCCACGTGCGCGGCGCGCGCCAGGTCGTTGAACGTGCGGCGCATAGCTCGCGCGCAAACTCCTCCGACGCCACCTGTCGCACCACTCGGCGTAACGGCTGGATCGTCCGAGGAACGCCGCGTCATGTGTATTCAACTACTCCGAGGACGCGGTGAGTGTGGTCCTTCACCCCGCAAGGGGCCATAGAGACGGACACCAGAAAAAACCCGAACGAATGGTGAGTGGATTGACAGTCGACCATTTCTAATGATATGCTCCTAACCCGAGGAGGTCGTTGTCACTCTCTCACGGGAGAAGGATGCCAATGAACCTCAGAATAGCTCCGTTTTTTCTCCTTAGTACGCCGCTTCTCTTCTCGATCGGGTGCGGCAGTAGCGACGGCGCGGCACTGACAGTCGGAGATGCCATAGACGAATTTTCTTTCGCCTATTGTGAGCAGATCAGGAGCTGCTTTCCAGCCGAGGAGTTCGACGCAGCCTTTCCGAACGGGCTCTCTGAGTGCATGGATTTGGTCAAGGAGCCCATACCCAAGGATAGATGGCCCAAACAGTCCGCGTGCTCGGGGGAGCAGTTGGATGCGTGCGTCCACGACGTCAATATCATTGAGTGCTCGTCGTTGGGCAGCGCGTTCCCGTCATCCTGTGACTGCTCGCAGTGACCCAAGGATGAAAGAAGCAGAGTCGGTGCAGCGGGCGCTTCGAGGCCATCGTCAGGCCTAGGCTCGAAGTAGGCACCGCCAACATGAAACGAAGAACAACTGACGTTGGGATCCATGAGAAGCACGCACGCCGGTGAGCGTCGCCGCCCCAAGTGGTGCGACGCTCTCGCGTCGCACCACCTGTCGCACCGCTTGGCGTAACGGCTGGATCGTCCGAGTAACGCCGGGTCATGCGTTTTCAACTACTTGGCGCGGGCAGAAGCAGCGGGAAACGGCTTTCAGCGGCTCTGCCAAGGTCGAAGTCGAGGGGTTCAAATCCCTTTTTCCGCTCAGGGTAAGCGGGCTCGTAACAGGGCCTGCTCAAGAAAAGCTCAGTGATACGGCCGGTCGTGACTCACCTCACTGCCGGCTTTTTTCGATTCTCACCAGGCGCTGCCCAAGGCACCCTGAAGGCGATGCAGGAGCCTGACGATCTCTACAAGACGCTTGGCCTGACTCCGCCTCCGGATCAATCGCTGCGCAAGATTCGGCGGGACGGCTCGCCGGTGCACATCCCCAGCCCGGAGGAGATCGAGATCCTCCAACGAAGCAAGTCGCCGCACAATCCGAACAAGCGGATTGCGTGGACCGTGCTTGGACTGTTCGTTCTGCTGCTGCTCTTTGTCCTCTTCATCCGCACGGACGACCACAACCGTGACGGCTGGCCCGGCATTCGCATGGTGCCCAGGTCAGGCATGCGACCAGCCACCTTCGTGCCGGACCCTTAGGCGGGCAAACGACGGCCTGCGCCCCCCACCCGCGGCCGCCTTCCACCGAGAGCGGGCGGTCCGCTCGTTTGCCCACGATTGCCTCACTCCGCCGCCGAGGACTTTGCAGACGACGCAGGAGGCAGCGCCGGCATTGTTCCCGGTTGCACCGGCGTCTCCTCGACGACTTCGACCTCGCCTTCCGCGTCGCGCCCAGCCTTGCGCTTCTTGAAGCCCATCAGGCGAAGCAGGTTTCCGTCCTTGATGACCTTCCGGGTGACTGCACTCCATTCGAGGTACCATTTCCACATCTCCTCCTCAGCAGTTGGATCGCCGGCTTCTGGCAAGGGCGCCTCATCGGAAAGGGCCCGTGTCTCATCCACGAGGACCTGTGCCGCCTGCACCACATCCGCGGTGAGCCCGCGGGTAGCAAGAAGCGAGCGCGCTGCCTTTCCGTCGGCTCCGTAGGGCGCCTCACCCCTTTCCATGGCCTCCAGGCGCTCGAGGAAAAACGCCACGGTCCAGGTCGCGTCCTTGCCGTCGGCACGTTGGAGGTTGAGGAAGAGCGTCTCACCCAGCTTGGGAAAGCGGCGGGACAAGGTGGTGCGGACGATCGCAAACCAGGCGTCTTCGAAGGCATCGAGCTCCTTCTCGATGGCGGGGCGCCGGGGGGACGTCGCGACGCGGTTGAGACGGTGCCCGGTGGCCCGCATGAAGAGGGCCCAGCCTTCTTCGATGTCCTGGTCCGAGAGCCCGAAGGGCTTGAGATGGGGCGCGATGCGCACGTCTCGAAGGCCCGCGAGCAAGGTGGCGGTACGTACGGCCTTTTGGCCAATGGATAGCTTCGACATGGTTACATCTCCTTGAAATTGGGTTTCTTTGAATCGGGGTTCTGTCCCCTTGGAGATGTGGTCGGCCCCCGCCTTCGGCCGTTGCGGGGAATCGACAACCGGGCGTGCTTTCTTCTGCGCCACCGACCGTCGCCCGTGAGCTGCGATCCTCCGGCTCGTTGGCGTGATCCCCGGCAGATCCGGCGTCTCCCCCTCTGCACGAGCAGGTCTTCCCCGCCCCGGAACCGACTCCCCCAGGAGAAAAGGGTCCGGCCGCGCGAACATCACTCCTTCCGAGCGAGGGGAAACGATGCAACTCGTGGGGGCGTCACCCAAGGTCGCGGGGGCAACCGCTCGGCTCGAGGGGGCGACGGCTCAGATCGAGGGGGCCGCGCCTGCCGTCGAGGGGGCTTTGCCAATCCAAGACCCCCCTCGAAGCAAACCTCGTGGGGGCGACGGCTACGGAAGCGGGGCGACCTTCAGCCTTCCGGACTGAAGATCCAAACCGTATCCGTCGACTGGCTTGTGCTGTAGCTGACGGCGTTCAGATAGAGCTCGCCTCCGACGGAATACGCGGTGCCTCCAGCGGGAGGTCCACCCTCGATGCTGGAGCGCGTCCAGGAATCAGTTTCCGGGTCGTAGATCGCGACACCCGTGCAGACCGAGCCACTCACCAGGAGCGTCCCGTCGACCCAAGCGGCAGAAGGTCTCGGCGGGACTCCTGTTTGGGGGTGGTAGAGATCGACGAAGGTCGGCACCGTGATCTCCTGCCACTCGAGTTTGGCGATATCGAGCCGCCACATGTCCCAGAACGCCTCGTCCCTTCCCGGACCGCGCGCGAGCTCGGGCTGGTCGCCGGAGAAGAGATAGACGTGGCCATCGCCGTAGACGAGCTCATGACGGACGCGTAGGGGCGGAGAGCCCGTGGCCTCGAGCTCCGTCCACTGGTCATCGCTGGGCGAGTACAGGGCCAGGAACGGCGCGGTTTCGTCCGCGTTGGTCCCCCACACCAAGAGCCCGTCGGGCGTCCAGGTGCTGGCCAGTTGGAAGCGAGCGTCGCCGTCACCGTTACGAAATCCGACTGGAGGACGTGCGGCGGGCGCCATCCGCCACGTCTCGTTCACCGGGTCGAAGAGCGCGCCGTCGGCCAGGTTTTCGACGAAGGTGTCGTCGTCAGGCAGGACGTCGGCATCGTCGCGAACTCCACCCCAGAGCAGGAATTCCGACCCGGTCCAGTAGAGGGAGGTGGCCCCGCGGTTTCCATACTCGGCCGGCGGATCGAACAGCTTCCACGTGGTCCCCGAACGGTCGAGGAGGACGAAACGGCGAAGCTGCTCTTCGTCTCGATCGTGATTGGTGATGTCACTCGTACCGATGAAATCATCGGTGATGACAACGTTCGCCGGTGTCGGGTCGGAGAGGGTGGACCAGACTTCTTCGTCGTCGAAGGTCGTGCTGGTCCAGTCGGTTTCGCCTGACTCGAGCCAATTTCCCTGGCAGTAGAAGCAATAGTGCCCGCCGAGCAGAAAGAACTCATTGGTCCCAGCCCCAGCTGAATCGATGAGGACTCCGTCTGGGTAGGGGACGCTACGCCACGAGCCAACTCGAGCCCCGGAGTACGCGTCGCAGTCCACGGGAACGCCGGGGATAGGCCACCCTGGCTCACATGCTGTCGGAAAGCAGCCGAGCGCGAGCAAGGGCGCCCAGCGGCGAAGCCTGGGAAAACCTACACTCACCCTATTTGACCACAGGGATTGGGTCGCAGCATCCATCGATGCACTCCACGCTCCCAAGAATCTCTCGGCTTGAAGCGGGAATCGCGAGCGCCGGCGCCGAGCGCTCACTGGCAGAACATCTCCGAGTCCGCAGGCACTTCGCTGAAGTCCGGGCTGTTGGCGTAGTTGGCGTCGAGGTAACAGGTGGGGAAGAGGCCCCACGTCGGGTAGTAGAGACCGAGCGAGCCGAAGCACTTGACGAACCCGCCACTATCGCTCGGGAAGCACTGGACGTTTTCCCATCCGGTCGGTGCCTCCGCTGGGCCGTCGCACCGGGCCTCGCTGGGTGTGGTGTCGACTGGGGCCTCCGAGGGCAGATTGCACCCGACGTCCACGGCCATGTGCCAACGTCCCCTGCGGGCGTTGCACTCGTTCTCGCCGGTACACCACGTTTCGTCCCACCCCGTTGGATCGTCCTCGCCCCAGCACTGGGCATTGAGGTCCATCGGGTAGCGCGTCTGGCTTTCGATCACACACATGGGAAAGACGGCGGTCCAGAGGTTGCCCAGGCGCCCGAAGCAGATGGCCCCCGTCTCGGCCTCACCGAAGTGAAAGCACCGAACCTCGTCCCAACCCTCGTTCGCGCTGCCGCTGCCCCCAAAACCGGACGAGCTGCCCCCCATCGACGAAATCCCCCCGCCGAGGCCAGCGCTAGCGCCGTCGCCGCCCGTCCCGTCGAAACCGCCGGTGCCCGGCGCCTGGCCACCTGTGCCGCCCGCACCGCTGATCGCTCCGCCCGACCCGTCCGCCGAGCCACCACTCCCCGAGGAGCCGCCGCTCCCGTCCGGGTCATCCTGCATGCCACCAGAACAGGCGGCCGCCCACAGCACGCAAGCCGCCAGCACTGCACCAATGCCCGCCATCCGACTCCGACCGCGCGCTCGGCGCCGTTCGAACCTCTGCCCCATGATGAAGCTCTAACGCAGTCGTCGCGTCTCATGCAAAGGGGTGCAAAGCCAGGGCAAAAGCAGCAAGCGCCATTCAAGGTACCCGCACCACCGTAAAGTCCCCGATGATGTCCCGCCGCGCGACCCACGGCGTCTGCAGACCACCGGTAACGCGCGCGACGCGCAGCGACGCTTCGTCCACGAGCTCGGAGAGCTGCAGGTTGCCGTCGCCGTTGCGGTCCGCCTCTGGATCGCGGAGCGCCGTCAAGATGGCACCGGTGAAGAAGCCATGCGGCACATTCGTATCGAAGCGCACTTGGGCTTTTCCGCCGGGATCGAGCCTAAGGCCTCGAGCGCTGTTCGGCTCGAGAGACTCCTGGCGGCCCTTGGCGGCAGCAAAGATGACGGAGCCCGAGCGCTGGTTCCGAACGAGCGTGGCGGCGAGCGCATCGTTGGGCACGAGCAGCTCCTGGGTCACGTGGCCGGCATGGCAGGCATCGAGGAGCACCAGAACGCGTCCCTTCGCCGCACCGAGCTCGCTGGCGATGTCCGACCAGCCGAGGAGCGTTTCGTCCGGGCCGAAGGAGCCGCTCGATTGATCGGGCCGGACTTGTCCCGTGGCGAAGCGCATGTCCGAGCCTTCCGCCTTCTTGATGCCGTGTCCGGCGAAGAAGACGACCGCCAGGTCGGCGGGCTTCATCTGGCGCAGCCCGGAGAGCGCGGCCCGGATGCGGGCAGGTGTTGCCGCGTCGTCGACCAAGACCGTGAGATGAGCATCCGCGAAAGAAGAGCCTTGGGCAGCCGAAAAGGCGGCGGCGATCCCTCTCGCGTCATTTTCGGCGGCAGGGAGCTGAGAGGCTTCCGGGAGGTGCGGATACTTCCCCACGCCGACCGCCACGACCCAAACCTCCGGCTGCTCCGTCGCAGCGCTGCGGACGTCCACGGACGTGGCGTTCGACGCGGCTCCGCGAGCGTCATAGGCGACTGCCGTCACGCGGTTGATTCCGGCGTAGAGGGGCACGTCGAATGCCGCTTTCCCTTCTTGGCTGCACAAGGCCTGTTCGGCCACGGGCCGACCCTCGACGAAGAGGCGGACCGTGTCGACGCGATCGACGGACTCTGCCTGAACGTTGATGGTGGCCGACGATCCCGACACCTTCTCCACCGACATTTGAGTGATGCGGGGCGGCCTGGCCAATCGCCCGGCCACTTCGGCGTTCTCGCCCGCGATGCGTCGCGTGACGACCGACCGATCGCTAAATTCAGCAGAAAACTGCTCAAACGAGAAACCTTCGAGCGGGTCGTCGAACACCCAGCCGATGCGATCGGCCACCTCTCTCGTGCCCGCGTAGGCGCCGCCGGGGGTGAAGGCGACCCACTCGTCGTCGTCGAACTCGGCGAGAGCGACGCGCACCTCCAGGGTGGCAGCGTCCCAAATGCGCACGACGCCCTCCGAGCTCGTCGTGGCCAGCGTCTTTCCTCCCGGAGCGAGCTCGATGGAGAGCGGAGTCGACCCATCGCTCGCTCCGAACGCTACGACCTTGCGATCCACCACGCGATGGATCGCGCCCGCTCGGTCCGTGACGAAGATCTCCGCACTGGTGCTGCCGAAGCGAACGATCTCGAGCAGGCTCTCGAAATCCAGGTGCCAAGTCTCCTTTCCGCTCGCGATGTCGAGCACGACCAAGCGTTTTTCATGCGCGACGGCCAGAGTGCCGCCGAGGGCCGACGCGGCGGAAACTCCGAGCCCGCCGTCCGAGCGGGGCAGTCCGAAGGAGCGCAGGGCAATCTTGCCGGTATTTGCGTCCCAGAGGCGCCAGGACGAGTCGGTATTCGAGGTCTCGCTCGAGACCCAGCGGCCATCGAGAGACAGGCCGCCGTAGGGGTCGACGCCGAGGGTGGCGCCGGAGTCCTCGAGCGGCACGACTGCGCTCGTCCGTAGATTGTACACCGCGAGGTCGGGCGACCAGTGATCCTGACCAGGACGCGGCATGTTGCGACCGATGAGCAAGAGGCCCAGGTCGAGACGAGCATGGTTGACCGAGGACAGGCCCTCGATGCAGCGATCGCTCGCACCAAGACCGAGACCCGAGCTGCGAGGGACCGCACCTTCCCAGCGCTCGAGGTGAAGCACCCTGCCCGCCCGGCCGCAGCGCTGGGGCGCGCCAAAGCGTGGCACCAGCACCAGAGCACCGTCGGGGCTCGTCCCCAAAAAGTCTGCCCCAGCGGCCGCGCCCGAGCGCACGATTCCGGCCGATTTCAGGTCCCAAAGCGCAGCGTGACCCGAGGCTGCGTCGCTCGAGCCGTCGCCCGAAACCGCCACGAGCGTGTCGCTCAGGAAGGTGGCGACGTCGGCCTTGCGCGGACGTGCCCCGAAAGCGCCCTGATAGCGACCTGATGGCGCGTCGTAGCTCTGGATGCGGCCGTCCGAGAGCGCCACAACCGCGAGCTGCCCCGTCGGCGAGAAGGCTGCACCCGTGAACGTGGGTCGCTTCGGGCCCATCCCGTCGGGGTCAGGCTCCCGCGTCCACAGCTGCTTGCCGCCGGTCGTCTCGACGACGGCCAAGTGCTGCGCGCCGTCTCCCTGGACTCCCAGCGCCACCCGCTCTCCGCGTGGGGACACCGCCAAGACCGTCGCCCACCCGACCAGGCTGCCGAGCTTGCGGGGCTTGCCCCGGGGCGCCACGGCATAGAGCTCCGTTTTCCAGGCGGCGGCCTCTTCTCCCGACGCAGTGGCCACGATGAGCACATCACCTTCCGGAGAGAGCCTCGCGGAGGTCGGCTTCGGAAACGGGATCCGGGTTCCCACGTCTCGATCGCGGTTCTGCCAATGAAAGAGCAGCGCTGGGCCGTACGGCCCAAACCGATTGGCCGTCAGGGGCGTCCTCGAGATGGCCACCGCGCCGGGACCCCTCGACGCCGCGACCATCCCGATGTCGAAGGGGTTTTCGGGCCGCTTCTCCGGGAAGCGCAGGGCTCGCCGGGTCGCGACGTGGGCGCCGTCGAGGTCGTAGACGTCCTTCGTGTCCACGCCAACGACGCTCAAGTGCTTCTCGTCCTCCCAAGAGAGGTCCGGAACGAAGGGCATCGCCTCGAGCTCGATCGAGCGGAGGAGAAAGTGCTGATTGGCGTCCCAAAGACGAATCGCATAGTCCTCGCCCAGCGTCGCCAAAACGCCCGCACTCGAAAACGCCATGGCCTTGGCAGCGACTACGTCTCGCCGCTGCACGACCTGTTTCGGGTGCGCCAGCGGCGGCTGTCCGGCGGGCTCCGAACAGCGCGCAGCGGATTTCTGCTGCTCCTCTCGGGCGGGCGCAGGTGGAGCGGCAGTAGCCTCGGGAAGAGTGGTCGCCTTCGTGTCCTGCTTCGGAGAGCAGCACACCAGCATCATGGCGAGGCCGAGCCACCAGCGGGGCATTCTGCGCAGCATCGCCGATCCCGAGCGAGAGCGTCAAACGCCTCGCTCAGCGTCGCTCAGCTCTGGCCTATTCAGCGCTCGGCGCCGCGTGCGCGGCAGGTGGCTGACTCGCGCTGAGCTTGGCTTGGACGAGCCGGTTCACTTTGAACATCAGGATCAGGGTGATCACGATGGCGCCCGACACCACGTAGCCGAGCTCCTCGTAGTGCAAGAGCGGGCCGTGCGCGGTCTGCACCACGATGAAGCCGGCCACGGAGGAGGCGACGCCACCCGCCAGCTGCTGAAGCGACGAGTTGATGGACATGAACGCGCCGCGGTCCTGAGAGTCGGGCACGGCCGATGACAGCGCTTGGGCCGAGACCATGCGCGCCGTGATCGCGATGAAGAGCACGACGTTCAGGGCGATCACTATGGCGAGCGGCGTCTTGCCGATGCCGCAGTAGTAGACGACGAGCACGACGGCGAGAGCGGAGCCCATGGCAAAGAGCGGGTACTTGCCGATGCTGTCGCTCAGGCGCCCGAGCAAGGGGCCGGCGATGAAGGAAGCAACCCCGGTGACGACGTAGATGATGGGCAGCTGGTCGAACGGAATGCCCACGTTGTGGACGAGAAACGTGCTGCCGAAGGGCATCAGCATGAAACCGCCCACGGCCAAGAGCGTGGTCGCAGCAAATGCCCAAAAGTAACGGGCCTCGGCGAGCGTCTTGAACAGATGGCGCAAGGCGTTGCCCTCGGACGGAGCTTTCAGGTGCTCGTCGATCGGCTTCAAGTAAAGCAGGATCACCACGCCGACCAGCGCGCTGACGGCGACGATCATGAGGAACGGCGCGTGCCACCCCCAGTGGTTCGACAGATAGAGCCCAAGCGGAATTCCCAGCACTTGGGCAGCCGAAAAGGCTGTCATCACGAAGCCCATCACGCGTCCACGCACCTGGAACGGAAACAAGTCGGCGATGATGGCAAAGCTGATCGAGCCGATCACGCCACCGAAAAGTCCGGTCACCATGCGGGCGGCGAACAGGAACTCATAGCTCGGCGCGATGCCGCACAGCAGCGTGCCGAGCACGAATCCCGAGTAGAAGAAGAGCAAGAGCTTCTTGCGATCGAACTTGTCGGCAAAGCCCGCCGCGAGAACGCCCGCAACGCCGGCACTGAATGCGTACGCCGAGACGACGGCCCCGAACTGCTTGGTGCTCACGTCGAGCTCGTCGAGCAAGAGGGCGCCGAGCGGCGACAGGATCATGAAGTCGAGCACGACCGTGAACTGCAGGAACGCCAGCACGGCGACGACGAATTTCTGATAGGGCGTGAAGTTCATGTTCCGTCCGTTCCAGGGCCGGCGGGACCGTAGCGCGCATTGCGGCTGGCTGCCGCACTCCTCTAGCCGTAGCGATTCCTGAGCGCCGTGCCCCCGCCCGTGCTACTGCGCCCCGCATGTCACTCTACCCGTTCGTACTCGAGATGAAGAAGCTGCTCAGCAGCCTGGACTCTTGCCTGGAAAAGGCGGTCGTGGATGCAGAAGCCAGAAAGTACGAGGTGGATGTACTGCTCGGCTGTCGCCTATCGCCGGACATGTTCCCGCTCGCGCGGCAGATCCAGTCGACGTGTGACCAAGCCAAGTACGCCGTCGGGCGCACGACGGGCCGCGAAATCCCGAGTCACCCGGACACCGAGAAGACGGTGGCCGAGCTGCGGACGCGCATCAAGACCGTGCAGACGTACCTCAACGACTTCAGCGAAGCCGATTTCTCGGGCATCGCGGAGCGGACGGTGACGACGCCGCGCTGGGAAGGCAAGAAGATGACGGCCACGGGGTATTTCATCGAACACGCACTGCCGAACTTCTTCTTCCACCTGTCGATGTCGTACGCGATCCTGCGCCACAACGGCGTCGACGTGGGCAAGAAGGACTACCTCGGCGTTCTCCCGTTCATCGCGTCGTAAAGAGGCCGATCGGCCACTTCCAACATCGTCCATGTTCGAAGAGCTGATCGCCCGCTTTGGCTACCTGGCCGTCCTGCTCGGCACCTTCTTCGAGGGCGAAGCGGTGTTGGTGGCGGCCGGGGCATTTGCGCATCGGGGCCTCCTGTCGCTCCCTCTCGTGGTCCTGGCGGCGATCATCGGCAGCACGCTGGGGGACCAGCTCTGGTTTCAGCTGGGACATCGCTTCGGACGCCCCTTCCTCGAGCGGCGCCCGGCTTGGCAGGCGCGCGCCAGCGCGGTTCAGCCGCACATCGAGCGCCACGGCGATCTCGTCGTGCTCGGCTTTCGCTTCGCCTACGGCGTGCGCACCGTCACGCCAGCCCTGCTCGGGATGAGCGGGTATCCGGCCCTGCGCTTTGCGTGCCTGAACCTCGTCGGCAGCATCGTCTGGGCCGTGGTGGTCGGAGCCGGTGGCTGGGCGCTTGGGGCGGCCCTGACCGGAATGCTCGAGCGCGCGGCGCACGTCGAGGAGTTGCTTGCAGCGGCGGTAGCCGGCGTGCTCGTTGTGTGGATGGTGCTCCGCCTCGTCCGTCGACGGGTTCGGTCCAAGCGTCACTGATCAGGGTCAGCGGGCAAGCTTGAAGGGTTTTCACCCCTTCGCTAAAAAGCGAAGCACGATGAGCTCAATTTTTCGTCAGTTCAGCTGGTTCGCGCTCGGCTCGCTCGCGCTGCTTGCGCTTGGTTGCAACAAGTTCAAGCAGCCTGCGGCGGAGGCGCCGCACGCAGCCGTCGTGGTGACCTTCCTCGGCGGCGAGTTGAAACCCGGAGCGGAGTACGTCGCTTTTGGCTACACGCCGGGCGTCGTCGTCTGCAAGGGCAAGAAGACGACCCCGAAGTGCTCGAAGTACGTCGAAGGTCGGTTCGAGAAGAAGAGCCGAGACCTCCCCTTCCGCATCCCCGCCGATCAAGAGGTCACGATCACACCGCTCGCCCTCGTCGCCTCGAGCTACAAGAACGACGGCGTGACCATCTCGACCAGTCAGACGTACTGCTACGGCAACGCCCACACCGTCACGGCCAAGGCCGGCGACCAGCTGCACTATTTCTACGCTTACGACCCGGAGAAGCAGGCGTGCGGCTCGAAGCCGGCGGACGAGGTCCCCGCAGACGCTCCCTAGCTCGCGCTCACCGATGATCGACCTACGCTCCGCACTTGGGAGAACATCGTCACCGGGCGCTCGGATTGACCTTTTGACCAATCGGGTGTCGAGTGACCAATGAGCAATTACGTCGTCAGCAGGACCGCGCTTCAGGGCGGCTACCATGAAGTGCACAACCTGATGATGGCCTGCCCGCGGCGCCCGCTGCCTGCGGACCGCCAGGAGCTGGGCGAGCACCCGAGCGGCCGCGCTGCCCTCGAGCACGCGAAGCTCGAGTTCCCCCGCTCCAACGGCTGTCGCTTCTGCTGTCGCAACGCCTACGACAGCACTCTCTCCCCCGGCCCGAGCTCGGTGCCCGCTCGCCCTTCGCGCCACTGAAGGGGCGCAGCCCGAGTCTCGGCCGAGCTCACGAAATCTCGATCTTGCTCGAGCCTTCGAAGCTTTCGATGGCGCGGGTGCCGAGCAGCTGCGACGGAGTGAAATAGCCGCCGTGGACGGGCGGATGCGCGAGCAGCTGGCGCACGGCGGTCACGATGCCCTCGGCCGTGACGGTGTAGCCGTGCGCGGTGGTCAGGCGCGCCGTCCGCACCTGACCCGACGCGTTCTTCACCTCACCCCAGACGTGGGCCGGCTGCGCAGCGCGACGCGCGGCGTCAGGCCCGCCGGGTTTGAGCCTTGATTTGATGAACCGCTGGACCGGACCGAGCCCGAGCACAGGCAAGAGCGCGTCGCTCAGCACGAGCTCCGGCAGGCCCCCCGCGTAGGGCACGTAGTCGCGAATGTTGGGGATGCCGGTAGTCCAATAGGCCGTGGACAGGTCGCCCCACGGAAACACCGCCACGGGCACTGGTCCGTGGCCGAAGTCGATGCGGCGACGTCCGTAGGTGCGGCGCACCTTCTTCATTCGCCCCATCTCTCGCGCGAAAAAGCCGCTACTCAGGCCTTCCACCATCGTCGTCAGCGTGCCGTGGGACAGCCCCATGTCGCCCGCGAACGAGAGGTTCAGCTCGCTAGCGTCGGGCAAGGCCTCTTTCAGACAAGCGGCGACGCAGTCGGTGGGAATGACGTCGAAGCCGACACCCGGGCAGAGCACGACGCCCCTTGCCCGGGCCTCGCCGTGAAGGGACTGCCCGAGGTCGAAGGTTGGGATCTCACCGCTGATGTCGACGTAGTGCACCCGCGCTTGGAGAGCGGCGCGCATCATTTGCTCGGCGGTGCGAAAGAACGGGCCGGCACAATGAGCCACGACGCGGAAGCCCTCCAGGCTGGAAGCGAGCGCGCCCTGGTCCGAAAGATCGAACACCAAGTGATCGAGCCCGAAACGCTGCGCCACCTCCTGGACCGAGGCATGGCTGCGGCCAGCGAGGACCGGCCGCATGCCGAGGGCCACCGCACGCTCCGTCGCGAGCTGGGCGCTGTAGCCGTTCGCGCCGTAGAGTAGCCAGTCGCTCATCCCGCCTCCGCGGGGCCGAGGTTCCCACTTTTGGCTGTCGGGCCGCAACCGCTCGTTTCGGCCGGCCAAACGCTGATATCGCGTGAAATACCGCGAGCCGTGATGGAGTTGTGAATCGGCGGTGCCTCGGCACTTATTTGGGTCCGAGCGCGAAACAAATGACCCTCGCGATCCCATTGACGAAATCTTTCGATTTCTTCAAAACGGATGACGGTGGGATGAATAACCGTCTCGACGCCGTCAAAACGCCCCTTCAGTTTCCAGAGATTGCCCGGGCCCTCTTCGCCGGCTGGCAACGCATCGAAGGTGCTCCTCCCTCGGAAGAGACGCTGGCCGTGCTCTTGGCTCAAAGCGCGCTGGAGACGGGACATTGGCAGAAGTCCTTTTGCTACAACTTGGGCAACGCCAAGGCCTCCGACAGCTGGGCTGGGGACTACTGCTTCTATTTCGCCGATGAATACGTGTCTCGGTCCCAGGCCGTCGCCGCGCGTGGCCTGCTCGCACCGAGGACCGACGGTGTTGCCGGTCACAACATCGAGACCGACGACACCAGCGACGGACGCGTACGAGTGATCTTGTGGCCCGACCATCCGTGGTGCCGCTTCAGGGCCTTCCGGGACCTCGACAGTGGAGTGGACGACTACCTCGGTCTCCTGAAGCGCAGGTACGCAGTCGCGTGGGCAGCCGCAGGACGCGGGGATCCCGACGGCTTCGTGCGCGGGCTCAAGCAAGGCGGCTACTTCACGGCAGGCCTCGAGGCCTACCTGGACGCGGTCGGTAAGCTATTTGGGAAGTTTTCCGGCCGCTTGCTCACGGAGACCGACCTCTTCTCGCCGTCGGGGCTACCGGTGCCCGTCGGGAAGCGACCGCTCTTGGTCGCGGGTGCGACGGGCAGCTTCGTACGCGAGGTGCAGACGATCCTGATCCAGGCTGGCTACGCGGAGGTCGACGTCACGGGCGTGTTCGACGAGCCGACGCGGCGCGCCGTCGTCCTCTTTCAGATGCAACACATCGATGCCAAGGGGCGGCCCTTGGCCCAGGACGGCAAGATCGGATCCAATACCTGGTGGGCCTTGCTCAACAACTCCGGGGACGCTCAGCGCAATGGCCTTTCGCCGCCGCCCACTGGCGGGCTGACGCCGGGTCGCCAGAAGGTCATCGACATCGCCCTGGGCGAGCGCGCAAAAGACGTTCACGAACGGCCCGACGGGTCCAACGGCGGGCCGGAGGTCGACGAATATCTGCGGCCCGGAGGGGTGTTGAAGCAGCCGTGGTGCTGCGCGTTCGTCTCCTGGGTGCTGCGCAAGGCCCTCGACCGACTGCCGATCGACGGCACGTACTACATCGGCGTGCAGAAGATGTGGCTCGCGGCCGAAAAGGCGGGCCTCGGGACGACGGAGCCCAAGCCGGGAGACGTCTTCATCCAGATCAAGGACAAGGGCACCGGGCACACGGGGTTCGTGGTGGGCGTCTCCGAGGATGGGCAGACCATCTACACGTGCGAGGGCAACTGCGGCAACCGCGTCAAGCTCGGTCAGCGCCCGCGCTCGACCATCCACCACTTCATCGACTGCCTGGAGGACGGACAAGGTCCCGATTTTGCGCGCGGCTCGAATCTCAGCTTCGACGACGTGGACGACGACGGCACGCGCTAGGATCCCGGCGCGAGCTCGACGCCCTCCGCCCAGCGCGTGTGGCTGAACCCGGGCAACGGGATGCCGAGGCGAATCGTGGCCACTTGTGGCCTGGCGGCCGTTCTGAAAAGCTTCCAAGGAAGATGGCGACCCCAGAGCCCGTAGGGACGAGTCCAATGAAGTGGATCGGACTCGTCGTGGCAGTTTCCTTTGCGCTCGGCCTCAGCGTCTACGTCAAGGAACGCTTCGACCAGCTCGAGGCCAAGACGACCCAGGCTCCGCCGCCACCCCCCGGCCTGCGCGCTCTGCCCCCGCCGCCGCCCGAGCCCCCGAAGGCCACCACGCCGCCGGTCGCCCGCTGGCACAAGATCTACGTCCCGGCCTATTCGTCGGTCCTCGCCGCGAGCGACCGCCCCTTGTCGCTCGAGGTCGTGCTCAGCCTGCGCAACACCTCGGAGACCGACCCGGTCTACTTCCGGCGCATCGACGCCTTCAGCGCAGACGGCAAGAAGGTCGGCTCCTTCGCCACCCAGGCGCTCGAGCTCGCGGTGCTGGCTGCCGTGGAGCTCACTCCCACGCCGCCCGAAGCCAAGGACGGCGCCGAAGCGCCCGGTCCGATCAGCCATTTCATCGTGGAATGGGGCGCGAAGGATCCAGGCACGAAGCCACTCATCGAGAGCATTGCGCTCGACAAGGATCGGGAGCTTTTGGCTCGCCGCGGCGGTGTCGAGGTGGACGCCGGCAAGGTGAGCGCCCAGCCGCCGCTGCCCACCCACGCCGAGCCTCTCGTTGCCAAGACGGCCCCCGGCAAGCCGCAGACGGCGGCTACGCCGCAGTACGTGCCGGTCACGGTGAACCGTCATCCCGTTCTGGTCGAGAAGAACCCCCACGGGCAGTGAGTCGAGGATAGCTCAGTAGGGCGAGGCCTGGGTGTCGCGGGCGGAGAAGGTCTTGGTCGCGTTCTGGATCAACGCCTCGCGCAGGCCCGGATCGATGCTGGTGGCTTGGCTGACGCTGGACACGAACTGCTTCATTTCGAGCACCATGAGGCCATAGTAGGTGCCGTCCTTGCCGATGAAGTAGCTGGCCAGGCGGCTCCCGCTCAAGGTCATCTCGGACACCTGCTGCGACTGATCCTCGATCGACTGCTCGGTCGTCCCGCCCTTGGCGGCCTGGTAGTCGGTGATCACGCTGGTCACCTGGATCTGGAGGTAGCGCGCGATCTCGGTACGTCCCCGCGCCATCGCCGTGTTGCGAGCGAGCGACGGGCTCGCCACTCCGGAGACCGAGCCCACGCCACAGATCACCGGCTCTCCCTGGAAGTGGTCACGACAATCGGCCGTGACCCAGGCCGGAGCGCCAGCCAACGGATCCTTTTCCTTCTCCTCGGCCTTCTTCTTCTCTTCGGCCGCTTTGGCGTCCGCCGCTTTCTTCTTGGAGCTGGAGGCGCACCCCGTCGTGCCCGTCAGGAGGACGGTGCTGGCCAGGACGATGGTGAGGATGGATCGGATGGGTTTCAACATGGGAGGCTCAGTTGACTTGGGAGAGGGAAAAATTGGGCAAGCTATCGGGAATTTCGGTGGTCGGATGCTGGCGACCACCGGTGAGCTTCTCGACGCGACGTGAAACGAAGTGATCGAGCTCGCGCACGAAGATCTTGCGATCGCGGTCGTAGTCGGCTTGGCCACCGAGGCCCTCGAGCAGCGCCTTGGTGAAGGCGCCATGGCCCCAGTCGGCCGACTCGTAGCTGGCTTCGTTCCCCGTCGACGAGGTCAAGAGGACGATGTCGTTCTTGGCACTGAGGCTCGAGCGGACGAGCTCGGTTAGGTCGACCAGGCTCGAGGCCGCGGAACCCTCGGCAGGTCCCGTCAGTGCGCCAGCGTGCGAGGAGTCGAGGAGCAGGACGACCCGCGCCGGCAGCGCCTCGAGCGCCATGCGCAGATCCGACCAGCGGACGGCCGTGTCCTTCAGGCGCTTCGGGTCGGCGTCTTGCGGCAAGAAGAAGTACTCGCCCTGCTCGTCACGCGAGGCGTAGCCGGACATGAAAATCAGCGCCACGTCCTTCTGGCTTGCTTCGCGACCCAGCCAGCGAATGCCGTCCAGAATCGCGCTCTGGCTAGCCGCCTTCTGCGTGAGCAGGCGAACCGCGACGCGCGAGTAGAGATCCTTGTTGCTCTTCTGCAGCGCCGCGGCCACTGCTTCGGCGTCCTTGTGCGCGAACGAAAGGGGGGTCAGGTGCGGCGAGCCGTAGTTCGAGACGCCGACGGACAGCAAATAGAGCTCGGGCTGGTAGAGCTTCTCGAGCTCCCCCGGACCCCCCGTGCGCTCGACGTCGATGCCGACCGGCTCGCTCTGGGCGTAGCGGTTGCGGGCGACGACGGTGATGCGATTCTGCTTCTCGGGCAGCGGCAAAACCGCGCGAATTTCTGCGTAGCGGCCGTTCGTCGACAGGCGCGGACGGCCCACATGAGACAGCCAGCGCTCGTCGAGCGGACGCCCGTTGACGAGGAACGTCATCTCCAGCGTCGGATCCCCACCCGGTGAGTAGGCGCGCGCGCTCACCTCGATGCGATCGGCCGCGATGCGGACGGCGCTGCCTGGGTCCAGATAGTACACGTCCGGCGGCGCGAACTGGGGCAGGTCGGCGAAGCGGTAGTAGACGACGGGCGGAGTCCCCGCGGGTAGTCCTCGATTGCAGGCCAGGATGGCAGCAGCGATGTTGCCGAGCCCGAGGTACTCGAGCACCACCCGCTCGTGCCGGAGCTGCAGCGCGAACGTGCGCGTTGGGAAGTAGACGGCCGAACGCTCCGGGCCACGCCCGGCATGCCAGCCCACGTATGAGTCACCCGAGGCTGACGACGCGTAGTAGCCAGCCGGGGTGAACGCGACCCACTCGCGATTCTTGGCCTGAAACACGGTCAGCAGGAGCTCACCGGTGGCCACGTCCCACAGGCGCACCGTCTGGTCGCTGGCCCCGCTCACCAACTGGCGACCGTCGGGCGAGACGGCGACGCCGAGGATATCGCCCGAGTGGCCGCGGAAATCCCGAAGCACCCGTCCGGTTTGGGTGTCGAAGCTGGTGAGCGCGCCGTTGTCGCCGCCCGTGATGACGGTCTTGCCGTCGGGGGTGAGCGAGAACGCTCGGTGGACGAAGCCGCTCGTGACGTTGCGGACGATGGTCGCCGTCCGCGTACCACCGGCCTCGACGATCAGCTGCTCGTGGTCTTTGCCCGTGGGCGTGCGCACCCGGACGCCCGCCACCGATTCGACGGCGCGCACGAAGTCGAGCTGCCCGCTCGGAACATCGCCCACTGCCAGCGCTGTCGCTGCGGATCGAATGGGGAGCTGATGCTCGAGCGGGCCGTTCAGCTGATACGGCCCCGCGTGCTCCTGGGAGTAGCTGTGGCCCCAGGCCACGGCGCCGCCGTCCTTGGCGAAGCCCACGTTCCACACCGCGCGGCCGTGACCGGCGGCGCGGACCTGCTCCTGACCGGTGCCAAGGTCCCAGATCGACACGCGGAAGTCGCTCCCACCTGCGGTCGCGGCCCACTTTCCGTTGGGCGAGACGTCCGCCGCCAAGACGACGTTGTCCTCACCGACGTGGCGGGCGACGAGGCGCCCGTCCGTGATCGAGTAGACGGCCGTCAAGAAAGGGGCGCCGGTCGTCGTCGCCAGGACCTTCAAGCCGTCCGGGCTGATCGCTACCTTGCCGACGGGTGTCCCGAGGTCCGCCAGCACCTTGATCAGACGGCCCGTCGCCACGTCCCAGAGCCGCACCTTGCCGTCCTGGGAGCCCGTGAGCAGCGAGCGTCCGCTCGGCGTGAAAACGACCGATTGCACGGCGCCGCCGTGGTCCCCGAGGCGCGCCTGCATCGAACCCGTATTCGCGTTCCACAGCCGCGCCGATCCATCGGCGCTCCCGGTCACGACGAGGGCATCGTCGGGAGACCAAGCCACCGAGAGGACTGCGTCACCGTGGCCATGGAGAGTGCGGAGCGCGGTGCCGCTGCCAGCATCCCAGATGATCGCCCGATCGTCGCCGCCGCCGGAGACGAGGCGGGCTCCCTGGTGCGAGAAGTCCAGGCTCAAGACGACGTCGCTGTGGCCTGGCAAGAGGCGAATCATCTCGCCCGAATAGAAGTCGACCAGGCGGATCTTGTAGGCCGTGTCCGCCACATCGTGCCGCGGCGTCTCGCTCTTGCCGAACCAGCCGCCCAGGGCCAAGAACTGGTCCCCAGCCGAGAGCGTGGCCGCGTGGATTCGACCTGCGGCTCCGGGCCCAATCTCACCACGAATCGTGCGCTCGAGCTGCCCGGTCGCCGCCGACCACACGCGCACGACCTTGTCGTAGCCGGCAGTGACGAGCGAGCGTCCGTCACTCGTGTACTCCAGCGAGCGGATCTTGGCCGTGTGGCCCGCTCCATCGATGGTGAGCTCGGGTGGCTCGACCAAGCTGGACAGGTCGAGCGGGATCTCCTCGAGCACGCGCGGCGGCGGCGGCGGAAGGTCGTCTTGCGCTGGTCCCGCGACGGGCGAGGCCAGGGCGGTCAGCTCCGCGGCCGGCGGGGCCGCATCGCTGAGTGGGCCGGGGCTCGACTGCTTCTTGGGCGGCGGGGCCGCCTCCGCCGGGGGGGGCGGCGGGGGCTCGGCCGGCTTGGACGTAGCGCAGGCCACGAGGGAGCTACCGGTGAGCACGAACCCGAGCCAGGCGGAGTAGTTCATTTTCGCTTTTGCGGACTTTGGAGAACCTTGTCGCGGGTGGCAAGCCCCGAGGGCACTCGACTCATTGACCGCTCCCGGCAGCTCTCTAAGCTGCTCGATAACCCGTGAGCCGGATGACTGACCGAATCGTCTTTGCTGCATGTCTCGCCCTCTTGGCTCTGGCTTGCGGGGCGCCGGGAGCGAAAGGGGGCGCCACCACGGCCCAGGCCGGGCAGGTCGTGGAACGTGCCGAAGGCTTCGAAGCTTCCCCCGCCTGGGCGACAAAAGATGCCCCCTGGTCGGAGCAAGGCGGGGTCCTCTCCCTGGTGGGCCACGTCGAGGTGGCAGGAAATCAGCGCCTGGAGATGGCCTATCGCGCGGCCGACTCGTACGCGCGAGCCGAGCTCCTACGCTTCCTCAAGACCCGCGTGGCTGCCGTGCTCGAAGAGAGCACGAGCTCGGCCGGGGGGGAGTCGGTGCGCGAAACCATCGAAGAACAGGCGAGCGCCGTCGTCGACGATTGGCTCATCGCCTCTCGTTACTGGGAGAAGCGCAAGGTAGGCGGCGAGGAGCGCCTCGACGTCTACAGCAAGATGGAGGTCGACCAAGAGAGCGTGAGCGCCCTCTTCGACAAAGCAGAGCTTTCCGACGACTTGCGGCTGAAGGTCAAAAAGCGCTTGGCCGATGTGTGGCCCGAGCTCAAAAAGGAAGCCATCCATGCCGCGCCCGACGCCCACAGCGAACGTGGGATTACGCCGCCCGAGTGGGCGCGCGCCGGGGACGAGGAATCGGCCGACGAATTCTCGTTCGTCTGCCAGGGCAGCTCGAACGACGAGAAGGAGGCGCTCAGCCTGGCCAAAGGCCGCTGCGACGAGAAGCTCTGTCGTTTGCTCGGCGTGAAGATCCAAGCCCGCACCTCCGTCACCGAGACGCTCGACGAGCTTTCGGCCGAAAGCCAGGTCTCCGAGACCTGTGAGGCGCGCATCGTGGGGCGGACTCAGACCAACAAAGGCGGCGAGTGCGGCCCGACCGGCTGCGTGTTCTGGCTCCGGCAGACGTACCCGAGGAGCGAGTACAAAAAGGAGCTCGAGCGCCTGGCGGCGCCGACGGTGATTCGGCAGGAGGTCGTGATCCAGGAGGGCGACAAGCACTACAAAGATCCGGCTGCCTGCGAGGCGTCCCTGCGCTCGTACGCCGCAGTGTCCGAGGGGCTGAGCGAGTACTCCACCGAGACGATTCGGGCGGCGGACTACCAGAAGCGCCTCAAGTACCTGAGGCAAGCGCTCGGCACGTGTCAGGGCATCGATGGCCGCGATAGCGGCCTCTTCCAAGCACTAAGCACCATCCTTTTGACTCCCCTGCCCACCTTCATCAACGAGGACGGCAACTGGGCGGGACCGGACACTGCTCGCGCGGCCTTCGTCTACGCACCGGCCGGCTTCAAGCGCGAGCTCGAGACCAAGCGCTTCTTGACCGACCGCATCCAGGCCATCGCCAAAATCTGCGAAGACGCCGTCTTCCCCATGCGCGTGTTCGACCTCGAGCTACTGCGAAAGTCGAGGAAGGAACCCTACAGCCAAGAAGCGGTGCGCCAAGCGGCGGTTGTGCTCGACGAATTGGTGACGGTGCCGTTCTCCGACGCTCCGGTCGCCCCCTCACATCGCATCACGATGCACCGCATCGTGTTCGATCCGATGTTCGGCGTCGATCCACCGATCTCGCCCAAGTACAGGAAGCTCCTGCTCTCCGAGCTCGGCAAAGGGAACTTGTCGTGCGAGGGAAACGGAACCATCTCCGCCGGCGCCATCATCGGCTATTTGGGCCGCGAGGGCGGCATCGACGACGAGGAGTGGTCCGCGGGCCTGCGCTACCTGCAGAAAAACCAGGATCATTGGCTCTCGCAATGTGCCCGGCGCCTCTTGCCCGACAAGGCGGCCGTGGGAACGGCGCGCGCGCGCGCCCGGGAGCTGTCTCTGCTGGTTGCGAACGGCAAGATCGCCCGAACGATCAAGAAGGACGGTGCCCTGACCCGGCCCACTCCCGACGTCGACTTGCTGATCGACGTGCTGCCGAAATTGCCGCCCGAAGATCAGCTGGCGATCTACTTGGAGCTGCGCACCAAGCTCGACCCGAAGAACGAGGACACCCAGCGCCTTGCCACCAAGATCGCCGAAGCCAACTTCGTGCGCAGATCCTGGAAGAGCGCGGGGGAGGACGACAAGGCTCTGTGCGAGAGCCTCCCCACCCAGTTCGCACCCGTCCAATCCCAGGCGCCCGAGTTCAAGGTCGAGGACACGCTGACGTGTGCCTGCATGGAGCTGAAGACCCTCTCGCCGGACTCACGTGCTGCCCTGCGCAAGCTGTGGCTCGCGTCGACCGCCGAAGATTGCCGCCATTTTCAGCCGGCCGAGCACCCCGACGGTGAGCTCAAATGGCCCTACCCCAAGCGTCGCTGGGGCGACGGCCCGTTCGTCCACATCGACCACGTCCTGGAAAAGGAAGAGGCCACCTGCGACCGGGCCACGAACATCAGTCAGCTCAGCTTCTCACCGACCGTCCACGCTACGCTCACCGCAGGTCGCCTCAGCAAGGTGACGGTGCGCGCCGTGCCGTACGCCACCTTGAGCAACCTGTCCTGGAACAAGGCCCCAGCGGGCCGCAAGGACCACGACTGGGTGCGCAAGGCCGATGTCGAGAACGCGACCACGCAGTACGAGGAGTGCTTGCGCAAAGCCGCCGAAGGCTACCAGGTGGACCCATCCGACCTGCAAACGAAGGACCCCGCCCCCGTGCGCATCTGGCACGAAATGGGCGACCAGGGCTCATCCAACGGGTTCGGGGAGTAGAAGCTCAGCTCGGGGCCGCGCTCCGCGCACCGTTTGCCGCGTAGGCAGCCGACGGGCCAGACGACATCGAGGACCAGACTTCGCGTTGGCCGCTCTTGGGACGGATTCTGACGGTGGGCAGCTCCCGGGGATCGAACTCCGGGGCGGCCGCGTCCGGGGCAGGTGACAGCGAAGACCGGGCCGGTTTCTGCTGCCCTCCGGGCTCGCCGTCGATCCGGGCTCGCAGCGATTGATACCCTTCGAGCCAGGCGGCCATCGAGGTCTTGCTGCCGTCGGTGATCTGAACGCCGAAGCCCACCGGGAGCGGAGCACTTCCGGCACGGGTCACCGGCGTCCGCCACGCGACTCGTCCTTCGAGGCGCACCCGCTTGATCGATCCGGGCGGGACGATTTCCAGCCACACGCGGTCGCCGACGGGCATCGCCGTGGTCCGGATGTAGATGCCACCGCCGCTGACGTCGTAGGTGTAGCCCACGTGGTCGGCGTCGTTGCCGGCGTCCCGGAAAGACACGAGGGTCGAATAGAGCAAGCGCTCCGTCGTACGCCGGTTGTTCCGCGAGACCCGAAGCTGGTTGTCGGCGAGCAGGACTGCATCCGCGGACGAGAAGCAATCGAGCACGATCAAGCGGTCACTCGAACCTTCGTAGCGCTTGGTCATCTGCCCGACCTGCTGGGGAGGGCACGCCAGAACGATGCCCGAGCAGCCAGGTTGAGCTAGGGCGTGGTCGACGAAGCTCGGGGCTCCGGTCATGCGCGCATCGACGACGATGCGAATGTTCCGACCCACGCCGAGGCGCGTCGTCGCCTCCTCGAGTGTCGCGACCACGACGGCATGGTGGCCTGCCCGCTCGATGACCGCGGCGCTGGCGGCGACTTCGGAAGCTGGCGGCGCCACGACGAGGAAGCGACCGTCCTCGCGCTCGCGGCGGCTCTTTCGTCCGCTCTGCGATCGGATCAGATCGGTGCGAATGCTGCGGAGTCGCACACCGAGACCCCACTGCGAGTCCCCTTGGATGAGGTCGTCCCCACCCCAGCCGGTGAACTCCCCGAAGGACAGCCCATCGACTCGTCGCGTGATCCCGATGATGACCGCTTGGCCCGCAAGCCGCCGCACGGCAGTACAGACCTCGGCCGCCTTGGCCACCTCGGCGCTCAAAAGAACCAGGTCGGCACCGTGAGCAGCGAGTGCGCGCACCAAGTCGACCGGCTTCTGGAAGAGTCGCGCGTCGATCCGACATGCCGCGGCCGCACCTTCGATCACGCCGATCTGCGCTGTCGGCAGCTCCTCGGTCAGGATGAGCGCGCGCAGGAGCGGAGCGTCTTGGATGGATTCGGCGGCTGGTGCATTCGAGCGAAACATGTGGAACCCCTTTTCTCTGCGAAGACCGATATGCATTCCTCAGGCCAACAAGATCAGGCCCAATTCCGCGGATTTTCCTGTTCTTTCGGCCCGTTGGCCGTTGCAAACGTACGGGCAACCGTCCGGGTGGGACGGACCCCCACCCGGACGTCGCGCGACGTGGGGGACATCCGTGTTCCGACAATGACGGAAACGTCCACCCCGGGGATGCAATTGTCCTCCCCTCACCGTGCAGGATCGCGGGCAACATACTGGGGCATCTAGCCCGAAGCCTATGCGAACCTTTTCTTCCCAGCTGCTCGCTGCCCTGAGCACCTTGCTTTACTTCGCCTGTGCCCCTGCGACCGGACCGACCGGTGACGGCAGCGGCGGGGCTTCAGCGGTAGGCGGCAGCGCGAGCGGCGGCGTGCCGGGCGCGGGTGGGGCAGCGAGCGGCGGCGCGGCTTCTGGCGGTGCCCCGACGGGCGGCGGCCCCAGTGGCGGTGCTCCGGCCACCGGAGGCTCAGCGACGGGCGGAACCCAGAGCGGCGGCGCGGCCAGCGGCGGCGCAGGCACGGGCGGCGCGGCGACGGGCGGAACCGACAGCGGCGAAGTGTGCCCGCTCCCCGACACGTTCGACTGGACGTCGACGGGGCCCATCGCAGAGCCCAAATCCGGCTGGGTGTCGCTCAAGGACTTCACCATCACCAAGCACGACGGCGACTACGTCGTCTACATGACCAACCACGACACGGGCTCGACCTGGGGCGCGGCGACCTTCAATTTCGCCGACTTCAGCGAGGCTGCGACCGCCACCCAGGTGAGCATTCCCCGCACCGCCGTCGCACCCACGCTCTTCTACTTTGCACCCAAGGACGTCTGGGTCCTCGCCTACCAATGGGGCGGTTCGGCCTTCAGCTACGCCACCCTGACCGATCCGCACGACCACACCACGCTCTCGTCCGAGCAGACGCTGTACAACGGCAGCATCTCCGGGTCGGATACCGGGCCCATCGACCAAACCGTCATCTGCGACGCGACGGATTGCTACCTGTTCTTCGCGGGGGATAACGGCAAGATCTACCGCTCGTCGATGTCGATCGACGACTTCCCGGGCACCTTCGGCGACGAGCAGGAGATCATGTCGGACACGAAGAACAACCTCTTCGAGGCCGTGCAGGTCTATTCGATCAAGGGCTCGGACGAATTTTTGATGCTGGTCGAATCGATCGGCAGCGGCGGGCGCTACTTCCGTTCGTTCAAGTCGACCGACCTGGCCGGGACGTGGACGCCGCACAAGACGAGCGAATCGGACCCCTTCGCCGGCAAGAGCAATGTCACCTTCGAGGGCAACGCCTGGACCAACGACATCAGCCACGGCGACCTGGTGCGCGAGAACCCGGACCAGACGATGACCATCGATCCCTGCAATCTGCAGCTGCTCTATCAGGGACGCGACCCGAATCAGAACCCAGAATATGGCCTGCTCCCGTACAAGCCGGCTGTGCTGACCCTGGTTGAGTGAGGCGCCGGAACTGCCCGGCGTGAGACCCTGTCGCTCGAGTCCAGGGCGTGGTCTCCTCCCCGTCCGGGAGCATGGACGGACACTCAGGCATCGCAACGGTCGGCCAGGCCATCCAGCTATCGGTAGCGCCAGTGTTCTTGCTGTCGAGCATCGGCGGCATGCTGGCCGTCTTGACCAGCCGCTTGGCCCGCGTCGTCGACCGCGCGATCGCCGCCGAGGCTCGCATGCACGACCTGGCCACCTCCGACCGCACGTCGTCGTACGATCGCCTCGATACGCTGGCTCGGCGCGCCAAGCTGGTGAATCAGGCCATCACCCTGTGCACCATCACCGCGCTATTGGTGTGCATGGTGGTCGCGACGCTATTCGTCGGCGCTTTCCTGCAATTCGACACGTCGATCCCGGTCGCGGTGCTATTCGTCGGCGCAATGCTGTCGTTCATCACCGCGCTGGTCTGCTTCCTGCGCGAAATCCTGATTGCGACCGCCTCGCTGCGGATCGGCGCACGCTAGGCGGGCGCTGCGCCCGCCTGGCTCACTTCGTCTTCACGTCGACGTAGAAGTCTTCGCTGGTCAGGCCTGCGATGGGGCCTTCCCAGATCTCGAAGCCCACGGCCACGGCTCGAATGTGGGTCGGGATGCTGAAGCCACGGGTCTGTGCGTCGGCCAGGAAGTCGAGCACGTCAAACTCGATCTCGGGCGAGTCCATGCCTTCCGCGCGGACGTAGTTGACGATGGGACGGCTATTGACGCTGCCGTCCCAGATGTCCCAGACGCCCGGCACGTTGGCGACCGAGATGCCGAGGTTTGCATTGTTCTTGCTCCCGGCAGGCTGAAAGTTCGTCGGATCGCGCAGCCACACCATGAAATAGCTCTGAAACTGCGTCTCGGTGCCGAGCCAGATGTCGTAGGCAGCGTTGTACTGACCGGCGTCGTTGCCGTTACTCTTCCAGCGCCAACCCGTCTTGAGCGAGGCGAGCGAGTCCCGCGCCGCTGGCAGGCCGCAATCAGGCACCTCCTGGACCGAGTACCGGCCGCAGAAGACGGTGGGGTAGCTGGCAGGCTCGCCGTTCGAACCGGCATTGCCCTGCATGGCGTCGACGACGAACGAGGTACCGAGCCAGGAATTGGTGTGCGACGTGAAGCCAGGGCCCCAACCATTGGTGATGAAGACGTAGGGCACGCCGTCGCGGGACACCTCCGCGGTGTAGTACTGCTCGTCGGAGCTTCCCTCGCCCTCCTGGTCGCCGTTGCCGAGGCCGCCACCGGAGGTGCCGCCGCCGCTGCCGACGTCCCCGCCGCCGGTGCCACCAGTGCCGACGCTCCCGCCCGTGCTGCCGCCGCTCCCGAGGGAGCCGCCGCCAGTCCCGAGTGTGCCCCCGCCCGTGCCGACCACGGCGCCACCGCTGCCGAGCGAGCCGCCCCCGCTGCCCACGCTGCCCCCCGTCCCGGCTCCACCGGCGCCGACGCTCCCGCCCGAACCGCCTGCGGGAGGAACAGGCCCCCCGCATCCAGTGATAGCAAAGAAACTCAGGGCAAAAGGAAGGACGTGGAAGCGCTGCATCAGCAGGAATGTAGCCAATCCCGGTTCGGGCGGTCCGGTTCGATCACGATTTCGGCCGGGCGGTGTCGATTTCTCCCCCCGCCGTCGAAAAACTCCGGCAGGGGTCTAATGCGCGCCGACTAGAACGCTTCGTAGCCGATGTTGAGTGTCGGCAGCGTGAAGGTGGCGCCGTCCAAGAAGTAGAAGCGCAAGTCCGCACCCACCATCAGGCCCTTACGCCGCACCTTCTCGGAGCTGCGCCCAGCGAGCGGGTAGCCGCCCAGGCGAAAGTGGAGCTCGGGGCCGGAGGGGTTGTTGAGCACCGCGTAGCCGAGGCCAGCGCCGACGAAGACGTGATCGATGAAGGTGAAGTCGACGACCGCCGACGCGCCGACGAGCCCTCCGCCCACCGTGAAGCCGCTCGCCCCGTAGTAGCCGAGCTGTGGCTGTGCGTAGACGCCGATCAAGTCATTGATCTGGACGCCGAAGCGCAGGTCGCCGCCGCCGTAGGGATAGGTGCCGCCGTTGCCGAACATGGCCAGACCGCCACCCGAAATACCAAAGCGGAACCGCGCGCCATCGCCGCCATCCGCGCTGTTCGACTTACCGCTCGGGGCCGATTCCGTTGCCGGCGCCGCGGTTTCCGTGGCTTCCGCTGCCGGCTCCTCGACGGCCGGCGCCTCCTCGCTCGGAGTGGCCTCGGCGCTCGCCTCCTCCGTTCCTGCCTCGGTTCCAGCCTCCGGCTCTTGGGCCCCCGCGATCCCTGCCGTCCCCATCGCCACGAACAACGCCATTCCGCTCATCCCAATGTTCATTCTGCTATCTCCTGGTTGCATGAACCTACGAAGCACCAGGCTAACAATCTTCCCATCAATTTGAAATCAGGGTGGAACGCGCACCTCTTCCCACTCGAGCGGCACACGCCAGTCAACTCCACGAAATGTGGGCTGGAGTAGTGAGAGGACCGACGCACCTGGCATCTCCCTCGAGGCGCCCTCAGCCGAAGGCGGCCCGACTCGCGCGAGCTCAGAGCCGAAACCGTGACAACGCTTCCTCGGCTTGCTACATTACCAAATATCGGCCTCTGGGCCGGTAGAGCCCCCATGAAGGTCCCGTCCGAACACCCGCCGAGCCACCGCTCGCCGCCGAATCCACCCGCGGGCACAGGCCCGGCCAAGCCGATGGAACGGCGCCGACCGGCCACGCTGCCGGCGACCCCGCGCAGCCTGCTCGACGCCCTGCGCCGCGGCAAGCCTGACCCCGATCACCCGTGAGCGCGCGGGGACGGCCCGCTCAGGCCACTTCGGAGCGCGGGCGCGACCCGAGACCGAGCGCGTCAGCGCGGCGGTCGAGCACACGGCGCACCGTCTCGGCGAGCTCGACCGGGCGGTACGGCTTGCCGATGAAGTTCACGCCGAGGTCCAAGACTCCCTCTTTGGCGATGATCTTCTCGCCATAGCCGGAGGTGAAGAGCACTGCCAACCCCGGTCGAAGGGCGGTCACGCGAGCGGCGAGCTCCTTGCCGTTCATGCGCGGCATGACCACGTCGGTGAGCAAGAGGTGGATGGGACCGGAGTGGGCCGCCAAGGTGTGGAGCGCTTCGTCGGCGCCCGCGCAGGCCAGGACCTCGTAGCCGAGCTGCTGCAGCGTGCAGTTGGCGAGCTCGAGTACGATGGCTTCGTCCTCGACCAGCAGGATGGTCTCCGTGCCACCTGCCGCCACCTTCTCGACGGGCGGAGGCGAGGCGTAGTGCTCTTCCTCGACGCCGACATGGCGCGGGAGGAAGATGGTGAAGGTCGAACCTGCGCCCAACTTGGATTCCACCGCTACCGCCCCGCCGTTCTGCTGCGCGGCGCCATAGACGGTGGCCAGGCCCAAGCCCGTCCCCTCACCCCGCTCTTTAGTCGTGAAGAAGGGCTCGAACAGCTTGGAGCGCACGACGTCCGACATGCCGCGCCCCGTGTCGCGCACGGACAGCATCACGTAGTCGCCCGGGCTCAAGGAGCTGGGCAACTCCGGCCCACAGTCGGCCGCGGCCAGGTTCGCGGTGCGGATCTCGATGCGGCCATGATCCTCGATGGCGTCTCGCGCGTTGACCACGAGGTTGACCAGCACCTGCTCGAGCTGTCCCGGGTCGGCCTTGACGTTCCAGAGCTCGGCATCGAACGCCGTGTGCATGTGGATCGACTCACCGATGAGCCGGCGCAGCATGCCTTCCACGGTGTGGATGAGCGTAGTGAGGTTGATCGGGCGCGGACTGATGACCTGCTTGCGTCCGAAGGCCAGGAGCTGACGGGTGAGCGTCGCGGCGCTGTCCACGGCCCGGTTGCAGGCGGAAATGTGGTCCCGGATCGGGGAATCGGCCGGACACTGCTCTTCGGCCAACGTCAGGTGGCCCATCATGGCCGTCAGCAGGTTGTTGAAGTCGTGCGCCACTCCGCCGGCCAGGCGCCCGATGTCCTCGAGCTTCTGGGCCTGCCGCAGCTGCTCGGTCAATTGAGCCTGGCGTTGCTTGCCCTGCTCGCGCTCGGTCACGTCGAAGCCAACGCCGATGACGCCAACGATGGATCCGTCCGCTCCCCGGAGCGGACCAAGTTGGTACTCGAGCGATCGCCCGAGGCAGAAGTCTTGGTAGGTCTGCGGTTCCCCGGCGAGCGCCCTCCGGTGACAGAGATGCGGCTCGTAGTTCGGATCTCGGGTGCCCCACATGTCCAAGACCTCGACACCGACCAGCTGATTGTCGACTAGGTCGAGGTAGGCGAGCCCCGCACCGATCGAGGCGGTGAAGCGAAGGTCGCGGTTGAGCAGGTAGACGAAGCCCGGCATGTGGCCGAGCAGCATGCTCAGGACCTGAAGGCAGTGGGCCGGGTCCTCGTTTGATACGATCTCGAGGGCGACGGCCACGTGGTCCCTGGTCGCGCGAGGCTGGGATGCTTCTTCGGTCACGGTCTCTCCTCGGCCTTTTCCGCGCGGCGTCACGACGGTCCGCACGGAAGACTACCACCCCCCGGCCGGGGCGGCACCAGGGGCAGGCCCTAGGGCCGATTTTCTCCCGGATTTGGCAGGCATGGGCCAATTGGGAGTGGCGGCGCGGGCAGCTGCGCACGCTTTGAAAGGCCTGCCAGGAGTCAGAGCATGCGGCCCTTCTTCAATAGGAACAGGACGCCACCGACCGTCGCGACCGCCATGCCCCAGAAGTAGAGGTAGCCGTACTTCCAGTCGAGCTCGGGCAGCAGGCGAAAATTCATGCCGTAAATGCCGGCCAAGAAGGACAGGGGCAGAAAGAGTAGGCTGACCACCGTCAGTCGCCGCATGACCTGGTTGGTGCGGTGACCCATCAAGGACATGTTCAAGTTGAGCGCCTCCGACAGGATGTCGCGATCGACGAGCACGTCTTGGAGGACATGCTCGACGGTGCCGGCCATGTTGGCCAAGAATGCCTGGGTCGCTTCGCTCAGCAAATGAGAACGGCGCGTCGACAGGTCAGCCAACACGGCGCGCGCAGGCAGCACGACCTTGCGGAAATGGAGCAGGTCGGCGCCCAAAGCCGCGGTCCTCGCGAACACCTCGTCACTCACGTCCCCGGAACTCAAGAGGTCCGCTAGGGCCTCCACCCGTTGCTCCATCACCTTTTGCACCTGGAGGTAGCTCTCGAGCAACTGATCCCAAATTTCGTAGAGGAGAAAGCTCGGCGTCTTGGCGAAACGGACGAAGTCGGCGTGGTACTGGCGCTTGACCCGACTCAGAAAGCCGACCTCCGTGCGGTGCACGGTCAAGTAGACGTTCTCGGAGACGACCCAATCGACGCGCTCGAGCTCGAAGCCGCGCTCGGTGACGACGCAGGCCGACACGACGCCGTGCAGATAGCGCTCGTAGCGAGCGTGCTGCGTCGAGGGCTCGCGCTGAAGCATGTCGTCGATGGCCTCCGGATCGAGCAGGTCCAAGGACGACAGGATGGTCCGCGCCTCGCTCAGATCGCTGGCCAGCAGATCGATCCAGGCGAAACCGCCCCCCTTGATGGAGGACACCGCCTCGGCCAGGGGGACCACCACATCCACCTTGGCTTCGAAATCGAAGCAGACGGCATAGACCTGACAGGCGCCGGTGGGCGCGGGTCGGAAGGCAAGTGTGTCGGGCACCGTGCGGAGCAGGATAGGCAGAGCTCAGCTGGCAGGGAAGTGAACGAGGACGCGCTGCTCGGTTTCTGGCGTGGAACCCAGGGGGGTCGTGTACACCTCGAACGGCGGGTGGCTCTTGCTTTGGCGGAACTCGCGGCTGCGCGCCAGCTGCATGCCGACGCTCCAGGCATTGCCGAGGTGTCGGTACGGCCCCACGTGCTCGATGGCGAAGGTCGGCAGCTTCGGGATCTCGCCGATCACGAAATCGGCGGGAACGTCCTCCGGCATGGCAAGGACGGGAAACCCGCTCGTGTACTTGACCTTGCCGCCAGGCAAATCCCAGGTGTGGTAGAGCGAAAATGCCTCGCCGGACGCACCGCTGCCGTCGGTTTCCTTCCACGCTCGTAGGCGCTGAAAGTCGGCCGCCATGCGTGGCCCGAGCTCGTCGATGGCGCATTCGGTGGTGATGCCCACGTAGCGGCAGCCGGGATAGCTGGACGGGCCCTGCACGCCGAGACGCGAGGGAACCTCCCCGGTCTCCACGTAGTCCTTCAGCATCGTGAGGCCGCGCTGGTAGTCCATGCCGAGCAGCGCCGTCATGAGCTTTTTCATGAAGAACAAAAAGAACGGCAGGCTACTGTCCATGCTCCACGAGACGTGCGTGTCCTGACCGCGGGGCTCGATGGAAAAGCGGATAGCCGCCTTGGACTTGAACGGCTTGAGGAAGACGAGATCGAGGTCGATCGAGCTCGGCCGGCTCTCGGCCGTGATCCGCATCTCGCCCTCCCCCGTTATCCTCCCAGCCCAGACGTAGGACTTGCCGTCCGGCGCCACGGTCACCTCGGCCGTCGGCTCGAGCACGAGCCACGGGTTCCAAGGTCGCCAGCTCGCTAGGCTCGACAGAACGTCGAACACTCTCTCCTGGCTACTCGCAATGTCGATCGACTTCTCGAAGTTGAGCTTCGGCATGTCCTCCTCCTCCCACACGGCCCGCACGCCGCGCGCGGGTCAGAACGTGCCCGCGACGCCAAGATAATCCAAAGCGACCACTGGCCGAAGGCCCACTCCCTTGAAGTGGATGGTCCCGACCTCGGCGCGCTTGGGTTTCAGCGAAAGCAAAAGGAGCGTCGTGCCGACGGCCAGGCTTACTCCCCCCGCCACGAACGCCACCGTGGAAGCGGTTCGAGCGTCCGCAGCAGCCCCGTCGAGCTCCTGGACTCGGACGGCCACCGGGTCGTTCGCTGCGAGTCCGGAGCAGCTCCTCGTTCCGGTTTCGTCGAGGCAGAGCTGGGAGGCCTGTTCGTTCTTGTCGCTGGCCATGAGACCAAACCCCACCCCGAGGCCAATGCCGATCGCGCCGACGCCAAAGCCCACGATCGACCCCACGACGAGGCCTCCCTTCTTGGAAGACGCGCCGGACTCGGCGGGAGCCGGGGCCTGGTCGCCCGCCGCGACGGGGACCGCGTCATCACCGGCCGTCGGCGGGGGCAAGAGCAGAGTGATCGTCTTCGCCTCGGCTTCGGAGAGCACGACTTCTTGTTCGGTGCGGGCTGTGCCCGCGCTGGCGACCACCACGTGCTTGCCCGGATCGACCGGGCCGGGGATGCCGATCAACGCTGGCAGCAAGGCGGCCCCGTCGACGGTCACCTGGACCTCTCGCCCGAGCGCCCCGTCGACCTTGATGGTCAACGCAGGAATGCGCGGCTCGATCTGGGCGAGCGTCGTTTCGGCGTCTTCCTTGGCTCGTTCTGCGGCCGGCGACGTCGCCTGCTCGTGCACGACCTTCATCAGCGCTTCCCGAGCCAAGACGAGCTGCCCCAGCTGGGCACGGGCGCGACCGATGTAGCTCAGGTGAACCGGCGAATGAACGATGGACTCCGCTCGCAGGAAGTAGTCGACCGCCTCCTGCCAGCGCTCGGCGTCGAAGGCTTCCACGCCAGCCGTCGCAGCAGCCCGCGCGCCGGCCCGCTCGGCGTCGCTCGGGTCCGCATGTGCGGCTACGGTGAAGAGCGACACGCCGAGCAACGCCCGGCTCGTCCAGAGCACCAGGGCCCGAGGACGGCGAGGAAAGGTGTTTCGGTCAGAGACATTCATGGTGCGTACTTTCCGATCGCAACGTCATAGCCGCCCTGCGCTTGGAGCGGGCCCAGGCCGAGGTCCAATTGTCCATCGAAGCGGGCCGCGATCCAGGCTTCACCATTCTGGGTGACGGCCACTTCCTGCGCGAATTGCACGCCCGTGGGGGAAGCAAACACGCGACTGTAGATGTGGTCACCGTTCAAGGCGAACTTGGCAATGAACACATCGTGCGTCCCACTCCACGGGCGCGGGCCGCCCCCGAGGTCGATGTCCCCGGTGGCGCGTCCAGCGACGTAGAGCATGCCATTGGGGCCGAACGCCGTGGCGCCGAGCTCGGCGTTCTGGAACTGCTTGGCCCACACGCTGCTCCCATCGTCGCCATCGAGGCGCGCCAAGAACATCTCGTAGCCCGTGGTGGTGAGCGCGGGCGTAAACTCCATCGTGCCCGTGAAATTTCCGGCAATCAGAGCATCGCCGCTCGCCGGATCGACGACGATGCGGGGCGTGTCCACGGCGTAGCCGTTCGCTCCGTCGTCGCCAAAACGCTTGCTCCACCCGTGGCTGAACGTCGACTTGCCGAGCTTGGCCACGTAGAGATCGGACCAGCCGGTGGAGGTCAACGGCGTTGGATTGGGCGAGCCGAAGTCGAGCAAGTCCTTGAAGGTCCCGGCGACGTACGCGTACGAGCCGACCACGGCCGCGCTTTCCGCAAGTTCGTCATAACTGGAGCCCACCCGCTTGGACGACTGCGGCACCCCCACGGGGCTGAAGCGAACCATGAACGTGTCGAAGTAGCCGTACGTGCCCGCCGAGATCATGTTGGAGAGACTCCCGAACTTCAGATCGCCCCAGAAGTAGCCGACCACGACGATCTCCCCGGTGGCGATGTCGGCCGCGACCGCCGTGGCGTTCACGTTGTCGTCGCCGTACTGCTCGCTGAACTGGTGCGCGCCAGCGGCGTTGAACTTGGCGATCACCATGTCGGAGTCCGTAACCAAATCGGTCCCGCCGAAGTTGATGGTTCCGGAGGAACGGCCGATCAGGATGACGTTGCCGCTGCCGTCCACCGCCACCCCGGTGGCTTCCTGGTCCGAGGCGTCGCCGAAGCTCTTGGCCCAAATGGGAACACCGGCTGGATCGAACTTCACCAGGAACATGTCGTCCTGGGCGGCGCCGACCGACGTGAGCGTGTCCTCGCCGAACACGAGCGTGCCGCGAAAGTCGCCGGCCAAGTAGACGTTGCCGGCGCCATCGACAGCCAGACCGCCGATGTATTGTTGGTTGGCATCACCGAAGGAGGCGGAGAAGATGGCGCACGGCGCCGCCGGGCAGCCGCACAGATTCTCCGAGCTGCAGGTCGCCTCGCCCACGCAGGCGCTGCACTCCACATCCATCCCGCAGGAGTCCAGCGTGCCGCACTTGCCTTGGCAGAGATCGGCCTCGGGCACGGTCGTGCAGCACTCGCCGCCCGAGGTGCACACGTCGCCCGTACAGTCGTCCTCCGTGTCGCACGAATAGCCGTCGGGACACGGGTCGCAGTCGCCGCCACACCGGTCCCCACCCGGCAAGTCGTCGGTACAACCGT
>Ga0247744_1000030_pt1 | contig 37948 bp, 27 predicted proteins | sample UWRJS154409C5_FD_180946 | JGI IMG/M metagenome (GOLD analysis project Ga0247744, IMG submission 180946) | Soil microbial communities from Arlington Agricultural Research Station in Wisconsin, United States - UWRJ-S154-409C-5 | ecosystem: Environmental > Terrestrial > Soil > Agricultural land... | reverse complement strand
GACGTCTCGCGAGCCATTGCGCTGTTGCGAGCCGAGCTGCCGCGGCTGAAGAGCCCGCTCAGCGAGCTACGCATCTTGTCGGACGGCCGGCGCGTCGTCGTGCAAGGGACCCAAGGCAAGTACGAGCCGCTGACCGGACAGATGCTGCTCGATCTGGAGGTCAAAGACCTCAAAAAAGACATCGTCCGCATCCTGCGCCCGTCGGCCGGACGACAGCGAGCCAAGACGGCCTACGACCTGTACCTGCGGGCCAGCGAGCTCGACGAGGATCCAGCCACCATGGACGAGGCGCAGGCCCTCTACGAGCAAGCGATCGAGCTCGACCCCTGGCTGGCCATCGCGCACACGAACCTCGGCAACATCGCCTTCCGTCGCGACCAAACCGAGCGAGCCGAGGACTGCTACCGCAAGGCGCTCGGCATCGACGACCACCAGCCCGAGGCTCAGTACAACCTGGGCTACCTGATGCTCGAGCGCGGCCAACCGGAGCTCAGCATCGACTACTTCCTGGGCGCACTCGAAGCCGACCCTCGCTTCTCCGACGCTTACTTCAACCTGGCGATGGCCTACGAACAAACAGGCCAGCCAGACAAAGCCCGTCCACTTTGGCAGAGCTACATCGCGCTCGAGCCACAGGGCACGTGGACCGAGATCGCTCGGCGGCATCTCTAGCCGCGTGGCCTATTCGGGAGGGAGCGGGCGACGGTGCTCCCAAACGGGCATCTGCCGGCGCACGGTGCGCAAGAGCTCGAGATCGACATCCGCAAGGATGACGCCTTCCTCGCGCGGCAATTCCGCCAGCACTCGTCCCCACGGGTCGATGACCATCGAATGCCCGAACGTGCGGCGCGATGGCCCGTGCTGGCCCACTTGTGCAGCGGCCACGACGTAGCACTGGGTCTCGATGGCTCGTGCGCGCAAGAGCACGTGCCAGTGGGCTTGACCGGTGGTTTCGGTGAACGCGGCCGTGACGGCGCAAAGCTCTGCACCTGCGTCCCGCTGGAGCTGAAAGAGCGCCGGGAAGCGGATGTCGTAGCAGATGGACAGACCGGTCCTCACGCCAGCGACGGTCGCCACGACGACCTCGGACCCGGCCATGCTCGCCACCGACTCGGCCAGGACGGTGCCGTCGCCCAACGCTACGTCGAAGAGATGGATCTTGTCGTAGCTCGCGACCAGGGCGCCGTCGGGCGAGAAGAGCAGGCTCGAGTTGTAGGGTTTGTCGGGGTCGGACGACGAGATCGGCATGCCGCCGGCCAGCACGTACGCCCGAGCACGCTTCGCCCAGCTCGACACGGCGGCTTGGATGACCTGGCTACTCCCCCGCTCCTCGGCCATGGCGCGCCGGCCCGTTTCTTTGCCGAGATAGGCGAATCCTTCTGGCAGGCAGATGAGCTGTGATCCACTCCGAGCTGCCTCGAGAACCAGCGGCTCCGCCCGAGCGAGGTTGCCCTTCACGCTGTCCTGGCTCGACATCTGCACCGCCGCCACGCGCATGTGACAACGCTAGCAACATGATAGGATCGGCGTCGAGCCGGAGGAGGAGCAGTCCGGCCTTAGGGCGATGAACGATCCCAGCACTGGCGCCATGCAGAACTTCCGGGCGGTAGGCCCGCCGGGAGCGAGCTCGGGCGAAGCGGGCCTGGTGCTGCTCTACGCCGAGGGTTTTCTCGGACTGCCAGCGGCATTTCCTCTGTCGGCGGGCCCACTCACGATCGGGCGTGAACCTCCGGCCGACTTGCTGCTGCCCGTGAGCGCCGTCTCCCGACGCCACGCCGAGATTCGCCTGTATCGCGGGCAATGGCTGGTCAGAGATTTGGACTCGACCAACGGCACCCTGGTGGACGGCCAGCGCATCACGGAAGCAGTCCTCGAGCCGAACGCGGAGCTCCGCGTCGGAGATGCCATCTTCAAGCTGGTGGAGCGGGGCGGGCGGAACTACGCCGCCTACGGGCTCGATGGACGCATGACGCGCGGGAGTGAGCGCGCCACCAAGGCCGGAACGTCCTTGGTCGGCGGCCTGTCCATGGATCAGATCGCCTGCTCGCTCGAGCGCATCGCCACCTCGGCGCTCTCGGTGCTGATTCTGGGCGAAAGCGGCACGGGCAAAGAGGTCGCGGCCCGGGAGCTCCACGACAAGAGCGGTCGGCGCGGACAGTTCGCCGCCGTCAACTGCGCAGCCTTGCCCGAGAACCTGATCGAAAGCGAGCTCTTCGGTTACAAGAAGGGCGCCTTTTCGGGCGCGGACAAGGACAAGCCCGGTCTCGTGCAGGCGGCCGACCGCGGCACGCTCTTGCTCGACGAGATCGGCGACATGCCCCTCGCCGCGCAGGCCAAGTTGCTCCGCGTGCTGCAATCGCGCGAGGTCTTGCCGCTCGGAGCGACCAAGCCCGAAGCGGTGGACGTGCGGGTCGTAGCAGCGACGCATCGCGATTTGTCGCGCCTGCAGCGAGAGGGCAAGTTTCGCCGCGATCTCTACGCACGCATCAGCGAGTTTCCCGTCGTGCTCCCGCCACTGCGCGACCGCAAAGAGGACATCTACCAGCTGATGCGCGTGTTCTTGAGTCGGTTCGGGCGGCCCGAGCTAGCGGTCGGTTTTCCTTTCATGGCGGGCCTCTTGCACCACGACTGGCCGTACAACGTGCGCGAGCTGGAAGGGGCCATCAAACGCGCTGTCGCACTCGCTACGACCGAAGCTGGCGGCGGCGTGGTCCTGGGGGAAGAGCACCTGCCCGATTCGGTGCGCCAAGCCATCTTGGACTACGCCCAAGGGGCGCCCACGGCGCGCGCCGAGGCGCCCGAGGAGGAGGAGCTGCGCCAGATGCTCGATGAGGAAGGCGGAAACGTGGCGGCGGTCGGGCGACGCCTGGGCAAGGCGAGGATGCAGGTCCACCGCTGGATGAAGCGCTACGACATCGACATCGAGGACTACCGCGGGCAGGGCCAGCTCGCGCAGGGCCAGCTCGCGCAGGGCCAGCTCGGGCAGGACGACTCCTGATGCGGCGCCAGGGCTCGATCGCCGTCCTCTTGCTGACGGCCTGCGCGGCGCACGCGCCGTCGAGCGGCCCCGAGCCAGCCTGTCCCGTCGTCGAGCCCGCTCGAGCCGTGCAGGCTCCGCCACCCGCCGTAGAAAAGCCGCGCCTGGTGGTTTGGCTCACCATCGATCAGCTGCGCGGCGACTCGTTTTCACGATTCGCGCACCTCGTCAGCAAGGACGGCTTCGGCCGCCTGCTGGACGGCGGCTCGTATTTCTCGCTGGCCACCTACGCCCACGCGCTGACCGAAACGGCGCCCGGCCATGCAACGCTCTTCACGGGAGCCTCGCCCCGCGATCACGGCATCATCTCGAACGAGTGGTTCGACGGGGCCGGAAAGCTCACGACCTCCGTCGCCGATCCAGCAAGACCGCTCGTCGGGCCGGAGCTGGATCCCAGTGAGACGGGGCCTGCGGCTGGGCGCTCGCCGATGCAGCTTCTGCTGCCCACGCTGGGCGACGCATTGCGCCAGGTGACCGTAGGCCAAGCGCGGGTGGTCGCGGTGTCGGTCAAGGATCGGGGGGCTATCCTGCCGGCGGGGCGCTCAGGCAAAGCGTTTTGGCTGGGCAAGAAGGGTTTCGTCACCAGCCAGTACTACGACAGCGAGGTCCCGAAGATCCTCCTCGACAACCAGCGCACCCATCCGCCGTCGAGCTATTTGGCGGACGGCTGGTCGCTCTCTTTGGATGAGCGCCGCTACCGCACGAGCCAACGGCACAAAGGCGACTTTCCGCATCGCGCCGAGGCGGCGACCCCGGCGTACACCTGGCTCAAGACAACACCGTTCGGCGATGTGGCCACCATCGACTTGGCCGAGCACCTCGTCAGGTCGTTCGAGCTCGGGGCCGACGACGTTGTCGACCTCTTGAGCGTCTCGCTGTCGTCCACGGACTACGTCGGCCACATCCACGGTCCGGAGAGCCGTGAAGCGGAGGACAACTTTGCGCGGCTCGATCGCCTGCTCGCCCGTTTCTTCGCCTTCTTCGCCGAGCAGGTCGGACGAGGGCGCGTCCTCTACGTGCTGTCGGCCGACCATGGCATCGCGGAAATTCCGGAAAGTCAGCTGGCAGCGGGACTCCCGTCGGGACGCGTGGACCCGAAAGACCTGGAAGCGGCGGCGCGTCGCTCGCTCACCGAGCAGCTGGGGAGCGACCGCTTCGTCCTGGGCGTGAGCCGACCGGAGGTCTTCTTGGACCGACCCGCCATTGCGCGCACGGGTAAGGACCTACGTATCGTGCGCGAGCGACTGGCGGCTGATCTCGAACGCCTGCCCGGTGTGTATCGAGCGTTTTCACTGGGCGAAGCACGCGATGGGAGCGAGGTCGGCCAGCGCGTGTGGGAAACCACTCACGACAGCCGATCCGGGGACGTCTACGTAGTCCTTTCCCCGCACATGCAGTTTACGGACGAAGAATTCAGGACGAGCCACGGGAGTCCGTGGTTTTCCGACCGACACGTGCCGATTGTCCTGGCCGGGCCTGGCGTCCCGCAGGGCACCTTCCGAGGGCCTGTCGACGTGCGTGCCCTGGCAGGCACCGTGGCAGACCTCCTGGGGATCCCCGCCCCGGCGGGGTCCCACGGAGCGCGGCTTCTTTCGGCCAGTTCAGCCGTACAGCCCGGCGATTGACCCGGCCACCCCCGCGCGATAACTGGCACGGCGTTCAGGCCTTTCCCGAAGCGGGGGGCCCGCGTCCGCGCAAGAGAGCACTTTGGCCAGACCACCCTCCCCCAAGGGGCCCAAGACCGACCCGTTCGACGGGGCGAGCGGCGAACCCGCGGGCCTGCACGACCTCGCTCGCACTCGCTACCTCAACTACGCGCTCTCGGTCATCACGAGCCGCGCCCTGCCGGACGTGCGTGACGGCCTCAAGCCCGTGCAGCGCCGCATCCTGTACACGATGTGGCAGCAGGGCATCAGACAGGACAGCAAGCACCGCAAGTGCGCCAAGGTCGTGGGCGACGTCATGGGTAACTACCACCCACACGGAGACGGCGCGATCTACGACGCCCTCGTTCGCCTGGCGCAGTCGTTCTCGCTCCGCCTGCCGCTCGTCGATGGGTCCGGGAACTTCGGCTCGCTCGACGGTGATGCTGCGGCAGCGATGCGCTACACGGAGTGTCGCCTGGCACCCAGTGCCGTGCCCCTACTCGCCGAGCTCGAGCAGGACACGGTGGCGTATCGCCCCAACTACGACGGCACCAAGGAAGAGCCCGTCGTCTTGCCGGCGCGCCTACCGAACCTGCTCATCAATGGCGCTAGCGGCATCGCGGTCGGTATGGCGACCAACATCCCGCCCCACAATCCCGAGGAGATTTGTGCGGCAGCCGTCCGCTTGCTCGATGCCCTGGTCGAAGACCGCGAGCTCAGCGTGCGCGAGCTGTGCCGCACGGTGAAAGGTCCGGATTTCCCGACGGGCGGGCACATCGTCTCGAGCAGCGAGGAGCTCAAGCAGATCTACGAGACCGGCTCTGGCAGCATCAAGGTGCGCGCCACCTGGGAGCGCGGTGAGTCCACCAAGACCTCCGACGTCGTCGTCATCACCAGCGTCCCGTATGGCATCAACAAGGCCACCCTGATCGAACGCATGGCCGAGGTGGTGCTCGAACGGAAGATGCCGCTGCTCACCGACGTGCGCGACGTTTCGACCAGCGATGTGCGCATCGAGCTCGAGCTGAAAAAAGGCGCCGACCCGAAGAAGGTGCTCGGCTACCTGTTCAAGAACACGCCGCTGCAGAACACGTTTGCCGTGAACCTGACCTGCCTCGTGCCGACCGACGGACAGGACGTTGGTCGTCCCGAACGCCTCGATCTGCAGACGATGCTCTGGCACTTCCTGCATTTCCGCATGGAAGTCGTCACCAGGCGGCTCGAGCACGAGCTCGGCGCCCTGGAGAAGCGCATTCACATCCTGCGCGGCTTCGAGACCATCTTCGATGCCCTGGACGCCATCCTGAAGATCATCCGCCAGAGCGAAGGTAAGGCCGATGCCGCCGGCAAGATCATGCAGCGCTACTCGCTCGACGCCGAGCAGACGGACGCCATCCTCGAGCTCAAGCTCTACCGCCTCGCCCGCCTCGAGATCCTGGTCATCCAGAAGGAGCTGAAGGAGAAACGCAGTCGAGCCACGGAGATCCGCAAGCTGCTCGGCGAGAAGTCGGGCGGCGGAAAATGGCAGCTCGTCCGCAATGAGCTCGAAGAGAGCCAAGCCATGGTCAAGGCCCAGGGCGGCAAGCGGCGCACCATCATCGAGGCGGTGTCCGAGGAGCCGGAGTTCTCGGCCGAAGAGCTGATCGTGGACGAGGACGCCCACGTCCTGGTCACCACCGATGGCTGGATCAAACGCCAACGCGAGATCAAAGACACCAAGAGCACACGCGTGCGCGAGGGCGACGCAGTCCTCGCCTGCTTTGCCGCCTCGACCCGGGCTACTGCGATCTTCTTCACCAATCTCGGGGCCGCTTACACCGCGCGGGTGGCCGACATTCCTTCGACCACGGGCTATGGCGACCCAATCCAGAAGCTGTTCAAGCTGAAGGACGGTGAACGCGTCATCGACGCCTTCTCGCTGGACCGGCGCGTGGTCGGCGACACCACCGAGCGCGAAGGGTACTTCCCCGAGACGTACGGCTTTGCGGCCACCAGCGATGGCATGGGCGTCGCCTTCGGTCTGGCGGGCCTCTTGGAAGCCTCGACCAAGAGTGGCCGGCGCTACATCAAGCTCGGCGAGGGCGCCGAAGTCGTGGCGACGACGCTGGTACACGGAGACGAGATCGTTTCCGTCGTCACCAAGGAGCGGCGCGCCCTGCGCTGTAAGATCGACGAGGTCAGCTTCCTGTCCGGACCGGGCAAAGGTGTCGCGCTGCTCAAGCTCGGACCAACGGACCGCGTGGTCGCCGCCGCGGCGAAGGTGAAGGGGGCACCGCCGCTTGCCGTCGTCACGGCGCAGGGCGGAAACCACGAGGTGACCCCGAGCGCCGTCGAGCTCACCGGGCGTGCCGGACGGGGCAAGGAACTGATCAAGCGCGGCGAATTCACGGAAATGGTCCGCCCTCTGCCCGATGCCCCCGCCCCGCTGCCGACAGCCTGAGGAATCACGATGACACAGCGCTACGACGCCGCAGACATCACCGTCCTCGAAGGACTCGAGCCGGTTCGCAAACGCCCCGGTATGTACATCGGGGGCGTCAGCCTGGCCGGTCTACACCACTTGGTCTGGGAGGTGCTCGACAACTCGATCGACGAGGCGATGAACGGACACGCCAAGGAGATCGTCGTGACCCTGCACGCCGATGGTCGCAGCGTCACCGTTACCGACGACGGTCGCGGTATCCCGGTCGACATTCACCCCAAGCTGAAGCGCTCCGCGCTCGAGGTGATTTTCACCACCCTGCATGCCGGCGGTAAATTCGAGGGGCAGAACTACAAGACGTCTGGCGGCCTCCACGGCGTCGGCGCGTCGGTGGTCAATGCTTTGTCGAGCAAGCTGACCGCCCGCGTCAAGCGCGGCGGATTTGCCTATTCGATGGATTTTTCCCGCGGGGTCCCGCAGGGGGCACTCAAGAAGGAGGGCGCTGCGAAGGGCACGGGCACCACCGTCTTCTTCCATCCCGACCCGACCATCTTCCCCAAGACCGACTTCCAGCCCGAGACCATCTACGAGCGCTTGGAAGTGGCGAGCTACCTGCACAAGGGCGTCAAGCTCGAGTTCCAGGACGAGGTCAACAAGAAGAAGAGCACCTTCTTGCACGCGAGTGGCCTCTCCGACTTCGTGCAGCGCTTGGTACGAGACCGTTCGGCCAAGGCCCTCCTGGAGACGCCGCTGTCGCTCGACAAGGAAGGCGAGGTCGGCGTGCAGCTGGCGCTCAGCTGGACCGAATCCACCGACGAAGTCGTCCGTAGCTACGTCAACGGCATTCCCACCGGATCGGGCGGAACCCATGAAAATGGGCTCAAGAATGGCCTGGCCAAGGCCGTCCGCAACTACATGGAAACCCACAAGCTGACGCCGCGTGGGATGACCATCACCGCCGACGACATCCGGGAGGGGCTCGTCGCCGTCCTCAGTGTCTTCGTGCCCGAGCCCCAATTCCAAGGCCAAACGAAGGACCGCCTGAACAATCCGGAGGTCCAAGCGCTCGTCGATGGGGCCATTCGCCCGGCGCTCGAATCGTGGCTGAACACCAATCGCACGCAGGCCGAGCAGATCGTGATGCGGATCATCCTATCCGCTCGTGCGCGTGAGGCCTCGCGCGCCGCGTCTGCCTCCATCTCCCGCAAGACGGCAACGAGCGGCCGGCTCACGTTGCCCGGCAAGCTGTCCGATTGCACGGCGCACGATCGCAAGGGCACCGAGCTCTTCATCGTCGAGGGCGACTCGGCCGGCGGCTCCGCCAAACAGGGCCGAAATCGGAACAAACAGGCCATCCTGCCCCTGCGCGGCAAGGTCCTGAACACGGAAACCTTGCCGCTGGGCAAGGTGCTCGAGAATCGCGAGCTCACCGATTTGGTCACCGCGCTCGGCTGCGGCATCGGCAAAGACTTCGATCTCGGTAGGCTGCGCTACGAGCGCGTCATCCTCCTCGCCGATGCCGACTCGGACGGGCATCACATCACGACGCTCCTGCTCACCTTCTTCTTCCGGCACCTGACCGAGCTCATCCGCGCCGGCAATGTCTTCGTTGCGGTGCCGCCGCTCTACCGAATCGACGTCGGCAAGGAGACCTTTTGGGCTCCGGACGAGGAAGCGCGCACGCGCATCCTGGCCGAGCACACCAAAGGCAATCGCAAAGCGGAGATCACCCGCTTCAAGGGCCTGGGCGAGATGATGCCCGACGTCCTCTGGCAAACGACCCTCGACCCGGCCCGGCGCCGCCTACTCAAGGTCGAAATCCAGGATGGTCTGCTCACGGACCGGGTGGTCAGTGATCTCATGGGGAAAGACGCTTCCGCCCGCTTCCAGTTCATCATGGAAGGCTCGGCGCAGGCAGATGACCTCGATGTGTGAAAAAGTCGCTGGAAAACCGGCCTGAAATCGGGGTGCGGAGCTTGAGACGGCGGCCGCTCTGGGCTAACGCCCTACCCCACTTTCTCATGCGATCGGCGTCCCCAGTCCCTGCGCGCGGCCGAGCGACCCGAGCGCGCACGCCCTGGGCGCGTCGGATGACCAGGCTTGCCCGGCGTGGGGCCGTTTGGCTGGGACTCTTGGCCACCCCCGCTTGGGCACAAACCGGGACTCCGCCCCCCGCCGCTGCCAGCGCCGACGCGACTCCGCCGGGCCCAGCCACGTCCCCCGCGGCTGCCGAGCCCTCCGCGGCATCCAAGCCCCCCGCAGCTCCCGAGCCGCCTGCCGCTGGGGCGGACGCCCCCGCCCCGCCTGGTGCCGAGTTCCCCGGCGAGCCAGCTGACGACCCCGCCGCTGGGCCCGTCACGCAAGGACCGACATTGCCCCTTTCGGACCTCGAGCGCGCGGAAGGTTTGCCGATCGAGCGCATCGAGGTGACCGGCAACCGCCGAGTGCACAGCACCGACATCGAGAGCTACCTGCGGCAGAAGGTCGGGCAACCGCTACGCGGTGAACAGCTGCGGCGGGACGTGCGCGAGCTCTGGCGAGCCGGCTTCTTCGACGACATCGAGGTCGACCTGCGGCAATCCCAGACCGGCGTCACCCTGCGCTTTCACGTCAAGGAACGCCCCGCCATCCGCGCCGTGGAGTTCGAGGGCAACGAAGAGGTCAAGAGCGACGACATCGCGGAAGCCATCGAGATCAAAGTCGACACCATCCTCAGCCCTCCCGCGCTGCGGCGCGCGATCCAGAAGATCCGGGACATGTACGCCGAGGAAGGCTACTTCCTGGCCGAAGCGGACTACCGGGTGACCTCGGGCCGGAACAACGAAGTCACGGTCAAGTTCATCATCCAGGAGCACAGCCAGGTCTCGGTCCGGCGCATCACCTTCATCGGCAACGAACAGGTGTCCACCGAAGAGCTGCGCAAGGTGATGTTCACTGGCAACCCCGGGTTCTTCGCCTTCGGGTCGGGCGGGCCGTTCCGGCAGGACGCTTTCGAGCGCGACATCGCGATGATCAGCGCCCTCTACTACGACCGCGGCTACCTGCAGGTCAGCGTCAACACCCCGCGGGTAATGCTGACGCCCGACAAGAGCGGCATGGAAGTGTCGATCACCATCGACGAAGGACCGCGCTTCAAGATCAGGCAATTGCGTGTGCTCGAACAGGGTGCCGACGGCCAAGAGGTCGAGCCCCTCGGTGGACGGCGCGCGCTGCGCCTGATGGTCCGCGGTGAGGCCGGCGATTATTTCAACCGCGCTCAGTTGCTCGAGGACCTAGAGCTCATCCGCGCCCTGTACCGCGACGCGGGCTACGCGAACGTGCGCGCCGAACCGGTGACCAACGTCGATCCGCGGACCAACGAGGTCGACTTGATCATCCCGGTCGAACGCGGTCCGCTGGTCTACTTCGAACGCATCGAAATCCGTGGCAACACGAAGACCCGCGACAAGGTGATTCGGCGCCAGTTCGAGATCCATGAAGGCGAGACGTATTCGCAATCCAAGATCGAGCGCTCCAGGCGCCGGGTGACGGCGCTCGGTTACTTCGAGCGCGCAGATTTTTCGACCGAAGAAGGCTCGGCGCCCGACAAGCTCACGGTCTACGTCGACGTGTCGGAAAAGCCGACCGGCACTTTCCAGGTGGGCGCCGGCTTTTCCAGCATCGAGAACTTCATCGCCACCGCCCAGGTGCAACAGGCCAACCTGTTCGGCAATGGCCAGAGCCTGAGCCTCAACGGACAGTTCTCGGGCATCCGCACCCAAGGCACGCTGACCTTCGTCGAGCCGTACTTTCTGAACAGCAAGTTCAGCATGAGTGCCAACATCTTCGACCAGCAGTACCGCTACACGGACTTCTCGCAGCGCAGCCAAGGTGGCTCGCTCACGATCGGCTATCCTCTGATCGAGCCCGAGGTGAACGTTGCGCTCACCTACAACGCCGAGCTGGTGAGCGTGTCCACCAGCACGGGGCCGACATTCCTCGGCGGCACGTCGGCGCAGACGAGTAGCTTCTCGCAGTTGCCCCTGGCGAACCTGTTCAACGACGGTTTCACCTCGAGCCTGCGGCCGAACATCTCCTTCGATTCTCGCGACAATCGCCTGTTTCCGACCTCCGGCGTGTACCTGAACCTGTCCACCGAGCTGGCAACGACGGCGACCGGCTCGGAAAATCAGTTCGTCCGCACCCGCTACACCGGCCGTTTCTACGTGAAGATGCCGTACGGCGTGCTCAAGCTGAACACCGAGGCGGGGTTGGTCACGAGCCCGCTGCGTGAAGGTGTGCCCATCTTCGCCCGCTTCTTCTTGGGCGGCATCTTGGACGTGCGCGGCTTCCTGTTTCGAACGCTCGGCCCGCGCATGCCTCTGACCGAACGGACCGACCCGAACAGCCCGCCGATCAAGAATGGTGCGAACATCGGTGGCAACCTGATGTACTACCAGAACCTCGAGTACGAGTTCCCCATCTTCGAGGCAGTGGGCCTGAAGGGCGTGGTCTTCACGGACCTCGGCAACGCGTGGAACCTCGAGGCGAACTATTGCCAGGCCGCAGGCGGGACGGCGCTCTACCCCGAGGTCAGCCCTTGCTTCAGCGCGGACAGCCTGCTGCACGTGCGCGCTTCCTGGGGTTTTGGCTTCCGTTGGTTCTCACCCATGGGCCCCCTGCGCTTCGAATGGGGTTTCCCCTTCTACCACCTGCCCTACGAAGAGCCGTTCCGCTTCGAGTTCACCATCGGCAACTTCTTCTGAAGGCCGTCTGCTAAGCTCGAGGGCATGCCGGGGTCCTCCGACCACACTGCTCAGTCGAGTGCCCTCGCGCCAACACCGCGAGCGACGCTGGAGCCGGACAGCGCCGCTCGTGATACGCAGCCGACCGGCGCTCCGGCGCACTCGACGCTTCCTCCCGAGGATCCGGCGCCGAGCTCGGCGAGCGAGAACTCGCTACCGACATCCGAGGTCCAGTCGACCCCGAGTGACGGCGAGCACAGCACGCTCCACTCGGCCTCTCATCCGGGCTCCAGTCCCGGGAGCCACTGGGACGAGCGGCGCATCCTGCATCTGGAGCGCGAGCTCGATCAGCTCTCCGCCCGCGAGCGGCTGCTCGACAAACGCCTGGGCGACCTGTCTTTGCGTCTGAGGTGGCTGTTCGTGATCGGCCTACTTTTGACCCTCGTGCTCGGCACGTGGCTCGGGCTGCGCGGCTGACGAGCGGGCGAAAACGTGCCTTTTTTCGCCCTGATGGACCCGAGGGCGAGCCGCGGCCGCAGGGGTGCGCAACGGCTGCTCGGCTTGGTCTTCAAACATCTGAAATAATTGGCAATTTTGCTCAGCTAAAACGCTCGTCCGGGGTTGTCAGGGGGGCGCGAGTCCGGTAGCGACCAGGGTGGTTGTTCCATGACTGACGAAGCGATTCCTCCAGGCGCTGCTGGCCCCACCGGCGGCTCCCCTCACCTGCAGCCCGTGAGCATCCAGGAGGAGATGCGCTCGTCGTACCTCGACTACGCGATGAGCGTGATCATCGGCCGCGCCATTCCCGACGCGCGCGACGGTCTCAAGCCGGTGCACAGGCGCATCCTGTACGCCATGCGTGGGCTCAATCTCACGCCCGGCGGCTCGTTCTCCAAGTGCGCCAAAGTCGTCGGCGAAGTACTCGGCAACTATCACCCGCACGGCGACGCTAGCGTCTACGATGCGCTCGTCCGCATGGCTCAGGACTTCGCCATGCGCCACATGCTGGTGGACGGCCAAGGCAACTTCGGCTCCGTCGACGGCGACGCAGCTGCCGCCTACCGCTACACCGAGTGTCGGCTGGCGCGGCTAGCGATGGAGCTGCTCACCGACATCGACAAGGAAACCGTCGATTTCGGCCCCAACTTCGACGAATCCAGGCAGGAACCGCTGGTTTTGCCAGCCCGTTTTCCGCACCTGCTCGTCAACGGCTCGGGCGGCATCGCGGTCGGCATGGCCACCAACATCCCGCCCCACAACCTGCGCGAGATCATCGACGCGACCATTCACCTGATCGAGCATCCAGACGCCTCGGTCGAGGACCTGATGCGCTTCGTGCAAGGTCCGGACTTCCCGACGGGCGGCATCATCCACGGCCGCGCCGGCATTCACCAGGCGTACACCACGGGCCGCGGCTCGATCATGATGCGCGCACGCACCGAGGTCGAGAAGGTCCAAGGCAGCGAGGGTCGCGAACAGATCGTCGTCACGGAGATCCCCTATCAGGTCAACAAAGCTCGCTTGGCCGCGAAGATCGGCGAGCTGATTCGCGAGAAGCGCGTGGAAGGCATCCGCGAGGTCCGCGACGAAAGTGACCGCGATGGCATGCGCCTGGTCATCGAGCTGAAGAAAGACGCCTTCCCGCAGGTGGTCCAGAACCAGCTCTTCCGCCTGACCGACCTGCAAGCATCGTTCGGCATCATCAACCTCGCCATCGTCCACGCCCGCCCCAAGACGATGACGCTCAAGGAGACGCTCGAGGTCTTCGTCGAGCACCGGCGCGAGGTGGTCAGTCGCCGTACGCGTCACGAGCTCAGCCGTGCCGAAGGCGCGCGTGAAATCGTCGAAGGCCTCGGCATGGCGGTGACCGAGGTGGACCTGGTCATCAAGACCATCCGCAGCTCACGCGACCCGGACGCGGCGCGCGAAGCGCTGATGAATTTGCCGCTGCGCGGGCTCGAGGACTTCGTGCGGCGTGCAGGACGACCGGAGGAAGAAATCCGGGCGGCGCGCGAGCGCGCCGACTACCGGCTGAGTGAGCGGCAGGCCAAGGCCATCTTGGAAATGCGCCTGTCTCGCTTGACCGGCCTCGAGCAGGAGAAATTGGCTCAAGAGTACGGCGAGCTGTGTGCGGAAATCGCGCACTTGCGCTCGATCTTGGCCAGTGAGCAGCTGCTCATGGAGCTCATCGTCACCGAGCTGCGTGAAGTGGCAGAAAAACACGGTGAGGAGCGACGCACCTCGATTGAAGAGAACGAGACCGAGATCGCGATCGAAGACCTGATTGCGCCCGAGGACATGGTCGTCACCATCTCCCACTCTGGGTACATCAAGCGCACGGCGGCGAGCGCCTACGAGGCGCAGAAGCGCGGCGGCAAAGGCAAGCGCGGAATGCAGGCGCAGGACGACGATTGGGTCAGCCAGCTGTTCATCGCCAGCACCCACGCTTACGTGTTCTTCTTCAGTGACCGCGGCAAGGTCTACGTGCGCAAGGTGTTTCAGGTGCCTCAGGCAGCCCCGAACGCCAAGGGACGCGCCATCGTCAACTTCATCGGCCTGGAGGAAGGTGAGCGCGTGGCAGCCATCGCCCCCGTCGCCGCCATGGAGGAGGATCGCTACGTCATCACCATCACCAAGGGTGGCAAGATCAAGAAGACGCCCCTTTTGGACTACAAGAACTTCCGCGAGAAGGGCATCATCGGCGTGCGCATCGAGGACGAAGACCTCTTGCTCACCGCGGCGATCACGGACGGCACGCGGGACCTTTTGATCGCGACGCGCCTCGGCCAATGCATTCGCTTCAATGAGGAGCAAGTCAGGCCGATGGGGCGCAACACGGCGGGCGTCAAGGGCATCGAGCTCGACGAGGGCGATCAGGTCGTCGGCCTGGCGGTGTCCGATCCGGACCGCACCCAGGTGCTCTCGGTGTGCGAGCGCGGCTTCGGCAAGCGCACGCCACTCGATGACTTCCGCGTGCAGAACCGCGGCGGCAAGGGCATCATCCTGATCGACGCGTCGGACCGAAACGGTCCCGTGGTTGGCATCGCGCTGGTCAAGGAGGACGACGACCTCATCCTGATGACCGATCAGGGCCAAACGATCCGCACCCGCGTCTCGGGAGTGCGCGAAACGGGCCGAAATGCACAGGGCGTACGGCTGATGAACGTCGCCGATGACGAACGCATCGTGGCCATCGAGACCGTCGCCGAACGCGAAGAAGGCAGCAGCGGCAGCTTGGTGCCGCCGGCTTCCATGGAGCCCGCCGATCTCGATGGCGGCCCTGCTGCCTCGGACGGAGCCAGCTCGGATGGAGTCGATGCGGACGGCGGAGAGTCCGATGCCGCAGAGGACGACGGAGCGGCCGAGGTAGATGGCGGCGAAGAAGGCTAAGCCGCCTGCGCGTCCGACCAAGAAGGCGGCGAAGAAGGGTAGCCCGCCTGCGCGCTCGACCAAGAAGGCCGCGAAACAGGCGGACTCACTGGCGCTCTATCGGGCGCTCACCCTGGCTCACCCCGACGCCCACTGCGAGCTCGATCATCGGTCACCCTTCGAGCTCTTGGTCGCCACCGTGCTCAGCGCCCAGAGCACCGACGTACAGGTCAACCTCGTGACTCCTGCCCTGTTTCGAGCCTATCCCGGCCCGGGGCAACTCGAGCAGGCCAAGCCAACCGACGTCGAGGCCTTGATCGGTCGCCTCGGCATGTTCCGCCAGAAAACCAAGAGTCTGATCGGCCTGTCGCGCGCCCTGGTTGCGGAGCACGCCGGTCGGGTTCCGACCACACTTGCCGAGCTGGTGAAGCTCCCAGGCGTTGGACGCAAGACCGCCAACGTCGTGCTCGGCGTGGCATTCGGCCAGCCGGAGGGCGTCGTAGTCGACACGCACGTGGCACGTCTGGCGCAACGTCTCGGTCTGAGCGACGAGTCGACGCCCGAAAAGATAGAGCAGGACCTGATGGCGCTCCTGCCCAAGAGCGAGTGGGACCGGGCGAGTCACACACTCATCTTCCACGGCCGTCGCATCTGTTCGGCAAGAAAGCCGGCCTGCTCCACCTGCCCAGTGCATGCTGCATGTCCGAGCGCTTTTCACGCCGAGCAGGTCGGCCGAAAACCTGCCCGCTCCCGCGCGGGCTAGGCTGCCTGGCTCGCGGCGCGGCATCGAAACTGGGTCAAGGCCCGACGAAAAGCGGCGGACAGTCGGTCAAGGTCTGCGATTGGTCGAGCGGAGCGTTGAGGTTGACCCAGTAAGTCGTCATCGCCGACAGCGAGAGATCGAAGGGCAAATCGGTGTCGGTGTCGATGTTGTTGGCGTGCGTCACGATCAGCGTGAGCTGATTGCACCCCGGCAACACGGCTTCGTTGGGGGTCCAAATGAACGTGATGGAACGCTCCATCGCTCCGGCCCCCCCAAGGCCAAGGTTCTCGTCGGGAGGGCGAGCGCCCAAGCTACCCTTCTTCTGCAGATCCTGAATGGGCTTGCCGTCCTCGTTCGCCAAGTTCCAGTTCGACCACAGAAAATAGCGGATGCTGCTGTCAGCATCCACCGACGTGAACGGAACGGTGAAGTTCACGCTCTCCATGCCCCGCACGTTGAACACGGCGAATGGCGACGGCACGGCACCACTCAGATTGAGGTTCGGCCGCTCGGCGGTTGGATCACTCGGCAACGGCGCAGGCGAGAAGTAGCAACCCGAGGCCAGCACGAGGGACGGGACACCCAGAAGGGCGCAACGGCAAACCCAACGCCCTAACGACCGTCGAGCTGGATGCGCCGGAAACCTCACGGAATCACTCACTATCACGCAGCACTGGCGCCGCAAAGTGGGACTACGGAGTGGGCTCAACCGCCGGGTCGACCACCGGTTCGACTCCAGCCGCCGTGCGTTCCTCGGCCAGCACCTGAGCCAGCCGCTCACGGCGCTCGCGCACGATCCGCTCCACGCTCTGGGTCGTCATTTTTCCGGCGAGCACCTCGGGATCGGCCAGCAGAGTCTTCTGCAGGCGGACGTTGGTGCGAATGCCGCCGATGATCGTCTCGTCGAGGGCGCGCTGCATGCGGGCAATGGCTTCGCGCCGGGTCGGCGCATGAGCGATGACCTTGGCCAAGAGCGAGTCGTACGCGGCGGGCACGACCCAGCCGCCGAACACTCCCGAGTCCACGCGGATGCCTGCGCCGCCCGGTGGATGGTATTCCGTGATCTTGCCCGGCCAGGGTGCAAACGTGTCCGGATCCTCGGCCATGATGCGGCACTCGATCGCGTGCCCACGGAACTTCCAGGCGCGAGTATCGGGCAGGTCCAGTTTCTCGCCGGCAGCAGCCCGGATCTGTTCGATGACCAGGTCCACGCCGGTCACCATCTCGGTGACCGGATGCTCCACCTGGAGCCGAGTGTTCATCTCCATGAAGTAGAGCTGTCCGCTCGGGTCCATCAAGAACTCGAGCGTGCCGAGACCGACGTAGGCCGTCTCGCGCAGAGCCCGCCGGATGCTCTCGCCGATCTTGGTGCGTGTTTCGTCGGGGAGCGATGGGCTGGGCGCTTCTTCGACCAGCTTCTGATGCCGGCGCTGCAAGGAACACTCGCGCTCGCCCAAGGTCCAAACCTGGCCGTGCGAGTCGGCGAGAGCCTGGAACTCGATGTGCTTGGGCGCCTCGACCAAGCGTTCGAGGTACAGCTCCGCGCTACTGAACGCCTTGGCTGCCTCGGCGGTCGCCGACTCGAACCCGCGCCTAGTGTCGTCGTCGTTCCGGGCAACCCGCATGCCCCGCCCGCCGCCACCACCACGCGCCTTGATCATCACGGGGTAGCCCACGCGATTCGCTTCGGTGACTGCGTGTTCCGCGTTCTCGAGCGCCTCCGACCCCGGGAGCAGGGGCAGCCCGAAACGGCTCGCGGTCGCACGAGCCGCCAGCTTGTCGCCCCACAGTCTCATCGCCGCCGCAGACGGACCGATGAAGGCCAGGCCGCACTTGACCACCACGTCCACGAAGCGCGGGTTCTCGGAGAGAAAGCCGTACCCGGGGTGAATCGCGTCCGCCGCAGTGATCTCCGCGGCGCTGATCAGCGCTGGAATGTTCAGGTAGCTCGCACTGGACGCCGCAGGGCCGATGCAAACGGCCTGGTCGGCAAAACGCGTGTGCAGCGCGCCCGTGTCTGCCTCCGAGTGGACCGCGACCGTCTTGATGCCGAGCTCACGGCAGGCGCGGATGATGCGGATGGCGACCTCGCCACGATTGGCGATGAGAACTTTCTTGAACACGGCCGCGTCCTAGGCCTTCTTGATCTTGAAGAGCTTCTGCCCAAATTCGACGCTGGTGCCGTTGTCGACCAGAACCTCGAGCACCGTGCCGGACAGCTCGCATTCGATCTCGTTCATCAGCTTCATCGCCTCGACGATGCACAGGGTCTGCCCCTTGGAAACCGTCTGGCCGACGTCGGTGAACGCGGGAGCCCCCGGCGAAGCCGAGCGGTAGAAAGTGCCCACGAAGGGGGAGGTCACGTAGGCAGCGCCTTCGTCGGAGCTCGCGGCGACCGGGGCGGCTGCGGCAGCTGCCGGCGCCAAGGCTGGGGCTGCAGCGAGCACGGGGACGCCCCCCGAGAACGACAGGCGCACGCGGTGCGCTTCGTCCTCGTATTCGAATTCGCGCACGCCGCCTTCGTCCAGCGTGGAAATCAGGGCCTTGAGGTCCTCCAAGTCGATCTTCATGAGGGGTGGCGAAAGCTAGCCCGGGGCGCAGCCGAGGCGCAACCCGGTCTGTGCCGGACGGAGCGCCAGCGCGAACGGGACCACGCGGCTGCTCGGCCTAGGGCGTCCGCGCGAGCAAGAGCGCTTCGAGGCCCAGACGATACGAGTGGGCGCCAAAGCCAGCAACGCGTCCGACGCAGGCGGGCGCGACGCACGAGCGACGCCTGAACGGCTCCCTCGCATCGGGGTTGCTCAGGTGGACTTCCACCACCGGGACATCGCAGGCCCGGATGGCATCGTAGAGCGCGTACGACGTGTGGGTGTACGCCCCGGGGTTCAAGACGACCCCCAGGAACCCCTCGTCGCCCGCGGCGCCGATCCACTCGACGAGCTCTCCCTCGTGGTTACTCTGCCGACAATCGACGATCGCGCCCCGGCTCGCCGCAAACTCGGCAACCATGGCGTGGATCTCCGCCAGCGTCTGACTGCCGTAAATGGTGGGTTCGCGCCGACCCAAGCGATGGAGGTTCGGGCCACTCAAAACCAGATAGCGGAGCGTCATCGCAGTCTATCAGGACAGCTCGGCCTTCAGCTTCGGAGCGAGCACGCGCAGGGCGAAGCGAGCCTTGCCCACATTGCCGTCCGGCGCGAGCAGCATGGCCAGGAAGTAGTTGTGATCGATGATGCGGACCACCGTGGTCAAACGCTCGCTACGGAAAGAAACCTCCTCCGTTCCGCCGGCGTCGAGCATTTCCGCGGCGCGCTGAATCTGCTTGACCAGTACGCTCACCTCCGCACCAACGACCTCGATGTCGAACGGAGATTCGCCAGAGACGAAGGAGTCTACGGGGATCCCCTCGAAGTCCATCAGGACTCCGGCGTAGCTCTGACTCCCATTGACCGCAGCTTGGAGGGCTTCCTTGAACATTGCTGATCTTCGACTCCTCCTTCATGGTACGCGAGAGCAGGGCCCATGGCGAAATAGGTGGGCGAAATAGGTGGGCAGGCAGGACGGTCCGGCCGCCTTGACCGCTTGCTGGCTCGCTCGCTACCCTTTGGTCTGGGGCGGGGGTTGCCCCGCTCGGGGGCTGGGTCCTCCGGGGCACCTCGTGAGGGGGAGCCCGCTACCAGGGGGACGGGATGAAGGGACGGTCGAAGGACTCCACACGCACGCTCGTGGAGCGGATCCTGGCTGGGCATCGCCCGGGCGGGCCGAGCGAGCCGAGCACCGACGCGGAAGCTCGGGACGATGGTCGTACTTGCAAAGTCGACCAGCTGGTCCTGGGCCAGATGCTGGGGAGCGTGCTCGGGGCGGCGCGCGCTCGAGGGGACCGGGCGAGCGCGGTGGAGGTCTCCGTTGCTTACCCGCCGGAGTGCATCTCGTGGGGCGGCGGAGCCGCAGCGGGTCGAGCGGACGATCAGGACGCGCCGTCGGGGCTGCTCATCGCGCAGCCGGGTGCCGGATTCGCGCCTGTCGTTCACCTGGAGCGCTTTGCCGCCCCGGGCCGCGTAGCGGTGGTCGACGATCCGCGGCTGGCGGTGCTGGGTGCCATGGGCATGCTGACCCTGGTGCGAGGCCCGGAGGAGCTCGGAGCCGTGCTGCGCTCGGGCAGCTTACCCGTGGCCGATCCGGTCAGTGTGCTGGTGGCCGTTACGGGACGCCTCAGGCCGTTCGTCAGCGTGCGTGACGCGGGACTGCAGCTCATTCGATCGGCAGCGCGCGAGGTGGTGCAAGAGGTGCAGAAACGCACCGGCGCCCCCGTGATCCTCGAGTTCGGTGGACCGAGTACCAAGCACATGTCCGTACCCGACCGCGCGGCGCTCGCTTCGATCGCGCCGCGCTTGGGTGCCCAGGGAGTCCTGTTCCCCGCCGACGACAAGACCGAGACGTTCCTGCGCGACCAACGGCGTTCGAAGGCGTTCCGCGCGGTGGCCGCGGACGGCGCCAGCTACGAAGCAGTCGTTCCACTGGACCTGGGAGCCGTGGACCCCCTGGTTCTCGACGCGAGCGGCGAGGTCTTGCCGGTGCGCCTGCTCGAAGGCAAGCCAATCGGACAGGCGCTCTTGGGCGGTGACTCGGGGACGACGCTGCGTGATCTCTACACCGTCGGCTCTCTGCTCAAGGGCAAGCGCTCGCCGGGTGGGCTCGAGTTCCTGTTCGCTCCGCCTTCGCGCCAGTGTCTGGAGGTCCTGGCGCGGGACGGCGTGCTGCTAGACCTCATCGCTCTGGGCGCACGGATCGTGGAACCCGACCGGCGCGTGCTGAGCGGCGAGTGCTATCCGCCGCTGGCCGGCGAGCTGTCCGTGGCGACGTTCGATCCCGTGAGCGACGGAGCGCCCGCTTCGCGTGTCGCCGTTTCCTGCGAAACCTTGGCCTTCGCCTTGGTCCACGGGCAGCTCGGCGACCCGCGCGGTTTCCGCCGCCAGGTTCGCGTGGCGTTGCCCCGTCAACTGCCCACGGAGGACACCCTCCTGCTCGGTGGTTCCAGACGCGATGTGGCGTCTCGCCGCGGACGGCCCTCCGATATCGACGCCTGAGCTCAGCGCGCCTTCGGCGGTTGAAACTGGAACACGACCTCGGTCTGTCGCACGAGCCCGAGCTTGTCCCGAGCCACCCGCTCCACCTCGCGCGGCTCCGAACGCACGGCCTGGGCCCGCGCGCGCAGCTCGTGGATGCGTTTGGTCAGACGAGAAATCTCCAGCTCCACTTCTTCGCGCTCGTGCTCGAGGCGCTCGAGGCGCGCTGTGCCGCCCGTCGAAATCAACAGCCACGGTGTTCCGATACCGCCGAGCGCGAGCACCGCGAGCGGGAGAACGCGCTGCACAATGGCTCGCAGTCGGCGCGCACCGACCGTCGTGCTGCGCGATCTACTGGAGGAAAGGACATCCTGCCGCGCCTTCATGGACCGTGCCCTGCACACTAGTGAGGGCTACTCGTACCGGCCAAGAATGTCGCAGAGTCAGATTTCGTTTTGAGTGGACGACGCGGTATGGTCCGCCGTCTTTTTTCACCGGGCAGAAGAGCTGCCGGGCGGCCCCTCGGCGGCACGACGCCTGCCTGGTGCCCCCACCCCGACTCCCCCAGACGAACCATGAAGCAACTGGAAACGCTGCGTGCTGAACTCGAGCGACTGTTCGTCCTCGACGAACTCTTGGACCTGAGCCGAGATGTGCTCGGATTCGATCCCGATGTAGTCGGAGGTCAGACGAATGTCGCCTCGTTCGCGGGCGCCTTGCTCGCCTATTGCGAGAGGCAGGACGCCACCCTGGCCCTGTGCGATGCGCTCCGCAACACGGACAAGGAGCTCAGCCCTACCGTCGCCCAGATCGCTAGCGGCGAGCTCGCAAGCGAGACCGAGCTCGGCGTCGGCGACGAAGTGGGTCCTTACCGCGTCGCGCGAAAGCTCGGCGATGGGCGCCTCGGCACCACGTACCTGGCCAAGCAAGGCGGACTCGACGTGCGGCTCAAGGTGCTGCACCCGGAGGTCACCAGCGATCGCGCGGGATTGCATCGCTTCCTCACTCTCACCCGCCTGGCCAACAAGGTCGACCACTCGGCCCTGCCCGAGCTCCTGGGAGCCGGGCTGGTGGAGGATCGCTACGTCGTCGCCCACCGCTACGTGGAAGGCCAGACGCTCGGTACCCGAGTGGTCCGCACCGGGGCGATGCACATCAACGAAGCCAGGCCCATCCTGCGCGCGCTGGTCGAGGCGATCGTTGCCCTTCACGACAGCCAAATCGTGCACGGCGCGCTGTCCTTGGACAACGTGATCACCTTCCGCACGCCTTCCGGCGAGCCAGGGCTCGCCGTGCTCGACGCCGGCAGCGGACGCCTGCGCATCCGTCAGAGCAAGCGCCGCACCGGCCTCGCCTCGACCGGCGCCAATCCGCGCACCGTTTCACCCGAGCAGATCCGCGGCGTCGACGCCGAAAAGGCCAGTGACCTCTACTCGCTGGGCGCGGTCATCTTCGAGCTCTTGAGCGGAAAACCGCCGTTCGAAGGTGACATCCTGGACATGGCCTTCGGCCACCTGTCCAAGACGCCGCCAGCGGCGAGCAGCGTGGCTCCCCGTGGTTGGGTCACGCCGGAGATCGACCAGCTGCTCGGTCGGCTCCTCGCCAAAGAGCCCGCCAAGCGCGGCTCGGCCGCGCAATTGCTCGACGCCCTCGATTCACTCGGCAAGCCGAAGGCCGAGGCCTTGAGCAACGAGCAGGTCGACGTCATGGAGAAACAGTTGCTCGCCGATCCGAGCAACGTGGAGCTTTCGATGGCGCTCGAGTCCGCCGTCGGCCAAGGCGCGAAACCCGAGCGCATCGGGCAAGCGTTCCGCTTGGTCGCTTCGCTCATCGACGACGAGGACGAGTACGAGGTGAAGGCCGGCTTGCTCCGGCGGGCAGCGCGCCTGTTCGAGCAAGAGGCCACGACGCTCGAGCGCGCCGAGGCGGCTTACTTGGAGCTGCTCGCCATTCAGCCCCGGGACCAGGTCGCAATCGCGGGTCTCGAAGAAGTCCGGCGGCGCCAGGGCAAGCACGAAGAACTGCTCGAGATGCTCTTGGCCCGTGCCGAAGACGCAGCCGGTCCGGAAGAGCGCGCGCGCGCCATGGGCGAAATCGGTCGCATCTACTTGAAGGACCTAGGCGACCAGGAACAGGCCGTCGTGGCCTATTCGCAGGCCCTCTGCGACGACCCGAAGGACGATTACGCCGAAGGCATCGAGCGTGCGGCAGGCAGCACCGAGTCCTTGTGGGCCGAGGCGCTTTCCGCCGTGCACGAGGTGGCTCACAGCCCTGCCGTGCCCGCCGAGACCCGAGCGCGTCTGCTCTATTTGGCCGGGACCTGGTACCGCACGAAGCTCAGCCGCCCGGACTTGGCACTGCCATGCTTGCAAGGCGTCCTCGCGCTCGAACCCGCCAACGAACGCGCCCTGGTCGGACTGACCGACATCTACCGCAAGGCCCAGCAGTGGCACGAGCTCGGCCGCATCCTCACTCACCGCGCCGACGCCGCCCCGACTCCGGGGCAGAGTCGAGAGCTGCGCGCCCAATCGGCCGAAGTGTTGGAAATGAACCTGGGCGACCTCGCCGGTGCCCGACCGATCTACGAACAGATCCTCGGTGAGGACCCGGCCCACGCGCACGCCGGGACCGGCCTGTCCCGAGTGCTGGAAAAACAAGGCGATTTCGACGCTCTAGCGAAGCTGCTCGAGCATCAGGCAACGGCGCAGACCGGCGCCGACGCGGTGCGGACGCTCTGCCGCTCGGGCGAGCTCTACGAAGACCGCTTGGACAATCCGGCCAAGGCCGTCGAGGCCTACCAGCGCGCGCTCGGCATCGAGAAGGAGAATCTCGACGCTCTGCGCGGGCTCGAGCGCGTCTACACCAAGGCTGGCAAGTACAAGGAGCTGGTCGATGTGCTGGAGCGCCAAGTGACGCTCTCCGCCACGCCGCGCCAGAAGATCACGCTGCTCGAACGCATCGCCTCGGTTCACGAGGAGGAGTTCTTGGATCACACCGCCGCGGCTGCAGCTTTGCGCCGAGCCATCGAGGCGGATCCAGGACGCGTGCAGGCCATGGCCGCCCTCGTGCGCCATTTGCGCGTGATGGACCGCTGGGAGGAGGTCAGCCAGCTCTACCAGCGCCAGCTCGACCTGGTGGACGAGGACAGCGAGAAGATCAGCCTCGCCATGGCCTGGGGTCGCGTCTTGGGTGAGCACGTCGGCTCGCCGGAACGCGCCATGATGGCCTACGAGCTCGTGCTCGAGATGGATCCCCAGCACGCTGGGGCGCTCGAGGCGCTGGCCCGTCTGCGCGAGTCGACCGGTGACGCGAGCCGAGCGCTCGAAGCCATCCTGGCGCTGGCGGACAAGGCCGACACGCCGGATGCCAAGGCTGAACAGTACCGTCGTGCGGCCCAGCTACTCGAGTCACGCGGTGACCGCGACGCTGCCATCGAACACTACCGAAACGCACTCGACGCCACCCCCAGCGATCGATCGCTCAGTGCGGCTTTGCGCGCCGCTTACGTGAAGCGGGGTGACATCAACGCCGCGGTCGACCTGCTCGAGCGCGAGATCGAGGTCACCGACGGCGACCTGGCCCAAGCGCGCTTGGCCGGCGAAATGGCGCGCCTGCAGCGCCACGGCCTCAAGGACAACGATCGCGCCGAAAAGAGCGCCAACCGCGCCCTGCGCCTCGACCCGGGCAACCAAGACGCGCTGCTCGTTCTGGGCGACGTGTGCTTCGAGCAGGGGCGTTTCGTGGAGGCAATGACGCACTACGGCCGCGTCGCCGACCGCATCGAAGGCATGGGCAAAGACGTCGCGGTCCCCGTCCTGATCCGCTACGTCGACGCCCTCACCAAGGCGGGCTCCACGGAAAACGCGGTGGCCACGGTGGAGGTCTTGCTCCGTCTCGCCCAGGACGACAGAAACGCGATGGCGCGCGTGACCCAAGTGGTGTTCGAACACGGCACGCCACAGCGCGCGGTCGAGCTCTTGAGCTCGTTCTTGCGGCGCTTCGAGAAAGAGCTCGGCGAGATGGACCGAGCGCTCGCCACCTATCGACTCGGCGAGAGCATGCGCAAGGGCGGCAACCCGCGGGGAGCCATTCCGCGCCTGGAAGAGGCCGTGGAAATCGACCCCGGCCTGCCGGATCCGCTCCGGGGTCTGGCCGCCGCCTACGAGCAGATCGAAAACTACGCCGACGCCGTGCGCACCAAGACGCGGCTCTTGGATCTGGCGCTCGGCGAGGAGCGCTTCAACCTGCTGGTGGAGATCGGCGACATCTTCGGCACCAAGCTGAAGGACCGCACGCAGGCTGCCAAGAGCTACGTCACGGCGCTCGAAGAGCACCCCGACGATCGACGCATCCTGTCCAAGTTGATGCAGCTCTACAGCGAGGACAAGGACTGGAACAAGCTGGTCGAGGTCGTCGTCAAGCTAGCCGAGTTCGTCGACGAGCCAGCGCAGAAGGTCAAATATCTGCTCACTGCGGCGCTGGTCTGCGGCCGACAAACGGGCGACGTGGCTCGCGCCACGGGGTTCTTGGAGGACGTCCTGGAGCTCGATCCGAGCAACAAGAAGGCCCTGTCGGAGCTGATGGACCTGCAGAAGCAGGCCGGAAATTTCAACGCGGTCGAGGACGCACTCAAGCGCGGTCTCAAGAGCGCCGAGCGTTCGAACGACAAGGCCGCCAAGCTCGCCGCGCTGGACGAGATGGCAACCCTCTACCAGAAGCATCTGGTGGACCCGGCCGCGGCAGCCCAAGCGCTCGAAGCGGCGAGCGAGCTCGACCCGGGTGACAAGGGCCGCTTGGATCGCCTCGCTCAGCTCTATTCGTCGGACGTTGCCCATTTCAAGGACAAGGGCATCGCGCTCCAGGAAACGCTCTTGGCCCAGAATCCGTACCGCCAGGACGCGTACAAGGCTCTGCGTAAGATCTACACCGTCGCCCGCGACGCCGACGCCAGCTGGGCCCTCTGTCAGGTGCTCAGTGTCCTGCGCTTGGCCGAGCCCGACGAACAGCGCTTCTACCAGCGCATGCGGGCCGAAACGGCCGCTCCGGCGCAAGCGGCCTTCACCGAGGAGGACTGGTACCAGCTGGTGCTGCACCCGACGCTCGATCCACTCCTCACGTCGATCTTCGGCCTCATCGAGCCCGCGGTCGTGCGCGCTCGGGCGAAGAGCTACGCGGACCTCGGCATGACGCAGGACCTGATGATCGACCCGACGCAGCATCCAGCGCCGCTCGCTCAGACGCTCTATTACGCGGCCGGCGTCCTCGGCGTGCCCCTGCCCTACGTGTTCGCCAACCCCGCGGATCCAGGCGGGCTCTCCTTCCTCTACGCCGAGACCCCCAGCCTATCTCTGGGCCGAGTCGCGCTGAGCCCCGAGGTGCCGCCCCAGGTGGCCGCCTTCGTGGCCGGCCGCCAGCTCGCCTCCTTGCGGCCTGGCCTATATCTGCGGCATTTCGTGCAAACCGGCACCGCCATGAAGGCGTGGCTGTTCGCTGCCATCAAGCTCACGTCGCCGCAGTTCCCGGTGGCCGGTGACCTCGAAGGCGCCGTCGCCGAAGACCTCGCGGCCCTCAAGCAGTACCTGCCGACCGATGCGCGCGATCACCTCGCCTCGGTCGTGTCGAAGCTGCTCCAGTCCGGCACCTCGCTCGACCTCAAGCGCTGGGTGGCGGCCGTCGACCTCACGGCCGACCGCGTCGGGTTCATCCTGGCCCACGATCTTCAGACCGTCGTGGAAGTGGTCCAAGCCTCCGAGGAAGGTGCAGCGGGCGTGTCGAACGCCGACCGGCTCAAGGAGCTCGCGCTCTTTGCCTCGAGCTCCCGCTACTTCCAGATGCGCAGGCGCCTGGGCATCACCGTCGACAGCTGAGCGGCGCCCACGGGGGGGTCGGGCTCACTCGCGTGGCTCGACCCGAAACGACACCTGGCCGACCTCGCTCGGCCCCTCGGTGACGACCCGAAAGTGCCGCAGAAAATCGCGCACGGGCATATTCACCTCGGAGGCGAATCGGGCAACGGCGGCATTTCGAGCTGCTTCAATTTCGGCAATAACGGAATTGATCCGGTCCATCGTGTCGGCCTCGCCGTATCATGAAACCCCCGGGACGTGTGAAGTATTTCGCCGAAGGCGGGCGAGGAGCGACTTTTCCGCCGGCGTTTTCGCGGCACTTGCGAGCAAGCCGCCGATTTTCGGCCGCTAGGCCCAAACTTTGCGGATCCGAGCCGCCGGCCCGAGCATGAGGACAGCATGCAGCTCGGTCGAACGTACCTGTGGGCCGGGCTGGGCGTGGTCGCGTGCGGGCCCACGGCGGGCGTGCCGCCGCCGCCAGCCGGCGGCGGCGGCCAGCTAGCGAGCGGGGGCGTCTCGGCCACGACCGGCGGAGGACCGAGCAACACGGGCGGCGTGCCGGCGAGCGGCGGCTCGGGCGGGGCCCCGGCCGGGGGCAGTCCGGCCGCGGGTGGATCGGCTGCGACTGGCGGTTCGAGTAGCGGCGGCTCGGGCAGTGCCGGCTCGGGTAGCGGCGGCGCACCCGCGCTCGACCCATCGTGCGCGGCGGGCGTCTGGCAAGGGCAAGAGCCTGCTCACGTGCCACTGTCAGGCAACACCTTCGCTCACGATCCCACCATGATCAAAATGGGCGGGACCTACTATCGCTTCTGGACCGGCGATTACATTCCCGCCGCGACATCCAGCGATCTGTCGAGCTGGGACGACGCGCCCTCGGTCTATGGCGGACAGTACCCGAGCTGGGTGGCGGATTGGCTCGGCGACGTGCCGGGTGAAACCTTCAACTTTCCCTGGGCCCCCGATGTGTCCAGCTTCGGCGGCCAGGTGCACCTGTACTCGACGTTTTCAGCCAAATTTGGCGACAACATCTCGTGCATCACGCACCTATCGACGCCGGACCTCGGGACGGCGCCGTTTCAGGACCACGGTCCGGTGATCTGCAGCGAAGGAAGCGAAAGCTACAACGCCATCGATGCCGACGTCGGCTTCGATGACGACGGTGAGCCGTGGCTGGCATTCGGCAGCTTCTGGGATGGAATCATGGCCGTCGAGCTCGAAGCGGACGGCTCGGTGACGTCGGACACCCTGACCAACTTGGCCTGGGCCAGCGAGATCGAAGCGCCGGTCCTCCTGCGCCGCTGCGGCTACTACTACCTCTTCGTCAGCCACGGCTTGTGTTGCCCCGGTGAGGGCCGCAGCGTGGACGATCTCACCTACCGCGTGGTGGTGGGGCGTTCGGGCGACGTTCTCGGGCCGTATGTGGACAAGAACGGCGTTGAAATGCGCAGCGGCGGCGGTTCCTTGGTCGTCGAAGGCGACGGTGTCACCTGGGCCGCAGCCGGCCACAGCGACGTACTCGTCGATGGCGACGCTCTCTACCATCTGTACCACGCCTATCGACAATCGAACGGAGCGGCCGAGCTTCGCATCGCCGAGCTCTGGTTCGACGAGGACGGTTGGCCCGTGCCGCACGCCCCCTAGCGATTCACACGCGACTGACGCTGACGACCCCGCTCAGCTTGCCCACCGCGCGCATCACGCTCTTCAGGTGGTTCAAGTCGCTGCACTGGAAGGTGAACGTGTTGTGCGCACGGCCATCGTCGTCCGAGCGACAGTTGGCCTCGCTGATGTTGACCTTCTGGCTCGACAACGTCTGGCTGATGTTGGCCAAAATGCCCGGCCGATTGTTGGTCACGACCGAAATCGACACGGGCCGCGCAACCTTGGCGCGCGTGTCCCAGCTGACGTCGATGCGCCGCTCGGGCTCGGTGTTGTAGGCTTTCTGGCATTCGCGACGGTGCACGGTCACGCCGCGGCCACGGGTGATGAAGCCGATGATCGTGTCGCCCGGCAGCGGGTTGCAGCACTTGGCGTAGCGCACCAAAACGTCGTCCAAGCCGGACACCCGAATGCCGCCGCTGAAGTCGCCCCGCACACGGTTGACGAGCGCTTCGAGCGTGCCCGTCCGAAGCTCACCCTGCTGCTCCTCCGGCGTCTTGGCCTCCTTGAGGCCCTGGACCACTTCGTCCGCCCCGACGCGGCCATAGCCGATCGCGAGCAAGAGCTCGTCGAACGTGCCCGCCTTGTGCGCCTCGACCAAGCGCTCGACCGCCGGCTCGTTCTTGAGCAGCTTCTGCATCGACAGGCCCGCGGTACGCATCTCGCCTTCGAGCAGCTCGCGGCCCAAATTGATGCTCTTGACCCGCTTTTCCGTGCGCAAGAAGGCACGAATGCGGTTCTTGGCCCTGGTCGTCGCGCAGCTGTCGAGCCAGTCCTTGCTCGGCCGCTGCCCCGGGCTCGTCATGATCTCGACGACGTCGCCGTTCTTCAGCTTGTGCCGAATGGGTACGATCTGCCCGTTGCACCGGGCGCCCGAACAGTTGTGGCCGACTTCGCTGTGAATGGCGTAGGCGAAGTCGATCGGCGTCGAACCACGCGGGAACACCAGCACGTCGCCCTTGGGCGTGAACACGTAGACCTCGTCCGGGAAGAGATCGATCTTCACGCTCTCCAGGAACTCGGCCGGGTCTTTCAGGTTGCGCTGGTAGTCGGCGAGCTCCCGCAGCCAGCCGAACTTCTTGGCATCCTCGGGGTCGACGCCACCACCGCCCCGCGCCTTGTACTTCCAGTGCGCGGCAACGCCTTTTTCGGCCACGCGATGCATCTGCTGGGTGCGGATCTGCACTTCGATCCGCTGACGTCCGGGGCCAATCACTGCCGTGTGCAGGGACTGGTACATGTTCGGCTTGGGCAGCGCGATGTAGTCCTTGAAGCGCCCCGGAATGGGCGTCCAGCGCGAATGAATGGCGCCGAGGCAGGCGTAACAGTCCGCTTCGGATTCGACGATGATGCGGAAGGCAATCAGGTCGAACAGCTGCTCGAACTCGCAATCAGCATCGCGCATCTTGCGGTGAATGGAGTAGAGATGCTTGGCCCGCCCCTCGACCTGCACGTTGAAGCCTTGCTCGGCCAAGCGTGAGGTGATGGTGCGACAGGTGCTCTCGATGTAGCGCTCGCGCTCCTTGACGCTCTTCTGCAGCTTGCCCTGGATCTCGCGAAAACGCTCGGGATCGAGGTAGCGCAGCGACTGGTCCTCGAGCTCGCTCTTGATGCCGTTCAGGCCCAGGCGATTGGCGAGAGGCGCGTAAATCTCCTCCGTCTCGCGCGCGATGCGCTCCTGCGCATCGGACTTCATGTGCTCGAGCGTGCGCATGTTGTCGAGCCGATCGCACAATTTCACGAGCAGGACGCGGATGTCCTTGGCCATCGCAATGACCATCTTGCGAAAGCTCTCGGCCTGACGGTCCTCTTTGGAGGTGAAGTTGATCTTGGACAGCTTGGTCACGCCATCGACCAGCTCAGCCACCTCTTTGCCGAAGTCGCCTTCGATGTCGGCGATGGTCGCGACGGTGTCCTCGACCACGTCGTGCAAGAGGCCGGCGCACACGCTCGCGGTATCGAGCTTCAAGTCGGCGATCGCCTGCGCCACGCGCACGGGATGGGTGAAGTACGGCTCCCCGCTCTTGCGGATCTGCTCACGGTGCGCCCACTCGCCGTAATTGTAGGCTCGACGAATGAGTTCCAGGTCCGCCCCCTCGTGGTAGGCATGCACCTTCTGCAGGAGCTCGTCGACGGCAGTCACGTTGCTCTCAATTTAAGTCCTGCACAGCCGAAACCAAGTCGCCCTATGGAAGCCGAAGAAAGCCCATCCAACCAGAGCGGAATTGGGATCTACGTGCACTTTCCCTGGTGCCTCAAGAAATGCCCGTATTGCGATTTCCTGAGCATCGCGGTGCCCGAAGTCGCGCCGGGGGTCACGGCCAATGCTGCGCAGGCCCGTGCGCAGCTGCCCCATCGCGCCTACGCCGACGCCGTCCTCTGCGAGCTCGAACGCCGCACGGCTCGCCTTCCCCACCCCTTGCCACCCGCCACCTCCGTCTTCTTCGGCGGGGGCACGCCCTCCCTCTGGGAGCCAGAGGAGCTCGGCCGGGTGCTCGCTGCGATTCGGGGCACCTTCGATGTGCCGCACGACCTCGAGGTCACCGTGGAGTGCAACCCGACCAGCGTCGACGACCGGCATTTCGAACGCCTGCTGCGCGCGGGCGTCAACCGGGTGAGCATCGGCGTCCAGGCGGTGGACCAGGAGCGACTCTCCTTCCTCGGCCGCTTGCACGACCCAGCCGGCGGGCTCGAAGCCCTGCGCACGGCGCGTCGGGCGGGGGTCCCGCGCGTCTCGGGCGACCTCATTTTCGGCGTCTACAAGCAGGCGCCGGCGGACGCGGTGCGGGACGTCCAGCAGGCCTTGGACACGGGCGTCGACCACCTGAGCGCCTACGCGCTGACCATCGAGGACAACACGCGCTTCGGGGCCCTCCACCGCACGGGCCACCTGCCGCTGCTCGAGGAGGAGCTGGTCGCGCAATCGTTCGAAGCGGTGGCTCACGCGCTCGAGGCGGCCGGCTTCGAGCACTACGAAGTGAGCAACTACGCGCGCCCGGGCGAGCGTTCGCGGCACAACGTCGGCTACTGGCGCGGACGCGACTACTTGGGGCTCGGCACCGGAGCGGTCGGCACGGTGGCCTTCGCGAGCCAGCACCAGCCGAGCGAACACCAGTCGCGCGGGCGGCTGCGCTACAAAAACCTGCTCTCGGCCGAGCGCTACCTGGCGGCGTTTTCGCCGGAGAAAGACGGAGCCTCCGACCCATTCGTCGAACCGCTGACCGAGCGGGAAGAGCTCGATGCCGAGACCTCGCTCCGGGAAGGCCTGATGCTCGGCCTGCGCATCCGCGAGGGCATCGACACGGCGGAGCTCGAGCGGCAAACCGGCGCCGCGTTCTGGACCGCCGCGCGCGAGCGCTCGGTGACGCGCTTGGCTGAGCGCGGCCTACTTCACAGGGACGGCGCCCGCCTCGCCATTCCACACGCGCATTGGCTCCTGGCCGACGGCATCGTGCGCGATTTGTTGTGAGGCGGAGGCCCGGCGAAAGGATCGACCGTCCGCGATGAGCCCCGGCCAGTTCGCCAGCGCCTCGATCGCCCGCTCGGCGATGGCCTGGTAGCGGTCGCGCTTGCCGAGGCGCTTCCCCTCCCAAGGCGGCAAGTGAGAAAACGTGATGTTGGACGGCTGGTAGTCGTCCGCGTGGCGGCTCGTCTGGCGCAGAAGGCCCGCGTGCGCCGTTTCTTCGGGAAACGGCAAGGGTTCCTCCCCCCGCAGTTGGGAGGCGATGAAGTGAGCCGCCATATAGCCGCCCGCCGCCGCTTCGACGTAGCCCTCGGTGCCGATGATCTGACCTGCCAAGTAGACGCCCGGAGCGCTCACGAGCTGCCACGTCGCGCCGAGCGCGCGCGGCGCGTTGACGAAGGTGTTCCTGTGAATGGCGCCGAAGCGCTGAAACTCCGCCTTCTCGAGCCCCGGAATGGTGCGGAACACCCGCTCCTGCTCGCCCCACTTCATCCGCGTCTGGAAGCCCACCATGTTGTAGGCCGTACCGGCCGGGTCTTCCTTGCGCAGCTGCACGACCGCCGCCGGCCAGCGGCCGGTCTTCGGATCGGTGATGCCGACCGGCTTCATCGGGCCGAAGGCGAGCGTCTTGTCACCGCGCTCCGCCATCACCTCGATCGGCAGGCAGCCCTCGAAATAGCGAACTTCTTCGAACTCGCTCGGCTCGACCTTGCCGGCAGCGCGTACGGCCGCGACGAAAGCAGCATACTGCTCCTTGTCGAGCGGGCAGTTCAGGTAGGCGTGCTGTTCCTCTTCGGTTTCGCCCTTCTCCCAGCGCGAAGCGAAGAACGCCTTGTCGAAATCGATGCTCTCCGCGCTGACGATGGGCGCGATGGCGTCGTAGTAGGCGAGGTGCCCGCCGACGAGCGCCGCGAGCTCCTGCGCCAGCGCATCACCGGTGAGCGGCCCGGTCGCCACGAGCAGCGGGCGCTCCGTCGGTAACCGTTCGACCTCCCCCGTCACGAGCTCGATCAGCGGGTGCTCCTGGAGGCGCGCCGTCATCGCCGCTGAGAAGGCCTCCCGATCCACGGCGAGTGCACCGCCCGCCGGCACCTTGGTGGTTTCGGCCGTCTCCATCACGAAGGAGCCGAGGAGCCTCATCTCTTCCTTCAGCAGGCCCACCGCATTGCTCAGCGCAGCACCGCGAAACGAGTTCGAGCACACGAGCTCGCAGAAGGAGTCACTCGACTGGGCCGGGGTACGGGCCTTGGGCTTCTGCTCGAGGAGCCGCACTCGAATGCCTCGGCGCGCGAGCTGCAGGGCTGCTTCGGAGCCAGCCAGGCCTGCGCCAATGATGGTGACAATCTCGGCTGTCATGGGAACTCGGGCTCGGGGCGTAGCCCTCGGCGCCGGCCTGGGCAACCGGACGAACTGGGACATCGAGATCAGAGCTGCGCTGATGACCGCGGCGGTTTCGTGCGAGGAACACGGGAGGGGCACGGAACCTGCAAGAGCCACCGTGCTTCGCATGGGATGGCTTGGAAGACAGGGGGTGGTCCTGTTCTGCGCGCTGACGATCAGCGGCGTGGCTCGAGCAACGCCCACGGACACGGGGGCGGCGCCCAGCGACTCAGGCCCAGTGCCGCAGGCGAGGCCGCGCCGCTTCCAGCCGGCGCTTGCGTTCCGCGGCGGGGCGGAATGGGGAAGGCTCTGGGTCCCACTCGCGGTGGAAGGCGGCTACGTCCGCCCCGACGGCAGCGCCAGCGTCAGCTTCTATGACATGAGCCCAGAGCGACAGCTCATCGCCGGACGGCTCGAGATCGGCGCTGCCAGCCAGCTGCCGCGCCAGAACGGGCTGTTTGGCCGCGTGGGCATGGTGTTTGGGAGCTCCCCGGTCGAGGCACAATCGCTGGTCGTGGCGGGGGTGCCACTCGAGTACCTGAGCCAGCAGATGTTCTTCGCCTTCACCGGAGGCGCGGAGGTGCAGCTGCTCCGCCGCATGCTGGGGCTTGGCTTCGACTTTGGCTGGGCCGCGAGCTGGGACCCGACCCAGCCCACGTTCTCCAGCGAGCTCGGGCTCGTCCGGCACTCGAGCTCGGGACCCTACTGGCGCCTCTCGGTCATGGCTCGCCTGCCCTCGAAGGGCATGTTCGGTGCCGGGATCTTCGCGTCGGTGGACACCTACCTCACCCGGGACCCTTCGTCCTTGGGTGCCAACAGTCGCGCGTCGCTCGGCGCCTTCCTCGAGCTGGATGGGAGCCGATGAACGAGCGAAAAACGGCTGTCTGGCGCTTCTTGGCCGTGGGGGTCGCCGGCTACTTCTCGCTCGCCACCAGCTCCGAGCCGGATTGGTACGTGCACGCGGCGCACGTCGACGTGCCGCCGCCCACTGCCCGCATCAAGGTCACCCTCGACGCCGAAGCGGTGATCATCCTCGGCCCCGAAGTGCTCTCCATCCAGTCCTCGAGTGGCGTCGCGTGGACGGCCGAGGACGGGCCGACGCAGTCCGATGGTCACTGCGCCCGTTACCACGAGGTCGGGACGTTCTGTGAAGAGGTGCCCGGCGGTAGCGGTAGCTTCGAGTACGAGGTGCTGGTCCGGCCGGAAGCGCCGAGCACGACGGCGCGCATCGAGGTCTGGGCCGGCGGCTTGCCGGAGCGCCTCAGCACGAACTTCGGCGTCAACATCGAGGTCCTGCCATGAAGGCCGCGGACCTCATCCTCCTGCCGTCGAGCCTTTTCGCCGTCGCGCTCTTGGCGCTCAACGATCACGTGCTCAAGGCCCAATTTCCGGGCTTTGTGAGCGGCAAGCTGTCCGATTTTTCGGGGCTCTATTTCTTTCCGTTTTTTCTCTTGTCCATCGCCGCGACCGTTTGGCCGAGAGCCGGATCGAAGCGCGCCCTCGGCGTCGCCTGCCTGCTGACGGCGCTCGTCTTCTCGTGCGTCAACCTGTGTCCCGATGCCTCGGAGCTCTACGAGCACCTGGTCGCCGGCATCTGGCACGAGCTCGGACGCACCCGCCCCGTCGTCCACGTCGCTGACGGCGAGGACTTGATCGCGCTACCGATGGCGGGGCTAGCCTACTGGGTGGGTAGCCGCCGCATCCGGGATCAGGCTGGCTTCTGGAACAGGACGACCTTGTAGGTGTCCGCCCCGGTCGCCATGTCGTCGTACAGGCGCGTGCCGGGGTTTCGGTAGAAGTTCTTCATCGCCAGCTCGGCTTCGACGCGCCGCTTGCCGCCAACCATGGGGATGCGGAAGCCGTGGAACCGCTGCAGGCATTGCTCGACGTAGGCGTCGACGCGCTCCGCGTCCTTGTCGCGCGCCACCACGGCGGCCTTCGTGACATCGCGCACCTCGATGCGCTTCATGCCCTTGCTCTCCAGGTAGTCGAAGCAGGGCTGCCAGGTGCTGTCCGGGATGGCGTTGCCCCAGGTGAGGAAGCCTCCGGGCTTCAGGATCCGGTAGGCGCTGTTGAAGAACTTCTCGTCCTCGGCCGTCACCTGACCGCCAATTTCGGTCACGTGCGTCTCGCACACGGCGATGATGTCCGCGGCGTTGTCCTTGATCTTCAGGTTGGTGGCGTCCGCGCAGGTCGCGGTCAGGCGCCCGCCGAGCGTGGGCACGAACTTGCGGCGCGCGGTCTCGATCGCAGCGTTCTGCATGTCGACGCACTCGTAGGTACAGTTCTTGAGAATGTGCTTGCAGATGTGGTGCGCACCGGCGCCCGTACCGCAGCCGAGCTCGACGATGTGGACCTTGCCGTCGCGCTCCGCGATGTAGCGCTTGAGCGCGTCGAACTGGTAGAGGCCGGTGTAGGCGTTTTGCCCGAAGATTTGCGGGTCGTTCTGCTCGTTGGGGTTTTCGCCCCATTCCTTCGGCCATTCGTAGCCCCAAGTGTTGAACGTCAGCTCGTACTCCGCGCCGCGGTCGCTGCGCACCGTGCCCATCGAGCGATAGAGCGAATAGAACAGCGAGTAGATCGACTGCTTGGTGTAGTCGTCTTCATCGACGTGGCCGTTGACGGCGGACACCTTCTGCTTCGGCTCCACCAGGCTGCTGAGCACCCACGCGCCGAGAATGAACTGCAGCTTGTTCGTTGACAGGTTGGATCCAGGATCCAGGCTTTTGAGGACGTCCATGTTCGATTCTCCGGGAGCAGAAAAGTTCTACCAAGCGGCGGGCTGTTGGCCGGCAATTTTTCGACGCTAGCCTGACTCTAGGCCCGCTGGCCAGTGAAAGACGGCGCGCCGTTTGGTTCTGCTACTTCCTTCGCCGCGTCGAGCACTTGCGTTGACGATAGCGAGCAAGTCCGGGCCGAGCGAGGTCCACTCAGCGCTGCGCACCGGTCCGAAGTAGCCCGCTGCCGTCCCGAAACACGGCCCCTTCGAGCGTCAGTCCGAGCACTCGATGCTGCGCCATCGCCGCGGACATCCCCGTTGTTTCCACGACCGCGTCGATGGTCGTTGCCCCGCCTGCGATCGCAGCCAGCACCGGATCACTCGTGAGATCGGGCAGCGACATTTCGATCTGCGGGGACAGCAGTGCTGTCTTTTTCCTCGAACGCCGCCTCCGCTTGCGGGGCGGCTCGACCAGCGCCGCGGGTGAGCGCTCCCAGTAGCCGGGATTGTCGAACGTTCGGGCGGAAAGCAGACGCACCAGCTGGCCGGGACCGAAGTACGGAGTCGCGCTGCGCCCAAGCTCGGCCTGAGTTCCGCGCAGGTCCTTGGCCGTCAGCGACCACGGCAAGATGAACCGCGGCACGCCGAGCTGGCGTGCGAACTTGGCGGCGTTGAGCGCTCCACTCGGTATTCCCATCTCGCCGAACAAGATCACGTCGCAGAGAGCCGCCAGGACTTCGTTCCTGCGCCAGAAGGTCGGATCGAGGAGCAGGTCGGTCGGTGTGGCCACCGTCATGTAGCCACCACCGCGGCTAACGACGGTGTCGAAAAGACGGCCGTTCGTCTTCGGGTACGGACGGTCCAGCCACGCCGGCGCCACGACGAGAGTCGGCGCGCGAGCACGCAACGCGCCGAGGTGCGCCGCCCGATCGATGCCTAGGGCGCCCCCGGAGACGATGGTCATGCCGAGCGAGGCGAGCTGGTGCGCCACCTCGAAGGCGATGCGAAAGCCGCGAGCGCTCGACTTGCGGGTGCCCACGATGCCGACGCGCGGCCCCGGTGGCAGCCGGCCCCAGAGGTATGCCTCCTCGGGCGGACGCGTCAGGTCGCGGAGCTGATGCGGCAGGGACGCGCCGGACAGGACGGTAGGAGGGCCGTGGGGCATGACACGCAGTCGGACGGACGCGCGCCCCGTTGCGGCGGGACAGGCCGAAATTGGTGATTAGATTCCCCTCCTTGCCAGGCTGGTCGAGCCCGGGGGCCGTCCAGCCCCAGCGAAAGTCCCTGCCGGGCCAACATTCGGTCCGCGTAGGTTGAAAGTCGGCCTTTCTGCCTTCATGCTCCGCCCCCCAATCGGCCGCACCTCTCCGGAAAAATCACCGAGATGACTGACCTATCCCTGTACCGCAACATCGGCATCTTCGCGCACGTCGACGCCGGCAAGACCACCACGACCGAGCGTTTCCTCAAGCTCACCGGCAAGATCCACAAGATCGGCGAGGTGCACGATGGTGCTGCCACGACGGACTTCATGGTGCAGGAGCAGGAGCGCGGCATCACGATTCAGTCGGCCGCGACGACGGCCTTCTGGAAGGGTCACCGCTTCAACATCATCGACACGCCCGGACACGTCGACTTCACGATTGAAGTGTACCGCTCGCTCAAGGTGCTCGATGGCGGCGTTGGTGTGTTCTGTGGTTCTGGCGGCGTGGAGCCCCAGTCCGAGACCAACTGGCGCTACGCCAACGAAAGTAAGGTCGCCCGCCTCATCTACGTGAACAAGCTCGACCGCCTCGGCGCCGACTTCTATCGCGTGATCAAGCAGATCAAGGACGTCCTCGGCGCCAGGCCCCT
>Ga0247744_1000029_pt1 | contig 38232 bp, 24 predicted proteins | sample UWRJS154409C5_FD_180946 | JGI IMG/M metagenome (GOLD analysis project Ga0247744, IMG submission 180946) | Soil microbial communities from Arlington Agricultural Research Station in Wisconsin, United States - UWRJ-S154-409C-5 | ecosystem: Environmental > Terrestrial > Soil > Agricultural land... | reverse complement strand
CGTGCCGGGCGACGACTTGAAGTGCTTCTGCTCCTTCTCCAGGTCGTTGACGTAGGCAACGTTGCGCAGGAGCTCGCGATCGCTGAGCGCAGATTCGACCAGCGGCCTGACGTCGTCGTCGAGGTTGGCATCACCGTCGCGCACCTGGATCAAGAACTTGTAGAAGGCCTCTTCCTGGTTCTCTCCCTGATACTTCTTCAGGATGGCTTCCAACTTCTCCTTGAGTGGAGTCGTCTTGGTGTTGAAGCGGGCAACGACCGTCGTCGCAGCCTCGTAGTCACAGTTGAAGAAGAAGATGATGGCCTTGAGAATGTCGGCCTCGGGATAGAACGCCTTGGGGAAGTACGGCGACTTGAGGGTGTGAATGTTGCCCATCGCGCGCGTGTACTGACCTGCCATGTAGTAGGCCCACGCTTCCTCGAAGTGCGCGTCGAGCCAGTACTCGGAGTCCTCGTCGACCGAGTTCCAGTATTTGACGGCCGTGGACAGCGCGTCCTCGCGAATCGTCGGTGCGTTCGTTTCCGGGTCGAGCTGAATCGACGCCGAGTACATGGTGCGCGCCATCGACAGATTGGCCAGGTCCCGCATGCGGCGGGCATCGTCGACCTTGGCGCCCTGAGCGACTGCGCTTTCGACGCGCTGGAAGGCCTTCACGGCCTCCACCGATTTGCGCACCTGAATGTAGCTGACGCCCGTGAAGAACTGAGCCGCGACGTAGTCGCGTGACTCACTGCTGACCAGGTTGAACAGGCGAACGGCTTCCGGGTAGTTCTGCTGCCGGTAGTGGTAACGACCCAGGAGGTAGTTGAGCTTCCAGTAGAGCTCCTTCTGGTTGGCGTTGTCGAAGCGCCGAATCTCGTCGTCCTTGTACTTGCCGACGTGCGAGATGATGTCGGCCGCCTCGTTCATGTCCGTGGCCAGCTTGGCGAGCCACATGAGCGTCTCGGCGAACTTCAAGTGCGACGGATTGTCCGCGATCTTGGTGAAGCCCTCGAAGCTCGCTTGGTAGAACTTCAGGAAGTAGAGAGCCTGCGCCAGGTAGAACTCGGCGAGCTGCTTGTTGCCGGCGTCGTCGCCCGTTTCGCCAGCCACGACGGCCTGCAAACCCTCGGCTGCGGCGGGCCACTGTTTGGCATCGAACGCGGCCTTGGCGCGGGCCATGGCTTCCGACGGCTGGCCGGCCGTTGCAGCTGGTCCGCGCGGCGCGTCACTCGCGTCGTCGAGATCGATGACGCCGCCACCGCTTCCGCCCTTCTTCTTCTTGGGCGCGTCGTCATCCAGGTCGACCACGTCGTCGTCGTCGTCGAGGTCCAGCACTTCCGCGGATGAAGTAGCGGGGGTCAGCACGGTGCCAGCAAGGGCGGCGGCTAGAGCCACGGCAGCAAAGGTTCGCTTACGAAACATGTGTCCTCGTTTGACCTTGGTTAGAAAGAGCGACGGTTGGAATGGGCGCCCGACTAGCGGTGAAACGCCTGGCCCCGCCTGGGTCGCGCCGAAACTGCGCGGGCCGAGGTGGTGTCTTGCGTCCCTGCTAGAACAATCCAAATATGAAAAAATCGAATAACTACGTAGAGATAACCGATCGGAGCTGGAGGGCGATGTTACGGGCAGCCTGGAACGGTTGTCAAGCCACGCTGGACGGATGGACGCCCCGCGACCCTGACCTCTTCCCTTGCTCCCAACGGGGCCGACCCTTGCGCAGACCGACCGGAACGTAAAGCGGCGATGAAAAAAGATCGCTCCGCTGGCTTGCTCGCGACCGCTCCGCTGTGCATTCAAGGTTCCTGGCTGAGAAGAAGTCTCAGCAAAATTGCGGGGTTGATTGCTGTTGACGGCCTTCCGCGCGCTTCGCTACCTTTCGCGCCGCCCGGGAGCGAAGGAAACCCGCTATGCCGGACAACTCCTTCAGTCGGTTCTGAAACCCAGCCAGCCCACCCTCCGAGGACCGCCCTTCGAGGGTTCCCCTCTGAGCACATCGAGTTCACCTGAGACTGGAAGGGTTTCCGTTATCCATGAAATCGCGCTACCCTCAGACCCGCTAGCCTTCACCAGTGCGGAGCCGAGCACGCCGGCATCCCGACAACCTCCCGGACGCGTCCGGATCCTTCAGGAAACATCACGAATGCGCATTCTCCTTCTGCTGGCCATGGCGGTCGGCGCCTCTCTCATCGGTTCCAATTGTGGCGGCAGCGGTGTGGGCGATCCGTGCGTGCCCGAGGACGAGTACCTCACGACCTTCAGCGGCTTTGCCGTGGGCGAGGTCAACGTGGAGAGCCGTTCCTTTCAGTGCCTCACCCGCGTCTGTTTGGTGAATCACTTCCAGGGCCGAGTCAGCTGCCCCTACGGCCAGGCCGAGGACGGCTACGATAGCGAAGCCGTCGTCGCTGCCGGCTGCGGGCCCGTCAAGAACTCGGGCCGGGCGAAATGCGCCGCTTTGAACGTGGCCGCCTCCTCGAGCGATCCGCCCGACTTCCAGTGCGCCAACCTGGATCCCGGTGACGACAACTGCACCGATGCCGGCAGCCTGTGCGCCGATGCCACCTGCGCCCCAGGCGGCGAGGAGCATGCCAAGTCGTGCCGCGTGCCCGACCGCGACGGCGCCGAGCTCGAGGACCGCATTCAAGTGCCCGTCGACCCGCAGTACGTCGACCGTCGTTCGGAGGATACGGTCTACTGCTCCTGCCGCTGCGCCGGCCCCGACCGCAGCGCCCGTTACTGCTCTTGCCCGAGCGGCTTCACCTGTGAGCCGCTGGTCGACGACCTCGGCCTCGGTGAGAAGGGCCAGCTCGCGGGTAGCTACTGCATCCGCGACGGCACGAGGTACGAGGCCAGCTCGCCGCCGACGACCAGCTGCCGCGCCGGCGAGTGCGGTGAGGACGTGGAGAAGGTGGAGAACGGCGCCGTCGTTCCTGCCGAGCGGAACAACGGCAACACCTGCGAAGCCAGTGGCACCGTCTGCAACGAGGACATCTATTGCTGCAAGGCGCCCGTCGCGAATAACGGTGAGAACGCTGCCAATCAGCCCTGGATAGTCGGTCGTGACCGCTGCTCCGAGGTCGGCAAGAACGTCACGGTCGGCACCTCCACGGTGCGCGTCTGCCCGTAAGCGGCAAGCACAGCGAAAAGCACGCAACTCGTCCCCACTTCGCCCGATGAAACCTCGTGGCGAAGGCGGGGACGACGCGTTTCCGGGGGGACCAAGGGGAGGCGCTGGTAGCGCGCTGGCTCGAGCAGCAGGGCTTTCTCATCCTCGCTCGAAACGTGCGGCTCGGTCCGCTCGAGGTCGACATCGTCGCCCGCGAGGGCCCGGTGGTCGCACTGATCGAGGTGCGAACTCGGGGCCCGACCGCGCTCACGAGCGGACTGTCCAGTGTCGGCAAAGCCAAGCAGGCTCGCCTGCGGCGCGCCGGTGAGCGGCTCTGGAACCGCCGCTTCAAGCGCGACCCCTCGTGCGCGAGACTGCGTTTCGATCTCGCGGCGGTCAGCTGGACGCCGCAGGGGGTGACGCTCGAATACGTGCGAGGCGCCTTCTACTAGCCGGCGAGCAGCCGACCACTCGCGAGCCAGCCGATCGCGAGCCAGCCAATCGCGAGCCAGCCGAGTCGCTAGGAGGCGCCGCCCGCCAGACCTGCCGCCAACTCGTCCCGGAAACGCCTGAGGGGGGCCAGCTCTTCCTCGGACACCTTGCCGGTGAGGCCGCCGAGCGCTTCATCCACGCGCGCAACCTGTTCGGAGCGTTGCGTGCGCAGGGACTGGATCATCTCGCGCAACACCTCGAAGAACTCGACCAGCTCATCGCCCTTGCGCAGCCCCCAGGGGATATCGAGCTTGCCGGCCCCCACCTCGCGCAGGTGTCGCTTCATCTTGAAGATGGGCCCAGCGACTTTGTGCGTCACGACGATGCCGGCCAGGCCGATGCCGAGAACGAGCGCCGACAGGAAACCCACCAAAGTCCAGAGCAGCGTCGTGTGGAAAGTGCGCAACTTGGCGGCGTCCGCGGCCAGACGAGCTCGCTGCTTCTTCAGGCTCACTTCTTGCGCCGCCAAGCGCTTGTCTTGAGCCGCTGCGTCCGCGTTGAAGGCTTCGAGCAGCTCGGGCTGCGTCTGGTAGATCGGGTCGTTGACGATGCTCATCCGCACCACCGCACTGACCTTGTGGGATTCGGCCACGACCTCGCTGCCGAGCTTGAGGATCTGTTCGCCATGGGCAGCGCTGCTCGCGCTCTGGCGAATCACCTGAGCGCTCGTTTGCCAAAGCATCACGCCCAGCCCGCCGCTGATGACCACGGCGATCAGCACCAAATAGCCAGTGTATTTGAGCTGGAAGTGCGGATCGAGCAGCAGGTTTTTCAGCTGCCGCTGTTTCCGCCCGGTCGGGGTGTGAACTAGGTCCGCGTCTCCCATGATGAAATCGTAGGTGCCTATTTGGGCCCCCAGCAAGTCTCGTGCAGGCTGAGGCGCCGAGTCGGGGTCAAAGGTCGAGCGAAGGGGCAATCTGCAGGAACTTACGCATGGCGGATTCGGCGGCGGAGATGACGAGCTCCTCTTCCGCCTTCGGGTCGGGGCCGGTGACCCCCGACATGGCGAGATTCTGGGTGAAACTGCCCACGATCGATTTCTCCGGATAGCTGAGGATGGCCACCGAGAGCTTCACCTTCAGCTGGTCGCCTTCGTAGGTCGGCTTGGCCGCCCGCGGCGAGAGCATGAAGCCTTTGGCCGCATGGTACTTCTTGAGCAGTTCGGTCGCTTGCGGCACCGTTTCGCCCACCGGCGCAATCGCCACCTCCCCCGACCCCCCAGCGCCGCGCACGAAGGCGGCCCGCACGGGGCCGTTCAGGCGCTCGGGCCCCGCCAGCTTGTCGATGGCGATGTAGAGACGAGTCGAGGCCGCGATGGCCGGCTCGGCACCCCCCCCACCCAGGAGCTTGGAGAGCGCCTTCTCCAAGGCCGCCTTCACCTGCTCATCCCCCTCCTTGTCGAGCTGGGTCCGAATGCAGCTATCGCCCCCCTGGGCGAGTCGAGACAGGGCCGTCGCCGAGGCGATGCGCACCACGCGGTTCGTGTCGGTCACGCCCTGACACAGCGGCACCACCGCCCGCCGATCGTGCGACGCGCCGAGCGCCAGCGCGGCCTGGGTGCGCACGCGGAAGTCGGCCGCCGTCCGCAGCTCATCCACGTTCTTCTGGAAATCGTCGGCGGCTGCCAGTCCGGGCAAGAGGAGCAAGAGTGTCGCCACGAGCCAGGGACGTGGGGGGTGGGGCCGCATTCTGAGAGAAGATATCATCGAGGGGTGTCGAGGGAAGGTGGCGACTTTGGTTGATCCGAAAAGCGAGCCTCGAACCTTCCCTCGCGAGCTGCGGACGCCAAGACACTGCACATGTAGGTGGAGCGGCCGCCACGTCGGCTTGATGGCGTGCGTAGCCGCGCTCGTGAACGCGAGCGGCCAACGGTTGGCACATGCCGAAAGCCCGGACCGCGGGCGGGTCGACGTTCGGGTGATCGGCCGCCTCGACAGCCAGCCCAGAGTCCGGATGGACCGCCAACAAACGACCTTGGTGGGCACGCTCGGCGACGAGACCGGACTACCCGTTGCGGGCGCGATCGCCGTCCTCGAGCCTTCCCCCGAGGAGTGGACGACGTGTCACCAGGCGACGAACGAGGCGCCCTTGCCTGGGGTGCTGCCAACCGACGCCAGCGGCAACTATTGCCTGCGTGGACCGGCCCTACCAGACAGCACACGGATCCGTCTTCGCCTCACGGCCGAAAGCCATCAAGCCCGCGAGCTCACTCTGCCGAGCGAGCCAGCGCGCAGCGCAGCGGCCCACATCGTCGAGGCGCCGGAAGTCATCGACCTCGACCAGCAAGAGTCCTTCGAAGTGGACGCGATGGTGGACCCCGCCGCCATGTCGCGGGACCAGGCCGAGCTCTTCGTCGCCTGCGGCGACGCACGAACGTTGCTCGGTGGGGCGCGCCCGGAGGCGGGACACTTGCACTTCGCCGTTCCGGTGGCGGCTCTTCCAGGTCCGGGCAACTGCGCCTGGCTCGTGCACAGCGAGGTGGACAGCAGCCCCCGCGCGGTCACGCTGCGCAGCCCGGCTCGACTGCGCTCACTCGGCTGGACGACCGAGGGCACCGGGCCCCGCGCCACGATCCGAGTCGACCTCGAGTGGGGGGCTCGCCGCGCTCCTCTGACCGTGGGCGTGCTCGAAGGTCGAAGTGAGAACCAGCCGGTCAGGACCGTTCCGCTGTCCGACACTGGGCTCGGCATCCTGGAGGTCGATGAGCTGCCCACCGAGCCCCATACGATCCGGCTCACGCAGGCCCCGAGCTACGTCGCGTCGAGTAACGTGCTGTCACTCCCGCCGCCGACGCCGTGGGCCGGATGGGTTTACGTGCAAGGCGCTCTACTCCTCGGTCTTGCAGCTTGGCTGGTCTCGAGCTGGCGCAGTCACGAGAAGCAAGGTGCGAGCCCGCGCGGTCATGCGAAGTCCCCAGCCGCGAGCCGGTCGTCCGAAGTCGTGGTCAGCGGCCGCGCCGTCGATGCGCACACGGGCGTACCGGTTCCGGCGCTCGTCGAGCTCTGGGCCCTCGGCACCTCCTCCCAGGAGCTCGTGCTGGCGGTCACCGCCGACAGCGAGGGGCGTTTCTCCTTACCCACCCGCCGCCCCGGGCCGGCCCGCCTGCGCGGGGCGGCCGAGGGCTACCTGCCGGCGGACGCCCCCTTGCCGTCCGGCAGCCCGATCTTGCGCATGATGCAGCGCCGGCGTGCGGCTCTGGCCATTTTTGCCGCCTGGCTCCGCCCGACCCAGGGCGCCCCGAGCCCCGCTAGCTCGAGCCGTTTTCCCCTGCCGACCCCCGGCGAGGTCCAGCAGCGCGCCCGAGCAGCGCAGCAGGGCGCGCTGGCTGACTGGGCGCGTGACATCGCGGCGGCGGCCTATGGCGCCACCCCACCCACGGATGCCGACCTTTCCGCCCTGGACGAACGAAAGCCAAGTTGACGGCCCGCACCCTCAGTTCCTATAGTGCTGGACGCCAGGATTCAGTCGCAGCGGAAATGCCGGACTGAAGTGGCCGTAAAATCATGGAGATCGCTCTCGTCATCCTGGTCGTGCTCGCCATCGTCGGCGTGGCTCTGGTGCTGCGCAAACGGAAGGCGCAGGCGGGCCAGGAACTCGACGACCACGCGGCCCGGACGCGACTGGCTCGGCCCGGACCCTCCGCCTCGGCGCCCTCCGCGCAGAGCACAGCACGAGCTGAGCGATCCCCTAGTCCAATAACGACGGATCCGGCGCGGGCTGCGACCAAGACGATCGTCGCACCAGCGGCTGGTGCCGCTCCGCCCGCAGAGCCCCACGCGCTGGCTCCCGAGGCCGCGCCCACCCCCTCGGCACCGACGAGCGAACCGGAAATCGACGACCTCACGCGCCGGGAGAGTGATGAGCCCCAGTTGGAGGGCTTCGACGTCATCTCCCCTCCTCCCGCTCCCGTGCGCACGACGGGCGCACCGGGCGCCGACAGCGACGACGCGACCGAAGGCTCCGCCGCGCCGCTGATCGCGCCGCGCCCGAGCGCTCGCATCGAGGGCGGCGAGCGCACCGCAGCCAGCCAAGCCAGTCTTCTCGGGCTGCGCAAGGGGCTCGCGAAGTCGAGGGAATCGGCTGGCTTCTTCGGTCGCTTGAAGCAGCTGCTCGGCGGCAAGAAGGAGATTGATCCGGAGCTCGCGCAGCGCCTGGAGGAAATCCTGCTCGGCTCGGACGTCGGCATGGCGACGACCGAACGCATCCTCGGCCGGCTGAAGGAAGACCTGAGCCGTGGTGACCTCGGCGATGAAGGTCGTGTTCTCGGAGCGCTCCGTCTGGAGGCCGAACGAACGCTCGCTTCAGCCGGGTCGTCCGGCGCAATCCAAGCTCATCACCAGCCCACCGTGGTCCTGTTCGTCGGCGTCAACGGCGCCGGGAAGACGACGACCATCGGCAAGCTGGCGCAGCAGCTCACCGGTCAAGGCAAAAAGGTGATGCTGGCCGCCGGCGACACCTTCCGTGCAGCTGCGGTCGAGCAACTGAAGGTTTGGGGTCGCCGCGTCAATTGCGAGGTAGTGACCGGCAAAGAAGGTGCAGACCCGAGCAGCGTCCTGTTCGACGCGATTCAGGCGGCCAAGGCAGCTCGCGTGGACGTCCTCTTGGCCGACACCGCTGGGCGCCTGCACACCAAGACCAATCTGATGCAGGAGATGACCAAGGTGCAGAAGGTGGCTGCCAAGGCGCTCGAGGGCGCTCCACACGACACCCTGCTCGTGATTGATGCGACCAACGGGCAAAACGCGCTCGCACAGGCGCGCGAGTTCAAGGAAGCCCTACCGGTTACCGGCCTGGTCCTGACCAAGCTCGACGGGACGGCCAAGGGCGGCGTGGTGCTGGGCATCTGCGACGCGCTGCGCATTCCGGTCCGCTACGTGGGTGTCGGCGAGCGCGCCGAGGACCTGCATGAGTTCGATCCTTCCGCCTTCGTCGAAGCGCTCTTGGGCTCCGAGAACGAAGTCATTGCCGCCTAGATGGAATTTTACTCCTGTTGATCGAGCGAAAATCCGCATGATATAGTCCCCGTCACGTTTCGGCCTGCTCAAATTCTTCAATCATTTTGATGGGTTGCGTGTGATTCGCGCCCATACCCCACCGCGGCAGTTCGACCGACGGCAAGTTAATCATCGCTGGAACAGCGATCTAGTTACGAAAAAAACGAGGCATCGATGAAACACACTCGTATCGCACTCCTTGCAGCCGCTGCATTGTGGGGGCTCCCGGCAGCGGGGTTTGCGCAAGAGGGCGAGGAAGTCCTGGACGCGGATGCGCCCGCCGCCGAGGGCGAAGGCGCGGAGCCGGCCGACGCACCGGCGGAGGGCGGCGAGGAATTCAACGACGCCGAGTTCGAAGAAAAGGGCGAAGGCGTCGGCGATATCTGTGAGATCGATCCGGCAGCCTGTCCGACCTTGGACATGGCCAAGGAGGCAAACAAGCCTCTGGGTGAGACGATCAAGGCCGTACAGCAGCGCTTCATCATCAAGAAGCACCGCTTCGAGCTGCAGCCGTTCTGGGGCATCACCTTGAACGACCAGTTCGTCGGGCACCCGGGCCCCGGTCTGGCCGCTAACTTCTACATCACGGAAGTGATGGCCGTCGGCATCAACGGCCAGTACTACGATCCGTTCAACAACGAGTCGGCGTTCAACGCTCAGGTCCGCCGCGCAGCACGCGTTGGCGTGCCGCTGACCGAGTACCAGTGGGCTGCCGCCGCCAACTTCAGCTACATGCCGGCCAGCGGCAAGTTCTCCGGCTTCGGCAACTTCATCTTCCACTACGACATGTACGTGGTCGGTGGTATCGGGGCGATCAGCACGCGCCCGATCGCGGTCATCGATCCCGACTACCGCAACTTCAGCTACCAGCCGCACGTGGACTTCAACGTGGGCCTGGGCCTGAAGATCTTCTTCAATCGCTGGTTCGCCGCCGTGCTCGAAGTGCGCGACTACATCTTCATCGACCAGCTCGAAAACCTGGTCGTGCCAGCGGATCCCGCAGATCGAGCCAACTCTGCCACCTGGCTCGGCGACACCTCGCTGACCAACAACGTACAGGCTCAGCTGGGCGTCTCCGTGTTCATTCCGTTCTCGTTCAAGTATCGCCTGCCCAAAGCCGGCGCTGACACGGCAGGAGGCGCGAAGTGAACAGCATGCCGCGGATCCTCCGAGGACAAGGTCAGAAGCCGATGAAAACGACGATGTTTACCAAGCTCAAGAGGCACCTCGCCGCCGCCGTATTGGCGCTGGCCGCCGTGCTCTCGGTCAGCGAGGCAGCACAGGCCCAGGTGCACGTGACCGGCCCGCTCGCTGGAGCTCCGGCAGTCCGCAAATTGCGCCTCTACCGCCAAGGGCGCTTCGAGCTTTCGCCGAACGTGAGCTTCACGCTGCTCGACGAGTATCGCCGGAACATCTTCTTCGGCTTGCGCGTCAACTACGGCATCACCGACTGGCTCGCCGTCGGCGCCTGGGGTGGAATCGGCAGCTCGCTCATGGGCTTCCCGATCGACACCGCGCTGACCGGCGCGATCCAGGAGGTCAACCAAGCGCGCGATTGCCAAGGCGCCGGCCAAGGAACGCTCGAGTGCAAGTTGACCGAGGTCAACCTGAGCTCGAACTTCCCGAACCAACTGGCGAGCTTGGACTGGATGGCGGCCCCGCAGCTCACGGCAGTGCCGTTCCGCGGCAAGCTCGGTCTGTTCAACAGCGTGTTCGTCGACGCCGACCTGTATCTGTTCGCCGGTGCGGCGTTCGTCGGCATTCGCGACCGCGCCAACTGCGAGGGTGAGTGCACCACGCAGGCGAGCTTCCAGACGGTCGGTCGCATGGAGATCGCCCCGACCTTCGGTCTCGGCTTCACCTTCTTCATCAACAAGTGGACGGCATTCGGAGCCGAGTATCGTGCCGTGCCCTTCAACATCAGCAACGCCGGCTTCGACGTCGCGGGTCGTGGCCAGAACAACGCCTTCCCCGACGGCGACATCGATGGCGCCGACCGTCAGTTCAAGTTCAATCAGATGCTGACCATCAGCTTCAACATGTACCTGCCGATGCAGAACAAGGTCAGCGAGTAAGGCCGAGCGGCCCGCTACCTGCAAACCTGCCAGGCGCCTGCTGCCGGGCCAGCGCTCGCTCCCTTCGGGGGGCAGTACTGGGACCCGGCAGTCGTGCGTCTGGGCCACCGCTTCGAACGGCAGGCCGCCGCTCAGGCGACCGGCGCGCCGCGCAGCACGCCTTCCACGAGCTTGAAGCCCGGGGGCAACTTGGTCCGCACGAGCGTCTCGAGATCGCCGGAGATGGGCCACCCGCGTTCGACCAGGCCGACGGCGATGCGATTCTTCACCCTGAGCGATTCGTCGTCGGCCAGCGCGGTGACCAGGCTGGGCACGGCGTCGGTCCCAGCCACGGCAAACACCGTCGTGGCCGCTGCGAAACGAACGGCTTCGCTCATGTCGGCCAGAAATGGCTCGACCGCAATGCGCGTCTCGTCGCCGGGGAACTCCTCGAGCGTCTGGAGCAGCTGAACCTTCGGCTCCGCGTTGCGTACGTACTCGGTATCGAATTCGTCGAGCAGCGTGAGCAGCTCGCGCCGCAGCGCATCGCCGCTGAGGATGCCGCGCAGGGCCTTGATGGGCCAGAGCAGACTCTCGGAGCGCAAACAGTGACGCCGAATCGGCTCGAGAGCTCCCTCGCCGGCCAGGACGACGCCTTGCAACGCGAGCGCCTTCTCGTCCTGATCGGTGATCGACGGGTCGAGCGTCCACGAGAAGCGGGTCAAGAGCACCTCGGCGGCTTCAGCAGTGCCCATCCTCGCCAAGCGCTCGAGTGCGTCCTGCCGATCGAGGTTCTGCGACAGCTTGCTTGCCACCATCTTCTTTAGGCGAAGCAGCTCCCGGTCCGTGCTCTCTGCAGAATCCTTGCGCCGAAAGAGGTCGAATAGTCCCATGGTAGCTCGGTGGCCGAAGCCGGGGCCAACGTACCGCCCCGTCCGGCACCGTGCCAGCCCCAAGCTCAGTCCGAACGCCGATCCTCGGGCACGCCGAGCAAGCTGCCGAGCAGAGCGTTGATCCGGGAAGTGAGCCCACCCAGCTCGTCGTGCTCGAGGTCGAAGCGCAGATCCCGCTGGCCATTGATGACGAGAAGCAGGCCTTCTTCCAATTCTGCAATGGGCCGCGACACGTAGTTTCCAAGCATGATGCCCCCGACCACGACCAGGAACAGGCCGAGACCACCCACCGCGAAAACCGGCCACAGAATGCCTTGGATACCGCCGACGGCCGACTCGGCGACCGCGGCCACGATGAACAGATCACCGCTCGCGTACTCGGAGAGTGGAGCAGCGGCGAAGCGGTGCCCGAACACCGGGACTGCCGCGTGGGTCAGTACGCCCGATCCCGCCGCGTGAAGCGCGGCTCGAACCTCCGCGGAGTCGTAGCCCCTGGCGGAGGGGCCACCCGTCGCCACGACTTCGCCTCGCCCCGAGACGAGTGCCAGGCTCTCGCCACTGGTCTGTTCGCTGGTCAACATCATGCGCTCGTCGCTGAGCGGCGTGCCGAGAACGAGTGCTCCGAGCACCTTGCCGTCAGAGCCAACGACCGGCGCATAGGTCGTGAGCATCTGCTCTTGACGCTTGCCGTTGATCCAGACGTCGCTTTCCGTCTCGGTCCGAGCGAGGGCATGCGACAGCGCCGGATAGACGCGGCTCACTTCATCCCCCCGCATCGCTTCGGTGCCGTTCCGCCCCAGCGCGACGCCGCTGGCATCCACGAACAGCAGCAAAGACGGCGTCATGCGGGCGAATTCGGCTCGGGCAACGGCCGCATCCCGCAAGCGGTTGGCCTCCCGGGTCGCGGCTTCCTGCCTGGCCTCCGCGGTGCCCGCCAAAAAGACGTCCCGCACGACAGCGGTATCGGCCTCTTGGGCCAGCCAGCGCTCGAAGCGCAACGCGTCGAGGGCCAACTGGGCCACGGCCGACCGCACTGCTCGATCCAGGCGCCGCTGGTGCTCGGCCGGGTTGTCGACGACACGCTCGACCCCAGTTTTGAGGAGAAAGTAAGTGAGCAGCGTCAGTACAATGACGATGCCGCCGTTGGCTAAGATGATCCTCCAGCGCATCGCGGAACCCTGAATGCGGCCTCAGCCGAGGCTACACCCGCGCACAAGGGCAGCGAAACGCTTTGTCCGACAGGCCTGTCGGACAAGGCCTCTCGGACAAAGGCCTATCCGGCGAGGGCTCGTCCGGCAGGGGCCTGTCCGCCCATGGACCAGGCTCCCGCGGAGCGGGAGCCAATACTGGGGTGAGTGACGGGAATTGAACCCGCGACAACCGGAGCCACAATCCAGTGCTCTGCCACTGAGCTACACCCACCAGGCGCCCCGCGACGCCGCAGCGTCGAGGGCCCGGCGCCTCTAGCGCACCGGCCGGGTGGGATGCAAGCCTGGGGCAGTTACAATCCGGCTTTACAGCCCGATCCCGGGCGGATACGGTTCCAGTGGCCATGAAGTCCGACCTGCTCGCGCCGCTGGCATTTCCCGTTTTCATGCTGTTCGTCCAGTGCAGCCCCGTCGCGCCGCCCAAAGCACGCGCAGGGGCCCACTTCCGCACGACCATCCCGCCCGATCCAATGCCAGGGACCACCTGCACGGATTCCTACGGTGGAATTGGCAACCCGCCCCCCGAGCTAGCGAGCACGCTGAGCGAAACCGATTTGCACCGTGAGGGTCTGGTCGTCGACGACGAGCTCGCCGTCGAAGGCAACGTGCCTTACGAGATCACCTGCCATATCACCGGCAGTGGGGACCTGCACGTGAGCGGATCGATGGAAGGGCTCAACACCAGCCCGTTCCGGCGCACCGCCGGTTCGAGCACGAAGCTCACCATTGACGGCACCATCAACGCGAACGGCACCGGAGGCGGCGAGATCACCTTCTTTACGACCGCCACGCTGGCCGTGACCCCCAAGGAAGGCACGAGCTGCACCTTTACGGCGACGCCCGCGCCGCTCATGGGTTGCTCGAATCTGTCGTGCCTCAATGGCGACGCCCCCGGGGACTACGGCGGCATCGCCATCACCTTCAAGTGTCCCGACATGAACATGGGCGCGGCCAGCATTGCCTCGGATTGCGAAGCCGACGGCACGCTCGTGATCGACCGCTGTACCTACTGAGCGCCCTTGCCCGGCTCCTGGCCGCGCGGGCTAGTGCATCAGCCTAGTGGTTATCGGGGAGCGTGGCCCGCATCTCGTCGGGCGACACCGCCTCGACGCGGATGAGCACTGCCGTGATGTTGTCCTCGCCGCCGTGCTCGTTGGCACCGGCGATGAGGTGCCGGCAGGCGACCTCGAGGTCGTCGTCGGACTGGGCGATCTCACAGAGCTCGTCGTCTTCGAGCATCCCGCTCAGCCCGTCGGAACAGAGCAGGTAGAGATCTCCGGGCTCCGCATCGAACGCGCCGAGGTCGACTTGGACCTGGTCCTGCATGCCCAAGGCCCGCGTGATCACGTTTTTCGGCAGCTCGCTGCGCTGCTCGTCGGACATTTCCGGCATGGCAGCCAGGTAGTCGTTGACCAGCGAGTGGTCGCGCGTGATCTGCTCGATGCGGCCTTTCCGGATGCGGTAGGCGCGACTGTCCCCCACGTGCGCAACGTAGAGGCGTCCCCGGCGCGGACTGAACAGGGCGGCGACGACGGTCGTCCCCATCCCCTGGTGGTCGATGGAGCTCTTGCTGAGCTCGTTGATGTGCCGGTTGCCGAGGCGAACGCCGGCCACGAGCCGATTCTCTTCTTCGGTCAGCGTGGGATCGAAGGCAAACGGCCAGGTCACTTCCTCGCTGAGCACCGTGTCGAAGAAGTCGATGAACGCCTTGGTGGCCAGCCGGCTGGCCACGTCACCGGCCTGATGCCCACCCATGCCGTCCGCGACGACGAACAGGTCGTGCTGTTCGGCAACGGTAAACGAGTCCTCGTTGTGCTCGCGCTGGAGGCCGACGTCGGTGAGGCCCGCTGCCACTGCGCGCATCACGTCGCGGCTCCTCGCTCTAGGCCGGCCAGGCATCCTTCGATCGACATCGGCGCTAATTCATGTTTTCACGAAGGAAATCCAGTGTCAAGGCGAGGTACAGTCGGAGTGGATGCGCGCGGCTCTACCCCTTCCGATCGGCCCACTCAGATCTTCAGGATCTCTTCTTCCTTGCCGGCCACCAAGCCATCGACGACCTTGTTGGCGTCGACGACCGCTTCTTCGGCCTTCTTCTTGGCCCGCTCGACCTGATCCTCACCGGCGTCACCGTTCTTCTTGATCTCGGCGAGCAGGTCGATGGCGTCGTGGCGCGCCTTGCGCACGGCGATCTTGCAGTCTTCCCCCGTCTTGCGGGCGATCTTGCTCAGGTCACGACGGCGTTCCTCGCTCAAAGGGGGAACGGGCACCCGAATCAGGTCGCCGTCGACCCGAGGATTGAGGCCCAGGTTGCTCTCGCGCAGGGCCTTGTCGATGGCCTGGACCTGGCTTTTCTCCCAAGGTTTGACGGTGAGCATGCGGGGCTCGGGCACGGCGACGGCGGCCATCTGAGCAATGGGCGTGGGGGTGCCGTAGTAGTCGATGCGGATTGAGTCGAGCATGCCAGGGTGGGCGCGACCGGTGCGCAGCTTGCCGAGCTCACGCTTGAGAGCGTCGATCGCCTTATCTAGGTCGGACTTCAGGGAGCTCAGAACTTCATCGATCATGGCAGCTGGGCTAGCATGCACGTGGCCTGGGAGCATCGCCAGAGCAAAAGGCCGAAGACGGGGCCCGTCCGGAGAAGCGCATGCAGGTCCGGGTATTGACTTGGAACATCCACAAAGGTGTGGGCGGCGTCGACCGGCGCTACCGTCTGGATCGGACCGTCGCACTCATCCGGCACCACACGCCCGACATCGCGCTCTTGCAGGAGGTCGCAGAGGGCTGGCCCGGGGCGCGCTTCGAACACCAGCTCGGTGAGCTCCAGGCAGAGCTCGGTTACCCCCATGCGGCCTTCGGGGACGAACACCGCTTCGTACAGGGAGGCTACGGCAACGCGATCCTGTCGCGCTTCCCGCTACACGATGCACATCGTATCGATCTCACCATCGGCTGGCGCAAGCGGCGCGGCGCCCTGCAGGCGCGCGCGATCCTGCGTGATGGTGGCCACCAGCGCACGCTGGTCGTCCACAACCTGCACCTCGGCCTGGCTGGCAGCGAGCGCGCTTTGCAGCTCTCGCGCTTCCTGCAGCACGAAGCCGAACGTCCCCTGCACGGCGACACGCCCAGCATCATCGGGGGCGATTTCAACGATCTTTGGGGCACGTTGGGCAAACGCTTCCTCGAACCTGCTGGCTATCGTCGCGCCGTAGCAACCACCAACACGTTCCCGGCGGCCGTACCCTTGCGGCCGCTCGACGGCCTGTTCTTCCGGGGCCACGCCGTGCTCAAGCATGGCCACGTCGGCCGCGGTGAGCTGGCTCGGGCGGCTTCGGACCACCTGCCCCTCATCGCCGATTTCGACATCGCGCTCGGCGGCGATTGAGCTAACTCGAAAGGCTCGTCCGGAGCAGGCCGAGCGCGTGCCCAGGGTCGGTCCAGACGAGGTCGAATCCCAGACCGTGGTCGAGACCCGCTAGATAGGCCTTGCCTCCGACCAGGGTGGCAGCATGAAGGCAGGACAGACGCTCGAGCGCCGGCAGCGTCGACAGCACGTCCGCCTCCCCGTGCTCCAGCCGCACCAAGACGACGCGCTTGTCGGCGAGCAGGACAGGACCCGAACCGCGATAGTGGCCGCGGTGCACCGGCACGCGCAACGCCCCGGCCGGGAAGCCCGGCGTCGGGTAATCGACCAAGGCATGACCCGCGAAATGCGCGGGGACCTCCTCCTCGACGAGCGCATCGAACTGTATCGACCGCGCGGCGCCATCCAGCGACTGCCCACCGAGGGAGACCAAGTCGTCACTCAGGTAGCTGGCGCCCGCTTCCACACACAGCCTCGTGAAGGTGCTCTTGCCCGCACCCGACGGCCCCACGAAAACGACCAGGTCCTCGCCCAGGACCACGGCGCCAGCGTGCAGCATGCAGGTCTCCTTCCCCATCGTGATCAGGGTATCGAGCAGATGCCGCTCGAAGCCGGCCAGGAGTTCGGCGTCGCTTTCGGCGCGAGCCACGATCTCGCCCCTGAAATACAGCCGACCGGCTTCGAACACGTAGTCGAGCCGCGCCTTTTTGTCCTGAGCGTGGCCATCGAGCTCGACTCGAGCCGGCTCCCAGAACAGACCAATCGCCTGGCCGACGGCCTCGTCTTTGGTCGTCACGCGGATTCGATGCCCGAGGACGCGAAGATCAATCTGCACGGGTTTCCTCCGCGACCGACCGCCCCTCGCTGGGACCTTGCTCGATGGCACCGCGCTGTGCGAGCACGAGCGCAAAGTCGACGACCTCACCTTCGATCTCGGCCGGCGCTCCGGTTGCCACGCTGGCGATGAACTCGGCGATCTGCCCGAGCGTCTTCTGCCCGTCGAGCAGGTGCCACACCGCCGCGCCGCTGGCGCTGAGGACCAAGAGTTCGTTCTGGCTCTCGTCGAACAGCACCGTCTCGTCCGTGTCGGGCAATTCGTGCGCCACCCGCCACACCCGGCGGCAGACGCTGTGGGGTCCAAGCTCCGCCCTGCTCATGCCCGGAGATTACACGAAATCGGCGACACCCCGTCAGCGCTCCCCGAGGACACGCAGGACGTGTCGCAACAGAAGCCAACCCCGCGGCCCCAGGCCATATCTCTCCTGCAGCAGACTCTGCGGCGGAAAGGCCGAATCCCAAGTGCCCGAGAGCAGTCGCTCGGGAGCCGTCAGGTAGAGCGCCGCGAGCTTGCGCAGCACCCCCGGTGGGCTGCCGCGGAAAATGGCGAGCAAGTGCGCTACCTGACGCGCGCGTCCTTCGGGCTCCCTTCGGCCCGAGCCGAGGCCGTCGAGCTCGCCCGAGCGCCACAGGGCCAGGGAGGCTGCTGCTGATCCGCAGGTGGCGTCCACGAGCGCGAGCAGCTCGCCCTTGCCACGCCGGTCGGGCTCGCCGTTGACGAGGCGAGACCACAGCTGCCGGATGAGCCCGAGCTGCTCGTCGGGTAGATGATGTTGAACGTAGTGAGCCACCGCGTGACAGAAGGCGAGCGGGCCATCGAATGTCTGCACGGGGCGACCCGTGCTGGTGTCGGTCTGGAGATGCTCGAGCAGGACCTGGGCGTCGACCTCGAAGTAGGGGCGCGCGAAGGGGCGCACATGCAAGTCGACCGACACCTGGTCGGGGTCACCCTGAGGCCACAGGGCCACCTGCCCCCGATGCTCGATCGCGACAGCGGGATCGAGCGGAGTCGCGGGCGAGAATCCGGCTGCCAACAGGCGCGCTAGGGCTTCCTCGGCGGCCTGGTCGGGGACCCAAAGATCGTTGTCCGCCGAGGCCCGTGCGCCCAAGTGACCGTATGCCCGCTGCGTGAGCAGGGGCCCCTTGAACACCACGACGGGCAGTCCCTCCAAGATGTCCAAGACGCGATGCAGGGCGGCCAGCACGCGCAAATTGGTGGCCACGATCTCGGCAGTCTGCCCAGCCTGCATGACTAGCCCGGCCAATTCCCCCGCTCGGGCAGGAAAGGAACCACCGTCTCACGCAGCCGAGCGGGCAAACGCTCGGCGAGCACGCGGCGAACCTCGCTCGGCTGGTGGCTCTGGCTGAAGTGCATCAAGACGAGAGCCTCGTTGGCGAACGCGTCCGCACGTTCGATGATCTCGTCCAAGTGCACGTGCATCTTCTCGCGCGCATCAGCCCGCGATTTGCTCTGATCGACGAAGGTGCACTCCAGGATCAGCACTTTGGCCCCGAAGAGCCACGGCTGCTGATCGAGCACGTCGATGAGGGAGTCCGTCACGTAGGCAAGCTCGACACGCTCCTCCTGTCGAAACAGCTCGAGGCCCGCGCTTTTTCGCGCCACGATTTCGCTGCCCGGGAGGGCGAGAAACTCGTCCTTCAGCTTCTGCACCTTGCGAACGAACGCGTAGCCGAGCGAAGGCACGCTGTGGAGCGTGCGAAACGGGCGTAGCCAGAGGTCACCGCACGCCACGTCGACGCCGGGAACCATCGACACGAACGGGACCTCCAGCGGGCGACGTTGAGTCCGGGACAGCGCCGCCACGGCCTCGGCCACGTCCGAGCGGATCTCCTCGGGTAAATAGACCGTGGGCGCCGGCAAACGTGCCAAGCCTCGCAGCCCGATCAGCGAGCCGAGCGAGCCAACGTGGTCGGCATGTCCGTGGCTGATGAGCAGTCTGGATGCGCCCACGAAGGAGCGCGGGGCGATGCCGATGTCGAAGATGACGTCGAACTCGGGCACATGCAGGCTCGTGTAGACGCCGCCGACCGAAACACCGCTGACCGTGCAGCTTCCCGCCCGTACCCGCGTCAGCATCGTGGCCTCCGGGCCACGAGCACCATCACTTCGCTGTCGGTCTCGAGTGGATGACCCTCGAAATCCCCGAACAAGACGGCACGCTCGAAGCCCGCGTAATGCAGGTGCATGAGCAACTCCTGCGGCTGAAACAGGCGCAATGTCAAAAGCTCGGACCCGGAACCAGCCTCCATCTCACTCACCTGGATCTGCGCAGTGGGATCGTACCCAGGCAGGTCGAGATGAGGCATGGGCAAGTCCAGAAGCAGCTCCCCGCCCGGGTGCAGGTGACGCAGTGCCAATGCCAAAAACGAGGCAACGTCCCGATGCGAATAGAGGTGCCCGAGCGCATTGAATCCCACCACGACCTGGTCGAACCGCCTTTTGGTCGTGAACGTTCGCATGTCGGAAGCGCGGAGCGTGAGCCGCGCCCGGACGGACGGGTCGTACCGACTGGCCCGCTCGCGCAGGCGACCGAGCATCGGCTCGGAGACATCGACGGCAGTGACCTGCTTGCCAGCCAGCAGCAGGGGCAGGGTCAGTCGGCCAGTGCCAGCGCCGTATTCGAGAATCGAGGTCGCCTTCGCGGCGCGGCGCAAGTAAAAGTCGCGATCTTCGCTGCGCGCCTCATACCGGCGATCGTAGCTATCCGCGTCCTGGTAGTGCTCCGTGGCGCCGGCATTCAGAACGAAGCCAGTCGAGGACTGTGGCCGGCGAGGCCCCGCACCTATGCTCACGCTGGCGACGGTAGCCATGGCCCCGGTCCCGGGCTAGACGCCCGCTCGAGTGGAATTCCTCAAGCGCGTCCAAGCTGCAGCCTTGCCCGGTGTCTGGTCGCTGGGTGTCCGTTTGGCCCGCGGTGGGGCGGTGCGGCTGGAGCATGCGGAGCCGACCGAAGCGGTCTTCCGGGTCAAGACGCCGGGCAAGGCGATCGCGCCGAGTGCCGTCCTCTACCTCGAGGAGGCGGAATGGAGCTGCGACTGCGGTTCGGACAACGATCCGTGCGAACACGTCGTGGCGGCCGCCATCTCGCACGGCAGCGCGGCCCCGGCGGACCCGGCCGCTCCCCAGGCAGCGAGCGAAAGTGCGCCGTGGCTCGCGTACCGCTTGCGCCGTCAGACCGGGCCGAGCCTGGTCGTCGAGCGGGTCTTCGCCCACGCCGACGGACGCGAGGACTCCGTTCAAAACAGTCTGGTCAGCCTCGTCGCCCAGCGGCGCTGCCCAGTGGAGCCCTCGCACGACGACCTGGCGATCGATCCCATCCTGGTGCGCGCCACGGCGTTCTCGAGTGACCGCACGCGCAGCCAGGGCCTCGCCCCGGAGGCCGCGGTCCGCCTCATCCGGGTGCTGGCGGGCTCGCGCGACGTGAAACTCGACGGCCAGCCCATCTCCGCCGACCCACGGCCCCTGCTTCCCTCCGCCGTCGTGGAGGACAAAGGAGACGGCCTCGAGCTCCGGGTCGAAGCGCCGGCAGAGCTCGAGGAAATCCTCGATCGCGGCGTCGCTCTAGCGGCAGGAAAGCTGCGCCCGCTCGGCGCCTTGCCCATCGCTGGGGCGCGGCTCGAAAAGCTCCCTCTGGTCCGCACCGTCGCCAAAAAAGAGGTCGCGACCTTGGTCAGCGAGGTGTTGCCCGAGATCGAACGCCATCTCACGGTGGAGGTCCGCTCGACCCGCCTGCCCGGCCGGATCCGCGACGTGCCGCCCCGCATTCATTTCCAAATGCCGCAGCAGGGCCACACGCTCAGCATCTTGCCGACTCTGGTGTACGGCGACCCGCCCGCGATTCGCATCGATGGCGACGAAATGGTCCACCTGTCAGGGGCCGTGCCCCGGCGCAGCCCAATACGCGAACGCGAGATGCTCGCTGCGCTCAAGAACGAGCTCAGCCTGGTACCGGGGCGCCTCGTGCATTTCGATGGCCAAGAGGCCGCCCGCTTCGCCGCGCGCTTGCAGGCCTTCGAGCGGCAATTCTCGGCGCAATTGCCGCGTGGCGTGCTCGACGCCGATCGCCTCGAGCCGCGCGTCACCTTCGATGGCCAGCGTTTCGAGCTCAGCTTCGAGACCAAGCTCGAGGACGAAGGCGGCGCACTGCGCCGGGCAGATCCGGCCCAGGTCCTGCGCGCCTATCAAGACGGCTTGCCCGTCGTGCCCCTCGAAGGCGGCGGCTGGGCGCCCTTGCCCGAAGACTTCCTGAGTCGCTACGGGCACCTCTTGGCGGACCTGCTCGCTGCTCGCAGGCCCGATGGCACCCTGCCCCCGTTCTCCGCTCCACGCCTCGGGAAGCTACTCGAAGAGCTCGGACAGCCCCCTCCCCCTTCCTGGGCCAAGCTGCGACCGCTCCTCGACGGCTTCACCGGCTTACCGGCGGCAAGCCTCCCCGCAGGGCTCACGGCGGACCTCCGCAGCTACCAGAAATCTGGAGTGGATTTCCTGTCCTTCCTGCGCGACGCCGAGCTCGGCGCCGTTTTGGCCGACGACATGGGCCTCGGCAAGACCGTGCAGACCCTGTGTGCCGTGCGGGGCAAGACACTCGTCGTGTGCCCACGATCGCTCCTCTTCAACTGGGTCTCCGAAGCGGCGCGCTTTCGGCCGGACCTGAAGGTGGTCGTGCACCACGGCCCCAAGCGGGCGCTCGGACCGGCCGACATCACCGTCACCACCTATGCGCTGCTCCGCCTCGACCAGGAGGACCTCATCGCACACGGCTTCGACACGGTGATCTTGGACGAAGCGCAAGCCATCAAGAGCTCGGACAGTCAGGCCGCCCGCGCGGCGTTCGCGCTATCCGACGCGCTGCCGAGCGGGGCCTTTCGCCTGGCCTTGTCCGGCACGCCGGTCGAAAATCGCCTGGAAGAGCTGTGGAGCATCCTGCGCTTCACGCATCCGGGCCTGCTCGGCACGCGCGGTGATTTCCAGGATCGCTACGTGGAACCGATCGATCGCGGCGAGGACGGCGCCGCCGAGCGCTTGCGCCAGCTGATCCGTCCGTTCTTGCTGCGGAGGCTCAAGAAGGACGTCTTGGCCGATCTCCCGCCGCGCCAGGATGCCGTGCTGTACGTCGAGCTCAGCGACGACGAACGCGGCCTCTACGATGCGATCCGTGCCGCAAAGCAGAAAGAGGTGCTGGAGTCCTTGGAGGGCGGCGGCAGCGTGATGGCGGCGCTCGAGGCCCTACTCCGCTTGCGCCAAGCTGCCTGCCACCCTGGGCTGGTCCCGGGCCAATCGGCCCAGAGCTCGTCCAAGGTCGAGGCGCTGCTCGAGGCGCTCGAGAAAGCGACCTTGGACGGCCACAAGTGCATCGTGTTCAGCCAGTGGACGTCCTTGCTCGACCTGGTCGAGCCCGAGCTCGAAGCGCGCGGCATCTCCTGGGTCCGCCTGGACGGGACGACGCGCGATCGCGGCGCCGTGGTCACGACGTTCCAGGATCCTGCGGGGCCGCCGCTGCTCCTCTCGTCCCTCAAGGCCGGCGGGACGGGCCTCAACCTCACCGCCGCCGACCACGTATTCTTGTTGGATCCGTGGTGGAACCCTGCCGCGGAGGATCAAGCAGCCGACCGAGCGCACCGCATCGGCCAAACCAGGCCGGTCACGGTCTATCGATTGGTGGCCAAGGACACGATCGAAGAAGGCATCCTGGCCCTCCAAGCCAAAAAGAAGCAAATCGCCGAGCTCGCCCTCGGTGAGGGCGGCGCCGCCGCGGGCCTCACGCGCGCCGACCTGATGCAGCTGCTCGGCTAGGTTCCCCGGTCACGCGCCGACGCGAGCCTGGAATGCCGGCTGCCGACTGCTCTCGATCTGATGGCGGATGGCGTTCTTGGCCGCCTCGGGATTGGTGAAGAAATCGATCCTCCGGTCCGCCTGCGACAGCACGTCTTCAATCGCTGCCTGGCTCGACAGCACGAAGGCCACCGTCTCGAACCGGCGCGCCAAGTGCTGCACCATGTGCAAGATCGCGCGCTTGTAGGCGCGACTCGCAGGGCTCGGCGCCAAACGGCAATCGTAGAGCAGCGCAAACGACGCCGCTCCGTTGGCCTCGATGGCCCGCAGAACATCGTCGACCGCGGCGACGAACGACTGGAGCGTGCGGAAGCGCCGCCCGGAGCGCACCACCTCGACGCGGCGGTCGCCGTAGTCGACCTCCACCGCGAAAAACTCACAGGCGTGAATGCGCACCATCACTTCATCGTCTCAGGGATCCGGCCCGTCGATCAAGCAGGTTCAGGGCCCGCGGGCCGACTCTCGGGCGCGCAGGCCCCACCCGGACGGACAATGTGTGCTAGGCCCGTTCGGTGGTCGCGCGCCCCTTCCCCAAGGCCTTCCACCCGGCCGTCTCAGCGTGGTTCGAAGCCTCCTTTCAGGCTCCCACCCCCATCCAGGAGCGGGCTTGGCCCCTGCTCGCCGAGGGACGAGACGTGCTCGTAGCGGCTCCCACCGGGTCGGGCAAAACGCTGTGTGCGTTCCTGGCTGGACTGAGCGACTTGGCCACCGCGGCAGCCGCGGGCGAGCTCCCCCGGGAGCTCCGCGTGCTCTACGTCTCGCCGCTCAAGGCGCTCGGCAACGACATCGCCCGCAACCTCGAGCGGCCGCTGTCGGGCATCGCGGAGCGTCTCGGTGCCGGGGTCTCCCCCATCGTGACGGCCGTCCGTAGCGGAGACACGACTGCCAAGGAGCGCGGCCGCATGCTCAAGGAGCCGCCGCACGTTTTGGTGACCACGCCAGAGTCGCTCTACATCCTGCTCACGAGCGAGCGCGGGCGACACCTGCTCGGGACCGTACGCACGGTCATCATCGACGAGATCCACGCCCTTTTGCCCAGCAAGCGCGGCGCACACCTAGCGCTCTCCCTGGAACGACTCGACGCCCTGTGCCAGAGCCGCACCGGCCGGTCCCCGCAGCGCGTGGGGCTCTCCGCGACGATGCGCCCACTGTCGGAGGTGCGCGCGTTCCTGTGCGGTTCGAGCGCCGAACGTCAGGCGGCTTGTGAGCTGATCGACGCCGGTCATACGCGTCCGCTCGACATCGAGCTCTGGGTGCCTGGCTCCCCGCTCGAGGCGGTCACCTCGGCGGAAGTCTACAGCGAGGTCTATGACGAGCTCGCCCGTCGCATCCTCGCCCAGAAAACCACCCTCGTTTTCTGCAACACGCGCAAGCAGACCGAACGAGTGACGCGATTCTTGGAGGAGCGCCTCGGCCCGGACAGCATCACGAGCCATCACGGCAGCCTCTCCAAACAACTGCGCGAGCTCGCCGAAAGAAAGCTGGCCTCGGGCCAGCTGCGAGCGCTGGTCGCCACGGCCTCGCTCGAGCTCGGCATCGACGTCGGCGACGTCGAGCTGGTGTGTCAGCTCGGCTCGCCCGGCAGCATCTCGACGTTTCTCCAGCGGATTGGACGCGCGGGACATCAGGTCGGTGCAACCTCGAAAGGCCTCTTGATCCCCACCAGTCGGGATCAGCTCGTGGAGTGCCTGGCGCTCCTGTCGGCGCACCGCCGCGGCGCGCTCGAAGTGCTGACGATGGCCAAGGCACCGCTCGATATTCTGGCGCAGCAAACGGTGGCGACCCTCGCCGCCGAGGACCAGCGCGCGCCCGCCTTGCTCGCTCTCGTGCGAAAGGCCAGCCCCTACCGAGACCTCGGGCAGCACGAGTTCGACGCCGTCGTGCACATGCTCGAGCATGGCTTCGCCACGGCCCGCGGGCGGCGCAGCGCCTACGTGCATCGCGACGAGACCGATGACCGTCTGCACGCCCGGCGCGGCGCTCGTTTGGCTGCGATCACCTCGGGCGGCGCGATCCCGGATTCCTTCGACTACGACGTGCTGCTGGTGCCCGAGGACCTCCGCGTCGGTAGCGTGCACGAGGACTTCGCCATCGAATCGTCGGCCGGCGACGTGTTTCAGCTCGGTAACCGGTCCTATCAGATCGAAAAGGTCGACCCGGGCACGGTCCGCGTTCGTGACGCGACCGGGATGCTGCCCAACCTGCCCTTCTGGCTCGGCGAAGCGCCAAGTCGCAGCCCGGAGCTGTCCCACGAGGTGTCCTCCCTGCGGCGCGAGGTGGCCGATTCGCTGCGAGACGGTGAAGGTACCAGCCTCGGGACCTGGGCGACCGGCCTCAAGGTGAGCGCCGCCGCGTTGGCGCAGGCGGTAGACTATTTGGGCGCGACGGAGCGGGCGCTCGGGGCGATGCCGACCGAGGAGCGGATCGTGGTGGAACGCTTCTTCGACGAAGTCGGCGGTATGCACGTGGTCTTGCACGTGCCGCTGGGGAGCCGGGTGAATCGCGGCCTCGGTCTTTTGCTGCGCAAGCGCTTCTGTCGCGGCTTCAACGTCGAGCTTCAAGCGGCGGCCGGCGAAGACGCCATCTTGCTCAGCCTGGGACCGATGCACAGCTTCCCGCTGGGCGATCTGCGTCACTACCTGAGCCCCGCGCGCGCTCGGGACACGCTGATTCAGGCGCTGCTCGACTCGCCGATGTTCCAAACGCGCTTTCGCTGGAACGCGTCGAGGGCCCTGGCCATCCTGCGCCTGCGTGGCGGACGCCGCGTTCCGCCCCGCTTCCAGCGCATGGATGCGGACGACCTCTTGGCGCAGTGCTTCCCCGACCAAGTGGCGTGCCTCGAGAACATCCAAGGCGACCGCGAAATTCCGGACCATCCGCTGGTCGCGCAAACGATCGAGGACTGCTTGACCGAAGCGATGGACATCGCTCGCGTGGAAAAGGTGCTCGGCGACGTCGCTGCGGGAAGGATCGAGTTTTTGGTGCGGGACGTCAGCGAACCATCGCCGCTCGCCCACGAAATCCTCACCGCCCGCCCCTACGCCTTCCTCGACGACGCGCCGCTCGAGGAGCGTCGCTCGCAGGCAGTGAGGCTGCGCAAACGACAGGTCGAGGCCTCCCAGGTGGCCCCAACTCGCCTGAGCCCGGCGGTCATCGAGGAGGTCTTGGCCTCCGCCCGGCCGGACCCGCGCGATCCGGACGAGCTCCACGACGCGCTGTGCGTGTACGCGTTCTTCACCCCCGCCGAGATCGCAGCCTTCCAGCAGGCTGAAGAGGTCGAGCTCGAAGGTCCGTTGGTTCTGGCGAGTCGAGCGCTGTGGGTCGAAGGTGGTCGCCAGCGCTGGCTGGTCCCGAAGCGCTACGCAGACACCATGGCAGCCGGTCGAGCGGGCGATGAGGCTGCGCTCCGCGTGCTCGTTCGCGGGCGCCTGGAATGGAGCGGACCCATCAGCGCTCGGGAGCTCGGTGAGCTCCTCGACGTTCCGCTGGACGCGGCACTCGGCGCACTGCTCGAGCTCGAGCGCGAAGGCTTCGTTCTGCGGGGCCATTTCAGGCAGCCCGGCGGCGAAGACGAATTCTGCGAACGTCGCCTGCTCGCCCGGATGCACCGCCTCGCCCTCGGTGAGATGCGGCGCGGGATCGATCCCGTGTCGCCAGCACAGCTGCTGGACTTCTTCAGCCGCTTCCAGGGCACTCACCCCGACTACCAGCGGCGCGGGATCGAGGGAACGTTCCAAACCATCGCGCAGCTGGCGCACTTTCCTGCGGCTGCCGCGGACTGGGAAGCCCACATCTTGCCGGCTCGCGTCGCCGACTACGACCCCACGTTCTTGGACGTACTGACCGGCTCGGGCCGAGTGGCCTGGATGGTCGCGAGCCAAGGCGGGCGCAGGCTCAGTCGCACCACACCGATCGTCTTATTGCCGCGCCAAGAGCTCGGGCGCTTCGCCACGCCCGGCCCAGAGCTCGAGCTGAGCTCACCGGCGCAGAAGGTGTTCGCTCGGCTCAGGGCCCGCGGCGCGGCGTTCTTCGGCGAGCTGACGACCGGGATGACCCTCTTGCCCACGCAGGGTGAGCAGCTGCTCTCGGAGCTCATCGCCGCAGGTGTTGCCACGACGGACGGCTTCGCCGGCCTCCGCGCCCTGATCGCAAAAAAGCCGCCGTCGCGAGGGCGCCTGGGTCGCCGGCGATTTTCGGCTCACCCCGGCGCAGCCCCGGCGATCGAACGCGCAGGTCGCGTGGAGCTCACGCCCGCCTACCGCCCAGAGGCCGAAGGGAAGCTCGACCCCATCGAGGCGACCGAGGCCGCGCTCGAGGCCGCCGCGCGACGCCTGCTCGGGCGCTGGGGCATCGTCGTGCGAGCCTTGCTCGCGCGGGAGCCCAACCTTCCCCCCTGGCGCGACCTCTTGCGCGTGCTGCACCGGTTGGAGGCGCGGGGCGAAATCCGAGGCGGACGGTTCGTCACCCTCTACTCCGGCGAACAATTCGCGCTGCCCGAAGCCCTCCCACTCTTGGACAGCTGCCGCCGGCCAGTGTCGGCGGCCACTCTGGCCCCGCTCGCCGCCTCGGACCCGCTGAATTTGAACCACCTCGTGGCCCCAGCCCCACCCGCTGGCGGTCGGGTGGTGCCGCTGCGCGCGGCCTCCGTCGATCTCGTCAGCTCAACTGTTGAACGAGCTGTTGTGCCGGCGAGAATCCGCCGTCGGTCGTGAGCGCGCGCCGCGCCAGCATCAGCGCCTTCTTCGGATCGCCCTGATCGACGGCAATCTGAGCTTGACGGAAATAGGCCTCCGCCTTGCCCATGCCCGCGTCACCCTTGCCGAGCGCGATCACCTGCAAGGCCCGAACCGCCGTGTCGTAGCGGCCGGAATCCTGGGCCCGGACGGCCAGCTCGCTCGCCACCTCGCCGTTGGCCCGATCGGTCATGAGGGCCGTCTCGAGCCAACTGAACATGCCATCGACGTCTCCCCGCGCGTCGGCCACCAGGGCCAGGCCGTGCTGGAGCAAGGCCAGCTCCGGCGTGCGCCGCTTGCCGTGTATCTCCAAAGCCTCGTCGAGTGCGACCTGAGCGCGCTCGACCTCACCCTGGTGAATGTACGCGCGCGCCAGCTTGGTGACGATCAGGTAGGGCTCGCGCGTGAGGCCACGCGCTTGCTCGAACACCTCGCAGGCCGCACCCGGGTCGTCCGCCAAAAGCAGCAGATCTCCTGCTTCGACGAGCAACGCGAAGCGCGCGCCGGGGTCGACCGCGACGCCGGCCTCGGTCAGCAGGAGCTCGGCCAGCTCCCGATGGGCGCCATTGGTCGAGTACATCTGCCGGAGTGTGCCGAGGACCTGAGTGTCGTGGGGATAGTCGCGCAGGGTGCTCTGCAGCTGGTCCTTGGCCTGCATGGCGTCGCCGCTGGCCGTTGCTGCTGCGGCCAGGCTGAGTGCCGCCTGGCGGCGCTCGATCCCGGAGCTGGCGTCGAAGAGCGACTGGAACGCGGCGACGGCCGCGGAAAAATCGCCTGCCGACTGAGCCAAGGCCCCAAGCCGCAGAGCCACGGGGGCATCGCTCGGCCTGCGCTCGACGTACGCCAAGAGCGCCTGGACGGCCTCCGCGACGTCGCCACTATCCTCCGCCTGGCTGGCCAGAGCCAGCGCAGCAGTCCGCATCCTGTCGAAGTCGCCGCTGGCTGCGTAGCTGCTCTCGAGATTTTGCAGGATGCTCCGACGCCGGCGCTGAATGTCGGCTTCCTGGTCCTCGGGCAGGATTTGATCGAGTGCGCGGGCCAAGTCGGCGGCAGCTTGCTCGAGTGCCGCGAGATCCGAAGACCGCTCTCGCTCCAGGACGCGGGCGCGCAGATCGAGCAAGTCGGCGAGCGTCATTTCGTCGTTCAGCCCGATCGCCGCGTCCAGACGCGCGATCGCCTGGTCGACCTGGCCGGCCGTCACGAGATACTCGACCCCGCGCCGGAGCAGGCCGGCGTCGTCGCCCTGGCGCGCAAAGGCCTCCAACATGGCCGCAGCGGCCTGCCCCGGATCCCCGAGACGCTGGTCGTACAGGGCTGCGGCTTCGCTCAAGGCCAGCACGGCCTCGGCCGAGTCCTGACTGCGCTTGGCCCGATCCACCAGGATGTCGGCAAGACGTCCGAAGTCTTTCTGCGAGCGCAGGTGGTCGACGTATCGGTCGCCGATGCGCCGATCCTCGGGCGCTACCTCGTAGCCGAGCTCGAGCGCGAGGCCGAGACCACGTTCGTCGCCCGTTTCGTGGCGCAAGCTCACGAGCTCGAGCACGACGTCGGCGGCGCGGCTGGCGGATTCGGCACGGGCCAGATACTCGAGCACGTCGGCGCGGTCGGACGCGCTACCGACCTGCCGCAGAAGCGCATGCAGCGCGCGCAGGTAGTCGAGGTGCGCCGAGGCGACATTCAGGCCAGAAAGCAGGATGCTCGCCGCTTCCTCGGGGGTCTCCGCATAGAGCCGGCCGAGCTCCAGACCGTAGCTGACGACCTGTGGGGCGTCGGCCCGCTGACGCGCCTTGTCGAAGAGTTCGGTGCACAGCTCCCGCAGCTCGTCCAAACGCCCCGCCTTGCGTAGCAGCTCGACCAGCACGCGCGCGGCCTCGACCGAATCCGGCTCGGCGTCCAGAGTCTCGCGCAAGTCGCGCTCAGCCTCGTCCAACCGACCCGCACCAATCATCAGTCGGATGCGCTCCATGCGGAGCAGCTCGCGATCCTCGCGACTTTCGACCTCCGCCTCGACCTTGGCGATGCACGCTTCGACTGCTGCTTCCTTGCCCAATCGGCGATAGAGCACGAGGAGCGGCTGCCAAATCTTGCGCTCGCTCGGAGCCTCCTCCAAGAGAAGCTCGTAGAGCGATGCGGCCTGCTCGTCCCGACCGAGTCGCTCGGAGAGCAGCGCCGCCAGGCGCAGGCGCAGGCCCAGCTCGGCTTCACCGCTGTGCAGGTCGGCTAGGCGCTCAATCAGCTTGGCAGCGAGCTCGAAGTCACCATCCGTTTCCGCCAGCTCGGCGCGCTCGAACAATTCCGCCCGCGCATCGCCTGGCGACAGAGTTTGTTCCGCAAGCTCGATGCGACGGCTGAGGAAGAATCGGAGCGCACGGCCGTCGGCCAGCGCGCGGGCGAGCTCGAGTCCTCGGGCCAAAAGAGGAGCATCGGCGTCGCTCTCCTTGGCCGCGAGCAGGTGTGCCGCCAGCTGGACGCGCTCGGACCCGACGGCGCGCGTCGCGTCGAGGTAGGCGTGCACCAGCTCGCTCGGTCCTGTACCGGTCGCCATGACCGGCTCGAGCAGAGCGAGAGTTCGGGCGTCGTCGGCGCGCAGTTTGATCGCACGCAGCAGGTGGGCGGCGCCGTCCGCGACGCGCTCGCTCGAAAACTCGAATGCCGCCAGCCGGTACAAGGCATCGGCCAGCGTTTCCGTGCTTTCGTCCGCACCTGGTGCGTCCACGAACCGCGCCAGCGCCGCCCGCGTCCGGGCAGCATCCCGCAATTCGGGCAAGACGGCGTCAAGGGCCAAGAAGGCGCGCCGACTCCTGTAGCCACTCGTCAGGGAGCGCTCGAGCCAGTCCGCAGCCCGCGACCACTCCTCATCCGCCTCGGCAGCCTTGCCGAGGCGGTACCAGAGCTCTCCGGCCACTTCGGCCTTGTCCGCATTCTGCTCCGCCAGCTCCTCCAGCGTTTGCCAGAGCTTGGGCAGGGCGCCCACGCGCTCGGCGAGCTTGCGGGTCTGTTCGATCAGCCGTGCGCTCGTGGGTTGCAGGCGCAGAGCCATGAGCCTGGTCGTGAGGGCTTGGTCGAGCTCCTCGTTCTTCTCGAAGATCACGGAACGGGTGATCAAGAGGCCTGCCGCCGTAGCCCCCTCTGCGGAGCGCAACTGTTCGGTGATCGCCGCCTGGAGCAGATCGACTTTGCCCACTTCGCGCAAGCACTCCTCGAGCCGCAGCGCCTCGTCGGCCGAGCGCGTCGCCGCCTCCAGCGCCGATTCGAGCAGCTCCCGCCCCTGTTGCTCGTTCCCGCGTGCTTCGGCAATGCGCTGCAACTGGAAGAAAATGACGCTTTCGGCGATAGGCTCCTCGCCCTCGCTGGCCGGACCGCGGCGGCCGACCACGAGCGCCAGCGTTCGATAGGCCTGCTCGGCCCGGTCGAGCTCACCGCGCTGCCGCGCGAGCTCCGCCAGGAGCATCAGGATGCCGGGATCCATGCGCTCGATCTTGGCGGCTTCCTCCGCTTGGGCGAGCGCTTCATCCAGGCGCCCATCGGCGCGCGCGATCCGCGCCAGCAGCTTGTGGACGGACGCCCGTTCCTTGGTGCGACGGCGTCCGAACTCTTCCAAAAGTCCTCCCAGAATCTCGCGCGCGCGCTCGAAGCCACCGAACTCGAGCAGTGCGTCTGCGAGTAGGACCTTGAGCTCGCGGTCCGTGGGCGCCAGACCGAGCGCCATCTCCAGGAACTGCACGGCACGATCGAGACGCGCCAGATGGCGCCTTTCGACGAACGCTGCGCGCCGACAATAGTCGATACGGGTGGCATCGTCCGGTGCGTACTGGACGCCACCTTCGAGAGCTCCCGCGAGGTCCTTCCAATCATCGAAGGACGTGTACACGTCGAGCAGGAGGCGACGGGCCTCGGGCGCCGCGGGATCCAGCGCTAGTTCACGCTCGAGCAGCCCACGCGCGCCCGCTGCCTCGTCGGCAGCGATGAGCGCTGCGCCCAGGCGCGCCACGACGCCGCGCCGATCGTACGACCCCTCCTGACTCTGAGGCGCGACGGGAACGATGCCGAGCAGTTGCTCGAGCCACGACACCTCCTGGGCACGCTCCCCGGCCGCGTGTGCCAGAGCCGCCAAACGATCGAGCGCCGCAAAGGAGGGACTCGCCACGACGGAAGCGCGAAAAGCGTGCTCGAGTCGCGCGGTGTCCGAAAGATGTTCCTCGGCGAGGAGACCAGCGCGCACCCACATCTCCGAGGCCCGACGCCGATCCGTTCTGACGACGACGGCAGCCTGATCCTCGAGCATGCGCACCGCTTCCTCGAATCGCTCCAGCCCGAGGAGCAGCGCAATCGCCTGCTCGATCGATGCCTCGTGGCCAGGCTGATCGGCTAGGTTCTGGGCGAGAACACGCAGACGATCGTCAGCCGGACTGGCCAGGATGCTCATGACGCGCACCTGATCGAGGCGCAAGAATAGCCGGCGCTCGGGCGGAGGTCCGAGCTTGAGCTCGCGACCACGCAAGTCGAGCAGGTCCTCGAGCCGCCCGGCAGCTTCGTGCAAGGAGCTCATGAGCGCGATGGTCGGACCGTGATCCGGAACCTCTTCGAGCAGCGCCGTGCCGATCTCCACGGCACGATCGGCGAGGCCACCTCGAGCTGCTTCCTCCGCCGCCCGCTGGCGGTACTGGACGACGTCGGCAGCCGGGAACGGCAGCTGCGCCGCTCGCTCCAGTAGATCCACGGCGCGCCCGGCCTGACCGCCCGCGAGTGCCAGCGAAACCAGTTCGTCCGTGGCCCAGGCGCACGCTGCCTGGGCATCGCGGCCGGCATCGACCGCACCGCCAGCAGCAGCCGTGAAACGCTCGGTGGCGACCTCTAGCAAGTGCTCCAGGATGGCTTCTAGATTCTCGAGCTTGCGCGAGCTCGCTATTTCGCCCGCTTCGCGCAAGCTGGGCAGGTCGCCACCGACGACCTTCGACAGCACGAGCAGAGTGTCGACGAGCGGCTTTCCCGGCGCACGGCGCTGCAAGTCAGCCAGCACGCGCAGGCTCGATTCCTTGGGGAAGTCGGCCGCTGCACGCCGCAGAACCAGCTCCGCCGAGTCGGGATCGGCGGCAGCATCGCGGTACCAAATCGCCAGCTGGAACTTGAGGTCGTGCCCGAGCTCGGCCGGCAGATCCGCAGCCGCCACCCGGTCGGAAACCCCCATCAGCACCTCGTCCCAAGCGCCCGCCTCGGCGGCGCAGCCGCGAAAGGCCTCTACGAGCGTGGGGTCGACCCGACCGGTCGCCTCCGCCACACGAACGAAGCTCGCGGCGGCTTCACGATAGAGGCCCCCGCGTAGCCCGACACGGAAGACGTCCGTGGCCAGAACGACGTCCGTCGGCGCCTGCTCCAAGGCCGCCTGGTAGGCGGCCGTCGCCAGATCCAAACGGCGCGTGTGCGCTTCCTCGATGCGACCGAGCGCGAGGTGAAGCGCCTTCTGCTGGGCTTCATCCGCACAAGCGGCGATCGCCTGCTGGTAACCGAGCGCTGCGCGATCGTAGCGCCCACTGGCATGGGCCAGACGCATCAAGCGCTCCTCGGTCACTGCGTCCGGAACGAGCGCGAAGGCGCGTGCGACCAGCTCCAAGGCGGTTTCGCTCCGACCGTCCCCTTCCTCGATCGTGGCTGCTTCGACCAATACCTTGGCGCGGAAGGCGGCGTTCGGCGCCGCGGCGATGCGAGCCTCCAAGAGGTCCACGAGCTCGCGCAGGTGACCCGAGCGCACGAACGCTGCCGCAAGATGCTCCCCCGCCTGGTGGGCCAAGTCCGGTACGGCCAAGAGCTCGCGCAGGCCGCCCTGCGCGGCCTTTTGGCTGGCATCCAGCTCGAGTGCAGCAGCATAAGACGTCGCGGCCGCTGCCGGCTGGTCCAGATGCAGTCGCTGCAGATCGCCGAGCTCCGCGAGCTGAGCGACGAGCCTGGCTCCTTTCGTTCCCGATGCGTCGCCGGCGTCGCGAAGCGCTTCGATGGACTGCTCGAGCGTCTCCGCCGCTCGATCCGCATGCTCTGCCGCGAGCTCCAGCGCCACGAGCCGATCGACGGTTTCGTCGCTGCGGCCGAAGCGTTCCTCCACTTCGCGGTAACGCAGGATCGCGCTCTCCGGGTCGGCGAGGTACTGCGCATACTCCTCCGCGGCGCGCACGAGATCGGCACGCACCTCGGTGGCGTCGCGGGAGACCGCGGCCCGCGCTTCGAGCGCCTGCACCAGGCCCGCATGAGCCCCCGTGCGGGACAGCAGATCGATGCGCGCGGACAAAGCTTCCAGATCTTTGCCGTTCTGGGAGAGGCGACGCGCCCAGAGCTCCAAGGCTTGCTCGGTCTGCCCGAGCTCGTCTGCCAGGCGGGCGGCGCTGCCGAGCACGGTCTTGGTCACCTCCGGCTCGTCTTCGAGGCCCGCCAGCCGCTCCAGGTAGTGCAGCAAACGGGGGCGAGCTGCCTCGCCTTGGAGGAGCTTGGTGAGCTCCCGACACGCCAGAAGCTGCTGCTCTCGGCCGGTGCGCTCGTCGTCGGCTAGACGAGCATAGAGCTCGATGGCACGGGCGGGATCGGCGAGCACGCTCTGCGACCAGGACGCCGCCTCGAGCAAGAGCGGCACCCACGGCAGCTCTTCATCGTCCGGGGCGTCGGCCAGCGCCTGGTCGGCGGCCAGCACCAGTGCCTCGGCGTAGCGCACGGGCTCTCCGATCTCCTGAGACAGCGCTCGGGCAAGCTCACGTGCCTCTGCATCGGCTGGCGAGAGCCGCATGACCTGTGCTGCGTGCGCCAGCGATCGGGCTTTCTCTCCGATGGCGGACAGGCAAGCCGCCGCTTGGCGGTGAAGGGCCACGCGAGCCAGCGCGTCGGGTGCGATGCCGAGTTCCTCCTCGAGGACGCGCACGACGCTCGGCAGGTCTCCAGCTCCCTCATGGATGCGCTTGAGCCGAACGAGTGCCTCGCGGCGCAGGTCGTCGTTCGTCGTCGACGGGGCGGCCACACGGCCGAGCACGGGGACCGCGTCCATCATGTTGCCGCCCTTCGCCTCGTAGGCATCGATGGCGGCCAGCGCTTCAGCGGGCTGAAACAGACGATCGAGCAGGCGCGCCGCAATGGCCAGACCGAGAGCCAGGGCCGAAGCTGGTTCGACGACCTCCAGGCGCGCCGTCCACACGTCGATGAGGTCCTGATGTCGACCTTGTTCGTCGAGCCGCTTCTCGAGCACGGTCGCCAGCTGGTCGTCGGCCGGACGCAGCAGCAAAAGAGCCTTCATGTACGTGCTGCCGAGCTCGGAATCGCCAGCGAAATCGCGGGCGACCTTGGCAGCCTCCTCCAAGAGCTGCGCTTTCTCGGCATCCGACTGGGAGGCTGCCAGAGCCGAATCGTAGGCACTGAGCAGATCGGAAAAACGGCCGGCGACCGTGAGCAGCACCGTGAGTCGCTCGAACGCCAGCTTGTGGTTCGGGACCATGGCCAGCACGCGCGACAGCATCTCCAGGACTGGCTCGGTATTCTCGAACCACTCCTCGCAGAAGTCGGCAGCGCGCAGACCCACCGCAACCCGCACCTCGACTGGGGCCTTCGACTCCATCACCTCCGAATAGAGAGCGGCCGCCTCCTCCGGGCGATCGAGGTCGCGGCACAGCTCATCGAGCCGATCCCAAACCGCAGGATCTTCAGGCTTCTTGCGCACCGCACCCAAGGCCTTCGACAGCTCGGACGGAAGGTTCGGTGCACGTGAGCTTCGCTTGGATCGCGGCGGCATGGAGTGAGACATGGCAAGTAGCGAGTGTAGCGACCCGAGCACAGGGGAATGAAGGTAGGTTCTCAGGTTTGTTGGTACTTTCGCGCCGAGGCCGCGGAGCCACGCTGCCCACGGGGGCCCCCTTCCGGGCAGCAGGCCGGGACTCACACCTCGCTTCAGCACCCCACCTGGACAAGCGCGCACGAGCGCACCATTGTCGCCCAGCCACCGTCATGAAGCCGCCCGCCGAGAGCCGAACCCCCCAGTCGTCCGACCGCCGCGCAGAGCCCACCGTCCCCGGCGAAGCAGCCTCGAACTTCATCGCCGACATCATCGACGCCGACATTGGCGCTGATCGACTCGCGGGCCGGCTCCAGACCCGCTTCCCGCCGGAACCCAATGGTTTTCTCCACGTTGGGCACGCCAAGGCCATCTGCCTCAATTTCAAGATGGCTGAGAAATTGCCACAAGGGCGCTGCAATCTGCGCCTGGATGACACCAACCCGGACGCGGAGGACGACGCCTTCGTCCGCTCCATCCAAGACGACGTGCGCTGGCTCGGCTTCGACCCGAAGGACCGCGTCTACTTCGCGTCGGACTATTTCGGCCAGCTCTACGAGTTCGCGCTCCGCCTCGTCGATCGCGGCCTCGCCTACGTCGATAGTCAAACGGCAGAAGAGATCAAAGAGAACCGCGGCAACTACCACAAGGTAGGCAAAGACAGCCCTTTTCGCGAGCGAACCCCGAGCGACAACCGCGCACTGCTCGAGCGCATGCGCACCGGCGAGTTCGACGAGGGCGCCTGTGTGCTCCGTGCCAAGACGGCCATGGACCACAAGAACGTGCTGATGCGCGATCCGCTCATCTACCGCATCAAGAAGGCCAGCCACCACCGCACGGGCAGTAGCTGGTCCATCTACCCGATGTACGACTTCGCCCACCCGCTGAGCGATGCGATCGAAGGCGTGACGCATTCCCTTTGCACGCTGGAGTTCGAGTCGCATCGGCCGCTCTACGACTGGTTCGTCGAGCAGGTCGGCGGGTTCGACCCCGTGCCGCGACAGATCGAGTTCGCGCGGCTGAACCTCGGCTACACCATCTTGTCCAAGCGCAAGCTGACGCAGCTGGTGAGCGAAGGCCGGGTCGCCGGCTGGGACGACCCGCGCATGCCGACCATCGCTGGCATGCGTCGACGCGGCTACTTGCCCGAGTCCCTACGCACCTTCTGCGAGCGTATCGGCGTTGCCAAGCGCGATGGCATCGTGGACGTCTCGCTCCTGGAGCATCGCTTGCGCGAGGATCTGAACGCGCATGCGGACCGCACCATGGCGGTGCTCGACCCCCTGAAGATCGTCCTCTCCAACTTTCCGCAGGACGAGACGTTCAGTTTCGAGGTGCCGGTGCATCCCGAACACGCGAGCCGCGGCACACGCTCGGTCACGCTGACCCGTGAGATCTTCGTCGAACGCGAGGACTTCATGGAAGTGCCGGCCAAGAAGTGGTTCCGGCTGGCGCCGGGGCAGGAGGTCCGCCTGCGCGGCGCCTGCATCATTCGCTGCGAGGAGGCGAAGAAGGACGCCGACGGACGAATCAGCGAGCTCGTTTGCACGTGGGACCCCGAATCGAAGGGCGGGTCACCAGCGGACGGTAGGAAGATCAAGGGGACGCTGCACTGGATCAGCGCCAAGGACGCCGTCCGTGCGGAAGTGAGACTCTACGATCGCTTGTTTTCAGTGGAGGATCCCGAAGGACAGGAAGGCACGTCCTTCGTCGACCACTTGAACCCACATTCACTCGTTCTTGCGCGAGACGCGCTCGTGCATCGAGACATCAGCGCCCAACCCGCGCTTTATCGCGTGCAGTTCGAGCGCCTCGGTTACTTCTGTGTGGATCCCGAAAGCAGCTCCGAGCGCCCGATCTTCAATCGCACGATCGGGCTCAAGGACAGCTGGGCAAAACTCGCTGACAAGGACGGGTGAGGCGGCCCGCGCGCTCCGTGTGAGCGCACATGTGCGCAGAGACAGATGACCAAACTCGGCGAGCGAAACACTCACGTTACCGAGTTTCGCGCTCGTGAGGTCGCGCCCTGCGAGTGGCTCGGCCTCTGGAACACTGCTAGGCCGCTACCGGCATGACCTCTCCTCTACGCACGCGACTTTCGAGCCGTCGGTGGGCGCGCACCACGCAGGTTTCCGTCTTCGCATTCGCCCTGGCCACGGCCGGCGCCTGTCAGACCGAAACCGACGACACGGGCAGCGACAGCGACGCGGGCGGAGAAGGGAACGACTCGGGCAGCGATTCTGGCAGCGACCTGGGCGACGACTTGGGCAGTGATCTCAGCAGCGATTTGGGCGGCGACGGCCAAGGCGCGGGTTCGGGCGCCGACGGCGTCGGCGGTGGAGGTCCCGTGTGCGAAACGGCCTCCAGCGAGACTGGCCTGAAGCCTGTGTACCTCGCCGTCGCTTTCGACGTTTCTGGCAGCATGGGCAAGCTGGACAAGCCCAATTGGTGGCATGACCCCACGCTCAAGTGGGTTCCGGTGTCCCAGGCCATGCGAGCCTTCTTCGAGGATCCCGCCGCTCAGGGGATCTCGGCGACCATGGGCATGTTCCCTTCGCTCGAGACGGGTTGCGACAGCGGATCGTACGAGGAGCCGGATGTGCCGATGACGGCCCTACCTTCCACCGCATTCGACGTCGCGCTCGACGCCTACGAGGAAGAGGTGGGCGACCCACTGGCCGGCGGCGACTGGCGCGGGGGCACCCCGACGGCTGCCGCCATCGAAGGCATCGCCACTTCCCTGGATGGGCTCCGGGCCGAGGAAACTGACGCGGTTTTCGCCGTGGTTCTGGTCACCGATGGTCTTCCTACCTGCCCCGATGATGGCCTGAACGCGGCGGTCGACGCTGTGACGGCGCTGGAGGCGGACGGCATTCCGACGTACGTGGTCGGCATTCAGAATCCCTCCGAACCGCCG
>Ga0247744_1000028_pt1 | contig 38378 bp, 31 predicted proteins | sample UWRJS154409C5_FD_180946 | JGI IMG/M metagenome (GOLD analysis project Ga0247744, IMG submission 180946) | Soil microbial communities from Arlington Agricultural Research Station in Wisconsin, United States - UWRJ-S154-409C-5 | ecosystem: Environmental > Terrestrial > Soil > Agricultural land... | reverse complement strand
TCTCGACCGACCTCAACCGGCGGCGCGCAAACGTCCGGACCGCCGGTGCGAAGCGCGCACAGAGCGCCGCTTCCTCGGCGCGATCGCCAGCTCCCGCCGCCCGCACCTGTTCGGCCAGCTCGGTCCAGGACTCGGTCCGTTGGAAGGTGGGCGGCAGTGCCTGCACCCGGCTGACCCTAGCAGACGAGGCGGCGAATTCGCGGGCTGCTTTTTTTTCGTAACGCTTGGGCCGCAGGCATCACTTGGGCGGGCGGAGGTCGAAAAAAACATGGTTCCCATTGCCCTTGATTCCTATTTCCCCCTGCTCGCATCCCCCGGTTCGGAGCGCCGCGCCCTCGGCTGGATCACGCTCTTGTCCGGCGTCTTGGCCCTGGCCTGCATGGCCCTTGGCCTCCACGCCGCTCAGTATGATTTCGACGCGTTCGCGGACCCCCTGCGCTTGCTCGACATGACCGGGGTGGACCTAAAAAGCCTGCGCGCCTTCATGGTGCTCGACATGCTCGGCTTCTACCTGCTGCTCGCGCCGATCGTGCTGGCCTCCCACCGCTTCCTCAGGGAGCGCACTGCCTGGGCGTCGACCCTCACCGCATCCGGCCTCGCCTACGTGCTCATCGGCGCCATGGGAGCCGCCATTCTCGCCGCCGCCTGGCCGTCGATCCTAGCGTCCCACTCCGTGGCGGCCCCCGAAGAAGCGTTGCTCTTGCGCTCGAACTTCGCGCTGTTCACGCAGCTCGTCTACGATGGCCTCTGGAATACCCTGGAGGTCCTGCTGGCGGGGGTTTGGTGGTGTGGACTCGGCCTCACGCTCTGGCCAAAAAGCCGTGGCTTTGCCGTGCTCACGCTCGTCACGGGGGTCTTTCCGCTGCTCGATGGCATGGCTGGTATCTTCGCCCTCGCGGCGCTGCACGAGGCCATGCTGACGGGCTACTTGGTGATGAGCATCGTTTGGCCCATCGTCCTGGGTGTGGCGCTCTTGCGCGCGGAACGCACCGCACCGGCCCCGGTCGATCTGAACCTCGACGCCGCCGTGCTGCGGTACTAGGTCGATCACCATGTCCGAACTCTACGAAGTCCCTGTACGAACCCTCGATGGCGGGGAAACCACACTCGCACCCTTCGAAGGCAAGGTGCTCCTGGTCGTGAACACCGCGAGCCAATGCGGCTTCACGCCGCAGTACGAAGGGCTCGAGGCCCTACAGCGCGAGTACGGAGCGCGCGGGTTTTCGGTGCTGGGCTTCCCCTGCAACCAGTTCGGAGCGCAGGAGCCCGGAGACGCGGAGGAGATCGCGACCTTCTGCAGCACGACGTACGGCGTGTCGTTCCCGATGTTCGAGAAGGTCGACGTGAACGGGCCGGACACGCACCCGCTCTACCGGCTGCTCAAGGGGGAGGCCAAAGGCATCCTGGGCAGCGAGAGCATCAAGTGGAACTTCACCAAATTCTTGGTGAGCCGCAGCGGCGAGGTCGTGAGCCGCCACGCCCCCAGTGACACGCCAACGTCACTGCGGGGAAAGATCGAGGCCCTGCTCGGCTGAAAAGGCGGCCCCCACAACCGAGGTAGGGATCACAGGAGCGGCTCACACTGGGCGTCGATCCGCTCCCGGTGCCTAGCAAAGTAGTCCGTGGGGCTGCAGCCCAGATACTGGTGGAAGATGCGGTGGCACTGGGCGTAGCTGCCGAACGTGGCTTCATGGGCAGCCTGCGTGAAGGATCTGCCAGCATCCACGAGGTGGATGAAGCGCATGAGACGCTGCCGGGCGCGGAACTCGACCACGCGCAGACCGAGCTGCTCGTGAAAGTGCCGCGACAGCTCGCTGGGTTGAACGCGAAGCTCGTGAGCCATTCGGCCGGAGGACATTCCCGGGCTCCTGAACATCGCGTCCAGGACGCGCCGCGCCGTGGGGTGACCCTGGTCGAACCGACCCACCGCGCCACCGAACAGATTTCCCACGATGCGCTCGTGATTCTCGCCGCCCGTCGGTGCATCGAGAAAGAGAAGCTGCTCGCGAATCGCAGGTATCTCTGCGGTGGTCAGGCGAAACGGCGTCGATCCAGCAGGGAGTCGTCGCAAGAGGCAACGTTCGGCAAGCTCTGGGGTCACGGCAACGACCACGAGCTCGAGATCCTCGCTGGCGCGGAGCATCTCGTGGTCTTGTCCCGGGCGAAGCAGCAAGACGTCACCGCGCTCGAGGTCGAACGTGGTCTCCCCGACACCCATGGTGGCGTGCCCGTGAAATACGAAGTTGAGCTCCGGTTCGGCATGGAAGTGTCGTGGACGTCGATACGCCGGACGATGCAGCCAAGCCTGGGCGCGCCGACCAGGAAGCATCGGAAACGGCTGGAATACCTGCATGCATGACCATCATAGCGCTTTTTCGGTGCCCATCGACCGAACGCAAACCCAAGAAATGAGAGGCGCCCACCCGATAGGCGGGGTCAACCTGCTCGGGCGATGAACGCTTCCTCTCGATGGCTCTCCTACTTGGCCGTACTAGCTGTGCTTGGCTGCGGGTCTTCCCCGGCGAGCCCGTCCGGGACGGGGGGAGCTGCGTCAACGGGCGGCGCCCCCGGACCCGCGGGCGGAGGAACCGTGGGCAGCGGAGGCAATCTCCCTTCGTCGGGCGGAGCACCTACGAGCACGGGCGGCACGCTGGCGAGCGGAGGTGTGCCCACCGGCGGGGACGGTGGAGCGAGCACTGGCGCGTTTACCCTGCTCTTCCGCGACGACTTCGACACGCTCGACACGGCTCGTTGGGAGCTGATGACTCACTCGTGGACAGGAAATCTCGCCCTTTTTTCGAGCGAATCGGCCCAGGTGAGCGACGGCCAGCTCACCATCACGCTGCTGACCGCGCCCGAAGGGACCACCAACGGAGGTGAGGCCAAGCCATTTCTCGGCGCCGAGGTGCGCTCCGTGGACACCATCACCTACGGTCGAGTGACGGCGCGCGCGAAGCTTGCCGCGGGCAGCGCCGTCGTCTCCTCGCTAGTGACCATCTACACGCCGTGGCCAGCCGACAACTGGAACGAGCTCGACATGGAGCTACTGGGCGCGTCGCCCAGCGAAATTCAATTCAATGCCATGGTGTACACGGGGACCCTGCCCGCCCCGAGCACCCCGGTCAGTCCCACCGCGGACGAGGAGATGTTCACGCTAGGATTCGACTCGAGCGCCGACTTCCACGAGTACACCATCGAGTGGACTCCCGATGCCGCGGTCTACTCCGTGGATGGGACGCTGGCCCGCACCTGGACCGAGCGCATCGACCTGATGACCCTGCCCCAGAACATCCTGCTCACCATCTGGGCTTCCGATAGCGTCGGCTGGGCCGGACCGGTGGATGCCACGACGACCGGAGCCCACGCGGTCTACGATTGGATCGAGGTCTACAGCTATGCGGCCGAGTAGCCTGCTCGGCTGACGAGGCCGGTGAGTTTTCGCCGCAATGAGGCCCAGACTCTCACCGGTGGAAGCGAGGCGGCTCAGTCGTCGAAGGTCACGGCATCGAGACAGAGATCGGTGATCGTCTGCGGCTCATCGTTGCTGTTGGCCATGACCATCATGTGTTTGATGGGCGCGCCGGCTGCGAGCGGGACGTGACCCACGACGTCCCAACACTCGGTCACGAAATCGCTCCACTCGAGCGTGACCGGGCTCGTCGTCACATCGGCGCAATAGTCCGTGCCACCGGAGGAAATCACGAGGCGCACGGCACCGGTCGCGCCGTCGGCGCGATAGTGCACGGTGATGCCAGAGCCATCGGCAGTGACGTTCTGCAGAGCGCCTCCCGGATCCTGGCGGAAGTTCCAACCCACCACGGCTTGCGGGTAATGGGCTTCTGCCTCGTCCCAGGCCGGCAACTCAACGGAGGCGCAGAGCTCATCGCCGACGAAGCAGGTTCCGCTGCCGCACGGCGGATCGATCATCGCGTCGTCCGTCCCACCGGTCCATGCCTCGCCGCAATGCTCGGTGTCAGCGTCGTAGTAACCGTCCAGGATGCCAGCACCCGTGCAGGTGAATGTTCCCCCTCCGGCGCCACCGTAGCCCTCGTCACCGCCACTCGCGCTGCCGCCGCTGCCGCCCGAGGCGCCATCGGTCCCGCCGCCACCCGAGGCGCCGCCGGTCCCGCCGCCGCCCGCGCCGACAGCCTCGCAGGCGGAGGACCCGGGTTCACTGACCAGATCCGCGGGGCAATCCGCACAGTCGCTGGAGTTTTGGTCGTCGCTGAAGGTGTCTGACGGGCAGATCCGACACAACCGATCCGCGGTGGTGGTGCCCGCTGCCTCGACCGCCTGCCCGGGTTCGCAGTCGCTCCAATCGGCACATTGTCGTTCATTCTCGCGCGACGTGAAGGTGCCGGTTGTGCAAGCGGCACATTCGCGATCGCGGCTCCTCGACGGCGACGTGAGGACGTATTGCCCAGGGTCACAGACCCGCCAAGACTGGCAAGCCGTCGAAGGTCGACCGTCGTGATCGAACGTGCCGCTGGGGCAGGACGCCTCGTTGCCTTGACCGGCCATACCGCCAGTTTGGTCACTTCCGCCGCTGCCGCCGAGGTCCACGTCATCGACGACGACCACGCCCTCGCACGCTCCGAGGGCGAGCAGGAGGCAGGAGGACCAAGTCGCGAGGTAACGGTGACGCGGCATCTCCCTCTTATCCTGCCGACTTAATCCACTTTCTGCAACTCGGCGCTTCATATGCCGCACAGCGGATCGCCCACCGGACACGTTTGTGAGGTATTGCCCAGCGAGCCGCCTTTGTAGTCCTTCGCGCACGCGCGCTCGAGACCGCCGACTAGCGCGTGGCCGGAGCCGCTTGGAACGCTTCGCCGAGCGCGGTGATGCTGCCGTCCTCGAAGAGGTGGTTGTAGGTGTTCCAGGGATACCAGGCGTAGCGCTCGACCAGCGCATGGCCGTCGAGCATCGGGATCGCGGCGTCGAAGAAATCGAGCAGCGTCTGTTCGTCGGCATTGCTGGAGCCCATGCAACCAAACTCCGTGATCCAGACCGGCAAGCCCCACTGCGAGGCCCAGGTCACGGCGCCTTCGAGCTGCCCGGCCGTGCACGAGCCCGCATTCCAGCCGTACCAGTGCATGGCGACGAAATCGACGCGCAGGCCCTCTTGCTCCGCGCGGTCCATGAAGTCCTCGAGCCAGGCGCGTCCGTCGTCGGAGACTGCGGGACTGCTGACCCGGATGTTCGGATCGCTCGTGAGATCGGGCCAGAGCAGAATGGCGTCGTCCACGGTCATGTTGGCTTGATCGGACTTGTTGGGCTCGTTGAAGGCGAGCACCGTCGTGTACCCGGCCTGGCCGATGCTCTGGATCGCAGCGGCGACGTCGCCGGGGCCCCACACCATGGGCACGAACAGTGGGTCGTCACAGTCCGATGCCTGGGGCGTCGTGCCCCAGTTGTAACACCAGGTGGCGCCGAGCTCGGCGATCTCGGCCGCGGGAGAGTTGGCGACGCCTTTGTACGCGCCGCTCGGCTCCACGGTGGGGTCACCCACGGCGCACTCGACCTCGACCTTTAGACTCTTCGCCACCTTGTTGCACGGATCGCCGAAGTTTCCGTTCGAGGCTCCGATGGTGCACGCCTGGCGTCCGACACACAGAGAATCGATCTGGCCTTCGCTCGTCTCCGAGTGACAGTCGCCCTCGGCGAAGCTGCCGCAGGTGCCGGTCGGTGTGCCGTAGCTCGCGAATGTGACCTCCGCGATGTGCTGACCTTCCGGACATTCGAGCCGCACGCTGTCGCCTTCGTCGGCCTCTCCGCACAAGGTCTCGCCGGACGTCGTACCCCCCGTCGACACGGAGCCACCGACCGCCGAGCTGCCGCCACTGCCTCCTACGGCTGCGGCCGCGCCTCCGTCTGCCGTGCCCCCGTCGGCGACTCCCCCGCCCGCGGCGACGGTCCCACCCGTGGAGCTCGGACTACCGCCCACGCCTGGGCTGCCGCCGGCCGCTGGGATCGTTCCGCCGGTCCCGCCATCGCCAGAGTCCCCGGGGTCGCCCACCGGATTGCACGCGCCCAAGGCGACGACCGCGCCGACGAAACAAGAAAGCAGCCCCGAACGAGCCATGGCCCTTTCCGTATCACCGGCCGGCCAGGGCGGCCATTCTTCTAGTCGTTCACGTCCAGGCAGGCGGTCTCCTGCTCGTCGGTGAAGTCGGTCATCGGATCGGTGGCGCGCTCGCGCAGCAGGTCGCCGTCGGCGGCGAGAACGGAGTCGAGCGCGTCGGCGAAGTCGAGATCGCCCAGATCCGTGCGCAGGTAGCCGTCGGCGTTTCCCGCAAGCGCGGTCAGCGCATACAGGGGGTTGTCGAGCTCGTCGACGGGGAGCAAGGCGACCGCGTGACTGCAGTTGTCGGCGCGGAAGCCCGGCAAGTAGTAGCCCCAATTGTCGGTCGTCTCGATCATGTCGACCAAAACGTCCGTGTCCTCCAGCCAGAGCGCCTGGAGGTCGTCCCCCGAGGTCACTGGGTAAAACCCTGCGTAGTTGAAATGGGAGTTGTTCAGGTCGCTGAGAAAGTACGTCTGCAGGAAGCGATCGTCCGGGAAAGCGGCGGAGAGTAAGGCCATCAAGTGGCCTGAGTCGTCGCTCAAGAGCTGCGCTGGCGGGGCGTCGAGCCGCTCATCGAGCTCAGCCAAAAGGTCCTCCGTGTGCCAGAACTGAACGAAAGCTTGGCGAGCCAAGTCTTGGGGCCCACCTGGCGGGAAGATCGGGCCCGAGTCGTTGAGGAACGACGAGCGCTCGGGAGAGACCGCGTCCCTGAGTCGTGCGTAGTGGAAAGCGGCACCCAAACCGCCGGCACTCGAGCCGACGACCAGCAAATGCTCCGGTGCAGCAAACTCGCCCGACAGCCAGCTGGACACGAGCTCGATGGTGGCGGCGCCGCGATGCTCGATCTCAATCTCGTCTCCCCCGCCGGGGGCCTCGTAGGTCGCCGTGAAGTCGCCGACGAACGCGTCGCCCGTGCAATACGGAAGGAAGACCTGATCGTAGCTGGCCGTCGCCACCCCGCTGTCGGAGACGCCGAGGTGCGGGAACATCAGGCCCCAGGGAATGGCGTCCGGATCCGCGCCGAAGGGAGGCGGTAACGCCGTCATGTGATCGTCGCCCAGGCCCTCCAGATTGGCCGCGCGCGTCGTCCCGTCGCCGCCGCAGGTGTCGTAATCCCAGCAGGCGCCGCCCGGCTCGAGCGTGACGACCAGCCCGGCGGACTCTTCGGCACGTTTGACGAAGAACTTGTACGGGGAACCGTCCGCGCACACGGCGCCGTCGAGCTCGACGATCGTCCACACGCCGTCCGTGTTTGTCCCGCCGCCCATGCCGCCCAGACCTCCCAGTCCGTCCGAGCCGCCGGTCGTCCCTCCCGAGCCACCGCTGCCGCCGTTGCTCCCTCCCGAACCACCGGTCGTCCCGCCCGAACCGCCGGCCGGACCTCCCGAGCCACCGCTCCCACCGCTGCCTCCGGCCCCACCCAGGCCGCCCTCACCATCCGGGTCCCCGGGGCCTTCGTTGCAGCCGGCAGCGAGTGCCGCGATCACCCCGCCCACCGCAACCGCCGTCGCGCCCCAGCGCCGCACTCCAAGCCCCGCCCCATACCCCGTGTTCATCGACATGGGTTGGCACGCTAAGCGAGGATCCTTCACGGGCAAAGGCCGAAAGGATAGAGACCTTCTGACCTCACCATGCCGGAATCGTCCCCGCCCCTGGCCCTCCAGCAGCGTCTCGCCGACCTCCAGCGCATCGCCGGGCTCACGCAACCGGTCTTGAGGAACCTGCTCATCACGCAGCGCTACCACGACCTCTCCCACGACTTGGCAGGCGCCCTCGGGCGCGCCGATGCCAACTGGGCGACCTTCGCCACCTGGGCCTCCAAGACCGCTGGACAGTCGATCCGCGAGGAGGACGTGCCTCCGGAGCTCACTCAATTCCTGCGCAAGGAAGCGGCCCTCGATCAGCGTCTCGACCATTTCTATCGCCGTCTCGGACCACTGGCGCGTTTTGCGCCGAGGCTCGACCCCTTCGAAGTGGCGCGGGCGATCCTCGCCGAGGTAGCGCGCCAAATCGCGGAGGGGAACCTGCGGGTGTACGCCGAGCTGGCCCCGCTGTTCGCGGAATTCGCGCACTTCGCCGCGGACTCACAGCGCAGCGACGCGGCGCTCGAAGTGTTTCTGGCCAAGCTCACGCCCGGCTCCGCCGACCGGGGCGGCCAGGACGCACTGAAGCTCGCCTTCGGGAGCTACAACCGTGCGACGACGACTCAGGACCCGGCGGTGCGGAGCGAGCTCATCTTGCTCGGAAATGTGATGATCGGTCTGCACGAGCAGACGCGGCTCCAGGACAACATCGCTGGGGCACTGAACGCGCCGTTCTCCGAAGCGGTCTACGTTCGCTTCGGCGCGGCCGGCCCGGCTTTCCTGCGCCCACTGCTGTGCGCGCTCATCCGTGGCGGCGTTCGCCTGTTCGCCCGCGGCTTGCTCGACGATTGGCGCCGGCTGGCCACGCGCTTCATGATGCGGCTCGCCACACCGAACGGCGACGAAATTCCGCTTGGTGCAGACCTGCCCCAGGAGCGGTTCGATCCGCTCCTCACCAAGCTGGAGAACACCGAGCTCATCGCCGTGCTCCGGCGCTATGACGCCCACCTGGAGACGACTCGCGGCTCGGCCGCCGTCGACTGGACCATCCTCGATGATCGCATGCGCTTCATCGCCGAGCTCTTCCGGGTCAATCAACGCGACCCGTCATGGTTCGATCAGCCGTTCGAGGACGAGCAGCATCGCGAGCTCGAGGCCGGTCGAGTTCCCCCGGGTCAGCTCTGAGTGGGCAGGCAGGTGACGGGGTGAACGAGCGCTGCAATTTTCTGGCGTGCGAGGCGATTTCCGTTCCCGCGTCCTGATCGATGCGCCCCTCTGCGTCATATACGTGACGCCAGCGGAGAACGATGATGAGGCACGTGAAAGAGCAGCGTCGCGCAGTGGCGACCGTCCTGGCGCTGGCGTTGCTCGCCGCGTGCGGAACCGCACCGGTCGAAGGTCCCGACGGCGTGGGCCCGACCGCGGGAGGGAGCGGCGGCGAGAGCAATACGGGCGGCAGCGGGGGCCAGCCGTCAGTGGGTGGGAGTCCCTCGACCGGTGGTGGCGGGACTGCTGCGGGGGGCAGCGCGAGCGGGGCCGGAGGCAGCGCAACCGGCGGGGAGCCGACCGGAACGGGCGGGTCCGCGCCGGGCACCTGCGGTGGCGAGCCACTACTCGAAGTGGGCGGAGTCGAGTTCGACTGCGGGGAAAGCGGGCACGTATTTACCGCAGCCGGGCGCGCGGACAACCGGGTGAACTACGCGATCCTAGGCGATGGCTACGATCAGACGCAGATCGAGACCCTGTTCGTCGAGCACGTCGAGAACATGCTCCACCACGATGAAACGGGCTTCTACAGCGCGATTGGTGAGCCGTACGCGCGCTACCGGAAGTTCATCAACATCTGTGGACTCGAGCTCGCTTCCGCGGACTCGTGCATCGACAACGCCGACATCGGTCGCGCCTGCGACACGCTGTTCGACGGCCGCTGTGAACCGCCCTGCGACGCCGGCGGTACGCGGCTCGGCGTCGTCAACGAAGGCAAAGTGAACATGGCCCTCGCTGACGAGGTCCCGAGCGACGTCGACATCGACTGGATCGGAGTGACCATCAACGCCGACGCGGATGGCTGGTGGAACTCGGGCGGCAGCGTCATGGTGTGGAATGGCGGCTACTCGGCCCAGTCTCAAGCGGCGAGCGTCGCACTCCACGAGGGCGGGCACACCTTTCATGGCTTGGCCGACGAATACGGCGGGACCAGCCAGAACTGCGGCGAGTTCGAAGAAATCAATTCCACTGCCGATCCGGCTGGAGAGAAATGGGCCCATTGGCTCGGCTACAGCGATGAGCGAACGGGCGCCGATGGCGAGACCTTCGGCACGTTCGAACAAGGCGTCTTCGAGGGCAGCCGCTACTGCGATCAAGGACAGTATCGCCCCTCACAGGACTCGGAGATGAACCTCTTGCCACAGCCCTTCAACATGCCATCGGCCGAGAAGATCATCCTCGACATTTACTCGATCGTAGAGCCCATCGACGCGCACACGGACAATTCCGAACCTCTGGTCTCGCCAACGGCCCTGCAGGTGCGCGTCGTGGACCCGGAGATCCTGAGCATCGAATGGTCGGTCGACGGGGAGGTGGTCGCCGACCAGGCGGGCGAGTGCTTCATCGTGCCCGATCTTTCGCCAGGCGAGCATGAAGTGTCGGTGCGGGTGTTCGACGAGACAGAGTGGGTGCGGCGCGAGCTGGAGCTCCTGGAGCAGTCCGTCAGCTGGGAGGTCTCGGTACCATGAGGTGGAGTCGGAAGTACGTCTGCTTCGTGGGCGCGGTGGTGCTCGGGGTCACTTGCAGCTGGCTGAGACTGCGCGCGGACCAGCCCTCACGACCCAGCGCGCCCCTTCACCCCGCCCGTGGTGTCGATGTCCCCGGCGAGGCACGAGTCGCCGAACGACCACGCGCGGACCAGCCACGAACACCGCATCCCATCACGTCCGCACACGAAGCGATGGCCCAGCGTCGCGAGCTCATCTCTGCGCTCGTCCGCGCGCTCGAGGACCAAAACCACCAGCGGGCGCAGCAATTGCTGCGCGAGGCCGAGGAGGTCGAAGGCGCCCATGCGCAGGCTTCGACCTTCGGCGCGACCATGCTCGGCTACCGCCTCATCCTCGATTGCCTAAGGGCCCGCGACACGTCGCCGAACGGGTCACTGCCTGGCGAGCTGCTCGACGCGTCGCGAGGCTACCTCGACCAGCACCGCCTGCCTCCCCGTCGCCAGGTGCGCCGGGTCTGCCTCGAAGGGCGCCCGTTTGCGCGCAGGGCCTAGCGACCCTTCTGTCTCGAATGCGCAAGAAATGACCATCGTTCGCCCAGCGTCTCGCGCCGCACATTTCAGGCCCTTGGTCACATCGTGAGTAAATTGGTTCAGCAATTTTTCACGCCATCGCCGGCAAATATGCTCGACACAGCCGGCCTGCTCGCCGTCGCCGTTTGTCGTGTCGGCAATCGGCCGTTGACGGGACAGAAACAAGCAGCGATGAGCCTAGCGTCATGCGCGATTCCAAAACGTCCATCGTCACCCTGCTCCTCTTCACCTCACTCTCGGCCCTCGGTTGTTCGAGCGGCGGAACCTCGATGACTCTCACGAGTCCATCTTTCCAGAACGGGCAAGCAATCCCCGCCGACTTCACCTGCGCCGGCAAAGCGTTCGGTGACGGAACCTCGCCCGCCCTGGCCTGGAGCGGCGCGCCCGCCGGCACCTTGAGCTTCGCGATCCTGCTCAAGGACCTGACGATCGAGTCGGGGCAGAGCGCCGGGGACATGAACCCGGAGCATCCTTACCATTGGACGATTTGGAACATCCCGAGCACGACCACCTCGCTCGCAGCTTCGCTGCCGTCCGGGCAGGTCCCGATCCCGGGCACAGAGCAGAAGAACGGCGGGCCGCCCTTCCTGCCCCAGGGGACCTATGGGTACTTCGGCCCCTGCCCGAACCTGGGGGCGGCGGGAACGGGCGCGGCCGTCGAGACCCACAACGACGCGTTCATTGTCTACGCCTTCTCTTCGACGCTCACACGACCGGTCTACGATATCGGACCCGACTCCGCGAACCCGCTCAACTACGTCCACCAGCTCGCAGACTTCTACGAGAGTCACCCGAACCTGCTCGGCAAGGCCCAGCTCTCGTTCACTTCGGATGCGACACCGACGAGCTGCCCCGGGTTCCCGAACCCGCCGTTCACCTGCGCGCCGCCGACTCCGTAACGCACGGGACCGCTGTCGCCGGCATCAGAGCCAGTAGCGAGTCACGGCGAAGTCGTGATTCGCATCGTTGGCGGAGCCGGCGAGGAGCACGCGCACGGTGGGGACGCGGCTATCTGCTTGGAGCACGAGGGCGCTACCGAGGTCGTTCTTGGAGCCAGGAGCCACCGCGGTGATCACGAAGCCGTCGTCCCCGAAGGTGGAATCGAGAGCGCCCGTCTTTTCGTAGCGCACGAGCGCGAAGTTGCCGCTCGAGCCGCTGCCTTCGTAGGTCCAGCCCCCGACCAGGATCTTGCCATCGCTCGCCAGGGCGAGGCCTTGTGCTTCGTCCCAGTTGGATTCGCTGACCGGCGTGACCACCGTCCCGCCCTGCCCAAACTCCGCGTTCAGGACGCCGTCCGCGCTAAACTCTGCCAGCGAAAAGTCGTGCGAGCTTTGCCCAGCGACGAGGATGTGACCTACCTCCGTCACGCGCACGGCCCGTGCCGCTCCGATCACGGAACCGAACACGGCCTGCACCCGGCCACCCGTACCAAAGCTCGCGTCGAGCTGCCCGGCACTCGTGTAGCGTGCGAGGGAGAAGTCGCCCTCGCCCCCGGCCGCGAGCAGATACTCGGCGCCGTCGACCTCCTGAGTCGAGAGCGCATAGATGACGTCAGTCCCAGCGTCGCTCGCCATCGGGGTCAGCACGGTCCCCCCGTCGCCGAAGTCCTCGTCGAGGCTGCCGTCGGCGTTGAGCCGCACGAGCGCGAAGTCGACGCCAGTCGTCGTCGAACCCTGATTGGCGGAGCCAGCCAGCACGATCTTACCGTCCGCCTGCAGGAGGAGCGCGTGGGCGCCATCGCTGTCCGCCGACAAGGGTACGATGACCTTGCCACCATCACCGAAGCTCGCGTCGAGGCTACCGTCCTTTTGGTAGCGCACTGCCGCGAAGTCCTCGCCCGTCTCGTCCCCGGTCGCGCTGCCGGCCACGACAATCTTGCCGTCGTCCTGAATCGCGATGGCGCGTGCGACATCGCTGCCCGCGCCGAGCCCCGTCATCACCTTGCCGCCATCACCGAACGTCGCATCCACGTCGCCGTCCCGGCCGAGACGCACGACCGAAAAGTCCCCGAGGTTTTCGGCCACGCTGCCCGCGATCAGGATCGTTCCATCCTGAGCCACAGTGGCCGCGTACGCGTAGTCCTCGCCCGCGCCCACCGGCACGACGGCTCGACCGCCGACGAAGCTCGTATCCAACGCTCCAGGGTGCCCACACACGGTGACCGTGACGTCCACGTCGTCGCGTTGTCCTTCCGCAGAGCCCGTGATCTGAACCGCGGTCGGCAGCGAATGCGGCGCCTCCTCGTCCGCCACGACCTCGAGCGTGATCTCGTCCTGGTCCGACGCGATGACCGCGTCGGCGATCCGAGCGCCTTCGGGCAGACCACTCGCTTCGAGCGACACAGCACCGGAAAAATCACCCTTGCGGACGACTTCGACATCGAGCTCGACTTTGCCGCCTTGGAGCACGGGGACCTTGACCTCTCTGACTCGCAGCTCGAAGGAGCCGACTTCGGACTCGGGCTCTTCAGCTGGCTCTTCCTCCGGGGGATTCATCTCCGGGCTGCCCGGGCCAGCGCAGCTGGCGAGCAGCGCGAAGCAGAGCGGCGAGAAACGGGTCAACGGGAACAGGGGATGTGAACTTCTCATGCCCGTCCCAGTTGAACGACGGTTCGCGTCGTTACGGTGCTCGCCCTCGTCCGCCGCACTTTTTTGTCGACCCCCCCGGGCGACGACGGGCCGGTGTCGCCGGGGGATCCTCCAGTGGCGCGACGGTAGCGATCGTTACAGCCCAGGGGGCGGCCGAGGACGATTTCTCGGAACCGTTGGACGCCTTTCCTGCGGCCGCTCGGGCCGGTATACGCAGCGGGTGGGGTGGTTGGCGCGCAGCGGGCGACGAGCGGCGATGCTCGCAGCCATTCTTTGGGTGTCGCGCGCCCCTGCCCAGGAGCCAGCCGCGCCCGAACCAGCCGCGCCCGAACCAGCGGTCGCCACGGACGCGACACCAGCGGCAGAAGCGCCAGCCGACGGCGACAGCCCAGCGGAGCCGATAGCGAGCGAACCGGCGCCCGCTGACTCGAGCGCCGAGGTCGCGCCCCGCGAGAGCTCCGTCGAGACGGTGCCTTCCGCGGCCAAGCCGAGCTCGGCGGCAGACGAGGACGCACCGGCCGCATCCTGCGATCCCGCCGATCCCAACTGTCCGCCCTGCCAAGCGAAGAAGAAGGCGAAGAAGAAGCCGCCAAGTGAGCCTCCGGCGCCGCTCACCCCATGCTGCGATCCCAAGGCATCGAAGCTCTGCGTCAGCATGAAGCCGAAGTTCGTGGCCATTCCGGTGCCCACGTACAACCCCCAGCTCGAGTTTTCGCTGGGCGTGATGGGGATGCTCGCCTACCGGCCCATCAAGAAGGACAAAGTATCGCCGCCGTGGTCGTCGGCCGTGTTCGCGATGTACACGACGAACAACAGCTTCGCGATGTTCACGCGCCACGAAGCTTTCTGGGATCGCGACAATAATCGCGCCGAGCTCACCTTCGGTGGTGGCAAGTTCAACTCCACCTTCTACGGCACGGGCGACCAGAATACCGCTGGCTTCGGCCTACCGCTGTCGAGCGCTGGCCTGATGTTTCAGCCCCAGTACATGCGACGGGTCTGGAACCGACTCTACCTCGGCGCGCGCTACCGCATGTTCTGGAACGAAGCGGTCCTCAGCCCTCCACCGGATCACCCCGACGCGCCCGATTTCGTTCCCATCGAGACGAACCTCCTGCATTCGGGCTTCGGAGCGGTGGCGACGTTCGACTCGCGTGACAATCGCTTCAGCCCAACGGAGGGCTTCTACGTCCCGCTCAATTCGATGTTCTTTTCGACGGCGTTCGGTGGCGACGACAACTTCGCCAACATGGACCTGGCCATCAACTACTACCACTCGTGGTTCCAGAAGAAGCTCATCTTGGCCACGCGCGGCTTCTTCACCATTGCGACCGCCGACACGCCTGCGCACATGAAACCGGGCGTGGGCATGGGTGCCGATCTGCGCGGCTACGCCTATGGCCGCTACAGAAACAATCTGTTCATGGCGACGCAGGCGGAGCTGCGCTGGTACTTCTGGTGGAAGTTCGGTGCAGTCACGTGGGCGGGCATCGGGAGCACGGCAGCAGGGCTCGATCAGCTCGGCAGCGGCACGGTGCTGCCGTCATACGGTTGGGGCTTGCGCTTCCTCGCCTTCGAAGAGGAACGGTTGGTGATTCGGGTGGACTACGGCCGTGGCGACGAAGAAAGTCAGTTCTATTTCAGCGTCTCCGAGGCCTTCTAGCGGGAAGGCCGCCGCCCTGGCGCTCGTCTTCGTCACGAGCGCCAGCGCGCCGACCTGGGCGCAAGAACCGCCCGTCAACGCCCCCCTGCCACCGACACCATCACCGACGGACGATCCTGGCGGGACGGCTCCGTCGGCGGAACCTCCGAAGAAGAAGCCCGGCGATGACTGGCTCGACGTCAGCCCGTTCCTCGACCAGGTCTACGGCTTTTTGCCTATCGCGTCGCCCATCACCGAACCAGCCGTCGGCTACGGTGCGGCCGGCGGGCTCATGTTCCTCAGCAAGTCGTTCGGCGACGCCGAGGCGGGCCTGGGGCGTCCGAACGTCACCTTCCTGGGTGGCTTCGGCACGGAAAACGGCAGCTGGGGCCTGTTCGGCGGCGACGTGCGTTACTGGCTGAGGGATCACCTGCAGACGTTCACTGCCCTCATCTACGCCTCGGTCAACCTCGACTTCTACGGGATCGGCTGGACCGACGCCCTCCAGGACTCGCCCCTCCGCTACAACCTGGCACCGAAGGGCGGAGTCGTTCAGGCCAAGTACCGCTTCGGCGAGAGCTCGTTTTGGGGTGGCCTGAGCGGCCAGTTCATTTCGACCGAGGTCTCGTTCGCAGCGCCGGCCGGGACGCCCGAGCTACCGGACTACTCGAGCACCACGAACCTCGGTGGCGGGACGGTGCTCGCTGCGTACGACTCACGGGACAACGTGTTCACCACGCTGAAGGGGACCTACGCCGAGGCGAACTTCGGCGTGTTTGGTGCTGCGCCCGAAGGACAGGGCGCGTTCGAACGCATGGAGCTTCTCGTGCTTCAGTTCGTGCCGCTGCCCCACAATTTCTTCTTGGGCGCGCGCGGACAGTTCTTGGCCACGTTCGGGTCGACGCCGTTCTATTTTCGACCCTCGATCGGTATGCGCGGCGTGGCTCAGATGCGCTACCAGGGCGAACAGATGGCGCAGCTCGAGGCCGAGCTCCGCTGGCAGTTCTGGGCGCGCCTCAGCCTGGTGGGCTTCTGGGGTGCGGGCGGCGCATGGAATCAACTCGAGCATTTCGACTCGTCCCAGGGGGTGTTCGCCGCGGGCGGGGGCTTTCGCTACGAGCTGGCGCGCAAATACGGCATCCACGCTGGCATCGACGTCGCCGGCAGCAAGGATACGGCCGCGTTCTATGTGCAGGTTGGGAGCGCCTGGATGCGGCCCTAGGCGCTCGTGATGCTTCTGCGTTTGTGATCGATTTGCGATGACGGGCGCGAAATGGCCCCTTGCCACTGCGGGTAAGGCCATGTAAGCAACTGTAGGGCGTCACAGCCGTGGCCCCGGAACAGAAGGGGAATTTCCATGCGAATGATCTACCGTGCGTGTGTTCTTGGCGGCCTCATCGGACTAGCCAGCGGGTGTTCGATTGCAGCAGAGGATACGGGCGAGGCCGAGCAGCCCATCATCTTTGGCGAGGAAGTGAAGGAGTGCGACCGGGCCCTCGCCGCCGTCGGCGCCGTGGTGTTCCACTTCTTCGACCCCGAGTACCCCGAGTACGGTGAGTTCGATGATTTCTTCTGCTCGGCCACGCTGATCGCACCGAAGGTCGCGCTCACGGCGCGCCATTGCGTCGAGACCTGGTACTTCGACCCGGAGCCCGCCTTCTCGAACTACGTGACGTTCGGCCAGGACGCGTACGCGCCGGAACACAAGGCCAAGATCACGAGCTTCCTCGCAGCGCCGCCCGGACCGGCGGGCCTGCTCAACGACGGCGGCCGCGACATCGCGGTCCTCTACTTGGACAAGGCGCCCAAGGGCATCAAGCCGGCGCAGCTCGGCAAGTTCAAGACCAGCATGCTCGGCAAGAAGTTCCGCATCGCAGGCTTCGGACAGACCGAAGAGTTCACTGCGGGCATCAAATACGAGGGCAAAGCTACGGCCCGGGCGCTTTCCGGCGATTGGTACCCGCTGCTCTTCAACAACGACTACGAGGCGTTCGACGAGTGGTATTGGACCGACGCTTCCCTGGCGAGCGGGACTCCGGAAGAGGAGGCAGCCTGGTGGGCGCCTGGAACATTCGCTCTCGAGCCCGGCTACGAGCTTCTCGCCGGCGGCCTGCCCGGTGAGCAGGTGAGCTGCTGGGGCGACTCGGGTGGCCCGCTGCTCCAGGGCAAGACGGCCAAGGAGCTCACCGTTTACGGCGTGAGTTTTGCCGGCGAAGGGTCGATTGCTACCAACTGCGCGCTCGGTGGCGGCTACGCCGTCCTGAACGACGAGATGCTCAATTGGGTCAAAGCGGCAGTCAAAGCAGCACCTTGAGACGCCGCATCCCGGGGTGCCTCGCGGTGTGACACCGCTAGCCCCCGGGACTAGGCTTGGTCCGGCTACGGCCGGGCCTTTTTTTTGTGACCGCGACGACTGCTCCCACCTCGAACCGCGCGCTGACACTCGGCGTGGACGGCTTCCTGTGGTCGAGTGAGCCCGAGCCGCACGGCGCGCGGCGGCGCGCGATTCTCGAGGCACACCCCGAGGTCAAGCAGCTGTACGGTCCCTGCGCGCGAACGAAGTACGTCTGCCTTGCGCTCGTGCTGGGGCAGCTCGGGCTCGCCTACACGGTCCGGGACGCGCCCTGGTGGCTGCTCGTCCTCGTGGCCTACGGCGTGGGCGGATTTTTGAGCCAATGGCTCTTGCTCGCCAACCACGAGATCTCCCACAACCTCGCTTTTGAGAAGCCGCTCCATAACCGCCTGTTCGGCTTGTTCATCAACCTCCCGATTGGCATCCCCATCGTCGCCGCCTTTCGCGAGTACCACCTGATGCATCACACCCATCAAGGCGTCGACGGCATCGACACCGACGTACCGTCCGCTTGGGAGGCGCGCTGGGTGAGGGGGCCGCTGGCCAAAAGCGTGTGGCTCGCGGCGCAGGGGCTCGCCTATGGCTTGCGACCTCTCTTCATGCTCCCCCTGCGGCCCAATCGCTGGCTCGTGGCAAACTTCGCGATTCAGCTCGCGTTCGATGCCCTCGTCTATTGGGCTTGGGGCGAAAAGGCGCTGGCTTATCTGCCCATCAGTGCGCTCTTGACGATGGGCCTTCATCCCATGGCGGGGCACTACCTCACCGAGCACTACGTGATCGCAGCGCCCCAGGAGACGTACTCGTATTATGGACCGCTCAACAAGCTGGCTTTCAACGTCGGCTACCACAATGAGCACCACGACTTCCCCTACATCGCCGGCTCACGCCTGCCCGAGCTGAAGAAGCTCGCGCCCGAGTACTACGATGGCCTCGTCAGCCACCGCTCCTGGACGCGCATGCTTTGGGCCTACGTCACACGGCCCGAGCTTGCGACGACCAGCCGGGTCAAACGTCAGCCGTCCGAAAAGGCCAGCTGAAAGCCCGGCTGAAAAAGTTCGCAGTAGACGCCTATCGCTTCCCGCTGAATCGGGTGAGCGCGTAGTAATTTGGTTTATCGTAGCTCTGATCCCAGGTAGACTGGAAAGTCTATTTGCGAGGTAGCTGCGCTTGAAATCGAAACTACTCGGACTCACCCTTTGTGCTCTTTCGCTCTCCGTCGCCGCCTTCGTAGCCTGCACTGGCGCGCCGACCGACCTCGACGCCTTCCCGAACCCGACCGAGGAATGCAGCGAAGACACGGATTGCCCCGGGTCGACCCCCATCTGTGACGAGCTGGCTGGCTGTGTCGAGTGCCAGTTCAACGAGCAGTGCGCCGAGGGCGAGCGGTGTCATCAGCGCGACTGCGTGCCTGCTCCGAGCTGCACAGCCAGCACCGACTGTCCCGACGAGCAGCCGGCGTGCGACATCGTCCAGGGCTATTGCGTCGAGTGCGCGAGCAATGCCGACTGCGGAGAGGATGCGCGCTGTCTCGCTCAGAAGTGCGAACCTGCCACGGCCTGTATCAACTCCCGGGACTGCACCGACGACGAGGTCTGCGATCTAGCCAACGGGTTTTGCGTCGAATGCGCCTCGGATCTCGACTGTCCTGCGGCACACGCCTGCGTCGACAACGCGTGCCAGCCCATGTGCGCCTCGGACAAGGACTGTGTCGACGACGGCCTGCTCTGCGACCGGACGCTCCTGCACTGCGTCGAGTGTCTGCGGGACGTCGATTGCCCGGACGTGTACTTCTGCGCGGCCGGCAAGTGTGCGCCCGATGTTTGCGTAACGGGCAGCACCCTGTGCTCGGCAGACAAGACCGAGATCCACGGCTGCAACGAGAACGGGAGCGCCTATCTGGCGGCCCCCTGTCCGCTCGCGAGCACGTGTGCCGAAGGCGACGCGGGTGCAGTCTGTGAAAGCTGGATCTGCACCCCGAGCGCGACCGGTTGTGAGACGACGTCACTGCTCCAGGTCTGTAGTCCCGATGGGCTATCCCTGGGCAAAATCGACTGCAGCCAGGAAGGTGGCGCCTGTGAATCCGGGGCGTGCATCGATGTCGTGTGCGCCGCGGGCGAGTACAGCTGCGAAAATGGGGTATCCATGCTGTGCAACGCGACCGGGACGCAGCTCAATCCGGTCGTGACCTGCCCCATCGAAACCTTTTGCTCCGAGACGAGTGGACAATGCGAGGCCGACGTGTGCATCGCAGGCCAGCCTGTCTGCGATGGAAACGTGGCCACCGCCTGTAAAGGCGACGGCTCCGGCTACGAAGAGGGTACCGACTGCGAAGACGATGAGGAGATTTGCTGGGCAGGACAGTGCTTGCCCGAGGTCTGCAGCGAAGGCACCCACTGCTTCGAAGGCGACCCCTATCAGTGCACGAACGGCGGCACGAGCCGCACCCTGACCGATGTCTGCTCGAGCACCGAGTACTGCTCGAGCGCCGACGAGCCCGCACAGTGCCTACCGACCTCTTGCACGGCTGGCGAGGACACGTGCCTCGGCAACGTCGCCGGGACCTGCAACGAGACGGGCACGGGCCTGGAAAGCGGCTCGCTCGATTGCGGGGAGACGGACCAGGCTTGTTTCAAGGGCGTCTGCAAAGACATCGTCTGCGTGGGCAACTACACATGCAGCGGTGGCGACGTGCGCCATTGCAACGACAACGGCACGAAGATCGGCAATCTGTACCTTGCCTGCGAGGATTACGAGTACTGCGAGGAGGGCGATGGCAGCTACGAGTCGGCCTTCTGCGAGACGGACTGGTGCAGCGACGGCCAGACCTCGTGCATCACGTCGGGTGGCGAAACCGGCATCGGCCTCTGCAATGCCGATGGTTCCGGCTTCGATCTCGTCACTCCGTGTGACGATGACGAGGCCTGCGTGGGAAGCACCTGTCTGCCGGTCATTTGCAGTGCGTCCACCTACTATTGCCTGAGCGGGAACGTCTACCACTGCGGGGGCGACGGCACGACGAACCAGCTGCAGGACACCTGCGCAGTGAGCGAGTACTGCAAGGCAGGCTTTTCCAGCTGCCAGGCCGACGTGTGCACGGCAGGGGCTCCTCTGTGCAACGGGGCCAACGTGACGGTTTGCGCGGCGGACGGCTCGGGCCCCGCCGATGCCGGAACGGCCTGCCCGGTCGACCAAATCTGCCAGGCTGGCGCCTGCACGCCCGTCATCTGCGAGGCGAATGCCTATCGCTGCAATGGCAACGTGGAGCGCTGCAATTCGTTCGGCACGGCCTGGGCGACGTGGAGCACGTGCAGCGTGGCTCAATACTGTAACGATGCGTCCCTTCCGGCGGCGCCTACGTGCAGCCCAGACCTCTGCGAGGCCGGCCAGACCGCCTGCGACGGCGAAACACTGGCCACCTGTGGTGCCGACGGCGGGACCTACACCGCCCAGGGCACGGACTGCTCACTCACGGATCAGCTCTGCACCGAGACCGCTTGCGTCGACTCGGAAGAGCTGACCTACGTGGCGGCGGCTTCCGCGGCCGTGACCAGCACGACGCGCGCGTATTTCAACCGGTACTACGTGGTCAACGAGCGTCAACTGACGGAAGTCGAGCAGTACTTCGCCTCGGCCGGCACGAATCAGTATACGTTCTATGTCTATCGCTCCGTGTCACCGACCGGGACGTTCGACCAGGTCTTCACCAAGCTGGTGTCGGCGACGCCTGGAAGCGGAGGGAGCTACGTCAGCTCGGGCGCGATCGATGTCACGCTCGAGGCTGGCTACTACTACGCGATCGGCGTGCGAACCTCGGGCACCAACTACTCGTACTACGGAAGCACCGTCACCGACTCGTACGAGAGCTTCGGGCGCTTCGATGGCGGCTATCAGTCCACGAGCAGTCCTGGCTCGACCTTCAGCATCGGCGAGTCCACAACCGCCCACCAACAGCGCATCACACTGGAACCGTCGCCCTGACGGCATGTAAATTGCCCTCCGTCCTTTACAGAGGGGGGGCAACGTGTCAGTGCACCGCCCGTGAAGTTCGCCGATACGGGGCTCGTCCCCGAACTCCTCGAGGCAGTGGCCAAAGCTGGCTACGAGACCCCGACCCCCATTCAACAGCAAGCCATCCCTCCGGCTCTCGCCGGACGTGACGTGCTCGGCTGCGCCCAAACGGGCACCGGCAAGACGGCCGCGTTCTCGCTGCCCATCCTGCAGCGCATCGATTCGGTCGCCAACGGTCGGACCGTCCTGCGCGCGCTCGTGCTGACGCCGACGCGCGAGCTGGCTGCGCAAATCAGTGAAAGTTTCTCCACCTATGGCGCCGGCCTAGGCCTCGAGCACGCGGTAATTTTCGGCGGTGTCAACGAGAAGCCGCAAATCAAGGTGTTGCAGAAGGGCGTCGACATCCTGATCGCCACGCCGGGACGCTTGCTCGACCTGATGGGTCGCGGCTTCGTCAGCCTGGCACACCTCGAGATCTTCGTCCTCGACGAAGCCGATCGCATGCTCGACATGGGCTTCATCCACGACGTGAAGCGCATCACGGCCAAGCTGCCCAGCAAACGACAAACGCTGCTGTTCTCCGCGACCATGCCGGACGAGATCCGCTCGCTCGCCAGCAAGCTGATGAGGGACCCGGTGCACGTCTCCGTGACCCCGGTATCGTCGACTGCCGAGAAGATCGCCCAGAGCGTGTACTTTACGGACAAGGCTCAAAAACGGCGCCTTTTGCTGCACGTACTGTCCAAGCCCGAGGTGAAGCGCGCGCTGGTGTTCTCGCGCACCAAGCATGGTGCCAACCGCGTCGTGCAGTTCCTGGACGCTGGCGGCATCCCTTGCGCTGCCATCCATGGCAACAAATCGCAGGGTGCACGCACGCGCGCTTTGGATGGATTTCGTAGTGGGGAGCTGCCGGTCTTGGTGGCAACGGACATCGCTGCCCGCGGCATCGACGTGGAGGGCGTCACGCACGTCGTGAACTTCGATCTGCCCAACGTCCCTGAAACCTACGTGCACCGCATCGGGCGCACGGCGCGCGCCGGTGCGGAAGGCATCGCCGTTTCTTTCTGCGATGACGAGGAGCGACCGTACTTGGCGGACATCGAGCGCTTGATCAAGATGCGCATCGAACGCGCACCCGGTCCCACGCTTCCGGCTGAGCCAATCCGCCCGCAGCAGGCCGCGAGCGTTGAACGGAGCCAGCGCTCTGGACCACCCCCACGACGAAACGGCCCTGGCGGTCGACCGAACCGGGGCGGAATGGCTCGCCGCAGCGAAGGCTCGCGCGGTCGCGCAGCGCAACGTTGAAAGCTCAGCTGCGCCCGAGCCGGCGCGCCCGTTTCTCCTCGTACATCTCGGCATCGGCGCGCTGGACCAGCGCCTCGATCGACTCATCCGAGCCAGGCTCAAGGAAGGCCGCGCCAAGGCTGAAGCTGAGCCCAAAAGGCCGACCGGGAGCAGCATTGAAGGTGAGGAGCGCAGCGTCCAGGCGTAGCCTGAACCTGACGTAGCCGTCCGGCGTGAGGTCTCGCGCCAAAACCACGAATTCGTCGCCACCGAGGCGAGCGACTAGGTCACCACCACGGCACGTCTGCCGCAGGACTACGGACGTGTCGTTCAACGCGCGATCACCGGCCTCGTGTCCCAACCGATCGTTGAGCGGCTTGAGTCCGTCGAGATCGATGAACACGATTGCCAGCCCGCGGCCCGTCGCGCGAGCCCCTTCGAGCAGTTCACGCCCGCGCTCCATGAAGGCGCGGCGGTTGAGCAGTCCCGTCAACGCATCCGTCGTAGAGAGCGTCTCGAGCTCTCCCGTCTTCTGTTCGAGCGCTTCCTGAGCGAGACGCCGTTCGTGCACGTCGCGCGCGGACAGCAGGATGCTGGGCGCCGAAGTTGCTCCCTCTCGCAGGACCGTGGCGTGCACCTCGAACCATCGCAACTGTCCGCTCTTGGTCCGGTAGCGCAGGTTCATGACGTCGAGCTGCGTATCGCCCGTCAGAACGCCTCTGAGTCTGTTTCGAACCCCCGCTAGATCGCCCGTCTCGACGAGCGAGCTCGGATCCAGCTGGCGAAATTCCTCGGGCGAATAGCCCAGCAGCCGCTGGCAGGAGGGGCTCACGTAGCTGACCTTGCCCTTGGTATCGAGAAGAGCCACGAGCTCGGCGGTATTCTCTGCCAAGCCGCGAAACATCCTTTCCGCAACGACGAGGTCCTCGGCCATCGCTCGCAGCTCCTGCAAATCGGTCTGCGCGGTGGCCAGGCTGAACAGCGCGAGGCCCAGCATGAGAGCGACCGCGAACAGCGACATGAGCACGGTCTGACTCTGGGCACCTGCGGCTCGCTCGGTGCGCAGCGCGAGCAACTGCTGTTCCACCCGCCGCATGTCGGCAGCCAGCACGCGAATTTCATCCATCAGCAGTCTGCCGCGCCCGGACGCCACCAAGCCGGTGAAGTCACCACCGTGCCGCTTGATCGCCACCGTCGCTTCGGCGAAGGCGACCTTGGCCAAGACGGCCTGCTCCAGCCTGCTCACTCGCTCGAGCTGCGGTCGGTTGTCCCGCGGCAGGCTGCGCAGGTGTTCGAGCTCCTCGGGCAGGGCTGCACGCGCCTGGTAGTAGGCCTCGAGGAACGCTTCATCGCCACTCAGCAAGTAGCCGCGCTGGCCGCTCTCGACCTCGTGGACGCCCGTTACCACTCGGTCGATGGCTTCGGAAACCTCGAACGTGTGCGTCACCCATTCAGCAGCGTCGAGGTACCGCCGACCGGAAAAATACCCGGCCACCGCCAGGCCGACGACCAGCACCAGGGCCAGAAGCCAGACGAAGCGTCGCTTGCGAAGGAGCGCTGACATCCTCTCGGCCCAGCGTACGATCGCGTCTTCCCAAGCGAAATCGCCGCCAAGATCGGGCCCACATTTGCGGCTACGTTGCGCCTTGTCGCCAGGGACCAGGCAGGTCACGCTTCCTTTCGTGATGGTGCGGCGATTTCGGGGCCTGGGTGGCAAAGGCTTATTGGCGAGTGGTGTACTGGCAGTCCTGCTGGTCGCCTGCTCACACCACGAGCGGCCGCCCTGCTATCTGGTGAGCGGCAAGCAGGCCAAGGCCATGCTCGAGCCGGGCACCGTGCTGCTCGACGTCCGCACCCGGGAACAGCAGCGCGTCGGCCGGGTGAAGCAGAGCGTGCACGTCCCGGTGAACGAGCTTTCCTATCGTCTTCAGTATCTGAATCTGGACACGCGGATCATCGTCTTCGGGCAGACGCAGCGCCAAGCCCACGATGCAGCCATGATCCTACGGCGCTCGGGCTACGAGGTGTTCGAGCTCGGTCCCGTCGCGGACCTGCGCTCCGACGACCCCAAGTGTGAGCTCTGAGCAGCGGCCAGAGCTTGGGGACCAGACGCCCTGAGCGTATCCTCGCGGACAGCGGGGGCCGTGAGTGAAGCGCAGCACGACAATCGGATCCGTCGTCGTCATCGTCTCAGTCCTTGCGTTGCCGGCCGGAGCAGCACCCGGAGCACCGCCGAACGCGCCCCAGCTCAGCCCGGCGGACGGCGCCAAACCGGCCGACCCGCCCCAAGTAGTCGAGCCCGGGCCCGCTTGGATGCCGGAGCTCGAGCTCCACGGCGGAGTGGCCGCCTACCTCTATCAACCGACGAACGGCTGGGACCCGCTCTTTTTCATCTATTCGAACCTGAAGCTGAAGGCGACCTGGGACTTCTTCGGCATCTATTTCGAGCCGCGGCTGTCGAGCGAGAAGATGCGCAGCTACTACGACAGCCTGGCTTGGATTCAGCAAGCCTACTTGTTCGCCGAGCTCGAGCCGTTCGTGCTGAAGATCGGCAAAGTCTACAAGCAAGTGGGCCTGTTCTGGGACAACACCTTCTACGGCAACATTCAGGTCTACGAAGGGCTCAAGTTCGATCCGAACGTCGGCATCTCACTGGAGGGCACGCTGGGCCAGGATGCCGGGCTGGCGGTCTACGCCCAGTACTTCCTGCTCGACGGGCACCTGAACGCATCCCTCTTGGATCGCGATACCGTGAGCATCCCCGGGGCGCGGCGACGCAACATCATCGCCGGTCGGTTGCAGCCGTTCTTTCAGCTGACGAAGGCCGCCCGCCTCGAGCTCGCCGTATCCGGCGAGGCGTTCACCGCCGACTTACCCGATCAGCAGAACAACGTTGGGCGTCTCGCCGGGGACTTGAAGCTCACGTGGAAGGGCCTCGGGATGTGGGGCGAAGTCTTGCAGCAGTGGGGCAAGAGCGTGAACAATTTTCCCTACCGCGCCGACCCGGCCAGCTCGCCACCGACCAGCGGCCAAAGCTCCGGTGACAACACCTACCTCTTGGCTGGCGCCGAGTGGAAGATCGGTCCGGTCGTCCCGCGCTACGCCATCAGCATCGCGCGCTACGGGGACCTGTCGGTCCGCGAAGTTCTCCATTTGCCAGGCGCAACCATCGTCTTTCACGAGCACGGCAGCATCTACGTGGAGTACGCGATTTGGGATCGCTCGGCACCGGGGGGCAAGACGGTGATCGACCGCAGCTTCAACCTGACGGTGATGGGCTATTTCTAGCTGTCCCGGGCGCCGGGCGAGCGCAGGGGCTTGGGCCCGCGCCAGCGGGGAAACAAGGTCGGGTAGGAGGCCAGCGCCAAGAGCCCGAAGGGACCCACTCCCATCAAAAGGCCGATGCCCAGATGCAACATGACGCCAAAAATCGCGTAGCCGGCGCGCAGACGGCGAAGGAACAGCACGGCGGGAAAGGTGAGCTCGAAGGGCACCGTGAGGGCGGTCGCAATCGCCAGGGGCCAGACGAGCGCGCCGTCTGTCTGTTCGATGATGCGGGGGAACGTCGCCCAGTGAGGACTCTGCAGTATCTGATAGAGCGCCGAGTAGCCGTCCGCCGGCAACCAAGTCGTCGAAACCAGTTTCTGTAGGCCGGTGGCCCCATACATGACGGCCAGCTGACAGAGCGCCAAGAGGCGGGGCCAGGCCGGCACCAGCTCCTCGCTCGACCAGGCCGCGGTGCGGATTCGACAATCGAGCGACCAGGTTCGCGTGCAGTCGGAGAGTCCGAGCGTCAGCAGACTCGTCGAAAAGAGCAGGTCACTCCCGGCTGAAAGGGGCGAACCCTGACCGAGGATCGAGGCACAGATGAGCCAGGCGAGAAGCGCTGGCAAGCGTCCGAACAGGCCCAGGCACAGACACGCTCCGCACAGGAAGTTGCAAACGGCGAGCACGGTGAGCACCGCCGGCCGAGCACCACCGAGCAGCGCCAGGAGCAATGTTGGCCGGACCGCCCGGTAGCCACCGTGCGCGACGTCGGCAAACATCAGGACGAGCACGTCACGACCAGCCGCCGTGAAGCAATACGTCCACATCTCGACGACCAACGCCAAGCCCACCAGAACGCGCATGGTCGCGAGGGCGGTGCCGATCTCCCGTCGCTCCAGGCGTGCGAACACGGCACCGACAGCCCGCCCAGGCCACTGCCACGGGTTCACGGCACGGCTCCTCGCTCCAGCCGACGCAGTGAAGTACGCAGCGTATGGCTCCGTCTTTTTTCACCCACCCGGGCTGGATGCTCGACGGCGCGGCGCAGCAGGCGACAACGAACGGTGCGTGTCTTCGGATCGGCCCGGACGATGCGCGCCGCAAATACGTCGCAAAAACGCTCGAACTCGGCTTCGCTGTTCGCCCAGCTGGCCTTGAACAGCGCGCGCCGCATTCGGTAGTCGTAGAGGAACGCGTCCGGGATCAAGTCCGGCCTGGCGCTCGGTCGACCGAGGTCGAACACTTGCTCGAGCTTCGGCGCACGCCCCCGCTTGGACCGGGCGTGTCCAGCGTCGACCCGAAAGCGCGCGGGCACGACGTCGGGCGCCGTGAACATGTACCAGCCCTGGCGAATCCGGAGCAGGTTGAGATAGGCCCGAAACGGCGAAAGCAGCTCACGCCTCGTTTGCCACCAAGCCTTGCTGACATGAACGATGGTCGCCTGAAACGCGGCCCGATTGGGGCCGTAGCCAAGGGCTTGGAATCGTGAGTGCCAGCGATCCAGCTCTTGCCGAACGATGGGGCGCTCGAGCAAGGCCCTGGAAAGTGGCTTCGGCGCCGGCAGACCGGTGAGGACCACCGCCGCCATGTGAAACAGGATCCAGGTGGTCAGGATCCGGCGCAGCCAAAGGGTTCGCCTCGGGAAGCGCTCGAGCCGCAGGAGGTGTGCGACTCGTTGCTGGAACCAGGGAAACGGATCCAACCGCTAGGCCGCCCTGGCCGCGTCTTTCATCGTCGTCGATAGGACGCCATACACGGCGACCCAAGCTTCCTTCACTTCGGGCGTGAAGGCTGGACCGAGGCCGACGCTCAGCGTGTCGAGCAGGGCGCCACCGACGGTATCGTAGTGGCTGTCGGTGACGCCGTAGGAGACGTGCCGCTTGCCGAGTGCCTGCACCGCAGGAACGATGTCGCCGAGCCGATCGAGGCCCGCTACCGCGACGCTGATCATCTGCATCAGCTTTTTGCCCTGGGCCTTCATGTCGCCCTTGAATAGCGATTTCAGCGTTGGATCGGCTTCGAACAACTTGCCGTAGAAGATGTCGGCGGCTTGCTCGGCGATCGGTACGACGGCGGACCAGCTCTGTTGCACGAGTTTCTTCTGTGTTTCGTTCATGACCTCACTTTTCCCATCACCAAGCCCGCTCTGCTTTCACGCTCCACGAGCTACCTTGGTACCACGACGCGCTTCGAGATAGCTGTGGATTTCGTCACGAGCCTCGCGCGCGAGACCGAACAGATCGAACACCTCCTGGTCGAGCGCAGCCTCCCTGTCTAGAGACGGCCCGAGCCTGCAGAGGAGCGCGCTGGCTTGCCTCACCGCGTCGCGGCCCGCTGCGGACTCTGGCGGCGCAGGCAGGCGTCTGAGGTGAGCGACCTTGACCTGGGGAAACGCGAGCTGCCGAGCGTCGCGCTGCTGGCTCGCATGAAAGGCCCGGAAAAGCGAGGAATTCAGCAGGCCAATCAGGAGCTGTACGTCGAGCTCGCCGCACGGGTAGCCAGCGAGCAGTGAGTTTCTGAAGCGCAGCCCGTTGTGCGGAGCGGCGATCGTCACGGCTGCCGTTTGCCGAACGACGAAGCCGACTCGCTGATAGTCGGCTAGGGGACGGTAGCGACAGCGCGTCTCACGTAGCACGCCGAGATCGGGATTCATGAACAGGCGCGGCGGCAGGACTGCGTAGGCACGCACGTTGCGCCCCTCGAGCAGGGGTTCGACGAAAGCCCCTTTCGGCTCGTCCGAGCGGAGGAAGAGCTCCGTGCTCACGCGGCGATTGCTCTGCAAACCGAGCTCGCCGAAGCACGCACTGGGCAATTTCGGCAAGGAGGCCAAGCGCAAAAGCGCCTCGGGGACTCCGGGCTCTTTCAGCTCGAGGTCCTGGCGACCGCGTTCGAGCAGTCGCCATTTGCGATCCGGCAGCGGGTCCGGCGCGCCGGTGCGCGGCGATGCCAAGAGACCAAAACAGGGCTGCACCACACCGCCAAAGGCGTCCTGCCCGTATTCTTCGAGCGGTTCGTGCAGCGTGTGTGCATGGAGCACCGCGCGGCGCGCGGCGCGATAGCCGTCGAGGTCCGAGAGCGAGCTCGGTAGGAGCAGTGACACGAGGCCCCGAGGCGCCAGCTCGGTGGCACGCTGGGCAAAGACCCCGTGCAGCGTCGCGAAGCCGGCGAACGCAGAGTAGGTCCGCCGGAGCCAAGCGCGACGCTCGGGGTCGAGCGGCTGCGTAGCGCGGCCCTGAAATGCGACCCAGGGCGGATTGCCGATCAGCCAGTCGAAGTCACGTCCGACCGTGAGCTCGGCATCGACCAACGTGTCGGCGCACGCGAGACGCTCCTCGAAATCACTGCGGTCGGTCAACAGCCATAGGGCCGCCTGTGCCACCGCCACGGCGAGCGCGCTCCGATCGTAGCCAAAGACCCCGGCGCCCACGCCGCGCAGCGCCGCCTCGGGCGTCTCTCCCCTGTCCACCCTGGAGCGCGCCAAGCCGGCCGCAGCTTCGAGCAGAAACGCCCCGCCCCCCATCGCCGGATCGCACACCCGCACCACTCGAGTCAGGACGAGCTCTGCCAGGTGTGGGACCGCGAGGGCGTTTTCCACCAGCGAGCGCGCCACGGGTCGCGGCGTGAAATAGCTCCCCGAGCTGCGACGCAGCGAATGCTCCCCGGACCGGCGCCCCGCGGACTCGACGCCATAAAGCGTGTCGAGCACTTCCCCGAGTACCTGTGCCCGCGCCAGCCGCAGATCGACGAGACTGTCCGTACGACCGAGCTCGAAGGTGCTCAGAATGTCGTCGGCAGGCAGGGGAAGCGCCCCAGGCCGCCCAGCCTCGGCGCACGAGAAAAGACGCAGCGTCGCGGGCAGGGGCCGGGCGTCGCGTTCGGCCAGGGCCGCGAGCACGTCGAGGATCAACACCGCGCGCGAAGCATCGCTCGGCTCATTGTGGCGCAGCCAGTCAGCATACGCTCTCTGCAGCATCAGTGCGCGCCCTGCGCGAACCGACGCGGCGCAGCGCTGAGTCGGCGAGCGAGGAGAATCGCCGCCGACATGGCCCCGGGATCCGCCAGTCCCTTGCCGGCGATGTCGTAAGCCGTGCCGTGATCGACACTGGTGCGCACGATGGCAAGACCCTGGGTGACGTTCACCGAACCGCCGAAGTCGAGGATCTTCATCGGGATGGTCACCTGGTCGTGGTACATGCCGACCACACCGTCGAAGGCGCCTTGGGCTCCCAGCCGAAACGCCGTCTCCGCGCCGAGCGGCCCAGTGATCGTCGCCAGGCGTCCGAGCACCCGTCGCGCTCGCTCGACGCCGGGCAGCACTGCCCGCCGCTCCTCGCTACCGAGCAACTCGCCCTCCCCAGCATGCGGGTTGAAGGCGCAGACCGCGACCTTCGGCCGCGTCACGCCCTGGCGCAGGAGCAGATCCGCGAGCTCGACGACGGCGCGCGACACGAGCTCGGGACCAAGCTGCTTGCCGACCTTGGCCAAGGGCACATGCGTCGTGACGAGCGAGGTGGTCAGAACTGGTGAGGCGAAACACATCACCGTGTAGGGGGCGGCGTCGAGGTCTTCGAGCCACTCTGTGTGTCCGCGAAACGACCGCGCACGACGGAGGCCACTCTTGGCGATGCACTCCTTACTGACCGGACCGGTCGCCAGGGGCACCGCGAGCCGGTGGGCCAGGTCGTAGCCCGCTTCGATGAACGCCAGCTGAGCAACGCCGGCCAGCGCCGTGGGCTTGCCGAAGGCGCGGTCCCTGGCCGACAGCGGCGGGCCGGCCTCGAGCACACTGACTCGAGCCGTTTCGGCCTCCGCATAGACGGGGAGCCGGCGCACCCGTGCGACATCGAGGCCACTGGACGCCGCAGCGGCTTCCAAGCTGCCCCGGTTGCCGACCAGGACCACCCGACCGGCGGCCGGCTTCAGGGCTGCCTTGAGCGCAACCTCGGGACCAATCCCGGCGGGGCAGCCGGTGCTGACGACGACGAGGTCATTCCTCGGCTTCGAACTCTTCGGCTTCCTCGTCCTCGTCATCGGGTGCTCTCAGCTTGTAGCCAGAGCCCCGGAGCGTTTCCAGGGGCAGCGCATCGCCCAGCTTGGCGCGCAGGCGCCGCACGTGGATGTCCACGGTGCGCGGGCCGCCATCGTAGCGATTGCCCCAAACACGCGCGAGCAAGTGATCCCGCGAGAGCACCTTGCCCCGGCGCTCGCACAGGTACGCCAGGAGCGCGAACTCCTTGGCGGTCAGGTTGATCGGGCGGCCACCGACGGTCACCTCGTGTCCCGCCTTGTCCACCACGATCGCGCCCACCTTGTGGCGCTCCTCGGTGGCAAACTCGCTGCGTCGCCATTCGAGCGCGCGGATCCGGCCGTAGAGCTCCTCCGGCACGTAGGGGTGCAGGACGAAGTCGTCGAAGCCGCTGGACGGCTCGATGCGCGGCACCTGACCTACGGTCACGGCGATGATCGCGCCCACGCTGTCGAAGAACGGCTCCTTGCGGACGGCCCGAAGCGCGGCCACTGCCAGATCGGGCCGGTCGAGCGCTTCGAAGACCAAGGCGCGCGGCTTGATGTCGAACTCTTCGTCGTCGTCGGTGATCAGGTTCACCGGGTCGTCCCAGAGGTCGAGGGAGCGGATGGTCGCGCCCAGCTGACGCAATGTCGAAACGGCTCCTTCTTCTCGATCGAGCATGGGCCCGTGCCCGATCACCGCGACATAACTCCTAGATTTCGTTGATCCTTCAGCCAATTTCGGTACCGCCTACGGTGATTTTCGCGATCTTCACGGTGGGACACCCCACACCGACGGGCACGCTTTGCCCGTCCTTCCCGCACGTCCAGATACCGTCTGAGAGCGCCACGTCGTTGCCCAGCATCGATACCTCGCGCAGTGTTTCTGGACCATTTCCGATCAAGTTCACGCCTTTGAGCGGGGCCGTCAGTTTTCCGTCTTCGATCAAGTAGCTTTCCGTCAGGGAGAAAACGAAATCTCCATTCGAGATGTCGACCTGCCCACCGCCGAATGTCTTCGCGTAGATACCTCGCTTGACACTTTTCACGATCTCCTCCGGGTCGTGGGGCCCGGCCAAGAGGATGGTGTTCGTCATGCGCGGCATGGGCGCACATTGGAATGACTCGCGCCGGCCGTTCCCGGTTGGCATCACGCCAAAGTGGCGAGCGCTCATGCGGTCGTGCAGGTAGCTCGTGAGCACGCCATTTTCGATCAAAACGTGACGCTGGGGGTCGTTCCCCTCGTCGTCGACGTTGATGGCGCCCCGGCTCTGCACGATGGTCGGGTCGTCCACGACCGAGCACAGAGGGCTCGCCACGTCCCGGCCAACCTGGTCCGTGTAGTTACTGGTCCGTTTCCGGTTGAAGTCTGCCTCGAGTCCATGCCCCACGGCCTCGTGCAGCAAGATGCCGCTGTCGCCGGGCGCGAGCACGACCTCCAGCTGGCCCGCCGGTGCCGAGCGTGCGTCGAGCAGGGTGAGGGCCTGCAGGGCCGCCACTTCGGCGTGCTGTTCGGGCGTCTGATAGTCGAAATAGGCGAGCGTCACGCGGCCACCTCCGCCGCTTCGCCCCGATTCGCGGCGGTCTCCGCTCCGAGCGACCGCACTGATGCCGAAGCGCATCATCGGCTGAACGTCGCTGGCCCAGACCCCGTCGCTCGTCACCACGAGAATCTCGCGAATGCCTTCGCTGAAACTCGCCTGCGCTTTCTCGATCCGCGGATCGAAAGCGAGAGCGCGCGCGGCCGCACGCTCGAGCAGAGCGCGCTTGAGTGGCCCCGGCTGATCGATGGTGGGCTCGAGCAGGGCGTACCTCGACGGGAGGTCCCGAACCACGATGCGCTCGGGCTGACGCGCGCCACCGGCGTGAGCGATGCGCGCGGCGGTCTCTGCCGCGCGGCGCATGGACTCGAACTCGAGATCCTCGACGTAAGCGTAGCCGGTCGCGTCCCCGGACAGCACGCGCACGCCGAGTCCGACGGCCACTCCGCGCGACGCACTGCGTGTGATTCCTTCCTCGAAGGTCAGGCCACCGCTGGCTTGATACTCGAAGAACAGATCCGCGTAGTCACCACCTTGTGCAAGCGCCACCGAGAGCAGTCGCTGGGCGATGTCGGGGTCGATGGCGTGAGTATTGCCGCTCGCGAAAGGCGCCCGAGATTCCGCCTGGCTGGTCGGGGTCATTGGTGCCTCGAAAGATGCGCGCTGGGGGCAGGCCGGGCAAGGGCCACCTGGCCGGGGCCGGCCCACTGCGAATGCCAGCGATTTGGGCGCCCAGGACGGACCTCCGAGGGGCTCTGAGTCCAAGGCGCCCAAACCGCCGAGCAAGCCTGCGGCGTTTGACCGACTTTCACCCGCTGCCTAGGCTGACCGAGAGGAGCGTCTGGTCCCGGCTGCTCCGTTCCCCCCCGAGCAGTGCTCATTCGGAACACGTGGCCATCGATCGCGAAAAACTCCTTCAATCAGCGGCCAAGTTCGCCGAGAAGAAGAAGTACGACAAGGCCATCGCGGAGTACCGCAGAATCGTCGAGTCCGATCCGACCGACACGCGGACGATGCTGAAGATCGGCGACCTGCAGTCGAAGATGCTCGACTTCCAGGGGGCGATCCAAACCTACAATCAGGTTGCCGAGCAGTACGCCAAGGACGGCTTCTTTCTCAAAGCCATCGCGGTCTACAAGCAGATCCGCGAGCTCATCAAGAAGCACGCACCGGAGCTCGCCGTGCGCTTCGCGCACGTCACGCCGCGCTTGGCGGACATCTACACCAAGCTGAACCTGACCAGCGACGCGCTGACGGCGTACGACGAGGTCGCCACCCAGCTGCAAAAGTCCGGCAAAGACCGGGAAGCCGTCGAGATTTTCAAGAAGACGGTTCAGCTCGACCCCAAGAACCCCCTGCCGCACCTGCGCCTGGCGGAGGCGTGCTGCAAGGTGCAGGACGTGGACAGTGCAGTGCAGTCCTTTTGGACCGCTGCCGAGCTCCTGCTGACACTCGAGCGCCCCGACGACGCGCTCAAGGTGATCGAGCGCATCCTCCACTTCCGATCGGCTCCGCGCTTCGCGCGCGCCGCTGCCGAGCTGTACCTGAAGAAGAACGATCAGCAGGGCGGCATGCAGGCCCTCGCCAAGCTGCAGGTCGCCTTTCAATCGGACCCGAAGGATCTCGATACGTTGGCGCTCTTGGCCCAAGCGTTCGAAGTCATCGGCCAACCCGACAAGTCGCTGGCGGTGCACATCGAAATGGCCCGGCTCGCACGCGAGCAGAACAAGCGCGAGCTATGGGCGCAGATCGCCCAGCACCTCGTCGGAGTCGCTCCAGACCACCCCGAGGTCCTTGCGCTGATCAAACAGGGCGCGCCGCAGGGTTCGGTGCCGGTGGGCACCTCGAGCGCTGGCGCACGAGCGCAGGAGTCACGAGCCCCCACGCCGCGCGTGGAGGTCGTGGAGCTGGAGGTCGAGCCCGAACCCGAGGAGATCCTCGACGCCCAGTCGCTACCACCGGGTTCGATTCCGGCCGACGACCTGCGCAGCTTCGATCCGCCATCGCTGCAGGCCCTCTCCGTGCGGAATCTCACGGTCCCGAAGTCGCAGCCGGTCGACCTGGATGCCGAGCTCGAGTACGTCGACGAAGCCGAGGCGCCCGCCAGCGTCGTGCCTTATCAGGACGACAGTGTCGCCGTGAACGAGCTCCGCCGGTTCGACGTGGTCGAGTCGCGCGCGCCAGGTACGCCGGATTCGTTTCACGCCTCGTCGCATGCACACAAGGCCATCGTCGACGCCGAGTCCTTTCGGCGCTTGGGCCTGCTCGACAAGGCCGTCGAAGCCCTGCACATCGCGCTCGAGATCGATCCGAACTCGGTACCGATTCGCGAGAAACTGCGGGAAATCCTGGTCGATGCGGGCGAGCGGGATGCCGCCATCCAAGAGACGATCAACATCGCCATCATCCACCTCCACAACCAGGAGCCGGACCTGGCGGAGCCGCTGGTACTCGAAGTTCTCGAAATCGAGCCGAACCATCCAGACGCGCAGACCCTGCTCTACCACGTGAGCTCTCAACGCGAGAGCCAGGCCCGCGCCCCGACCGATGGCCACCTGGAGTCGTTCGACCTCGAGGGCGTTCGCCCTTCGAGCGCGATGAGCGACATTCCCGCCGACGCTCCCCTGCCCTCGTTCCCCTTGGACGAGGAAGATCTGGGTCGGCTCGAAAGGCGCACGCGCAGACCCTCCCCGGAGGCGATCGAAGAAGTGTTGGAGGAGGCCGAATTCTTCGCGGCGCAGGGCCTCTACTACGACGCCGAGGCCATCCTGGAAGACACGCTGCGCCTGGCGCCCGACCACGTTCTATTGAAGGAACGCCTCACCGAGATCCGCGCCGACCGCTCACTCGCCGGCGTGCAGGGGCCACCGTCCTCGCTCGGACCGACGGACAACTCCTTCGACATCGCGGCAACGTTGGACGCGCTCGACGATTTGGACGCGCCCAAGCGGCCCAAGCTGGATACGGTCAACCAAGAAGTCGACGTCGACCAGGTGTTCGCCAAGTTCAAGGAAGGCGTCAAAGCCACCGTCGACGAGAGCGACGCGTCGACTCACTTCGACCTCGGGGTCGCCTACCGCGAGATGGGTCTTTTGGCCGATGCCATTGGCGAGTTCGAGATCGCGGCCCGCGACCCGGCGCGCTTCTGCACCTGTTACGCCCTGATTGGGCTCATCGCCAAGCAGATGGGCGACCTCAGCCGCGCCCGCTCGGCGCTCGAACGAGCGCTCGCCACGGAGAAGAAGACCGCCGAGCAGGAGAAGGGCATCCTGTACGATCTGGTGCTCGTGGCCGAGGAACAAGGCGATAGCGCCGCCTACCAGAATCGTCTGCGTCAGCTGGCGCTCGTCGACGGATCCTACAAGGACGTGGCCAAGCGCCTGGCCAACCTCGCTCCCATGACCTCACCGCCCGCGTCGGACGACGACCTGGAAGCCGCGTTCGATCATCTGCTCGGCTGAGTCTGCTTACTTGGCCGGGGCCGCGGCAGGCGCCTTGGGCGCGGCTGCAGGCTTGCCCGGAGCGCTGGCCGCCGGAGCCGCCTTCCCCGCCGGGGCAGCACCGGTCTTGCCGGCGTCGGCCGGCGCCGCTGCGGCGCCACCGTTGTACATCTGGATGATGCGATCGGTCAGATCGAGATCGCTGCGCACGTAGGGCACCGCCTGCTTGTCCACCACGACGTCGTAGCCGTCCTGCGTCGCCAGACGCCGGATGATACCGAGGGTCTTCTCGATGATCGGCTGGGTCAGCTCGTTCTGCTTGGCCTGCAGCTCCTGGTTGAACTGCACGTACGTCTGCTGCAGGGCCACCATGTCCTGTTGCCAGGTGGCGACTCGCCGCTGCAGCGCCTCCTGGCTGAGGACACCCTGCTGCTTCTCGATGTCCGCCCGCTCGCTCTCCAGCGCCTTTTGCTTGGTGTCGAGCTCCTGCTGCTTGGTCTCGAAGATCTTCTTCAGGTTGGCCTGCATGCGCAGCCCATCCTCGGTCTCCATCATGGCGCGCTGCGTGTCCACCACCGCGATCTTCATCTCGGCATAGGCGAAAAGGGCGAGTGTCGTGGTCGCCGCGAACGCGAACAGGGCAAAACGGGTGCGGGAGAGCATCGCGGGGGGCTTAATCGCCAGAACCCCGGCGGTCAATGGTGTCCTGGCCAGCGGGCCCGGCCCCCTCGACGGCGCGCGAAGACGGGGCCGCACCTGCTTCGTCCGCCTGCCCGAGTGACCGGCCGAGCGCTCGCGCCATCGTTTCCACGAGCGGCACGAGGCCCGGGTAGTCCATGCGTGTCGGCCCCACCGTGCCGACGGCACCGATGGCTTCCCCGCTGCCAAGGCCGTACGGGGCTGCCACCAAGGTGAGCGGCGAGTCACCACCCGGGTCGGCCCCCAGCTCTTGCCCCAAAAACACCTGGACGCTCGTGGTCGTGAGGGTCCGATCCAGGAGGTCGGCCAACTGTTTCCGGTCTTCGAGGGCAACCATCAGGTTTTTGACGCGCTCCGGGTCGCCGCCGTGGGATAGGAGGGTGGAGCGCCCTTCGACGATGACCTCGCGCTGACCAGCCACCGTCTGCATGGCGGAGCCGACCAGGAAGTCACCCAGCTCGATCAGGCCACCCAGCTCGGCCTGCTCGCGAGCCCGCAGCTGCTCGAGGTAGCGACGCACCTCAGCCAGGGTGCGGCCCGTGGTGACTTCGTCCAAGAGGTTGTGCACGCGCTCCAGCTGCACTGGGTCGATGGGCCCTTCCGGGTGAATGAAGCGGTTTTCCACCGAACCATCATCGAGGACGACCACGCTCAGGAGCTCGCCCGGCCGCGTCGAAATGAAGCGCAGCTTCTCCACGCTGCGGGTCTCACTACGCGCCCGGAGCACGACTGCCGGCAGGCCGCTCAAATCACTGAGCAAGCGTCCCGACTCCTGCAAGAGCTGGCTCGGCCCGAGATCTCGGGCAAAAAGCTCCTGGATGCGAGCCGCCTGCGCCACGGGGAGCTTGCGCACCTGCATGAGCGCGTCGATGAACAGCTGAAAAGCCGGGCGAGTCGGCACTCGCCCCGCCGAAGTGTGGGGCATCGACAGGTAGCCCTCTTCTTCGAGGTCCTTCAGGACGTTGCGAATGCTGGCCGCAGACAGATCGAGCCCGTAATGGGTCGAGAGCGTGCGACTGCCCACGGGCTCCCCGGTCTGGATGAATTCGGTCACGACGGCGTACAGCACCGCCCGTGCCCGCTCCGAGAGGGGCGGCGGTGCCGCTCCACCCGTCAGCGGCGAGCGCGCCTGGCCCATGACCTAGGTCCTACCGGATCGGGGCGGGAAGAACCAACCCGGGCGAGCGCCAGCCATTATCTTGACACTATTTCGCCCTACCCGGATGATTTGACCACGCCGAATTTCCAGGGAATCAGGAGGCACGTTGACTACGAAACTGCTGGCCGTCGATGACAGCAAGACCATGCGCCGGGTGCTCGAAATCACCTTCAGCGGTGAAGAGTTCCACACGACCATTTTGGGCAGCGCAGACGAGGCTCTTGCCGCGGTCAAGACCAACCCTCCGCACGTGGCGCTCGTGGATGGCCACCTCGGTGCTTCGGGAAGTGGCTACGACCTCTGCCGAGCCATCAAGCAGGTCGCTCCGTCCACCCGCGTCATCATCCTGTCGAGCAAGCAACGCCCGTACGATGAAGGCGCCGGTGGCTCGGTCGGCGCCGACGGCAGCTTCGACAAGCCCTTCGATTCCACCAAG
>Ga0247744_1000027_pt1 | contig 38993 bp, 32 predicted proteins | sample UWRJS154409C5_FD_180946 | JGI IMG/M metagenome (GOLD analysis project Ga0247744, IMG submission 180946) | Soil microbial communities from Arlington Agricultural Research Station in Wisconsin, United States - UWRJ-S154-409C-5 | ecosystem: Environmental > Terrestrial > Soil > Agricultural land... | reverse complement strand
TAGTTCTGGTGACCTTCTCCCGCCCGCTCGATGTCGAGCTCTTCGAGCCTGTCCTGGCCCACGTCACCAATGTAGAGGTCGCCGGTGCAGCCATCGAACGAAAACCGGAACGGATTGCGCAGGCCATAGTCCCAGACCTCGGGCGCGGCCCCTTCGAGCGCATCCCACAGGTTGCCGTCGGGAATCGTGTATTCGTCCTCGGCGCTGGGCACCGGATCGATGCGCAGGAGCTTGCCGAGGAACGAGTCGACATTCTGCCCATTTTCCGAGGGATCGCCGCCGCCGCCGCCGTCACCGAGGCCGATGTACAAGAGCCCGTCGGCCCCGAAAGCGATCGATCCGCCCTTGTGGTTTTCGGTCTGTGGCTGGTCCACGTGCAAGAGCACGCGACCGCTGTCCGGATCCGCGACGTCGGCGTCGCTGGTCACCTGGTACTCCTCGAAGATGCTGTCGCCGTGGGTGGCGTCCTCCCCATCGTTATAATGGACGTAAAAGAGACCGCTCTCTGCGTAATCCGGCGCAAAGGCCAAGCCGAGCGCGCCTTGTTCACCACCGCCCCCGACCTTGCTCGAGAAGTCGAGGAACGGCGTCTCGAGGAGCACCCCACCCTCGATGATGCGAATGAATCCCGCCCGATCGAGCACGAACAAGCGATCCGGATCGCCGTTTGGCTCGTGCGTCAGGTAGAGCGACTCGCCCAGGCCATCGGTGACGACGGGAGTCGCCTGCAGCTCGGGAACCGACCCACTCGCAGGGCTGCAGTCGTAGCCGCTCGCACCCGGCACGGCGGCGTGCGGACCGCTGCCTCCGCTTGCGCTGCCTCCGCTTGCACCGCCGCCGCTCGCACCAGCCGCGCTCGCACCTCCGCTCGGACTGCCCCCAGCTGCATGGCCACCGCTGGCACTGCCCCCACTGGCACGGCCCCCGCCGCTCCCACCGCTGCCCGCGTCCCCAGTCGTGCGTCCGCAGCCGTGCGCGACAGCACACAGCACGACCATCACGCACCAAAGCGCACTTCGACCCGACCCTAGGCCACGCTTTCCCATACCAAATCCGTACGCAGCCGCCGGCTCTAGCGCAAGACCGCTGCACCAGGGCGAGAAAACTGCAGCTCTGTGAGGAGAGGGCGAGCCTCTGACGTGAGGGCACGCTGACCCACAGAATGAGCGCGATGGCCATGGACTGGGCCTCGCCACGCACCATGAACACCTCGTTCCTTGCCCAGGCCGTGCATAGGCACCTCGTATGGTTCGCTCGGGATCATCGTCCAATGCTTTGCAACACCATTGCTTTCGAACGCCTCATGGTGGGCACTCTTGCCTTGTCTCTCCTACCGCTGGCCTGCGCACCAGCGTCCGACACGACCGGCACGGGCGGAGCCACGGCCAGCGGCGGTACCACTGCTGCCGGCGGACACGTGGGCTCCGGGGGTTCGTCGGCGGCAGGTGGATCTCATTCGTCGGGCGGTGCAAGTGGCGGCCACACCAGTGTCGGAGTGGGAGGGACTCCGAGCGGGGGCTCGGGCGGCTCCACGGCCGCGGGCGGCTCCGGCGGAGGCAGCACGGGCGGGGCTGAATCCGGCGGTTCTGGTGGCGGCGAACCCTTCGAGCTGCACAAGTTCGTCGGCAACATCACCACCTACAACTCCGTCGACACCGACGGTCTGACCTACTCGGACTACTGGGACGAGCTCACGCCCGAGAACGCGGGCAAGTGGGGTTCGGTGCAGGGCAACGTCGGCAGTAGCCGCAACTGGTCCTCGCTCGACGCCTACTACGACTACACCGAGGATGCCGGCATCATCTTCAAGCAGCACACCTTCGTGTGGGGCTCGCAACAGCCGTCCGGCAACGTCACCGAGGCGGACGTGAAGAGCTGGATGACGGAGTTCTGCGAGCGCTATCCGAACACGAGATTGATCGACGTGGTCAATGAACCGCCGCCGCACACCGAGCCGGCCTACTCGGGCTCCATCGGTGGCGGCACGAACGGCAGCTGGCAGTGGATCACGAACGCCTTCACGTGGGCCCGGGAAGCGTGCCCGAATGCCGTACTCATCTTGAATGATTACAATAACATCGAGTGGCAGGACCAGACGGGCCACTTCATCGACATCGTCAATACGGTCCTCGATGCAGGCGGTCCCATCGACGCGGTCGGGGCCCAGGCCCACGGCCTGAGTGGGGGCCAGGTCTCCGATTCCACGATGAAGATGCTGCTCACGCGGCTGCACGATGAAACCGGTTTGCCCGTTTACATCACCGAGTACGACATCAGCGACAACAACGACTCGAGCCAGCTCGCGAAGTACCAGGCTCACATGCCGTTCTTCCTCGACACCGAGTGGATCCACGGCATCACGGTGTGGGGATGGATCAACGGCAAGACCTGGGTCTCCAATAGCGGACTCATTCGCGACGGTTCGCCTCGACCGGCGATGACTTGGCTCATGAACGAGCTCGGTCGACCGGTTCCCCCTTGAGCTCCAAAGGCGCATGCAAACCTTCGCTCTGCCGCGACAATCGCTGATTCTCGCCGCTCTTCTGAGCAGCTGGACGGGCCGGGCCCTCGCGGACAACCCGATCATCCAAACGCTTTACACCGCGGATCCAGCCCCGATGGTCCACGGCGATACGGTGTACCTGTGCACCAGTCACGACGAAGACGTGACGGTCGACAACTTCTTCACGATGTACGATTGGCGCGTCTTCTCGTCCCAAGACATCGTCAATTGGACCGATCACGGCTCGCCGTTCGGCTATGAGTCGTTCTCGTGGGCCACCGGACAGGCTTGGGCGCCACATTGCGCCGAGCGGGACGGCCAGTTCTACCTATACGTTCCGGTCGCGCCCAACTCGATCGGCGTAGCGGTGGCGGACAGTCCACTCGGACCATTTTCCGACCCCATCGGCGCGCCGCTCGTGACGGGCAACTACCAGTACATCGACCCCACGGTGTTCGTCGACGACGACGGCCAGGCGTACCTCTATTTCGGCAATCCCAAGCTTTGGTACGTGCGGCTCAACGAGGACATGATCTCGTATTCGGGCTCGATCGAGCAGATTCCGAACACGACGCAGAGCTTCGGTCAGCGCAGTGGGGACCCCGACCGACCAACGCTCTACGAAGAGGGCCCCTGGTTCTATCGGCGAAACGACCTCTACTACATGCTGTTCGCGGCAAGTGGCATTCCCGAGGACATCGGCTACTCGACGAGCACTGGACCCACCGGTCCTTGGACGTACCGCGGCATCATCATGGAAAATGCCGCGGGCCACGCCTTCACCAACCACTCGGGCACGGTGGACTTCAAAGGCCACTCCTACTTCTTTTATCACACACAAGAGCTACCTGGTGGCGGTGGCTACAAGCGCTCGGTTGCGGTCGAGGAGTTCAGCTACGAAGCGGATGGCTCCATTCCGAGCATCACCAAAACTTCGGAGGGACCACAGGCCGCAGCGAACCTGAATCCCTATGTGCGGACGGAAGGCGAGACGATTGGCTGGACCGGCGGCGTCGAGGTCGAGGACTGCAGCGCCGGCGGGCGCGATGTCTCCAGCATCGAAAACGGCGACTACATCAAGGTGAAATCGGTCGACTTCGGCACCGGGGCGCTGTCGTTCACGGCGAGCGTCGCCTCGGCCGGGGAAGGCGGCGAAATCGAGCTCCGCTTGGATGCCATGGACGGAGAGCTGCTCGGCACCTGCACCGCGCCGCCCACTGGAGGTTGGCAGATGTGGGAGTCCACCTCCTGCGACGTTGGCCTAGTGCCCGGCGTGCACGACCTGTTCTTCGTCTTTTCGGGCGGAAGCGGCTCACTCTTCAACCTCGACCACTGGCACTTCACGGCCAAAGATCCGCTGCCGATGGCTAGCGGTGGCGCCTCTGGTGCTGGCGGGGGCGCCAGCGGCGGCGCCGGAGGGAGCGGCGGCAGCGGCGGCACCGCGCCCAGCGGCGGCGGGGCGTTCGGCGCGAACGGCGGCAGCGGTGGAACACCGGCGAGCGGAGGTGCAGGGCTAGGCCCGAGCGGAGGCGCCCCCCCGACCAGTGGCGGAGGCGGCGCGGCGTCCGGACCGGGCCCGACGCCAGCCGGCTGCTCGTGTCGAACGGGCGCGGGGAGCGCTCCCGTGCCCGCCCCTTGGCTCCTGGGAGCCGGGGTCGCGCTTCTCGGAATCTGCTACCGACGGCGCCTGGCAAGGGGCGGCTAGCGCTCGAAGGCGGCTAGAAAACGTAGCCGCGCGAGCCGGTCCAGCTACACTGTTCTACCGTGAGTCACGACGCGCATGCTGGATCGCCGAGGCTGTGGGGGCTCTGGTTCAGCGCGGCCTCGTCCACACTCCTGCCGGCACATCGGCACGACTGCACCGAGCTCAACCTGATCATGTCGGGACGCCTGGCCTACCGACTCGAGGGCCGAGAAGCGCTCCTGGAAGCGAGCTCCGGGCAGCTGGTCGCCATCCCCCAGGGTGTCGACCACGAGCTGGTGCGCGCCTCGGAAGACCTCACGCTCTGGGTCATCGAGCTCAAGGGCGCCGAGCCCCTGGGCTGGGCTTCGGGGACGCGCGCGCTCGCCCCGACCGAGGCGTGGCGCCGATCGCTCTTGCTCCCCCTGCGCAAGCTCTGGCTCAGGCCGTCCGGCGACGAAGCGCTCGCCCTACAAGCCCGCGTCTGGCGCGCCCTGCTCGAGCTCGAAGAGATGCCAGCGCCGGACTCACTCCAGGTTCATCCGGCCGTAGCGCAGGCCAAATCAGTCTGTGAGCGGCTGGCGGACCGACAGCTCGACATCGAACGCCTGGCCCTACAGTCCGGCCTGAGCGCTAGCCGACTGGCGCATCTCTTCGCGGAGCAGCTCGGCATCACGCCGCTACAGTATCGGAACTTCGCGCGCGTCCAGTACTTCATCCAGAGCTACGACGGTGACGAGCGCAACCTGCTCCGAGCTGCGCTCCGTGCGGGCTTCGGCAGCTACGCCCAGTTTCACCGCACCTTTCGCCAGGTCTGTGGTGAGCCACCGGCGGTTCACTTCAAGTGGCTGACCGAAAGCGCGCGTGTCGATGCGCGGCGCACGCTTGGGTCCGCCGCGCGCGTCGGCGCCTAGCCAGCTACTCGCTCGTGAGTGCGACCGTCGCCATGGCAGAAGGCGGCAAGCGAACGATGCCGTCCTCCGGGAGAGGCCCGAGCACCGCCGACCGCTCGACGCCGGAAAACACGGACCGAATGACCGTGGAGCGCGTGAGGACGTCTCCGATTGCAGAAGGCAACGACAGGTGCACCTGCAATTCGGCATCGGTGGGATTGAACAGGACGACACTGAGTGCGGTTTCGTCCGGCGCGAGCCAGGCCGAGGTGAGCACGCCATCGCCGTCTACGTCGGCCGCAACGCGAACGTACCCCGGATCGGTGTAGCGAGCGTAATGCGCGAACACGTCGTACAGCGGGAGGAGCTCGTAGCCGTCGTCCGTCAGACGAACGAGCGCGACGGCTTCCTCGTCGTCGTTCTTGGCGATAAGGTCGTTCTGCAGATACGCGGCTGCCCCAGCGCTGGTCAGGACGCGGTGAAGGTGCAGCACGGTGTCGCGGAGCGGGGCGCGTAGCTCTGCCTGCAAGACGGGCACGCCGAGCTCCGCGGCCAGGCTCCGGATCGCCTCGAGTCCGCTCAAGTCCGCGTCCTCCGGATCCACGCCGTACAGATGGATCGACAGCGCCCCCACCGCGAAGGCATTCATCGGCGCGACGTACTCGCTGACCGACTCCACCCCCGTCGTGTCGGGCGCTGTGAGCACCGGCGCATTCGCCAGACCTGCCAGCGCGCTCTCGACTGCGGTGTGCGCCTCCACATACCCGGGGAGCGACGCCATCACCTCCGCGCCGTCCACGGTGACGGCTTCCATGCCCTCCTGCGGCAGGAATCGACACGCCTCACCCGGCTGGGCAGCCGGGGGAACGAAGTTTGGATGGTTCTGGATGCCGAGATAGTCGAACGTCACACCCGCTCTCGCATAGGCATCGAGCGAATTGCGCCAGTGGTTGGCAAAGCCACCGTAGTCGAACACTCCCGGCTCGACCTGGACGATCGTGCACGTGTCGCCGTTGCCTCCGCAGCCCCGTGACCCGTTGGCTTTGAGCGAGGGCGGTGGGCTGCCTTCGCTCAGGAAGAGCGCAGGTGTTCGCCCCAGTCGAGCGCTCGCCGCCTCCACGATCCCGGCCAGAATCGCGAGATCGGCGTCGTTGTCGCCCTCGTAGCGGTTGCGAATGCGCAGTGCATCGAGGCCCGAGTCGGCAAACAGCACGTCGTAGAGCTCCTCGCCCAGCGGATGCTCCGCAATCAGATCCTCGGTAAAACCGATGCCGGCACCGAAGCCGACGAGCGCTTGAAAGCGAGTTCCCACGTCGATCACGACTTCATCGGTCACGTTCCCCGCCGGCACGCACACTCCGGAGACGCAGACGGTGCCGCTCTCGCAGATGCCATCGTCACACCGGGGCAAACACAGGGCATCTTCGGCTGCTTGTCCGCCGCACAGCGCCACCACGCCAGGGTCGTTCTGGGGAACGCAGACGGACCCAGGCAAATCGTCGCAAGCACCCTCATCGCAAGCCTGCGTGCAGGCGCCGCACAGGCAAGCGAGCTTCCCGCACTCGCTCGTGACGTCGCACTGGATGAGCCAGTTCGTCTGGCTACCCAGCTGTGGCCCACTGGACGGGTTGCACGCGAGCTCTGCGCCGACGAGCACCCCGCAGGCCAGGGCGAGGGCACCGACCACTCGACGCTGACCAGAGCGCGTCATTCGGCCTCCTCTTCCGCGACGTATTGGCCACAGTAGAAGTGAGCCTGATACGTGCCCGAGTGGCCGTTATGGCGGTTGTACTCGCTGACCTCCTCCCACAGCGGCAGGATGGTCGCCCGCGTCGAGCGCAGCAGGCTCCGAACCTCCACTTCGCGCGGGTGACCTGGCCAGAGGTCGAACGCCAGAGTCGTTCCGCCCACTTCATCCGATGGCGTCGAGCTCGTGCTGCCCTTCGTCAGCTTGGCCACGATCGCCGCGAGAACGGCGCGGTGGTGATCGACGACGGCCGCTTCCCACCCCGCCGCCTCTCCCAGCGGAATCACCACTTCCTCGGCGCTGAAACGCTCGGCGTCGCCGATACGTTCGCGCTTGATCCGCCCGTCGGCGACCAGGCTGTCGAGGGCCGAGTCGATCGTGCGTGCGGGGAGGACGACGAGCTCATCCAGCCGAGCCCGGTCGAGGGAGCCTTCCCGGTGCACCTTGAGCCAGATCAATGCGGCAACCGCGTCCCGACGCGATGCCGGCTCGGTCGCCCTTGCCCGCACTTCATCCGCCGTCGCGAGTCGAAATTGGGCGGCGTCCCCCTCGCCGCTGCGGACGACGAGGCCATCTCCCACCAGGTCGTTCAGGATGCCGCGGACGGACCCCTCTTCGTCCTGTCGAAAGTCCTCGACCAGGTCGGCTCGCGTCGCCGAACCGCGCTGCGCCAGGCGCATCTGTACCGCCGACCACAAGGTCACCCCCGGCGTCGTCGCCGACTCACCGAGGCGCTGAACCTTCCTTCGGTACGAACGCAGGGCCATGCCAAACATGCTTGCGACCGCCTGACTACTGACACCCTGGCTCTCCAGCTCGCTCGACAGCTCCATGAAAACTTCGCTCGCAACGCCGCCCAGGGGCGACCGTGCGCCATCGAGCGTAGAAAGACGCGCGATGAGCACCGTGGTCTGACGCACGATCTCGTCGATCAAGATCCGTGAATTCATGTAAGCGGACGAAACGCGCGAGCGGAAGCACGCCTCGTCCGCTCAGCTTGAGCAACCGTCGCCAGTCGGGCAAGCAGATTCCCGCCAGGGCGCGGGGGCGAAAAATCTCCCCCATGCCCTGGAAAGATTCACGAGGGACCGATCAGAGGCAGCCGTCGTTCATGCGCTGCGTCCCGTCCCACTCGCAACTCCCTTCGATGCAATCGATCAGGTTGTTGTCGAAGGCGCCGCTCCCGTGGTCGAAGATCTTGAACCAGCCGCCGTCGTCCCAGACGGCCGTTGGAAAGCCGTGCGCCGTGGCGTGCTGACTGTGGAACGTCGTGTACCACTGACGAATGTTGTTGCAGGTCAAGGTGGAATAGACGCTCCCCCAACCCACGCCCCATTCGCCGATGAAGACGGGGATGCCGCCGCCCACCGTGCTGGCCCAATCTGCCATCGTGTCCATGGGACCGGACTGGTTCGCATCGGTCCATGCGTCGTCGTACGTCCCCTGATTGTCTCCGCAGAAGGTCCAGGGATCGTAGTGGTGGAACGTCGCCATCAGGTACTGGTCGGCCCCGCCACCCACCTCGTCGAGGCTGGTCCACACGCTGGGGACTTCGCTGGCTGCGAACCACTGGTTGCCGCCGAAAAGCACGATGCGTTTGGTATCGACCGCCCGGACTTGGTCATACGCAAGACCGATCATCTGGCGCAAATCCGCTGCCGGCATGGCCGAACTGTCTTCTCGGTGCGGCTCGTTCAACAGCTCGAACAGCAAGCGATGACCCCTGTCCTTGAAGATGTCCGCGACGTCTTGCCACAGACGCTCCAGCACGGCCGAGCGACTCTCCGTCTTGAGCGCCACTTCGTGGTGGGCATTGATGATGACGAAGAGACCCGGCTTCGACAGCGCATAGTCGACAACCGACTCAATCACGGCCAGGCGTGGATGCTCGCGATTGACTTCACCGGTCGTCGCATCGGTCACCAGAAGATTCCCGTCGACCGCCTCGGTCCACGTGATCGGAATACGCAAGGTCCGGAAGCCGCGCTCGTAGTAGGCGTCGATCTTCGCGCTGGCTGCCTCGAGCGTGCGGGGATGCTGCGTGCTCTCGAAAATCTGTCCGAGATTGACGCCCCGGCCCATCGCCTGCGCTGCCTCGAGCGCGGTCGGGTCCTCGCCCACCGGAATGAGGTCACCACCAGTGCCCCCGCTGGAGACCTGCGATCCGCCGGAGCCCGACACCTGGCCACCGCTCCCACTGCTCGGCGCTCCGCCAGCACTCACGGAGCTAGCTCCACCGCTGCTCGGAGTCCCACCCGCACTCGTGCTGCTCCCCCCGCCGGTCGAGCCGGTCGAGGTCACGAGCGGGGCCGGGCCGCCGCACGCTTGCGCGCCCAGGAGGCAGGCGATGGATCCAGTCCAGTAGAACGACCTAAGAAGCATCCGGCAGGGCTATCGCCCCGCCTCCCGTCGGGCTTCGCGGAATCTGTCGCCAGCGGACTGTCAGGGCACGTTCTCCGACATGACTTCCCACTGACTGTCGCTGCAGTAGGAGCAGCTCGAACCGACGAGCACGCCCTTGCCGGTCGCGGTCTCGTCGCCCTTTAGCCACCAGTTGAGCCAGGCGAGATTGATCTTGGTGAAGTCACCACCGCCGGCGCTGAACAGGTCCCCGCCATGACCGAGGTCCTTGCTGAACCACATGAGCGGCACGCCGAGCTCGCTGATGTTCTCGTAGTCGCGCTGGCCGTTTTCATAGGCCTGGTCGCCCGATCCGCCCTCGACCAAGAGCACTGGGGTGTGGATGGAGTCGTAGAGAGCTTGATTTTCGGCGAACATCCCGCTGCTGTTCAAGCCCCAGGTGGTCATGCGCGGATCGCCTGCGGTACCTTCGGCCATGAGCCCGCCACAGGAGAACCCGTTGGCGGCGACCTTCGTCGGCTCGAGACTCTGGTAGTAGGCGCTGCAAGGCTTGTCGTTCTCCGCAATGGCCCAGTCGATGTAGGCGAGCAGCGGCTCCGCCATCCCCGCGACGTTGGACGAATCGAGGTTGCGCGATCCCGATCCGCCGGGCGTGCCATCGGCCACGACGAAGTAGCCGTGCGAAGCGATCTCGGCCATGGCCGTCGCGTTCGACATCCCGTCCAAGGAGCAGCCGCCTTCCCCCCAAACGAAGATGGGATACTTCTCCGTCCCTCCGAGATCGGCTGGCCGGAAGATCGTGCCTTCCGCGATGCCGGGGTCGGAATTCGTTTCGACGACGACATCGTGCGGGCCACTTCCGGAGGCCTGGTTGCCCGCAGCAGCGGACGGCGTGCAGGTGCCGCTGAAGACTCCGCCGCTACCCGCTCCTCCCGAGCCTTGGTCACCGCCCGTACCAACGGTCCCGCCAACCCCAGAAGGCGCGCCGCCGTCGCCCGAGCCCGCTCCGCCGGATGCCGCACCCCCAGACTGCGTCCCACCCGAGTGCGCGCCGCCGGACCCGGCCGCCGTGCCTCCGCTCGACGTCGTCTGGCCGCCTGAGGCCGTCGTCACACCGCCACTGCCATCCGTCGGGCCCGGTGGCGGTGAGGTGCCGCACGCGATGCCACTCGCAACACAGGCCCCCAGGCAGAAGACGCGGTGCAGATGAAACGTGGCCATGCCGGGAACCTTACGCGCTCGAATTCGGCCACGCGTAGGGTGAAAATCCTCCCCCCGAGCGTGGCAGCTGACAGTACTGGTGTGCCTAGAACTGCGAGATGAAGGTCCAAGCTTCACCAGGGACCCAACTCTTGTTCTGGCCCGAATCCTTCTCGGTCGGGTTGTGGCCGCCGCCGTGTGCGCACCAGCGCAAGGGGTGACCTTCCGAGCAGCCGTCGTACGACGTGCAGATGTGTGTGCCGCTATTGATCCCTGGCTCCGGCGGGCTCTGCGTCGTGCAGCCATTCACCCCGACGAACTTGTCGCGCAGCTGCCGGCCCTGCGAGATGTTGAGCACGTCGTCGTTGACGCCGTGCGCGTGGAAGTACGCGATGGGCGTAGTGCCTCCCTCGCAGCCGCTCAGCTGTGCGCCGGAGTAGATCGCGACGCCGCGGAAAACATCGGCCCGGGCGCAGGCCAGTGCGTACGACATGCCGCCGCCAAAGCTAAACCCGGTGGCGAAGATGCGCGACTTGTCGATGCACAGATCGCCCTCGACCTCCGCGAGAATCGCATCGGTGAGGGCGACGTCGGCTCCGCCCGAATTGGACCAGCCGTTGTTGAGACCCTCCGGCGCCACGAAGATCGTGCTGTTCTCGGCGAGATCCCAGAGGCCATAGTACGGGTCGTCCGTGGAGCCGCCCTCGCCGCCGTTAGCAACCTGCGACGCGTTCCCGTTGAGCCAATGGTAGGCCATGACCAAACGGTAAGGCTTGGTGTTGTCGTAGTCGTCCGGCACGCGCAGGATGTACTCGCGGTTCATGCCGCCGCTCTGGATGGTCTTCCGACCGTTCATCAGCGTGCGTTCCGTGCCGCAACCCGCGCTCGTGGTGTCGCCCGTGCCACCACCGCCCGAGCCGCCGCCCGCTCCGTCGCCGCCGCCCGTGGCCACACCGCCCCCGGCCCCTCCGCTACTGCCACCGCCCGAGCCACCGCTGGCCTGACCACCCGTGGCCGGCGAGCCGCCGACCCCAGGCGCCCCTCCCGAGCCAGAGCCTCCGCTCGGTGACACGCCACCGGTCCCGAGTGTGCCCCCTGTCCCAATGGGAGCCGAGCCGCCCGTTGCGGCACCGCCGCTCCCGCTATCCGTGGGCGGCACGCCTGATTGAGTGCCACACGCTGTGAGCACGCCGCCCAGGGCCAAGAGACCCGGCAGAACGCCTCGCTGAAAGCTCAGTCTGCCAATTCGCAAGAGAGACATGCCTGGGCGCTAGCTCCACCCGGAGCAGAATAGGAGGGGGCAATATTGCCCTCCCCTTTGCGGAGTAGATTGAGTCTCACGCGTAAAACGAAGGGGAGGAACATTATCTCCTCCCCAGCTAAAAAGGTTCCATCCTACTTGACTTGAGCGACGAGCGTCTCTTCGACAGGTCTGTTTCTTTCGGAGTCGAGACCGGCGTTTGCTAGACTTGGCGCATGAAGGCCCCACGCTTGAGCTTGCTTTTCGGACTGGCATTCGCACTGCCGCCGCTCGCCACGGCATGTGGCGCTTCGGCTCCAGGGCCCTCGGGCTCGGGTGGGAGCGGAGCACAACCGACAGGCAGCGGCGGAACGACGGCGGTGGGTTCGGGCGGCATCGTGCTGGCCTCGGGAGGCGGGCTGATCATCGAGGACGAGCCGGACACCGGAGGCACGGGCGGCGCCATCCCCACGATGATTATCGAAACGCTTCCCGCTGGCTTCACCGCCGCCGAGGGTGCGCTGAGCGGCACGGACGCCGCGCAGTTGCGAGGTGGCTATCAGCTCATCGGCGCGCTTGCCGACGTGCCGAGCACCGAGACCGCGGCCTGTGCCAACGTCTTGCGCGTCCTGGTGCGTGACTTCACGACCTTCACACATCCGGACTTCGGTGGTCTCAAAATGCCAGCGGACGCGACCGGCATGGTCGACGTCGCGCTCGGCACCGATCGAAAGCCGGTGCGCACGGAGATTTACCCGGACTGCGCGGTGCAATTTGCGGATTGGTACACGAACGTGGACGGTACCAACGTGCCGTACGTCGTGGACTTGTGGCTCGAGCCCGATGCGGAGCAGTTCGTTTTCGATTCGAGCCGGTTCTTCCCGCTCGATGGGGTGACGAGCGATGAGGAGAGGCAGGAGGACATGGACGGGACGCTGCGTAACTTCGGCTTCACGACCGAGCTTCACACCGCGTTCGAGTATCAGGGTGGCGAATCCTTCACCTTCCGCGGCGACGACGACGTCTTCGTGTTCGTCAACAACGCCTTGGTCGTGGACCTGGGTGGGGTGCACGGCCCAGTCCAAGGCAACGTGGCGATCGACAGCCTCGGCCTGACCATGGGTCAGGTGTACAATCTCGATCTGTTTCAGGCCGAACGAAACCCGGTGGGCTCCAACTTCCGGCTCGAGACGACGCTCGACTTCACCGAGTGCGGCGTCATCCTCCCCGACGACATCGTCAAGTAAGGGGCGGCCCTGCTACTCGCAGGTCACTAGGCGCCGAGGCTGCTACTCGCAGGTCATGTCGTAGTCGCCACAGCGACCTGTCAGCTTGGCGATGCCGAGCACGGGTTCCCCGAGCTCTTGCAGCTCGATGTGCACCAAAACTGCCGAATCCGGATTCTCCGGAGAAAACGTGGGGAGCGAGAGCGCATAGAGCTCGAAGTCGAACACGTTGCACGGCATGTGCGGGCCAAAATACCCATCGTCGCTCGTCGTGGCGAAGTTCGCGTTGGCTTGTTCCGACCCGACGGGGCTCGCCGGCATCTTCACATCCTGCGGGACGTCCGCGGCGAGCATGACGGCGTCCGCTGGGATGTTCCACAGCGCCCAATGCGCCTGACCGTAGGTCACGTCGAACAGAACGAGCGCAAAGCTCTGCGTGCCGGACGGCACTCCCGTCCACTCAAGCTCCGGCGAGACGTTCGCGTTCTCCATGTAGCTCACGTTCTCGTCGGGGAAGGTGGCGCACGGACCGGGGGTGTCGACCGAGCAGCCCTCGACATTGTCGAAGGCCGGGCTCGTGAGGACGAAGCTCGGACCATCGCTGCCGCCACTCCCGCCCGATGCCCCACCGGCGCTCGAACCGCCACTCCCGCCCGCCGGAGCCGTGCCCCCGCTGGCGTTCAATCCGCCACTGCCCGGGTCGGGCGTTCCACCGCCACCGAGCGCGCCTCCGGCCGCAGGGCTGCCGCCGACGGAGCTGCCATCGATGGAACTACCCCCCGAGCCTGGCATGTCGGTCGGGGCCGGATTGTCGGTACCGCAGCCGTAAATTAAAAGCAGGCCGGCGGCCGTTGCGGGGGCCGCCAGGCCTGCGAAGTATGAAGGTCGCGCCCGCTTCACGGCGCGATGCAGTTGGCTTCCATGACGTCCCAGATCGCGCCGGCCGTGGCGGCGTTGCCCGGGCCCGGCGTGGCAACGTGGATACCGTCCGAGGTGTACTCATTGTGCCCGTTCCAGGTGTCGCGCAAGTCGAGCCAGTAGCACTTCGGCGACGTCTGCGCATCGCAGAGCGCCTTCATGTCCGGCCGGAGCAGGTCGAGGCAGGCCTTGAGGTCATTGTACTGAGAGCCGATCGGGTCCGCGTAGAACATGTACACGAACTTCTCGACGCCGTTCGCCTCGAAGTCCTGGAACAGCTGCGTTGCTGCGTTGAGCGCGTTGGTGCGGTCGGAGGCTTGGCCGCCCTGCCAGCAGTCGTTGCCGCCGCCGTCCATGATGACGAAGCGGATGCCGGTCTTGTTGTCCAAATACTGATTCGGAATGGAGTTGCCCGCGCCGTTGCCGATCCACGTCCCGCTCACCGATTTGTCGACGTAGGAATCGCTCGCGTCGAGTGAGCCGGCCGTTCGAGCCAGTTTTGTCGTCTCTTCCGGGATATCGCTCGCCGCGATGAACGACTCGCCGATGAAGAGGACCTCATTGCCCGCCGTGGTGCCAACCTGGCACTCTCCCGAGCTGCCGCCACCCGTGCCCGAGGCGCCGCCGGTCGGGCCTGCGCCGCCCGTGCCGAAGGAGCCGCCCGTCGCAGCGCCGCCGGTACCGGTCGAGCCGCCCGTCGCAGCGCCACCCGAGCCGAGCGAGCCGCCCGTCGACACGACACCACCGGTGCCCGGGCCGTGTCCGCCGCTCGCCGTCGTCCCGCCGCTCGCAGGTGTCGTGCCACCCGCTCCAGGCCCACCGCCTGCACCCGCCGCTCCGCCGGTCCCCGTGACTGGCCCGACGCCGCCACAAGCGGCCAAGGCCACCAGAACCGTGGTGCCGACCGTCAGGTGGGTCAGACCCGCACGTCTGCTGCGAAAAGTGGGAACGATGGCTGCGAGGGAGTTGAGCTTGGGCATGCTGTTAGGTTCGCTTTCTGCCCCCAGCTTAGAAACGCCTCCAAACGCGCCAAGGGGCGTGATTGTCCCCTCCGGGTTCGTGAACATTTCCACTCGTGACGCCGCTCGAGGGGGGGCAGAAATGCCCTCCACCGCAGCCGGTCACCCTACGTTAGGTCATCGTTATGACCGACGTTCGGCTGGCTGAATTCATGGGGGCGAAGCGCTTTCCAACAATCGCGCAAGGCGGCGCGATCGGAGGCTTGGTCCTCCGCGCAAACACGGTCCGAGCAAGCACGGTCCGAGCAAGCACAGCGCGGGGGCCTACGTGCCTTCGCGCTTCGGCCGTCGCTTCAGCTCGAGGTCCAGCTGCTCTCGATCCAGCGCATTTTCCCAACGCGCGACCACGAGGGTCGCCACGGAATTGCCGACCATGTTGGTCAGGGCCCGCGCCTCGGACATGAAACGATCGATGCCGAGCAGGAGCGACAGGCCTGCCACGGGGATGGCGGGCACCGATTGCAAGGTGGCCGCCAGGGTGACGAAGCCGCCACCAGTGACCGCCGCGGCGCCTTTGGACGTGAGGAGTAAGACCACGATTAGCAGGATCTGCTCGCTCAAGGGCAGCGTGATGTCGAGCGCCTGCGCCACGAAGACCGCCGCCATGGTCAGGTAGATCGAGGTGCCGTCCAGGTTGAACGAGTAGCCCGTCGGGACCACCAGCCGCACGACCGTCGGCGCGCAGCCAAGCCGTTCGAGCTTGTCCATCAGGCGTGGCAGGACGGTCTCGGAGCTCGAGGTACCGAGCACGATGAGCAGCTCCTCCTTCAGGTAGCGGAGCAAGGAGAGGATGGACACGCCAATCAACGCGCACACGCTCCCCAGCCCAACCAGCACGAACAGGAGCGAGGTCACGTAGAAGCTGACCATCAAGGAGGCGAGGTTACCGAGCGCTTCCAGGCCGAAATGGCCGATCGTGAAGGCCATGGCGCCAAACGCCCCGATGGGCGCCATGAGCATGACGAGGCCGATCATCTGGAACAAGACGCGGCTGACCTGTTCGATGCCGCGCACGACCAGCCGCCCGCGCCGACCGAGCCCAGCCAGCGCGACGCCGCACAAAACGGCCACGAGCAGCACCTGCAAGATTTCACCGGAAGTGAAGGCGCTCCCGAAGCTCTCGGGCACGATGTTCAGGACGTGTTCGCCGAACGTCTGCGCTTCGCGACCCTTGGTGATCTTGCCGAGCGCTTCGCCAGACAAGCTCTTCGGGTCCGCGTGAATGCCAGCTCCGGGCCGGATGGTGTGCACAACGGCCAAGCCAATCAACAAGGCGAAGGTCGTCATGACCTCGAAGTAGACGAGTGCCTTGAGGCCAACCCGGCCGACGCGGCGAAGGTCCCCCGCGCTGGCGATGCCGGCCACCACCGTGCAAAAGACGATGGGAGCGATGAGCATCTTGATCAGGCGAATGAACAGATCGCCGAGCGGTTTGCACTGCTCGCCCAGCGCCGGCCACAGGGCGCCGACGAGCACGCCGCAGGCGATGCCCGCGAGCACGGCTAGGTAGAGCCGATTCTTGCTGCCAGTCCGAGGAACCGAAGCTTGCTCCGGCGGAGCGAGTGCCATCCGGCCCGAGGCTACCCCCAAAAGCTCACCAGCCGATACTACTTGTCGATGTTCTTGAAGGTGGCGACGCAGCCTTCCTTCATCCCGTCCTGAATCTTACCGGGAAACATGGTGACCAGGCCCGTGGCCGCCATCTTGATTGACTGCGTGACTTCGCTGCCGTCGGCAAGCTTCTTGATCGTGAACGTGGTGGTGGCCAAGTCGAAGACCGGCGCGTGGGGCTTCTTGCTCGCCTCGGTCAGCTTGGCCACGAGCGCCGCGTCCTTTTCCTGCAGCTGACGCACGACGTAGGTGAAGCCTCCGTCTGCTGTGGGTGTGTAGGTGTTCTCGCTGAAGTACTTGGTGTGCTTGGGCCCACTCTGCACGTGGCTCCAGGTGTACCAGCGACTTTCGGTGCGCCCGTATTCGAGGCGGAAGAACTCGATGACACCGGGGCCCCAGTACTTGCAGCCGCTGTCGCACACCTGCCCATAGGAGGTGAAGACGGCGAACACGTGCTCGGGCGACTTCTGCGTCTTGTGGGTGGCCGAATAGGAGTAGTCGCCCGCCCATGCGGCCGCCGCCGAAAGGCACACGAGCGCGAAGACACGCAGGGAGAGGGAAAGCGCTGGCCTTGTGGATTGCGACATACGGGGTCCTCGTGGCTTACGATCCCCCAAGGTGGAAAATTCCCCACGGAATCGACCGGTGGGCACGCTAGCATGGGGGAAGATGCCGTCGAAACTCCCGGAAAGCCCGCTCGACAGCCCGGCAGGGGAGGCGCCCCTCCTCGTCCGGCGAAATGGACCGGTGCTTCATCTCACCCTCAACCGGCCAGGCCGCCGAAACGCTTTGACCCGTGAGCTGGTGCTGGATCTCGGGGCGGCGCTGCGCACCGCCAAGGCGGACGCGGGCCTGCGCGTCCTGGTCCTCAGCGGCAACGGCGGGGCGTTTTCTGCCGGTGCCGATCTGGAAGCCATTCGCGGCGTAGCGCAGGAGGAGTTCGCCGAGCGCATCCGCGAATTTCACGAGCTCATCCTCGGCATCACCGAGCTCGACGTTCCGGTTCTCGCCGCGGTCGATGGCCCGGCCGTGGGATTCGGTGCGGACCTGGCCCTCGCCTGCGACCTCCGGCTCTTGACGGAGCGCGCGTACCTCGAGGAGAGCTTCACCAAGATCGGCCTGATGCCGGACGGCGGCGGGACATACTTCTTGCCGCAGGCGGTGGGGGCGCGCGCCTTCGAACTGATCGCGCTCGGGCAGCGCTTGGACGCCGCCACCTGCCAGGATCTCGGCCTGGCCAATCGGGTCGTTCCGGTGGCCGATTTGGAGGCGGAGACGCAAGCGCTGGCGGCGCGCCTGGCCGCCGCGCCCCCGCTGGCACTCGCCGAGGTGAAGCGCGCCCTGACTGCGGGACGCCGAGACGCGCTGCGCGCGGCTCTGGCGCGTGAGGCAGCGGGGCAGGCTCGCTTGCTCGGCAGCGACGACTTCGAGGAGGGCGTCGCGGCATTCCTGGAGAAGCGTCCACCGCTCTTCAGCGGGCGCTAGTCGACGCCTCCGCCGGGGGAGCGGGCGCGCGTGGTCGGCCGCGCCCAAAGCCGCCGCCGATCTGGTCATCGGGATCGAGCGCCTGGTAGGCGGCCAGTTGCTTGGGCGTGAGCGCCTGGGCGAGGGCGTCTTGCAGCCGCTTGTCGATCTCGGCCGCCTTTTCCCGCCACTCGCGTGGCGTGACCGGCCGCTCCGGGTTGTCGTCCGAACGCAGCGCTCGCAGCGCATCGAAATGCGCCGTGATGAGCTCGGCCATCTTCGCTTTCTGAGCGTCGTCCAGGCCCAGACTCGCGGTCAGGGCGTCGCTCACCCGCTGGACGCGTTGCGTGCGCAGGTCGGTGCGACGTGCATCGCGCTCGCCGTCGGCACGCTCCCGCTCTCGGTCCATGATATCGAGCACGGCCGCCTCGAACACGGGGTCGGCGACGTCGGTTTCGCGCAAGTTCGGTCCAGCTTCGGCCTCGTCACCCGCGGGCGCCTCCTGCCCTCGGGCCAGCGCCGCCGTGAGCAGCGACACCCGCCGTTCGAGCGCGGCGACGCGGCCACGCAAAGCGTCGAGCTCGGGATCGTCCTCGGCTGGGCGGTTCGGCGTGCCGTCTTCCTCGGCACCTGCTTCAGGAGCGGGCTCCTCCGCGGTTTTGGCGGAGCTGCGGTGGAGCCATGCTGCCGACAGGCCGCCGACCGCTCCGCCCAAGGCGGCAAACAGAATCAGGGCCAAACCCAACTGCCATGTCTTCATCGCTCCTCCTTGGCGCTCACCAGCTCCGCCAGCTCGCGTTCGAACCCGCCCGATAGGATCGGAAAGCGGCACCAGCTCTTCGGATCCAGGTTGGCATCGTCCAGGTGGAACGAGGGCGCATACCGCTCGCGCTTCCACTGATTCTGCGCAAACAGTCGATAGAAGCGTTCGACCCAGCGCCGCACGTCGGCAGCAGCGTATTCGGGAAAGCGCGCCTGGGTAGCGCTCAGGACCTCGCTCACGGGCAGCCGCGCAACGATGACCAGACGTTCGACGACGTCGAGCAGCTCGTAGGGCATCAGATCGGCTTCGTCGGTCTGACCCGACCCAGGCGGCCGCAGCTCGGCGGTCGGCGCCTGCTCGTTGACCAGGCGCAGGGCCGGGAGCGGCCCGAGGCCCGCCACACCCTGGCGTTCGACGTGCAGCAGCCAGCGGCGCAGGTACGCTTTGTCGATGCCGGCAATCGGCGCGAGGCCCCCGGACGTGTCGCCATCCATCGTGGCGTAGCCCACCGCCGCCTCCGAGCGGTTACTGGTGGAGAGCAGGAGCGCTCCGCGAACGTTGGCCAAAATCCAAACCAACGGTGCTCGCACCCGGGCCTGCAGGTTCTGCAGCGCCACGTCGTCGCTCGTCCAAGCCAGCGGGCGCCCCAAGACCTCCGTGGCCAGTGCGCCGTACCCTTCGAGCAGCGGCTGCACGCTGACCTCATGATGCGTCGCGCCGAGCGCTCGAGCCACCTCAGCCGCGGCGCGGCGCGTCACCTCCGAGCTGTTCTCGGTCGCTTGATAGACCGTCGTCAGCAAGGCAGCCGTGAGCTCAGTTGCCGCCATTTCACCCAAGCCGAGCCGCTTGCACGTGCGCTCGATGCCGAGCTCGCTGACCGCGAGTCCCGCCAGGATGCGCACCAGTATGGCTACCGTCGCGGAATCCGCGCCGCCGCTGAGCGACACCACGAAGCCGCGCGAGTGCGATTTGCGCAGGTAGTCGACGAGGCCCAGCGCGAGCACGCGTGCAAAAGCCTCCTCCTTGGCCAGCTCGCCCTTTTCGTCGCCCGTCGCCGTGCGTGCCGTCACCGGAGCGCGCTCCGGAGACGGCGGCCAAGCAAAGGGAGCAGCGACGAGGCGGCGCGATGTGGCTCCCGGCGAGGCCGGCCGCAGGTCCAGCGATGCCACGGCCAGCCCCACGTCATCGAAGGACAGGCGCGCCCCCTCGGCGACGATGCGGGCGCCGCCGCTGCCATCAGGCTCGGCAATCAGGAGGTCGCCATCATAGATGGCGCGGCCGGCCTCGTTGCCGAGCAGGTTGGCGTACACGTAGGCGGCCCCGAACTGGCGCACGCCGTCTTCCACCAAGCGCCGCCGCACCAGATGCTTGCCGAAGGCGAAGTGGCTAGCGCTCGGGTTGAGCACGAGGCAAGCGCCTGAGGCCGCCAGCTCCCGGCCCGGACGCTCGGCTACCCAAGCGTCCTCGCAGATCTCGAAACCAAGACGCACGCCGCCAACCTCGAAGACCAGGTCCCCAACGAGTACGCGCTCGCCGAAAAGCTCGAGCTCCGTCACCTCGCCCTTGGGCCATGGCGTAAACCAGCGCGGCTCGTAGTGCAGGCCCTCACGCGCCAAGTGTCGCTTGGCCGCAATCCCCACTAGTCGGCCATCGACCACGAGTGCTGCCGCGTTGACCACACGCCCGGCGACGTCGAGCGGCAGGCCCAAGCTGACCACCAGGCCGCGAGTGTCGGCCAAGAGCTCACCCAGCACACGAAGCGCCATCTGCCGCGTAGCGGGCCACAGGAACGCGTCCTCGCAACCGTAGCCACTGATGCAGAGCTCCGGCAGGCAGACGAGCGACGCACCGGCCGCGCGGGCCTGTTCGAGCGCGCGGCGGATGTGGCGAGCATTGTCGTCCCAGGCCAGGGGCGTCTGGTTGAGCGAGGCGGCGGCGACGCGGACCTGGATCATCGTTCGGACGGGACGTCGGCACACACGCGAGCGACGGCGCACCAAGGCTAGCCCTTCCTGGATCAATTTGCGCGGGCTGCCCGCACATCCATGGCGCGAAAGGGAACAGAGAGTGGGAGCGCCTGCTCCGATACCCCGAGCTGGACCGCGGTGACACGAATCATGGGTGGGAGACATACGGACGGGCCAAGGAGATCGGACTCATTTTTCGTCGTCTGTGCCCTTGGACTGTTCCTGCTGTCGATGTTCGTGCGCCTGGGTGGGATCCCCCACGTCGAGCCGTTCGCGCCTCATCCCGACGAAGGCAACTTCATCACCCGCGCGCTGCGTATCCTCGTGACCGGAGACATGAACCCTCACTGGTTCGGGCACCCGGGCACGCTGACCATCTACAACCTCTCCGCAGTCTTCGCCCTGGACGCGTTCTTGCGAGACGAGCCCCTCTCGAGCCTGCGTGCCCTCTACACGCACGATCCGGTTCCGTACCATGTTTTGGGCAGGCAACTCATCGTGTTCTGGTCGATAGCGAGCCAGCTCGCTCTCTGGTTCTTGGCAAGAGCTTTCGTACCCAGATGGCCGGCCCTCCTCGCCGTGGCACTGCTGGCGTGCGCACCCCTCGATGTCCGGATAGCTGCATTCATCAGAACCGACACGCAGCAGGGCTGCTTGATGCTCATCTGCTCACTTCTTGTCGTTCGGTCCGTACGCTCGGGTAGCTGGCTCTCGTTTGCCGGCGCCGGCCTCATGCTGGGGCTGGCGGTTGCCGTCAAATGGCCGTCAGTCGTCCTGTGCCTGACCATCGCTCTCGCCGCGCTGGTTGGCAGAGAAGGCGAGCCGCTCTGGCCGCCATCGCGTGTTCGAATCGGCAAGATCGCTCTGGCGGCGGTGGTGAGCACAATCTCCTTGTTCGCAGTCGCCCCTCACGTCTTCTTGGACTTCGGCACCGTGCTGGACAACGTGGCGAGAGAGGCGCGGGACTATCACCTCAGTGCAACCAGTCCGGGTTTCTTCTCAACGCTCGGGTTCTACGGGGACCTCTTCCGGGCGAATCTGTCGATCCCTGGCCTCTTGCTTGCGGGCATAGGGGCGGCGGCCGGCCTTCGCTCGACGCGCTGGCGTGAGACATGCACGATCTCGTGCGCTCTTCTCACCTACCTTTGCTTCATAGCCCTGCAGAAGCTCCGCTGGGATCGTTGGGCGGTGCCGATGCTGCCCTACCTTTGTGTGCTGGCCGCAATCGGCGTGGAGCACGTTACAACGGCCACGCGCGAATGGTTCGGGCGTCGCGGGGCTTTGGGTGTATCCGCCCTGCTGACCGCACTGCTCGCGTTGTCTGCGTGCTCCAACGTCGGTGCCCTCTCGAGACAGCGGGCAGGCGATCCGAGGCCGGTCGCCACCTGGTGGATCGTGGAGAACGTTCCGCGCGGCTCGAAGATCCTTACCGAGACTGCATCCCCCTTGCTACCGAAGGGAATGTACGTGATTTTCAGCTCCTCCAGGCGGGGTCGACTCGAACGAGCCGAGCCGAAGGCGAGGTTCAACGTGCCGCGGGGGGCACTTCACAAGCTCCGGAACCTCGAGTCGACGCTGAGCAAGGTCGACTACGTCATCACCGGAAACCACTACGGTCGAATCAAGACGGAGCCGGAACGCTATCAGCTGGGGATCGCGCGCTACGAGTACATTCATCGCACCACCGAGCTGGTGAAGTCCATCGGGCCCTACGAGATCCGAAAAGTGGTCAAGAAGCCGAAGGCCAAAAAGAAATCCAAGAAAAGGTCCAAGAGGGACAGCGAGAAAGAGCCCTCCCTCGAGCGGCGCGGCTAGAGCGCGCTACGCAGGTGATATGTGGCGGGCATTTTCGTCCCAGGCTAGGGGCGTCTGGTTGAGGGAGGCAGCGGCAACGCGAACGATGGTCATGGTGGGTGCCGTGAGCCGCCATGGTATGTGCAGGCAGCGTTGGGTGAAATGCCAGCTAGTTCGAGGGAGAAAGGCATCGTGCGCACGCTGAAATCGGTGTCGAATCGTCGCGCCGCCGAAACGCTCTACGCCACGAGTGCCGTGCTGGTCTTCGTCGTGGCCGCGTTCGTGCGTCTGGGCGGGGTCCCACACGGCGAGCCATTCATTCCGGACATGGACGAACCAAGATTCATCCGCCCGGCGCTCCACATCCTGGCTTCTGGCGATTGGAACCCTCGTTGGTTCGGACACCCGGGCTCGCTCACCATCTACTCGCTGGCCGGCGTTTACGCGGCACAGGCCGCGCTCCAAGGCGAGTCGCTGGCGAACCTTCCCGCTGCGTACGCTCGCGACCCGGATCCCTTTCACATTCTCGGCAAGCAGCTCATCGTCTTCTGCTCCATCTTGACGCACGCGGGCCTCTGGCTCCTGGCTCGGCGCTTCGTGTCCAGGTGGCTCGCCCTTTTGGCCGTGCTGCTTCTCGCCTGCGCGCCGCTCGACATCTCGCATGCCGCGCTCGTCCGGACCGACACACAGCAATCACTCTTGCTGGTCGTATTGTGCTTATTTCTAGTCAGCGCCGTTCGTACTGGCCGCGCGATGGCGTTCGCCCTGGCTGGCCTCTTCTTGGGTTTTGCAACGGCCGTGAAGTGGCCGTCCGTCATCGTCTGCCTGCCGATCGTGCTCGCGAGCTGGCTGACCGACCATGAGCGGAATGGCTGGCTGCCTTCGCGCCAGCGCTTCGGCCGGGTCGGCTTGGCCGGACTGACGAGCGTGTTTGGCCTCTTCCTCGCGGCCCCCTACGTGCTGCTCGATTTCGGGACCGTGCTCCACAACGTCGCGCACGAGGCCCGAGGCTACCACCTGAGCGCAGCTAGCCCCGGCTTCTTTTCGGCTCTCTGGTACTACCTGAGCGAGCTCGGCAAGAACCTGTCGATACCGACGCTCCTCCTGGCCTTCACCGGACTCGCCCTGGAATTTCGGACCAGACGCTGGCGTGAGCACGCGGTGGTCGTCGCGCTGCTGGGCAGCTATTTGTTGTTCATTTCGCTACAAAGCCTGCGCTGGGCCCGGTGGTTCGTGCCGCTCTTGCCCTATGTCTGCCTGTGGGCGGCCCTCGGTACTGCGCACGCCGGCGCCTGGATCCGACAGCGCCTGGGCCAAGGCGTGCGGAGCGGTTTCGCAGTCGCCTCACTAGCTGGCGTCGTGACACTGGCCGGTTGCTCACAGGTTCTCGAAGTCTTGCAGAAGCGCGCTCGTGACCCGACACCGCTGGCGTCGAAATGGATCCTGACCAACATTCCGAGCGGCTCCAAGGTGCTCGTGGAACGGTTCACCCCACCCATGCCCACGAGCGACTACGACGTCTATGTCGTCGACAACCGAAGCGGACGTCTGAAGAAGGCCGAGCACACTGCCAAGCACTTCCTCGCCGAGGCGTCCCTGCTCGACCTCGACCGTGCCGACCTCGCGACATCGGCGGTCGACTACTTGATCCTCGGCAACTACCACAAGCGAGCCATGGCCGAGCCCAAGCGCTATGCCCGGAACCTGCGCGTCTACGGGGAGGTCCTCCGAGACACCGAGCGCCTGAAAAAGATCGGTCCCTACGAGATTCGGCGGGTCAAGAAGGCTCGACGAGGCTCCTCTCCGGACCGAGCTTCCCGGCGCGCTGGTGGACGCAGTAAGAGGAAGCCATGAAAATCTTGTTCATCGGCGGCACGGGCATCATCAGCTCCGCATGTGCTCGCCTGGCGATCGAGCGTGGCTTCGACGTGTACCTCTTGCTCCGCGGTGAGTCGGAGCGCGCCCGCCCCATTCCCATGGGCGCCCAGATCCTGCGCGGCGACATCCGCGACTACCAGACCGCCGAGTACGCGCTTGGTCAGCATACCTTCGACGCCGTCGTCGACTTCGTGGCCTTCGTACCCGAGCACATCGAGACGGACCTGGCCCTGTTCCGCGGACGGACCAACCAATACGTCTTCATCAGCAGCGCATCGGCCTACAAGAAACCGGTCGTGAGCCTACCGATTACGGAGTCGACTCCCCTGCACAACCCGTTCTGGGAGTATTCGCGCAACAAGATCGCCTGTGAGCAACGGCTCTTGCACGCCTACCGCAGCGACGGCTTCCCGATGACCATCGTGCGCCCGTCCCACACCTACGACCAGACGCTCCTGCCGTTCGATCCGCACGGCGCGGGCGCTACGGTGCTGGCGCGCATCGAACAGGGTAAGCCCGTGGTGGTCCATGGCGACGGCACGTCCCTGTGGACCCTGACTCACAACGAGGACTTCGCCGTTGGCTTGATCGGCCTTTTGGGACATCCCGCTGCACTCGGCGAGGCATTCCACATCACGAGCCAGGAGTCGCTGACCTGGAACGAGATCTTCCTCTCCATCGCGCGAGCGGCGGGCAAGCCGGCAGATCTGGTGCACGTGCCGAGCGACGTCATTGCTCGCGAACACGAGGATTGGGGCGCAGGCCTGCTCGGCGACAAAGCGCACAGCGTTCTCTTCGACAACTCCAAGATCAAACGTCTGGTCCCCGAGTTTCACCCGGTCATTCCGTTCTGGCAGGGAGCGCGCGAAATCGTGGCCTACCACCACCGGAATCCACACCTATTGAGGGTCGACCCGGTGGTGGATGCGCTCATGGATCGTTTGGTCGAGCGCTTCGGCTAGCTCGCGATGGGGGTTAGCTCGCGAGGGGCTGACCTCACAAGCTCCGCGCCTGGCGCACCAGTCCCAGGAACTCGTGCTTGTAGCCGCCCTGGTCCCTGCCAAGGGCACCCTCGGCGAGGTCCGTGACCAGCTCGAAGCTCGACGAGCCCTTGTACTCGCTGTGGCGGAGCATCATGCCGAAGCTAGCGACCGCCGCGGAGAAACGGAACGCGTCCGAGGTGCGGCGCCGTGAGTCCACGGCGCTGGGCGCCACGTGGAAGCTCAGCAGCTGACTCTCCCTCCCCTGGGGCGCCTTGTAGCGGACCTTCACCGTGCAAAGCTCCTTCTCGTCCCCCTCGCCTCCGCTCGGAGCCGTACGGCTGTAGCGCAGGCCGTCGACGGACAGTTCCTGGCGCGCCTGCTCGGGCGTGAGCAGCTCGTAGAGCGCCGTCACCGTATGGCCAGCGCCGATTTCGCCAGCATCCTTCTTGTCGTCGTTGAAGTCCTCGGCCTCGAGGGCCCGGTTCTCGTAACCGATGAGGCGGTAGGCCCCCACGTAGCGCGGATTCATTTCCACTTGGATCTTCACGTCCTGGGCGATGGTGACGAGGTTGGCGCCGCCCTCCTCGACCAGCACCTTCTTCGCCTCGGCCATGGTGTCGATGTACGCGTAGTTGCCGTTACCCTTGTCGGCGAGCTGCTCGAGGGTCGAATCCTTGTAGTTGCCCATGCCGAAGCCGAGCACGGTGAGGAAGACGCCCGCCTCGCGCTTCTTCTCGATCAGGCGGACCAGATCACCCTGGCTCGTGGTGCCGATGTTGAAGTCGCCATCGGTCGCCAGGATGACGCGATTGACGCCCTTTTCCTGGAAGTGCTGCTGAGCCAGCCGATAGGCGAGCTCGATGCCTTCCCCGCCGTTGGTACTGCCGCCGGCTTCGAGTCGTTCGAGCGCTTCCAGAATGGTGCTCTGTTGATTGGCCGGTGTGGGTGCCAGCACTGCGCCGCTGGCCCCGGCGTAGACCACCATGGCCACGGTGTCGTCGCCGTCGAGCGTCTCGAGCAGCCCGCGGAAGGCGCGCTTGAGCAGGGGCAGCTTGTTCTCGTCGCTCATCGAGCCCGAGACGTCGATGAGGAACGTCAGATTGCGGGGCGGGACCTCGCGCACGTCCATGCGCTTGCCCTGCATGCCGATGTGGAGCAACTGGTGGGTCGGTGCCCAGGGAGCCTGGGCGAGCTCGGTGTGAACGGCGACGGGCTGCTTTCCGCTCGGGTCGTCGTAGTCGTAGTCGAAGTAGTTGATCAGCTCTTCGATGCGCACCGCATCAGCCGGTGGCAGCGCACCCTGCGCCAAAAAGCGCCGCACATTGCTGTACGACGCGGTGTCGACGTCGATGGAGAAGGTGGACAGCGGCGCCGTTTCGACGCTGATGAAGCGGTTCTCGACGACGTGGTCGTAGTTCTCGGTGTGGAAGTCCTGGCGGTTCCAGTCACCTTCACCCGGCTTCGCCTCGGCCGCGGGCCGCTCCATTCTGGCGTCGTCCATCTCCTCCTTCATGCCCGCAGGAGCAGGTGCCAGGTCGGCCCGTTTCGCCGGCCCGGAGGTGGACGGCTGCGCGACGGAAGAGGCCGCGAGCGCGTCCTGTCTGGGTGGCGGAGGCGCCCCGATCTGCGCCTCCATCGGGCGCTCGGCGAGCGGAGTGCGCTTGGTCGCGGTGCTGCAGGCCCCCAGGGCCAGAAGCGAGACGACGATGGAGATGTAGGTGGGACGGGTGAATGCAAACCTTCGAATCATGTGAGAACGAGCCTCCTTGCTGGAGCAAGCGGCGGGGAGACGTGCTCCTTACAGCCCGGTAGAGAACAATCGCGCGGCGGTCGAATTTCGCCTTGGACCCTGTAAGTTCCGGTCGGGCGCCGCGTTTCTAGCGAGCGGCAGCGCTCCAGCACCGCCCAGGGCTCGCTCGGTGTAAGTTCGCTCCAGCTTGAGCGCTCTACGAACAGATTGGCGCAGCCCCGAGCAGAAAGCGCGCGAAAGCGCGCTCGCGCGGTCCGCCCAGCGGGGGGACGCGAAAGCCTGGGCGGAGCTCTACGACCAGCTGGCTCCCGAGCTCTATCGTCGCATCCTGATGCCGCGCCTCGCCAACCGCGCAGCGGCGGAGGATGCCTTGTCCGAGACGTTCCGGGCCGCCATCGAACAGATCGAGCGCTTCGAGGACCAGGGGCACGGGCTCTATCCTTGGCTCTGCCGCATCGCCCACAACCGAGCCATGGACATGCACCGCGCACGGGCAGTGACGGGCCGCAAGCTGGAGGAGCTGGGGCGCGTCCTGGAGGCGGAGAGCGCTCCGATCCCCGGGGCCGACGAGCTGTACGAGCTAAGGGCCGAAGCGGGCGAGGTCGAAGTGCGAGTGCGGGCCGTGCTCGACCAGCTGAATCCCCGCTACGAGCGCGCCCTCGTCTTGCGCTACGTGCAAGAGCGCTCGCGCGAGGAATGCGCCGCCGCGCTCGACGTGAAACTGGGCACGTTCGACGTCTTGGCCTTGCGGGCCCTGCGCGCCTTTGCCAAAGCCTTCGGCGGAAAGGAGCCAAACGATGATTGACGACGACGTCGTGGAACCAGCTCCCACGGACGCGGAGCGTGAGGAGCTCGAGCGAGCTGGCTCCCTGCTGAGCAGCGCGGCCCATTTCGAGCTCTCGCCGGCAGCCTTCGCACGCGGACGCGCCGAGCTCGATCAACTCCTCTTGCGCAAAGAGTCGAAGCACCAGGAGCGGCGATTCCGCTTTCGTGTCTTGTGGCCGTTGCCAGCGGCCTTGGCGGCAGCCTTGTTGGTCGGGCTCGCCGTGCGCTCAAAAGCAGGCCCACCCCCACCGCTCGGGCCCGAGCTCGCCACGGCCCAAAACCACTTCCTGACGGCCGAGCTGACTGGCGCGCCGGTCGCGCGCAAGGACCTCGACCGGGCCACCCGCCGGTATCGCAAGGACCTCTTGGCCTCCCTGGAGGCGCCGCGATGACGGCCCCCCTGGCCCGGGTCTGCCTGGTTCTCGCCTTGGCTAGCACCCTTCTGGCCTGCGCCAGCCCAGAGAAGGCTCGCAGCTATGCCAGGGAGGTGCGGAAGGCCCACGCCAAGGCCGACCGCGCGAAAACCGCGGACCAACGCCTCGCCGCCGCGCAACAGCTCGGGGTGATGTTCGACCGACCACCCCAAGGGCCGCGCAGCACCACCAGCGCACTCCGGCAGGACCTCGCGGATCGGGCCGCGCGCCTGCACCTCGACCTGGGGGAGCCCGAGCGCGCCCTCGAATGGGTCGAGAAAGGCCGGGAAGTCGACCCGAGCCCGAGCGTACTTCAAGCCAACCTCCTCATCACCGAGGCCGACAGCCTGATCGCCCTCGGTGAGCGAGACCGGGCCCGCCAGGCGCTCCTACACGCCGTGGAGATCAATCAGGCCCTCTTGAACGTCGAACTGGAGAATCCGTGAACCGACCTGCCTGGCCGCTGGGTGCCGCCCTCTCCCTCATCGTCCTGGCCGCCCTGGCCGCCCTGGCCGGCTGCAGCCGCGCGGCCGCCCCCTCCCGCTCCAAGGCCGCCGAGGCAGCCGCACCTGCCCCGGCTCCCGCGGAAGAAGCCGCGCCCGCCGGCACCAAGGACGCGTCCGACCTGGAGGGCGAAACGGATGACTTGCGAAGCGACGAAGCCCAGCCCGGCGAAAAGAAGGAAGGGCCCTCCCTCAGCGAGGCGCCCGCCTCCGAAGCCAAGCCCTGGGGTCAGGAGGGCGAGGAGCCCGAAGACAGACTCCGCCTCGAGGAAGAAAAGTTCACCCAGGCGATCGAGCCCAGCGCCCTCTCCTGCTCGGGCGCGCTGCCGCGCCGCGATGCCATTTGCACCCTGGCCGAGCGCATCTGCGACCTCGCTCCCTCGCAGGTCCCGGGGCGCGAGCACGAGGACTGCACGAAGGCGCGGGCCTCGTGTGAGAAGGCCAAACGAGCCTACGCAGGCCGCTGCGAGAACTAGCGGCATCGACCTCCCCCGTTTCGCACGAACGTTCGTTTTCGACAGTCCCAGGGGGCTGATTCGCGCTCCGGATGAGGTCCTTCTAGCGGGAGCTCTCCGCCTGCGGCGCGCCGCGGCCGTCGCGCTCTCGAACGGCATTCTCGTACGCTTCCAGCGTGCACGGCGGGACGAGCTCAAACGTCTCGTCGAGGATCACGACCTCGCGCATGCGGTCCGAGCGAAAGGTCCGAAAGTCCTCCCGGAGCTCGCAATAGGCGGCCAGCGTCCAGGCGCGCCCCCAGAAGTAGAGGCCGAGGGGGCGCACCGTGCGCAGCGTGGCCTGCCCAGTCTCGTCCTCGTAGCCGAAGCGCAGAAGGCGCCGCTGATTGATCGCCTGCCGAAGCTCACCCAAGTTCTGGCTCGCTTGCTCTTGGACCCGAAAACGCAGGCTAAATAGCGCGGACGTGCTGAGTTGCTCCCGTTCGCCCTCCCCCACCACGGCGTTGACCTTGTCGACGATGCTCCGCGCGGCTTGGCGCAGGCTCGTGTCCCCCCAGGCTTCGACCATCCGCGTACCGAGCATGAGCGCTTCGATCTCATCGGCGTTGAACGTCATCGGCGGCAGCCGATAACTAGGGCTCAGCTGATAGCCGATCCCCGCTTCGCCCAGGATGGGGACGCCGGACGCGATCAGATCGAGCACGTCGCGGTAGATGGTGCGAGTCGACACCTCCAGTGCTTCCGCCAGCTGCGCCGCCGTCATGAAGCGGCGCCGGCCCAGCAGGCCCACGATCTGAAAGAGACGATCGGCGCGTCGCATGTACGGTTTTCTAGCAGTTTCTGGGCCTGACGAACCCAGGGGAGTTCGCCGGGCCCAGTCTCCGCTCAAGCTTCACTTCATCGCCGGCACGTGATCGACGTGGAAGAAGTCGAGCACCACCCCGTTCGGGTCCTCGGCGAAGAAGCTGCACCAGCCCCATGGCTTCACCTCCGGCTTCGACAGGGCCTTTCCGCCGCGCTCTTTCAGCTCGGCGTGCTTCTTCACGGCGTCCGGAGTGGGGACGCTGACGACGAGCCCTTTGCCGTCGAAGGCCGGTCGCTCCACGCCGTCGGGGAAACCATCGGGCTTCATGAAGCAGAGCTCGGGCCCGTCGCCGTCGCCGTAGGCGAGATGCAAGTAGGCTGGCAAGTCGTAGATGACGCGGAAACCAGCGACCTCCGTGTAGTAGCGCTTGGTCTCCTCGAGACGGCGGGTCAAAACGAGAGGGAAGAGCTTGGTCGGGTTCTTGAGCTGATCCTGATGGGTTGCGGTCATGGCGTGTCCTTTCCCGCCCGGGCGAAAGTGCCCGGGCACGAGTAGGGATGTAGCCGGCCGCTCCTGACAGCCTGGTGTCAGTAGGGATCGGAACCGTCTATTCCGGCGAGTAGCCGAGATTCGACTGCAGCCACTTCTCGCTCTCCTCGAGCGAGGTGCCGAGGCGCCGCGAGTAGTCCTCGAGCTGGTCCTTGCCGATGCGATTGACGCTGAAGTAGCTGGCCTTCGGGTGCCCAAAGTAGAGGCCGCTGACGGACGCAGCAGGGGTCATCGCGCAGCTCTCGGTCAGGGCCATGCCGATGTCGCCAGCCTGCAGCAGGTCGAACAATCGCACCTTGGGCCGGTGGTCCGGGCACGCCGGATAGCCGAACGCCGGCCGCGTGCCGCGGAAATTCTCGGCGATGAGGTCCTCGTTCGAAGGTTGCTCGAGCTCGTAGCCCCACTCGCGCCGCACCTCGGCGTGCAGCTTCTCGGCCAGGGCTTCGGCCAAACGATCGGCCAAGGCTTTGACCATGATGGCCGAGTAGTCGTCGTGCTCGCGCTCGAACTTGCGGGCCAGCTCGTCGGCGCCGATGCCGGCAGTGACGGCAAAGGCCCCCACGTAGTCCAAGAGGCCGCTTTCCTTGGGCGCGACGAAGTCGGAGAGCGACGGACAAGGATCCGTCGGGCCCCGGCTCGTCTGCTCGCGCAGCATGGGGAATCTCACGAGCTCCTTGGTGCGCGACTCGTCCGTGAAGAGCACGACGTCGTCGCCCTCGGCCCAGGCGGGCCAGAGGCCGTAGCTCGCACTGGCGCGGATGAGCTTCTCGTCAATCAGCCGCCGCAAGAGCGCCTGCCCGTGCTCGAACAGCTCGCGTGCGGCCGCGCCGTACTTTTCGTCTTCGAGGATGCGCGGGTAGCGACCCTTGAGCTCCCAGGCGGTGAAGAAGAACGACCAATCGATGTAGGGCACGATGGCGTCGAGAGGGACGTCCTTGCGGATGCGCAGCCCGATCTGGCTCGGCCGAGCCAGATCTTCCTGCTTGAACTCGATCGGCGTGCGCCGGGCGCGCGCTTCTTCGATCGGCAAAACGGGGCGCTTCTGCTTGCCGCCGTGGATCTCGACCAATCGCACTTGATCGGTACGGTTCTTCTCCAGAAAGTCCGGCCGGAGCTTGTCGTCCAGGAGCGATGCCACGACGCCCACGGCGCGAGAGGCGTCGAGGACGTGCACGATGGGGGTGTCGGCCGCTGGCGCGATCTTCACCGCAGTGTGCTGGCGACTCGTGGTCGCGCCGCCGATGAGCAGGGGCTTGTCGATGCCACGGCGCTTCATCTCCTTGGCGACGCCGACCATCTCATCGAGGCTCGGCGTGATCAGCCCCGAAAGCCCGATGATGTCGACGTTCTGAGCGAGTGCTTCGGTCAGGATCTTCTCGGTCGGCACCATGACGCCGAGGTCGACGATCTGGTAGCTGTTGCAAGCGAGCACGACGCCCACGATGTTCTTGCCGATGTCGTGCACATCGCCCTTGACCGTTGCAAGCAGGACCTTGCCCTTGGCTGTCCCGCCACCAGCGGCGGCTTTCTCCTGCTCCATGAAGGGCTCGAGGTAGGCGACGCCACGCTTCATCACCCGCGCGGACTTGACGACCTGCGGCAGGAACATCTTGCCGTCGCCGAAGAGGTCGCCGACGATGCTCATGCCGTCCATCATCGGTCCTTCGATGACCAATAACGGGCGGCCGAGTTTCTGCCGCGCCTCCTCGCAGTCGGCTTCGATGAAGTCGGCGATGCCGCGCACCATCGCGTGTTCGATGCGCTTCTCGACGGTGGTCTCCCGCCACGCCAAGTCCTGAACGCGCTCCTTGCCCTGCCCTTTGACCTGCTCGGCCAGAGTGACCAGGCGCTCCGTGGCATCCTCGCGCCGGTCGAACAGCACGTCCTCGACGTGCTCGAGCAGATTCTTGTCGATGTCCTCGTAGACCTCGAGCTGACCTGCGTTGACGATGCCCATGTCCATGCCCGCCTTCACCGCGTGGTAGAGGAAGGCCGAATGCATGGCTTCGCGCACCACGTCGTTGCCGCGGAACGAGAAGGAAAGGTTGCTGACACCGCCACTCACCAGGGCCCCCGGCAGGTGCTTTTTCACCAGCTTGGTCGCCTCGATGAAGTTGATGCCGAAGCGGTTGTGACCCTCGATACCGGTGGCCACCGCGAAGATGTTCAAGTCGAAGATGATGTCGGTTGGCGCAAAGCCCACCTGCTCGGTGAGTAGTCGGTAGGCACGCTGGGCGATGGCGAACTTACGCTCGGTGGTCTCGGCCTGGCCCTCCTCGTCGAAGGCCATGACGACGGCAGCTGCACCGTAGCTGCGCACCTTGCGGGCCTTATCCAAGAAGTCCGCTTCGCCTTCCTTCATGCTGATGGAATTGACGATCGACTTGCCCTGCACGCACTTCAGCCCCGCCTCGATGACCGACCACTTGGAGCTGTCGATCATGATGGGAACACGGCTGATTTCAGGCTCCGAAGCGATGAGATTCAAGAAGCGCGTCATCGACGCTTCCGAATCGAGCATGGCCTCGTCCATGTTGACGTCGATGATGTTGGCGCCGCCGCGCACCTGATCGGCGGCCACTTCGAGCGCCTCCTGGAAGTTGCCGTCCTTGATCAAGCGAGCGAAGCGCTTGCTGCCGGTGACGTTGGTGCGCTCGCCGACCATGATGAAGTTCGACTCGGAGCGAATGACCAGCGGCTCGAGGCCGCTGAAGCGGCTGACGAACTCCGGCTCGGGGATGGGGCGCGGCTCGATCTCGCGCACGGCCTGGGCGACGGCCCGGATGTGCTCCTTCGTCGTGCCGCAGCAGCCTCCCACGATGTTGACGATGCCGCCGCGCGCAAACTCACTGAGCAACGAGCCCGTCGTATTGGGCAATTCGTCGTAGCCCGTCTCGGACAGTGGGTTCGGCAGGCCCGCGTTCGGGTAGGCGCTCACCAGCGTCGGCGCCAAGCGCGCGAGCTCCGCGATGTAGGGGCGCATTTCGGTCGCGCCGAGGCCACAGTTCGCACCCACCGAGAACGGGCGGGCGTGAGCGACGGAGTCCCAGAAGGCTTCGACCGTCTGTCCACTCAAGGTGCGGCCGCTCTTGTCGCTGAAGGTCACGCTGATCATGACCGGCAGGTTCGTGCCGCGGGCAGCCTGCACTTCCTCGATGGCCTGCAGAGCCACCTTCAAGTTGAGAGTGTCGAAGACCGTCTCGGGCAAGAGGATGTGGACGCCGGCGTCCAGCAGCGCATGCACTTGCTCGGCGTAGGCAGCCTTGACCTGTTCGTAGCTGACGGCCCGGTAGGCTGGGTCATCGACGTTGGGCGACATGCTCAGCGTGCGATTGAGCGGTCCGAGTGCGCCGGCGACGTAGCGCCGCTGGTTCGTCTTTTCCGAATACTTAGCCGCCGCCTCGAGCGCGATCTTGGCGGAGGCGACGTTCAGATCGTACGCCGCGGAGGACAAGCCGTACTCGGCCTGCGAGATGGCGTTGGCGTTGAACGTGTTGGTCTCGATGATGTCCGCGCCCGCGTCGAGGAATCCTTCGTGGATGTCGCGAATGACGTCGGGGCGCGTGATGCTGAGGAGCTCGTTGTTGCCCTTCAGATCCTTCTCGGCGCTGACGAACGCCTGGCCGCGATAGTCGGCCTCCGTCAGCTGAAAACCCTGGATGGATGTGCCCATCGCGCCATCGATGATCAGGATGCGGCGGGCGGCGAGCTGGTTCAGCTCGGCATGAATCACGCTCGGCGGAGCGCTGGCTGGCTGCGTCATGGTAAGGGGCCCGGAAACGTGGACCTTTTCGAGGCCGAGCACAACCTCGCCGAGGCCGGTTCCGCGCGGCGCGCAGCTGAATTCGCGCCCTTCCCCCTTTCCAGCCCGGCTCCCCAATGGCACACCCCGCACGTGGACAACGACGTACGCACCCGGATTGAAACTGCCATCGCGAACAATCGCGTGATCCTGTTCATGAAAGGCACCCGCGGTGCCCCCTCCTGCGGCTTTTCCGGTCGGGCTGTGAACCTGCTCGACACCCTGCTCGACAACTACGCGACCGTCGATGTGCTGGCGCATCCGGAGATCCGCGACGGCATCAAGGAGTACTCGTCGTGGCCCACGATTCCTCAGCTCTACGTCGACGGAAAGTTCGTCGGGGGTACGGACATCGTGACCGAAATGTTCGAGAGCGGCACCCTGCACGAGCTGCTCGGCGTGCCGAGCGAGAAGCCGGCCCCGCCCCGAGTGACACTCACCGAGCGTGCGGCTGAAACGGTGCGGGGGTTCCTGACCGATCCGGATGACCTACTCGTGGTGGACATCGACGGAACATTTTCGCCGAGCCTGTCGATCGCGACTACACCCAATGGTGCCGTCGTGCTCGAGTCGCTCGGGGTCCGTTTGTGCGTGGAGCCCCGCGCGTGGAAACGTGCCGACGGCATCACCATCGACTACGTCGACACGGGCGAAGGCTCTGCGTTCAAGATCGACAACCCCAACGAGCCACCCCGGGTGCGCCCCATGACCCCACGCGAGCTGGAGGAGCGACGCCAGCGGGGTGAAGCGCTGCGCCTCATCGACGTGCGCACGCCGGGCGAGTGGGAAGTAGCTCGTATCCCCGGGGCCGAGCTGCTCGATGCCGACCTGATGGCCGACCTCCAAGAGCTGCCCAAGGACACCGTGCTCGTCTTTCAGTGCCACCACGGTCATCGCAGCCAGCGCGCGGCCGAGCAGTTCCCGCCGCTCGGGTTCAGCCGCGTCTACAACCTGACCGGCGGCATCGACGCTTACAGTGACAGCGTCGATCGGAGCATCCCTCGCTACTGAGTGGCCGACCGCGTTCGGCCAGCGAGCCGTCCAGGTTCCGGACGCCGTCTCGTCCAAGCATTGGACGAGCGCGAGAGCCACGTGGTGCCGACGGGCCACTTTCTTCGATAAATCCGCGCCGGCTTCGTCCCGTGCCGAGCGCTCGAGCGTGGCACGACGCTTGCTGATGCGCTTCGCATGAGTCGGGATGGACTATTGAGGGGGGCGAGCTCTGACGGGCTCGAGCCAAACCGGGAAACCTACGAATTCGACGCCGAGGAGGCACCCACGGGGCGAAGCGGCGAGCAACGGCGCTATCGGCCGTCGTTCGAATCAGAGGCTTGCATCGTCATTCAGCACGCGCAGGACGTGCTCCTGGCGCGGAGCGCGGCCGAGCTCTTGTGCGTCAATCTGCTGGGGGATGGCCGGCGGCGGGAGCTCGCCCTGCACGCGGTCAGCGAGCTCGGCGCGAACATTCTCAAGCACGCGTGCGACGGCACGATTGCGCTGGCGTCGATCCGCGGCCCGCGAACGGGACTCGAGATCTTCGCTCACGATCGGGGCACCGGCATCCACGACGTCCAGCGACTCCTCGTACCGAAGCGGGTCTGGAGCCTGGTGCCGGAGCCGGGCCTGCGCGGCATCAAGCGCCTGGCCCACGAGTTCGACATCGACACGAGCCCACGCGGAACCCACGTGCGCGTCGTCCTTTATCGCTGACTACCTAAACGCGAGTAACCTCATGCCCGATCTCCGTCAAAACGCCAAAGGTGCCGTGGTCGTCGACGACCGCTACTCGCCCCTCGTCATCACCACGTTCATGGGCGAGACCGACCTCGAGCTCGGGCGCTGGTTCGCCGACCTCAACAAGAAGATCGTGCTGCAGCACGCAGCGACGGGTCGCCGCATGGTGTCGATCTGCGACGCTACACTCGCTACCAAGCCGACGCCGGACATGCGGCGCTTCTGGGCCGAGTTCAGCAACAGCACGACGCAGACCATGAAGGGCGCCACGCTGGCGACCTTTCTGGTCATGACGAGCCCCCTCTTACGCGGCGCTATCACGGCCATTGGCTGGCTCAGCCCGGCCCTGCGCGAGCTCGAGTCCTTCCCGACCCTCGACGAGGCGGTCCGTGAGGCCAAAGGGCGCTTGGCCGGCGCGGGCACGCCGATCGCACAGCTGGTCGGTCCGTACGAGCTCCCCGAGCTCGGCGTGAAGGCTCGCTCCGCGCTGGGCGCCTGAGCCGCAGCGCGCCTGAGACGCCGCGACGCACAGCGCCCGCAGCGCTAGGGCTTCGAGTCGAGGAAGGACGGCGATGGGCGCGTGCTCGCTTGGTCGATGGCGTCGGCCAGCGGCACATCCTCCCCACGCAAACAGGGGAAGCAATCGGCGCGTGCGCCCTGGCCGCAGCCATGGGTGAGCCGCAGCGCCTTGAGCTTGGAAACACTGCGCTGGTCCCCGTAGAGCAGTGCACGCGGAATCGCCTCGCGGTACTCGGCGCACACGTGGGCCCGGTCCAAATCCATGGCAACCAAGAGGGCTGGCGTGGCCTGCGCACGGAGCTCGCCGCTCTTGACGGCCTCCATGGCCTGCTTCACGACCGCAGACATCCCGGCTTGGCCGCGATGATCGACGTACACGTCGAAGATCATGTCCGCGCCGATGGACCCGAGCGTCTTCGCAAAGCGGACCCCATCGGCCGCCGTATCGCGCTCGCCCAGCGCCATGCGAACGTCCACCAGGAGCTCGGCGTCCTCGGCCAGGTGCGGATCCAGTCGCACCGCGTCTTCGTAAGCGGACAGCGCACCCGAGTAGTGGAGAATGACGCTGTAGCCACGACCCAGAGCCAAGAGGCGGCTCACTTGTCTTTCCACGAGTCCGCGATCACCCGAGGCGTCGCCACCTTCGCGCGCCGCGTCCGCTCCGAGCGCCTGGACGAGTTGGTCCACCCTGGAGCGATCTTGCTCGACGAGCTTGCGCAGTTCTCCGAGTTTTTCTCGATCGCCTTGGCGTGCCTCGATGCGCAGTTGTTCTTCTGCGAGCTCGGGCTGTCCCGGTGGCTCGGTTGGCGGGCTCGCAGCCTTTGGACGCTTCTGGACTCCGGACAGCCCGCTGGCAATCAGGTCCTCCGCCAACTGACGCGCCTTCGGCGAACGCTGCACCACGAAGAAGGCGCCTCCCAGTAGGCCGAGGATCAGCGCCAGCGCCGGGATCCAACCGGAGAGCGGGGGCGAACCCGGCGGGCGCAAGGAGAGCGAGCGAATCGAGTTGAGCGCCGTGGTCGCAATCGACACCTTCGGCTGCATGTGAAAGATGTCGAGCTGACTCGCGGCGGCTGACCGTGGAACCGGCATGGGCAGGCCGAGCTCTTTGGCCACCAGGGCCAGGCGCTCCATTGCCCCTTGCGCCGTCTGCGGCCGTTTTGCCGGGTCCTTCTCGAGCAGCGAGAGAATGACGATGGCCAAGGGTGGAGGCACCGTGGCCGGCAGCGGCGGCGGCGGGTCGGCCATCTGCGCCGTCAGGATGGCCATCAGATCGTCGGCTCGAAATGCCGAGCGGCCGGCGAGCATCTCGTAGGCGATCATGCCCAAGGCATAGAGATCCGTCCGGTGGTCCACGAGAGCACCGCGTGCCTGCTCGGGCGACATGTACTCGGGCGTACCGAACACCAGGCCAGCCCGGGTCAGCCGCGCCTGCCCTTCAGCGGGTTCTTCGCTCTGCATCTTGGCGATGCCGAAATCGAGCACCTTGACGAAGTCTTCGTCGCCGAGAGCAGACAGCATGACGTTGTCCGGCTTGAGATCGCGATGGACGATTCCCTGACCGTGTGCGGCCACCAGGGCCGCGCAGATCTGCACGGTGATGCGGAAAGCTCGAGCGATCGGCAGGATGGGCGTCTCGAGCAGGACATCCGCCAAACTGGAGCCGTCGACGTACTCGAGCACCAAGTAGAAAGCGCCGTCCGGCAGGCGGCCGAAGTCGGTGGCCGACGCCACGCCGGGATGATTGATGCGCCCGGCAGCCACGGCTTCGCGCTCGAATCGGGCCTGCACCTCGGGCTTGACCGACATGTGGCCGTGCAAGACCTTGAGCGCGACGCGCTTCTTCAGCTGGACGTGCTCGGCCTCGTAGACCGCGCCCATGCCGCCGCTACCGAGGAGCTTTTTGACGAAGTAGCGCCCCGCTACGACCGTGCCGATGAGCAGCTGCTCGCCGGGGCCCACTTGTGCCAGCGGAGGAGGCGGGGCTTCCGACGGGAACTCGAGCTCGGCTCCGAACGTCGGTCTCTTCTCTCCTACTGCCAAGCCGTGGTTCTCCGCTCAACCAGCCCCCGGCCCCTTGCCCCGCAAGCGAGGGGGCGCCGAGGTCTCGGACGTCGCTCGAATGCCCCGGTGTAGCACGATGCGCTGCCCGACCTGATGGCCCGCGTCGTAGCTCGACCGATCGATACGTCCGGAGCTGCCCACCCGTCGAATGTGGGGATGGCGGCGGCGGAAGAAATCCACCAAGGCCGGATCCCCCACCCACACCAGCCCCTCCCGTTCGTGCCGCCGCGCATCGCTTTCCAATTTATCACGAAAGCCCGAGACCACGCCGAACAAGAAGCTCTGCCGGCCCGCGTCCCGGGCGAGGCCACGCTCGGCCTTGTGAG
>Ga0247744_1000026_pt1 | contig 39073 bp, 33 predicted proteins | sample UWRJS154409C5_FD_180946 | JGI IMG/M metagenome (GOLD analysis project Ga0247744, IMG submission 180946) | Soil microbial communities from Arlington Agricultural Research Station in Wisconsin, United States - UWRJ-S154-409C-5 | ecosystem: Environmental > Terrestrial > Soil > Agricultural land... | reverse complement strand
GGGGCAATCCACGTGCGCGTAGTGACGGTTCTCCGTCGAGTACTCCACGTGCGAGGCCGCAATCGTCACCGTCTTCGTCTCGTCGCGCACGATGCCGCCCTTGGCGATATCCGCGTACTTGATCTCGTTGGCCAGTCCGTCCAGCGACTGCACCTTCACCAGGGCTGCCGTCAGCGTGGTCTTACCGTGATCGATGTGACCGATCGTTCCCACGTTCAAATGCGGCTTGTTGCGTACGAATTTTTCCTTGGCCATGGTCTTCCCTTGGTGCGTTTAGACGAAGATCGTTGTCTTGGTGTTGGGTGGTTTAGGATCGACTCGCGACAGGGGCGCCCGAAAAGAGCCCCCTGGAGCCCACAACCAGATTTGAACTGGTGACCTCGTCCTTACCAAGGACGCGCTCTACCACCTGAGCTATGTGGGCGCTCGACTGCCATCGCGAATCGGCAGAACTGCTACTGTGTGACCGAACGAGTTGGTCGCGAACAAGCTCGCGAACAAGCTCGCGAACGAGAGAGCGGGAGACCGGGTTCGAACCGGCGACATTCAGCTTGGAAGGCTGACGCTCTACCAACTGAGCTACTCCCGCGAGACTGTGAGGCGCACAGTGCGAGACGACACAGTGCGAGACGACGCTGTCCGAGACAACAGCGGTGGAGGGTGAAGGATTCGAACCTTCGTAGACTTGCGCCGGCAGGTTTACAGCCTGCTCCCTTTGGCCACTCGGGCAACCCTCCGTTGTACGAACGCCGCTGGGCGCCCGGGAAATGTGCGGTCCAGCAGAGCTGGCGAGGGGACTTGAACCCCTAACCTTCGGTTTACAAAACCGGTGCTCTACCAATTGAGCTACGCCAGCGAATCGAGCGCGCGCGCCGAGCTTGCCCGCGATCTCCACACCCCCGCGGGATGTGGCAACCGAGGCCGCTTTCGGCTCGACAATCGACAGAGGTTGCATCGGGCGGCTCTTGGGGGCCCCAAGGGGCGAAGACTGGACGAAGGACCGACTCGCGGTGGGAGCGGCCTCCCGAAGTCCGGTGTCCGAACGCTCCACACGCGAAGGCGGGCGGAATTTTTGGACAAAGGCCCCCTCGGGGTGCCGTGGGGTAGCCCTACACCTCCTGCGAGTCAAGCAGCATTGTCACCCACCCTTGACCACCCCCACTTCTCAGCAAATTTAGCTACTTACGCAAGCTGACACCGACGCCAGACGTCGGCTCGGGCCGACCCTACCGCGCGTTCGAGTCGAGGGGCGGACCCAGCGAGTCGAGCACCCGCCCGAGGTCGTCCTTGGAGATCGACAAGGCATCCAGCTTCTGCGCGTAGGCGGCGCGCTTCGCCAAAAGGCGCTCGAGCTCGGCTTCCACTGGGCGCCTGAATGGCTGCGTGGCCTCCGAGGTCGCCGTGCCGTCGAGCGTGATGCGCAGCATCTGTTCGGCCTTCTGGAGCAAGACGTCGTAGCGCAAGAGAAGCGCACCCTCGGCGAGGTCAGCCTGCCCGGAGCCAGGCGGCAGTGGAGCCGCCAAGATGTCCCGATGAAGCTCGGTGTAGAGCCGTGCGATGCGCTCACCTGCCAAGAGACGCAGCGCTCCCCGCTCGAGCCGCATGGCATCACCGTAGGCCGACTGAGCCGTGACCAGATGGCGGCAGCGCGCCTCCAACACCGAGGGCACGTCGTCGGGCACGGGATCGAAGAGGATCCGGCGCGCGCGCAAGGCCGCCACGTCACCGCTGGCAAACTCGACGAGCGCCGCAGCCGCAGCCAGCCGCCCTTCGCCTGCGTCACCCGCCTCTTCGAGCGCGGCCCAAGCGGATGCTAGCGCGCTCTCCGCGCGATCTGGCTCCCCTTGGCTCGCTAGAGCCAGACCCTCGCTCGCCTGCAAGACGAGGCGATCCCCGGTGCTCAGCCGGGCCCGTTCGACGGATCGCCCGACGGTCCACCCGTCCGCGAAGCGTTCGAGCAAAAGGAGACGACGGATGAGCTCGATGCGGGCACTGTCGACGTCCTCCCGAGCCACGAGGACCACCCGGAGCTCGAGCTGCTCGGCAGCTTCCCTCAACCGCCCGCGCTCTTCCAGAACGCGCGCATAGCCGAGGCGCACGCGCGCTTCGAAAGGCGGTTGATGCCGGGCCCGGAGCAGGACCTCGAAGTCCTTCTGAGCCAGCTCGAGCTCGCCCGCTTGGAGGCGGCGCTCGGCACGCTCCAGCAGTTCTTCGGTGGGCAGAGCTTCATCCACCGTGACGATCATCGGCACCTCGCTCCGGGCAGGCGGGGCGGCTGGCTCAGCTGTGTGCGGCTCGGAACGCGGCTGACAGCCGAGCGCCGCGAGGCTGACCCAGAAAGCGACGGCGGAGCGCACTACGGCTCGGTCGGCGTGGCGGCGTCGCTCGGCGTCACGGAGCCATCGGTCTGAACGCAGAAGCCCTCCTCGCAAATGAAGCCGGACTCGCATTCGGAGGTCCATGCGCACTTCTCGCCGAGGACCTGCCCCTTGGGTTTGTCCCCCTCCGCCGCCAGGCCGAACACCTGCTTGGAGAGCCCAGCGAGCGTCTCGTCGAGTCGCTTGCCTTCGTCCTCGTCGAGGGCTTCCCTAGCCGCCGTGCGCGAGGCCTGGGCCAGGCCGAGCCAGTAGCGAGCGTCGGTGTTGTAGCCGAGACGAAAGTCCGTCATTCCGCGCAGGTAGTAGTAGCGAACGCGACCCTCGGGTCCGAGCGAGTCGCGATCGTCTTCCAGGTGGCGCCACACGGCCAGGGCCTGCTCGTAGTCGTTGTGCTCGTAGTAGCCCTGCCCACGCTGGAGCATGTCGGCGTAGTTGCTGCAGGCTGCGAGAGCCAGCAAGACGCACGAGGCCAAGGCAGCCAAGAGGGCTTTCATCACCTGGCAGGGTAGCTCGCTTTTCAGCGGTCGATCAAATCACCCAAGCGCTCTGCGCCGGTAGCGCAGGCGGAAGATGGGCAGGCCGTCATCGATGGCCTTCCTTTCGCGCGGCGAACGGGCGCCGTACGGGTGATCGTCGATGCGCGCTTGCTCGAGCGCCGGCTCGAAGTCGGGGCACTCCGCGACGAGGGCTTCGTAGTCGTCCGCTCGCTCGGGCACGTCGGTCTGGATGAAGAGCTCGCCCCCCGGCAAAAGCACGCGGGCGAGCTCGCGCAGGAGCTCGGGTCCGAGGACCAGCCGCTTCTGATGGCGCTTCTTCCACCACGGATCGGGAAAGTGCAGGTAGGCCACGGCCAGGGACGCGCTGGGAAACCGTGGGAGCGCGGCCTTGGCGTCCTCGGCGAACACGCGAGCCCGGTGAGCAAGGCCACGCTTGGCGAGGCGATCGTCGACGATGGTCGCCCATTTGCGCCGAATCTCGAGACCAATCAGCGAGACCTCGGGGTCGACTTCCAGCCGCTCGAGGATGAACCAGCCACGTCCGGGACCGATCTCGAGCTCCAGGCGTCGCGCTGGAGGGACGCTGGACTCGGCGGGCGTGGGCGCGAACAGAGCGGAGGGATCGACGGGTCCCTCCGGCAGGCGGGGGGCACGCTCGTAGGGATCCACATGCATGGCGAGCCGCCCCCTGCCACGAGAGCCTGGCCTGGTCCAGCCCGGCAGTTGCGTGCGCCCGAGAGCAACTGGTGAGTCGCCTCGATCGTGGTAGATGACCGGCGACAATGCGGCGGCGCCCACTCGGCAAGACCGGCATCGAGGTGACCGAGCTCGGGCTCGGCACTTGGGGCCTTTCGGGCGAGGCCTACGGGCCCGTGTCCCTCGACGAGGCCGTGCGCACGCTCGTGCGCGCGCAAGCCATGGGTCTCACGCTGTTCGAGACCTCGGCGAGCTACGGCCGCGGCGGCATGGAGATCGCGCTCGGCAAGGCGCTCGCGGGCAAGGAAGATGTGGTGGTCGTGACCAAGCTGGGCACGGATCGCAGCGTCGATCCGCCCGAGAAATGCTTCGACGCGGACTTCCTACGCCAGGCCGCGAAGACGAGCCGCGAGCGCATCGGCACGGCAGCGAAGCTGATCGCGCTCTTGCACCACCCGTCACGCGCTACCGTCGAGGCGGGGGTCGCTGCCGAGACCATGGCAAGCCTCACGCAGGAAGGCGTCATCGACTCTTGGGGCGTGAGCGGCGACGACGAGCCGGTCGTCGAGGCCGCCATTGCGGCGGGAGCACCGGTGGTCTCGCTCGCCTACAACATCCTGAAGGTGCAGCCGCTGCGCGCGCTGGAGGCGCGGCTGCGCGAGGCCGGCATCGGTGTGCTCGCCCACTCGGTCTTGGCCTACGGTCTCTTGGCCGGCCGCTGGGCCCCGGGGCGCGAGTTTCGCCAGGGTGACCATCGCCGCGAGCGCTTTGCGGGCAACACCGTGCGCAAGCGACTGCGGCATTTGGACGCGGTCCGCCCGCTCGTCAGCGGCGACGTGCCGAACATTCGGGCGGCAGCCTTGCGCTTTGCGCTGGCGAACGAGGCCGTGAGCTCGGTCGTGCTCGGCCCCAAGAGCAGCGCGCAGCTCGATCAGCTGCTCCGCGACTGCAATGGCATCGAGCCGCCCTACCTCAGCCGACCCAAGCTCGAAGCCCTCGAGCAGCGTCTGATCGGTCTCGAGGTCGACCGATGAACGAGCTCTCGAGCACCCTGCTCGAGATTGCCGAGCAAGCTGCTCGAGAAATCCTCGAGGTCTACCGGCGGCCGTTCGACGTCGACTACAAGGGACCGCGGGACCCGATCACCGAAGCCGATCGGCGCTCGAACGACCTCATTTGCCAGCGTTTGCGCGCGCTCTACCCGGACGTCCCGGTCGTGGCCGAGGAAAGCCCGGAGGGCGAGTGGCAACACTATCGCGCCTCGGAGCGCGTCTTCTTCGTCGACCCGCTGGACGGCACGCGCGAGTTCGTGGCCAAGACGGACGCCTTCGTGGTGATGATCGGCCTCTTGGAAGGGGATCGACCGACGCACGGCGTGCTGTATGCGCCGGTCGCTCGGCGCGCCTGGGTCGGCGAGCTGGGGAGCGGCGCGTGGGAGGTTTCGCCGGAGGGCGAGGTCCGTCCGTTGCGCATCGAGGCCGTCACCAGCTTGGCTGCGGCGAAGGTGGCGTCCTCCCGCTCTCACCCGGACTCCCTGCTCGAGCGCGCCATCCGGCACCTCGGGCCGGCCGAGATCAAGCCGATCTACAGCGCGGGACTCAAGGCGGCAGCGGTGGCCTCGGGCGAAGCCGACGTGTACCTCGCCCCCGAGAGCGCTGGCTTTCGCTGGGACAGCTGCGCACCCGAGGCGGTGATCGTCGCGGCGGGTGGGCGCTACAGCGATGCGTTCGGCCGGGCGCTCGACTACCGGGCGCCTCGGTTGGAAAATGATGGTGGCATCGTGGCCGCTGCCGAGCCGCTTCACGCCCGCGTCATCGAGTCCATCGCCGACCTGCTGCGCGAGCGTTGAGCGGCGTTTGCTTCGCCGACCGCCGCGCGCGGGCCAGGTGCGATGCTGTAGGGCTGGCGCGCCTGCTCCGCCCCTCGCGAAAGATCGGCCGAATCAAGGGCTTCGAGCCGGGCCTTTGCGTTGACACTTCAAGCCCCGGGAGCTTACCGTCTGGCGCCGTCGTTCAATCGGGCGACCATTGTTGGGAGGAAATCTGATGCTTCGTGCCTCGCGCGCCAGCTACGCGCTCATTCGTACACTTCTGCTGGGGACCGCCACCGTGACTGCGGCTACCGCCGTCTCGCCCGTTCTCGTCGGCTGCAAAGACGAGAATCAACCCGAGTACTGGCTGGACAAGCTGGACGACGCCAAGTGGCGCCCGCGCGCCGTCAAGCGCCTCACCCAATTCTTGGATGACTCGCTCGGCCGCGCCAACAACGACATGTCCGACCCGGGCGTGAAGAAGCTCGAAGACACGCTGGTCGGGCCACTGACCCAGGCGTACGTCGACAACTATGCCGAGCTCGACACGCAGACCCGCGTCGAGTTGATCAAGCTTCTCGCGGACTTCCGTGACGAGCGAGCCATTCCCGCCCTGAACAAGGCGTTCGAAGAGTTCGCCAAGCGCCCCCGCACCACGAGCGACGAAGCCGACATCAAATGGGCCGTGCGCGCCTACGGCGACATGAAGAAGCCCGAGATGGCGGCCGGCGTGCTCGCCGCGTTCGAGAAGCTCGAAGCGCACACGCAGCTCGGCGGTATCACCTACAAGGACTACAGCAAGGCCATGGTCGCGGCTCCGAGCTCGGCCTGGACCAGCGCGCTCATCGCGAAGCTCGAGGTCGAGATCAAGCATCCGACCTCCGGCAAGACCAAGGAGCAGCAGCGCGACCTGATCGACCCCTACCGCGATCAGGCGTTCTGGCAGGTCACGGCAGCGCAGGTGCTCGGCGAAATCGGCGACGCGTCGGCGGTCGAGCCCCTGCTCAAGGTCCTGCTCGATCCGAGCAAGGGCGACGTGGCCACCACGGCCATCCTCGCACTCGTCAAGATCGGCAAGCCGGCCGTGGATCGAGCGGTCAAGCTGCTCGACGCCAGCGATCCTCTGGTGGCCTTCCACAAGAAGGCGCTGATGAAGGCGAGCGACTCCAAGGACGAGCCCAAAGGCAACCCAGCCCTGCCCATCGCCGCGGCCGTCATTGGCCTGTGTGGGCGCGCGGACGGCATCGCTCCGCTCATCGCTGCCCTGGAGAAGCCAGGCCTCGAGGCGGCCGACAAGGCTGCCTTGGCGCAGGAGCTGACCAAGCTGCCGGCGACGGACACCTCGAAGGCGGCCTTCAAGGCGGCGTTCGAATCCATCCCGCTCGACACCAACCTACCGGGTGAAGCGCCGGCACTGCCCGTCTTGGCCGAGGCAGCCGGCGACTTCTACGACCCAGGGATGGTCGACTGGCTGCTCGACCGCGCCGAGAAGACCTCCGGCGGCGGCGAGGAAAAGACCGCGCTGCAGCAGGCGCTCGCCACCACGGCGCTCAAGGTCGCCAAGGTGGCTCAGATCAAGGAAATCTCGGCAGCGGCCAAGCGCTACAAGGTCGAGGACCTGCTCAAGTACGGAACGCCCGTGCTCGAGAGGTGCGGCGACAAGGTGGACTGCTACCTGGCCGAGGTCGAAAAGTCCGAGAACCAGACCAAGGAGAAGCAGGTCGCCGGCATCAAGGCAGCCTACATGCTCGGCATCCTGGGTAACGAGTCCACGCGCGACGCCTTGATCGAACGCTTGCCGTCGCTCGAGAATGCTGCGGTGCACTTCGTCGCCACCAAGAGCGTCGACAAGCTGACGCCCAAGGGTTCCGACGAGGTCGTGAAGAAGCTGACGGACCTGATCGAGAAGAACGAGAAGTCGGCCGACCAGGAGAAGCTGTCCGCCAACCAGCCGCTCAAGCAGGTCGCCTACCGAATCGCAGCCCGCAAGTAAGGGCTGGGACCACGACGGCAGCTGGCGAGGCGACGGGAAACCGTCGCCTCGCTGCTTTTGTGCGCTGCTCGCACGGGTCCGACTACGTCTGCAGCCCGTACTCTTTGAGGCGCCGGTAGAACGTCCGCCGCGGCATGCCCAAGAGCTGGGCGGCCCGAACACGGTTCCAGCCGGCACTCTCGAGCGCCTCCGCCATCCGCGTCCGTTCCTGCCGTTGATGCTCGCTGAGCGAGGCTCGCTTGGGCACCTCGACGCGCACCGGAACCGGCACGGATGGGCGTTCGATGTCCGGCCGGCTGGGCCGTGAGGTCGCGCCCGGTAGATCGACCTCCTCGACCTCGATGACGTCAGTCTCCGAGAGCACCCAGGCGTTGAGCAGGACGTTTTCGAGCTGCCGCACGTTGCCCGGCAACGGGTGCGCGAGAAACTTCTGCAGCGCCTCACGGCTCAGGCTCTTTTTGGTTTGGTTGAAGCGAACCGCAAAGCGCTCGAGGAAGTGGTCCACCAAAAGCGGGATGTCCTCCCGCCGCTCACGCAAAGGGGGCAAGGTCAGCTCGACCACGCGAATGCGGTAGAGCAAGTCCTCGCGAAACAGGCCCTGCGCCACGGCCTCGTCGAGGTTGCGATTCGTCGCAAAGATGACGCGGACGTCGATCGGAACCTCTTCCTGCCCACCGACGGGCAGGACTTTCCCCTCCTGCAGGACCCGCAGCAGACCGGCCTGCATGCGGAGCGGTGTCTCCCCAATCTCGTCCAGAAACAGCACGCCGCCGTCCGCCTCGCGAAACAGACCCTTGCGATCGCGATCGGCCCCGGTGAACGCGCCTTTGGCGTGACCGAACAGCTCGCTTTCCAGGATGGGTTCCGGAATGGCACCGCAGTTGATCGCCACGAGCTTTTTGTTGCCGCGAACCGAGCCTTGATGAATCGCCCGCGCCACCACCTCCTTGCCCGTTCCGCTCTCGCCGGAGATCAGGACGGGGACGTCGGTGTCTTTGATGCGCTGGATCAGTTGGTAGAGGCGCCGCATGGACGGGCTCGCCCCCACTAGTCCGGCATAGCTACTGTGCGCGCCGAGCTGCGTCCGCGTGGCACGAAGCTCTTGGCGCACCTCGCGCAAGCGCGCCGTGCGTTTGCCCAAGATGTCGCGCAGCCGCCCATGCACTTCGGACAGCTCCCGATTCTGCCGTTCGAGCGTCACGGACTTCTCGCGCAGCTCGCGGAGCAGGCGGGCGCTGGTGAGGGCTATCGCAGCTTGATCGGCAAAAGCCTGCAGCGTCGATAACTCGTCGGCGAAGTCGGGCCGCACCCCGGTGCGCGTTTCCAGGTACAAGGCGCCGATCGACGCCCCTTGCGGCGAGAAGATGGGTACGCAAGCGACGGCCGTGATCAGCTTGGCGTGAACCGATTCGAACGTCGCCAGTCGACCGTCTCGCTCCGCATCCACGGAGATCAGAGGCATGCCGCTGGTCAAAACCCGGCCGGCGATGGTGCGGGAGAACTGCTCGTGCCCTTCGCCCTGCCCACCGCGGCTGGCACAGACCACGAGCGAGTCCTCCGCATGTCCGAGGAGCAAGAAGCCTCGCTCGGCTCCCAGGAGCTCCGCAGCGTAGGCAACGATCTTCTCGGCCAGCCGCGGCAGCTCGACCTCCGCCGCCAGGTCGCCGTTGATGGCGAGGATCTTGGCTAGGCGCCGCTCGAGTGGCGTCTGGCTCAGCCGCGACAGGGCGTCGGTACCCGACTGCGAGATCGAGCTCTTGGTAGCCTGCAGCGGCTCGTGGCCGCCGAACGAACGCTGCCTGTGCGTCGACGGCTGATGCGAACGCACGCTGTGCCGAGTGCCATCGGCCCTGAGCGCGGCACGCCGTGGGTCGTTCCAGAACACGGCGCGCAAGTCCTCGGCCAGGCGGGCCGCGATGTCCTCCAGGATCTCGATCGCGCGGCCACGCAGGCGTTCGGCCCTGGTCTGCTTGCCCGACACCTGCGCCAGCTCGGCATCGAACGCGAGCGCGCGCCAAACCCATTCCTTCTGTCCAGCGCCCTCCGCCAGCTTCAAGGCGTCGCTCGCCAGCTCCTCCGCCCGGGCACCTTCGCCCGCCAAGGCGGCGACACGTGCTTCGGCCAAGCGTAGGAGCGCCGTGGGAGGATCCTCGGCCACTTGCCGAGCCCGCTCGAGGTCCTGACTGAGCAGCTCGAAACTGGTGCCGGCGGGACGACCGGCCGCCAAAAGTACCTTCTCGAGCAGCGCTTCCGCCGCGTCCTTGCCGCGACCGAGCTCGGCCCAGCCATTGGCACAGGCTTCGTACTCGGCGAGCGCCCTCTCCACCTCACCGGAGCGCGCATGAAGGTCGGCCCAGAGGCCATGGAGCTGAGCGCCGAAAGCCGGCGGGAGCGACGCCGGATCGCCCATCTGCACGAGGAACGCGCGCGCGCGCTCGAGTCGGCCGAGATAGAGGTCGGCATTGCCGAGATTCAAGAGCGCCTGATAGAGCGAGGTCCTGCGGCCCGAGCGCCGCGCGGCGTCGAGCGCCGATTCGAGCGCACGGATCGCTTCGGCCAGCTCGCCGCGCTCCTTGCGCAGCCCGGCCAAGTTGATGAGCGCACTGGACAGCATGCCAGCGTCCGCAACGCGCGTCGCGACCTCGATCGAGCGCCCGTAGCTCTGCACGGCTTCGTCGCTACGTCCGAGCCGCCATTGCGCTGTCGCCTGACACGACAGGCAGAGTGCCAGCATCCGGGGCGACTCCAGATGACTCGCGCGCTCTACGGCCAACTCCAAGGTCTCGATCGCCGGCGCGCTCTGCCCGAGCAGCGTCTGCCCGAGTCCGCGATAGGCCAGCGCTTCGGCCGCCGTTTCGCCAGAAAAGCCTTCCGCCTCCGTCAACACCGACAGCGCCTCGTCGTAACGGGCCAGACCGAGCAGTGCCCGGGACCGCGTCGTCGTCAGCCGCTCACGCGTGCGCAGCTCCGCCCCGGTCCGCTCGGCCACCTCGAGGCCGCGGTCAGTGAGCTCGAGCGCCCGAGCGGCGGTCCCAGCGGCGAGCTCGTAGCGAGCCGCGAGCCAATGAGCGTGCGCGGTTTCGAGAGAAATCTTGGCGAGAGCCTGCGCAGCGACCCCGAAATGCCCCCGGGCCAGGCTCGCCTCCAGCAGGACGAGCGGGTCGCCTTCGGACAGGTCGGTCCCGACCAAAACGGCATCCACGTCCGCCTGCCCGGCCAGCGGCACCATGCGCGCTGCCTCGACGAAACGACGCAGCGCCGCCGGACGTGAACCCGTTCGCTCCGCTACCAGGGGCACGAGATTCTCCGGCAGCCCTGGCAGCGCTCCCGTGAGCAACTGGCGCACGACCGGCGAGGACAAGGGCGGCACCTCGAACACGCTGTCGGCCACGCCCGCGGCGCCTGCCTCCGCCCGCGCCACGACGACCCGCGCCCCCGAGCTCCGCACCTCCTCCAGGATGTGCTCGGCAATGGGTTCGGGACGATCGACGATGAAGAGGCCTGACCCAGCCGCAGCTCGCTCCGCCTCATCGCCAAAACAATCTTGCTCGGGCGCCTCGTCGACGTAGCCAACGGGCTCACCCCGGAGCGCTGCGCTGAACGCAATGCGGCGAAGAAGCGTCGACGTCCCCGCTCCGGCCGGCCCGACCACGTGCAGCGTGGCGCCCGGAGCGAGCTCGGCGATGGCCTTTTCGAGCGCATGCGCGGGCACATCGAGCCCGAGCACGGGCCACGGTGCCGGTGCCTCCTCGGCCGGCGGTACGTCGCCGGCCAAGGCCAAACGCAACGCCTGGGCAAACTCGTCGGTCGAAGGAAAGCGCCGCTCGGGAGCCGAGTGCGTCGCGCGCTGTGCCACCGCACGCATCGCGTCGGTGACCTCCGCCGCCGAAAGCCCCGGGTGATCGTCGATGTGATCCGCCAGGATGACACCGAGCGCGTAGACCTCGCCCTGCGGAGTGAGCTGGCCGCCGGCCCGCACTTCCGGAGCCGCAAAGTGCGGCGTGAGCCCGGCAGTCAGCCCACCACCTTGCCGCAGCGCCGTCGCAAGTCCGAGGTCGACCAAGCTGACGCCGCCGCCGTGGCGCACGATCACGTTGGCGGGCTTGACGTCCCCGTGCAAAAGGCCCGTACGGTGGACGACCGTGAGCGCATCCGCCACCTGGCAGAGCAGCAGCGGCACCCGCGCCGGCTGCTCGACGGACACGCTATCGAGCCCTTCACCGGCAATCAGCTCGCGGATGAGAAACGGGCGTCCGTCCTGAGTGCGGCCCAAGCGCAGCAGTCGAGGCAACCCCAGCCCTTCCAGGCCCGACAGCGCGATCGTCTCGCGGATGAGCGCATCTGCCTCGGCTGGACCACCACCTCGGTGCAAGAGCTTGATGGCGACCTCGTTTCCGGTCGCGCGATCCCGCGCCGCCCAGACCGCTCCACCACCACCGTGCCCCAAGAGGTGCAACGGCTCGAAGCGGGACGGCACCCCGAGCAGATCGGGCCTACCCGTCGAAGGTGGCTTGTTCAAAGTTCATCCCCCGCATGGGCCTTCAGATCCCGTAGTCAGCCCCGAGCCCGAACCAGAAACCGCTCGACCCGATGCCGATGTCGAGGCGACCGATGAAGTTACGCACGGGCGAGTAGCGCAGACCCGTCTGGAAGGTGAGCCACGGATAGACCGGCCAAGCCGCTGCGGGACCGTTGGCGTTGTACTGGCCGCCGGGGGGGCATTGGCCCGAGAACGGATCGAGCGGTTGGCCAGCGTTGGTGCACGCCGCAAGCACGGGGCCCGCCGCCGGGTTCGTGTTGTAGGGGTCACCGTTGGGAGGCGGTGCAATCAGGGTCGTGCCGTCGCTGCTCCAGTACGCGTCGTTGCGGTAGAAATTGCCGAAGACGATGCCGATGCCGGCGCCGGCGCCAATCTGGAAGTCGAGCGTTTTCGAGAGGTGCGTCTTCCACAGGAAGTCGCCGGTGATGTACGCCATCGACAGGTAGCTCTCGATGTACTCCCAGGCGTTCTCGCCATCGTTCGGGCCTTTGAACGGCGTCTTCTCCAGCGAGTAGCCCGCGAACCATGGGCTCAAGATGATCTCGAAGTCCTTTTGTGAGAAGGCGAACTCCGGACCGCCACCGTGCACGACGACGGTGCGTCCACCTTCGACGCCGAACGCGTTGATCAAGAACTGCGGCACGACCATCACGCGGTAGCGCGCGCCGATCAAAAACTTCGGCGGCAGCACCTCCTCGCCGGGCTTGGCCGCGCCCTCGTCGGCTCCGCTCGCCGACTCCTCCTCGGCCTCGCCGAGGCCATCGTCCTCGCCCTCTTCCTCGAGGCCTTCCTCGGGCTCGGCGTCCTCGGCAGGTGCGTCTTCGTCCTCGTCGAGGTCAACCGCCCCGGCAGGTACGGTGAGCAGGAGTGCCAGAGCCAGGGTGCGAAGTGTCGGATAAGCGAAGCGTCGTATCATTTTGGATCCCTCTGGGCGGTGTGCCACATCCGCCTGGCCCTGAGTGTGCCACTCGGCACAGGTGCTTGAGAACCCCTCAAACGCCGGAGTCACCCAATTTTCTCAGCTATTCCGGCAAGGTCCCTGGGCGCCCACACTCGCCGGTCAACCGCGCACTCGCGCCGAGGGATCGCGACCCTTGGCACCCTGCTACAGTCGCCGGGTGAGCTCGAAGAATCTGCCCGACGCGAGTCGCGACGCCGAATTCCGCGCCAAACTCAGCGACGCCCAGTACCTGGTGACGCGCAAAGGCGCGACGGAGCCTGCCTTCACCGGCGCCTACACGGACGAAGAGCGGGAAGGCACGTACCGCTGCGTGTGCTGCTCGGCGGAGCTCTTCACCTCCAAAGAAAAGTACCACTCTGGCTGTGGCTGGCCGAGCTTCTTCCGCAAAGCCGACGGGGCCAACATCAAGGAGCTCGACGACACGAGCTACGGCATGCGCCGCATCGAAGTGCGCTGCGGCTCGTGCGACGCGCACCTCGGCCACGTCTTCCCCGACGGCCCGGCGCCCACCGGCGTCCGCTACTGCATCAACTCGGTGGCGCTCGATCTAGACATGAAGAAGTAGGCCCTAGGTCGCGTCGCCACGAGCATAGATGCTCGCAACGTAGTTGAGCACGTCCGTCGCGCTGACTTCGTTGTAGCCGAAGTACTTGATGAGCCGCGACTTGATGATGTCGATCTTCTCCTGCGTCTCCCGATCGACGACGGCACTGACCAAGGTCTTGAGCTTGATGCTGTCCTTCTGATCTTCGAAGAGCTTCATCTCGAGCGCGCGCCGCAAGCGGTCGTTGGACTGCCAGTCGAACTTTTGGCCTTCCACGGCCTTGGCGCCGATGAAGTTCATGATCTCGCGCCGGAAGTCGTCCTTGCGATTCTCCGGGATGTCGATCTTCTCTTCGATCGAGCGCATCAAGCGTTCATCGGGCTCTTCGTCTTGCCCGGTGTACTTGTTCTTGACGCGCTCTTTGAGCGTGTAGGCCTTGATGTTGTCGATGTAGTTGGCGGCGAGCTTGCTGATCGCGTCCTCGTCGGCGCTGATGGCGCGCTGGACCTCGTTCTTCACGATCTGCTCGTACTCCTGCTTGACCACGCCAATGAGCTCGCGAAAGCGTTTGCGCTGATCTTCGCTGGTGATGAGCGAGTGACTCGTGAGGCCCTTCTCCAGCTCGTTGAGCACCATGAACGGGTTGATGGTGCCTTCGCCCTGATCGCTGACCAAGGCATTGGAGATCTTGTCCTGCACGTAACGCGGGCTCGCGCCTTCCATGCCTTCGCGCCGAGTCTCCTTGCGCAGCTCCTTGACCGTGTCCTGCGTGTAGCCTGGAAGCACGCGTCCATCGTAGAGGTGGAGCTTTTGGATGAGCTCGAGGTCGTGCTTCTTCGGCTGTTCGAGACGGGTCAAAATGGCCCACATCGCAGCCATTTCCAGGGTGTGCGGGGCCACGTGGCGCCCGCGCACCTTGCGCTGGTCGAAGTCCTTCTCGTAGATGCGGCGCTCGTCCGAAAGGCGCGTGATGTACGGGATGTCGATCTTGATCGTGCGGTCACGGAGCGCCTCCATGAACTCGTTGTTCAACAGGCGCTTGTACTCGGCCTCGTTCGTGTGGCCGATGATCACCTCGTCGATGTCCGTCTGCGCGAACTTCTTCGGCTTGATGCGGTGCTCTTGCGACGCGCCGAGCAGGTCGTAGAGGAACGCCACGTCGAGCTTGAGCACCTCGACGAACTCGACGATGCCGCGATTGGCGATGTTGAACTCGCCATCGAAGTTGAAAGCGCGCGGATCCGAGTCGGAGCCGTACTCGGCGATCTTGCGATAGTTGATGTCGCCGGTGAGCTCGGTGGAGTCCTGGTTCTTTTCGTCCTTCGGCTGATAAGTGCCGATCCCGATGCGATCCTTTTCGCTCAACACCAGGCGCCGCACCAGGATGTGCCTTTCGATCATCTCCTGCCAGTTGCCTTTGTACTTGGCCAAGAGGTCTTTGAAGATGAAACGACTGGCTGGATCGAGCTCACCCTCGACGTCCACCTTGAAGTTCGCACTCGACAGGCCAAGCTCCTTGATGGCTGCCTCGCGCCACTCGGGCGGGATCAAACGCAGCGGATCCTCGTGCATGGGAGAATCGAAGGTGTCGACGTTCTCGCCAGCGAGTCCCGATTCCTTCAGGTTGACCCAGCGAAACGTGTACAGAGCTCCCGCCGCGGTAGCCGAGTAGCGCTCGAGCCCCTTCTTCAGCAGGCGCGCAATGGTCGACTTGCTGGAACCAACGGGGCCATGCAGCAAGATGACGCGCTTCTCAGGCCCGTAGCCGGATGCCGCTGCCTTGAGCACGTTCATCAGCCGCATGAGCGGGATGTCGAGGCCGAACACCGCATCCTTGCCGCCACCATCCGGGTCCTGGAAGAAGTGGTAGCGCACGATGCGCTTCTTGTTGTCGACGTACTCTTCGCTGCCGTGCGACAGCACCATGTCGTAGACGCGCTGGAATGCGTTGCGCGTCACCCGCGGGTCTTCACGGACCAACCGCAGGTACGCCTCGAAAGATCCCTCCCACGAGAGATCCCGGTAGCGATCGTAGTCCTGCATGGCGGCAATCGCCGCGACCATGCTTGCCGAATCAAGTCCGCTCACGCTTGGCTCCTTCTCTCGCGAGGTTCCCTCGCGAGCTGCATCCAGACTTCTGTCGACCATCCCCAGCCGTCCGGGCTGAGCTTCGGTACGACATTGTCGACATCTAGCGAGGAGTGTATCACCGCTCTTTGGCAGTGGCACACCCACCCCGGCCGCTCTGAATCGCGCTCTCGACGCGACTGCGCAGCGGACCTGGAACGGAATCTGCGGTCAGCGGCTGCAATCGCTTATCGAGGTCGGGAGGGTCGAGCCGTGCGAGCGCCGTCACCGCATTCAGGCCCAGGCGCACGTCGGCTTCGTCGCGCGCACCCTTGGTGAGACCGCGTGCCGCGCTGGTGAGACTGCCCAGCGCCTCCTGATCGCAGACTAGGCCGAGCGCCCGGGCCGCCTCGGCGCGGACCTGCGCGCTGTCGTCCTTGTCCAAGGAGCGCCGCAGCGCCGCGGTCGTGCCGGGGCGCGGCAGGCGATCGAGCGTGCGGGCGGCGCGCCCCCGGACACTCGGCGCGTCGTCCTTGGCGAGCGCACGGATCATCGCCTCCTCCACGTCCGGGGCGAGCTTGGGATCGTCACGCAGGCTGCCGAGAGCCCCGAGCGTCGCCTCCCGCACCCGGGGGAAGTCGTCCTTGCGTAGGCCCGCCATGAGCGCCTCACTCGCCCGAGGAGTCGGAGTGAGCTCCAGGTACCCGGCGGCTGCCACGCGCACGCGAACGAACGGATCCGTCAGCAGCGCCGTCGACTGCTCCGCGAGGAAGCCGGCCTGGACCTGGTCATTCTTGGCGGCCTCGAGGACCTCGGTGCGCAGTGCCGCGCGCTCCACCGGCCCGAGCTCGAGCCTGGTGCCGTCGAGCCAGCCGAGCAACACCGCTCGGGCCTCGGGCAGGTGCGGAGCGAGCTGGAGGGCCGCCGTGATCAAGACGTACGCCTCGCGGAACGAGGCCGTGGTCAGGAGATCCAGCGCGTGGGCTCTGGCTTTTGGCTGAAGGGTCATCGCCACCGGTGCGATGGCGCGGAGCACCTCCACCTTTTGGGCGCGGGGGACCTTCGCGTCTTCGAGCACGCGACCCACCTCGGCGAGCGCCTCGGGCTGGGAGGCCATGCCCCAGACCACCTTACGTAGCTCGAGCCTTCGCGCCGCCGAGCGCTGACCCAAGCGACCCGCGATCGGCCGCACCGCCGCCGGCGGCGAAATGTCCGCCAAGAGCTGGGCCAGAGGCAGCTCGTCCTTCGGCGCGGCGACCCCGAGTGCGCGGCTCAGAGCGCCGATACCCCCGTCGGGTGCGCTCCGCAGCCGCGCCAGACCGCGCGCACGCTCACCTTCGCCACCGTCCAAGCTCTGCCGAACCCAAAAACCCGCCGCATCGCCGGGTTCCGCCAGGCGTGCGAGCTCCTCCGCGTGCGTCCGCCCCGTCGGAGGAAGCGCAGCGTAGTCGCGCGCCAGGGCCGGGACGACCGAAGGGCGCGCGAGCACCTGCTCTCGCCCCACCCACTCGGTCCGCTCCGCATCCTCCCTGGACACGCGACCGTGGACCTCGACGAACGGGCTGCCCACGCCCACGGTCAGTCCGAGGCAGCCCTCGGCCGAGGTCGCCGGCACGTCGACGACGAACTGCCCGTTTTCGCGCACGCTCGACGTGTCGATCTCGAACACCGCCTGCTCGGTCAAGAGCCAGAGATCGAACGACGCATCCGCCGCTCGGCCTTCTTTCACTCGAACCACGAGCGATTTGAGTCCGGCTTTGGTAGCCAAGGAAAGATCCACGACCTCGTAAGGTGTGGCGCTCGCCTGGAGCCGACCATCGGTCAGGTTCGGAGCGTCGAGCTCGTCCGTCTCGTAAGCCGACGGCCAGGGGCCAAGGTAGACGTTCGCCTTGGCGCTGGACTCGTCTGCGCTGTCGGCCCTGGCCTGGAGTTTCTTGGCGCGTTTGCGTTCGTCGGCGCCAAGCACCGGCACCCCGACGCGTACGAAGCGCCCCCGCACGGGATCCAGCGCTCGCGTGTGCTTGGCAGCCCGCCCGCACAAGCCGGCGCTCGCCTCGGCGGGCTCGCTCAGGATGAGACGGTCTCCATCTGCGCCCGGGGCGACATCGAGACTCGCTCCACCGCTGGGCGCCGTCGACATGAGGCCCTTGAGGACCACCACCGCGTCGAGGGAGGCCGCAGCCTCCGCCAGCGGGGCGAGCAGAACGAGAACGTAGGGGTCGGGCGCGCCGAAGCGCAGGACCAGGGCGTGCTCGCCCCCGACCAAATCCAGGAGCTGCGATCGGACCGCGCCGCCCGGATGCGCCGGCAGCGCGACCACCTGCGGTGGGCTCTCGGCTTTGCCGGGGGCGGAAACGGTGAGCGTCCGTGCGCCGGGCTCGTAGTCCGCGCGCAAGCCAACGCGCCGAGCGCCAGCGGGCAACTCGACGAAAAACGCACCCCGGTGTGTGCGTTCCTTCTCGGGCCCCTTGGCGCGGGCCGCCGGCACCCAGCAGAGCGAGAGAGTCAGCAGGGCGAGGACGACGCGATCAAGGAGGCGCATGCCGCGACCGTTCTTCCGCGAACGGACGCAGCTGGCAAGGGCCCCGGAGTGGTCGGCCGGCCTAGCTCGGCCGGTCTAGCTCGGATCGGCCAGCTTGCGCGACCAGATCTGGGCCGACGCGAGCCCGTTGAGCAGCAATTGCCGCGGCATGATGCCGGTTCGGCGGAAGCCCGCGGCGAGGAGGATGGCCGAGAGCTCGACCGAATCCGCGGGCGCCAGCGAGAACACCGAGACCACGCCCTGATCACCGAGCTCCCGACAGACCTGATCGAGCGCACCGGCCATCATGAACAGTTCCTTCTCACCGCGCGGGGGAGTGAGGAGCTGGAGCAGCGCGTTGTCGAAGCAGGGCTGGATCTCGGCACCGATGAGCAATGAGAACCCGCCCCGCGCGGTACAGAGGTAAGAGGTCCGCTGCACGTCCCGGCCGAACGGCGCCAGGTCCGTGAGCTGACGACCGCTGCTGCGGGCCGTTTCGAGCGCCTTCTCCTCGTCCTGGCTGCGCGCCAGGGCCACTTTTACCGACGGCAACGTCTGGCCGTCGCGCGCCTTGAGCAAACGCCGCGCGGCCTGATAGGTGCGCTCGTGAGCCTCAGCCGCGGGCTCCACGTGCAGCTTGATCCGCACGGACGACTCGCGGTCCGGAGCTTCCTCGAACAAGAGGCCGAGCACGTGCGCGTCGCTGCGTTTGTAGAAGCCGGGAATCACGCCTTCCTTCTCGAAGCCGAGGCGAACCCAGGTCGGTGCTTCCTCGCGCTCGACCAGCGTGAACGCGCGCTGCACGCCCTGCTGTTCGGCCACCTCTTGCACCAGCGTGAGCTTCTCTGGATGCGGTCCGGCCCGAAAGTCGATCACCCGCATCACCCGCGAGCGACGGTTGATCAGAAACCTCAAGGTGAGCCCACCTCGGGAAACCAACAGCTCGTCGTCACCCGCGAGCGTCGGATCCAACTCTTGCTCCGCTTCCCCCTGCGCTTCACCGAGCGCGACGCTCGTCCCTCTTTTCATCCGTGCACCCCTCCGTTCCGTTCTTCCGCGCCAAGTCCGTGAAAATGGGCCGCCGTGGGGCGGCTCGATCCCAGCTACCAGTTCCAACCCTCCGGTCAAAGAACGATCGGACGGGAAGCCGGAGATTCCTCCTACCTTTCCGCCCGCCGACCGACCGGACATGACAATGACTCAGGCGCCCGCGCGCCGCAACGACAAGTTCGCCCGGATCGTGATGCAAACGTGAGTCGGGGCCAATGCCGATATCGGCCGTGAAATCAAACGAAATCTACCCCGAGCCGGTCCAGCACTTCGTGCAGCTGCTTTCTCGGCAGGGAGACGCGCGTGGGCATGCCGCCAGCGAGTCCGAGCAGGCTCAGAAAGTCGATGCCGCTGTCGAAGGGGGCGGCGACCGCGATATTCTGCTGGTCGACGACGATGGCGATGTCCGCCTGCCGTTGGCCGCGCAGCAGGAGGTCCGTTTTGTCGAGCTTGCCGAAGCCGGTCGTCACATCGACGTAGGCAGCGGTTCCGCCTTGGCGCCGGGGGAAAAGCCGATACCCCCGCGCGGCGCGTTCGGTCTCACGCTCGATGGGCTCGAGCTCGGTCGCAGCGGCCACAATGACGCCTTCCGCCTGCCGATCGGCCAAGCCTGAGGCCAGGTACTTCACCACGGCGGTCATCAGCACTTGGTCACCCGGGCGAGCGCGGATCGCTCGATCGATGCCGCGAGCACGCTCCGAAGGCTCCCCCAGGCGAGTGTCGATGGCGCGCGCGTCGTCGTCACAGCCTGCGTACGATTCGATCCCCTGACGGAGCCACTTGGCTGCCGAAGCGAGTCCATCGAAGTCGGTGTGGCAGAGCACCGTGTCCACCGGCCCGAAGCGCGCCACGAGGTCGGGCGTCACCATCTCCGGACAGGCACCGTGCTCGGACTTCTTCGCCAAGACGAAGCGAGCGTCGCCGCGGAAGTCCGCATGACGCTCGTGATCGTGGTGATCGATCCAGGCGACGAGCCGCTCGCCGAGACCTTCGATGAGCGGCAAGGTGACGTGCTCGAACTCGGCGCCGGCCTGACCAGCGAACGCGATGTCCAAGACCACGACCCGACCGACCAAGCGCGCCGCCTTTGGCAGCTTGCGTGGCGTGCCAAAGGACAGGTGCACTTCGCTCACCCGCACGGCATAGCAAGAGTTGCGGGTTTTGGCTGCCAAACGCTGCACGCGATCTCCATCGCCTCGGGGGCCCGAAGTGGTAAGGTGCGCGCCCTGTGGAAAAGAACGACCTGGTGAAGGCCCTGGCCCACCCGCTCGCCGAAACATCGCTCGAGCGCTTGGGTAAGAAATACCGCGGCAAAGTGCGGGACTGCTACACGACCGCGGACGGCCGACGCATCCTGGTCGTCACCGATAGGATCAGCGCCTTCGACCGCTCGCTCGGCGTCTTGCCGCTCAAGGGCCAGCTGCTCAACTTCGTCTCCAACTGGTGGTTCGAGACGACCAAGGGGCTCGTCCCCAACCACGTGCTCGAGGTCCCCGACCCGAACGTGACGGTCGCGCTCGAGTGTGAGCCCTTGCCCGTCGAGATGGTGATGCGCGCCTACCTGACCGGCACCACGTCGACGAGCGTCTGGGTGCACTACGAAGCGGGTGCCCGCAACTTCTGCGGCTACGACTTGCCCGATGGTTTGTCCAAGCACCAGCGGCTGCCCGAGATCCTGCTCACGCCGAGCACCAAGGCGGCGCACGGCGATCACGACGTTTCCGCCTCCCGCCAGGAAATCCTCGCCCTCACCGGCATGCCCGCCGCGGACTTCGACGAAGCGGCGCGACTCTCACGGCTGCTGTTCGAGGCAGGCCAGCGCGTTTGCGCGGAGCAAGGGCTCATCTTGGTGGATACCAAGTACGAGTTCGGCAAGACGAAGGACGGCAAGATCGTCGTCATCGACGAGATCCACACGCCCGACAGCTCTCGCTTCTGGATCGCGGACACCTACGAGCAGAGGCTCGCCCAAGGCCAGGATCCGGACAGCCTGGACAAGGAGTACCTGCGGCGCTTCCTGGCAGCCCAGGGCTTCCGCGGCGACGGTCCGTTGCCCCCCATCCCCGATGACGTGCGGGTCGAGTCGAGCCTGCGCTACATCGCCGCCGTCGAACGCATCACAGGACAGCCCTTCTTGCCCAATACCGAAGAGCCGAGCACGCGCATCGCGAGGAATCTCGGCTCATGAGCCAAGACGTCTACGTTCTCTCGGCCAAGCGCACGCCCATCGGCTCGTTCTTGGGAGCCTTTGCCGAGGTGCCGGCCACGACCCTCGGCGCAGCTGCATGCGAAGCCGCTCTGGCTGCGGCCGGGATTTCCGGCTCCGACGTCGATGAAGTGTTCCTGGGCAACGTGCTCTCCGCGGGGCTCGGCCAAGCGCCAGCACGGCAGGCGGCGCTCGCCAGCGGGGTGCCGGCCGAGGTCCCGACGACGACCATCAGCAAGGTCTGCGGCTCGGGTTTGCAGGCGGTGCTGCTCGGCGCTCGCGCCATCCGCACGGGTGATGCCGACGTCGTCCTGGTGGGCGGCATGGAGTCGATGTCGCGCGTGCCGTACTACTTGGGCGGCCTGCGGAGCGGACACAAGATGGGCGATCATGCCCTGGTCGACGGCATGATCAAGGACGGGCTCTGGGACCCGTACAGCGACTTTCACATGGGCGAAGCGGGCGAAATGTGCGCCCAGAAATACGACCTGACGCGCGCGGCGCAGGACGAGTTCGCGACGGAGTCCTACCGCCGAGCCGTGGCTGCCAGCGCGAGCGGCGCCTTTGCCGCGGAGCTCGCTTCCGTGCGCGTGCCAGGCCCAAAGGGCAGCGAAACCATCGTCAACACGGACGAGGAGCCCGGCCGCGGCAAGCCGGAGAAGTTCGCGAGCCTGCGGCCGGCGTTTCGCAAGGACGGCACCATCACCGCGGCCAATGCCTCGTCCATCAACGATGGCGCCGCTGCGCTGGTGCTCGCCAGCGAACGGGCCGTGGCTCGCCTGAAGGCCAAGCCACTGGCGCGGATCCTCAGCGGGGCCTCCGCTGCCCAGAAGCCGGAATGGTTCACCACCGCGCCCGTGCCAGCTCTGCAGAAGGCGCTCGCCGGCGCCGCACGGCAGCCGTCCGACATCGACCTCTGGGAGATCAACGAAGCCTTCAGCTGCGTCACCATGGCGTGCAGCCGCTTGCTCGAGCTCGATCCGGCCAAGGTCAACGTGAACGGCGGAGCAGTCGCGCTCGGTCACCCGATTGGCGCGAGCGGTGCGCGCATCCTCGTCACCTTGGTGCACGCCCTAATGGCCAAGCAGAAGCGCCTGGGCGCTGCCGGCATCTGCATCGGCGGCGGCGAGGCCCTAGCGACCGTCGTCGAGCGCGTCTGAACGCCGCTCCGGCGGGCGCTGGTTCTAGCGAGCTCGCTCTGGCGAGCTCGCTCGAGAGCTAGCTCTAGCGGGCGAACTTGCGGCCCAGCGCTTGGCACACCGGAGCCGGCGCGTAGCGACTGACGTCGCCACCGTGGCGCGCGATGTCGCGCACGAGCGAGGCCGAGATGAAGCCGAACGTGGCGCGCGTCGGCAAAAACACGGTGTCGAGCTCTTCGGCCAGGTCGTAGTTGGCCTGGGCAATCTGGAGCTCGTACTCGAAGTCCGCCCCCACCCGTAGCCCACGTACGATCACGTCGACCGAGGCCTGACGAGCAAAGTCGACCAGCAAGCCATCGAACGAGGTGACCAGGACCCCGTCGATGCCGTCACACACCTCGCGCATCAGGTCGAGCCGTTCCTGCGTGGAGAACAAGGGATCGCGCGTCGGATGGCGCCCCACGGCGACGATCAAGCGCGGGAAGAGCTTGGCGGCGCGACGGACGACGTCGAGGTGACCGAAGGTGATCGGGTCGAAACTGCCCGCGTACACGGCCGTGTGCACGCGACTCACGGGGCCTTGGCTCCTCCGGATTTGCCCCTGGGCGCATTGCCGCCCGAAGGAGCACCGCCGCCCGAAGGAGCACCGCCGCCCGAAGCCCCGCTACCCGCGGGAATGGGGGGCGGCGGCGATTTGTCGCCCGCCTTTGCCGGCTGCGCGGGGCCCCCACCTTCACCCTCCAGCAGTCCCGGCTGCTCGAGGCGCAGATCGGGCATGCTCCGCCGCTGCTGCGCCGCCTGCCGGAGCGCTTCTGCGGTCCGCATGCGCGCCTCGATCACTTCCGCCGGCAGGTCTTCGATGTAGAGCGAGCGGCCGCCGTCGGCGAAGGTCAGGCGGAATGTGGCGAAGAGACCGGAGCCGGCGAAGCCATCGAGGTCGACGTCCAGAGCCTTCTCGAGCTCCTCCACCTTGGGCCCGAACACGCCGGGGATGTTCGGAATCTCGAATGCGCCGAGCCTGAGCAAAGGCACCATGCCGTGCATGATACCAGCTTGTCCGGGCACCGCTGGAAACGTCTTCGGGTCCTGGCCGGCCTTCTTCCAGCCGCCCTCGTCGAGGGCGACCGGGAACGTCATCGAGGTGTTGAGCAGGAGGCTGGAGTGGGGCGCACCTTGCTCCATGCCGAACGCTCCGGGCAGGACCATGGCGCCGCCGCGATAGAAAATGGGCACGACCATGGTGCCTTCGGGTGGCGGCGGTGGCTCGAAGCTCCGCACCACGAACTGGCTGCCGGAAAAATCGATGGTCGCCCGCAGCTGACGGAGCAGGTTCACGCCGATCAACATCTTGACCGGTGCGCCGATCTGCTTGCTGAGTCCCGAAAGGTCGCGGCCAATCGCCGGTATGTCGCTGACTTCCAAGCGATAGCCGAAACGCACCGACACCCAGGCACCGCTGCCCGCCTGGCGCGTGTCGATCACCGCCTCGGCCATATCCGTCGCGATCAAAGCGAGCGTCGGCTCTCCGTTGAGCTCGATGGGAACGACCATCGACGTCGTCCCGACCCTCGGCATCTCGGTGACCGCCAGCAGCGCCCCACTGACCTCGAAGGGTCGGCGTCCGCGGCCTTGCCGTGCGAGCTCCGCGACCTGTTCGGCCCAGGGATCTTTGGTGTCCGGATCCAGGATGGCCAGCTCGAGTTGCTCGGCCGCGAGATCGACCTCACCGAGGTACCAATGGGCGCGTCCACGGATGGCCGCCGCCTCGGCCGATTCGAGGCCAGCCGTGAGCTCGAGAGCACGACGGAAGTCCAGGCCCGCGAGCGCGACACGCGCACCGAGGAGTCGCACTTTGCTTTCGGCCGGCAAGGCGACGAGCGCCTGGTCGGCGGAGTTCTGCGCATCCTCGAGGTCGCCGTGGGCGTAAGCGTAGCTCGCGCGATCGAACCACTTCTTGGCTGACTCGGGCCAGCTCGCGACTGTCTGCTTGGCGCACGCACTGAGCAAGCCCAGGAGCGCAACGGAGGAAAGGATCGAGCGTCGCATTTGGCCCTGCCTCCCTAGCAGGGAGCCGAAAAAAGCACCCTGCCAAAAGACACCCGCCCGGAGCAGAGAGCGCGCCCCGGAGGAGAAGCCACAAAACGCATTCGGGGCACCCGGCGACGCGAAGGGTCTTCGCGTCAGGTGCCCCGAACCGACCATCACGCGCCTCTTCGAAGCCCGCGGTGGTCGCGCCGAGTAAGGAAACCTTACTTCTTAGCGGCCTTCTTCTTGGCCTTCTTCTTGGCCTTCTTCGCGGGTGCCTTCTTGGCAGCCTTCTTCGCGGGGGCCTTCTTGGCGGGAGCCTTCTTTGCAGCCTTCTTCTTCTTCTTTGCAGCCATTGTTCGATTCCTCTCTGGACGGATCACTGGGCGGACCTTCCAGTCCACCGTTAGGGTATGTTGCAAGACGTATATTGCCACCTATTGCGACCTGTCAACGAAATTTCTGCGAACGGTCCTCGGCTGATCCGAGATTTAGGCTCTCTCAACTACGCAACAGTTGCGTACCAATCATCGGTACAGCAGAAAGCCTGAGGCGCTGGTCAGCTGAGCAGGGAACGTTGATTTTCCCCAAGAAAGGACCTGTGCAGCCTGGAATTCTTCCTGATTTCATGTCCTTGACGCGTCCGCTGCGTACGGGGTAGCTCCAACGAGCGGCTGGAGCCGAGAGCAGAAAAGGATTTGGAAAAAAGATGCGAGGCATCGACGACCCCCGCGCGTGGCTGTCGCCCCTGCTGGGGATTTTTTTTTGCGCCTGCGGAGTGTCGCGCGGCGACTGGGAGCAGAAGGTGCGTGAGAGCGAGGAGGTGAAGAGACAGCTCACCACCGAGCAGACTGCACGACAGAAGGCGGAAGCGGACTACGCAGACACCCTCGACGAAGTCGACGCGATGAAGGCGCAGCTCTCCGAGCGAGGCCTGAGCATCGAAGCCATGGCGGCGAGCCTGGAAGCGCAGAACAAGGCGCTCGTCGAGTACCAGACGCGGACGGCCCAGCTGCTCGAAATGCAAGCGCGCTTCGACGCGCTACGCGCAAAACTGAAGAAGCTGAGCGAGATCGGTCTCAGCGTGGTCGTGCGCAACAATCGCATGGTCGTCGAGCTTCCCGGCGACGTACTGTTCGATTCGGGCAGTGACCGGCTGAGCGACGAAGGAAAGACCATCGTGCTCCAAGTGGCCGAAGCGATCCGCTCCGACGTCGACTTGGCTGCGCGCCAGTTCCAAGTCGCCGGCCACACGGACGGATTTGCCCTGATGGGCGGCTTTTTTCGCGACAATTGGGGCCTGTCCGCCATGCGCGCCCGCTCGGTGCTCACGCTCCTGACTGCCCCGACGGCCGAAGGCGGCGGAGGTCTGGATCCAACTCACTACAGTCTCGCCGGCTACGGCTCGACCGATCCGGTCGCCTCGAACGACACCGCGGCGGGCCGCTCGAAGAACCGGCGGGTCGAGCTCGTCGTCCAGCCCGACGTCGAGGAGATGATCAACCTCGATTCGCTCGCGAGCAGCGCCCAGACGCCCCCGGCCAAAGCGGACGCGGGCAAGACCAGCAAGACCAAGCCCACGAGCGGGGGAGAGTGACGGCGGTCCGCCCGAGGGGCGAAGGCCTCGAGCGCGGGGCGCTCGCTGTCGGTGACCGCATCGCCGCCATCGACATCGGCACCAACACGGTGCTGCTCACGGTGGCCGAGTGCGTGGAAGCGGACGGCGACCTCACGCAGCGGCTGCGCATCGTGGGCGAACGACACGCCATCACCCGCCTGGGCCAAGGGGTGGATCAGACGCAGCGGCTCGATGCCGAGGCCAGCCGCCGCACCCTCGATTGCCTGCGCAGCTACGCCCAGGAAATGACGGCTCTCGCGGCAAATCGAGCCGTTTGCGTGGGCACGAGCGCCTTGCGTGACGCTTCTGGGGGCCACCAGTTCCTCCTGGACGCCAGCGCCATCCTGGGCTGTCCGGTCGAGGTCGTCAGCGGCACTCGTGAAGCCGAGCTCACGTTCCGCGGCGCCGTCTCGAGCCTCGCGAACGACCCTACCCCTGCGACTCGCAGCGTCGATTCGAAGGGCGACGTCGGTTCGAGCCTCGATCGCGTGCTGGCGTTCGACATCGGCGGAGGTTCCACCGAGATCGTCCTCGGTACGGCTCGGGGCGCGGTACTGCACGGAGTGAGCGTGGACATCGGCAGCGTTCGCCTGTTCGAGCGTCACCGTGAGCAGGGTTTTTCGCACGTAGAGCTCGTGGTGCGCTCTGCTTTGCCAGCACCGTTCGGCGACAAGCCGAGTTTGGTCATGGGCATCGCAGGGACCATGACGACCTTGTGGAGCCTCGCCTATGGCTTACCGTTCGATGAGAAGCTCGCGGCCACGCGACTCCTGGCGAGCGCCGACATCTCACGTCTTTGTCGCGAGCTTTTCGCGATGACGCTGGCCGAGCGGCGCCAGAAACTGCACATCGACGAAGGTCGCGCTGACGTCATTCCATTCGGTGCGCTGATTGCTGCGGAGGTGCTACGCTGGATCGGCGCAGAGCAAGTGCGAGTGACTGCGCGAGGTGTGCGCTACGGCCTCTTGCTCGAAGCCTGAGGCGAAGCCTCAGACGAAGACCGAGTTCTGCCGCACCACCTCCCAACCTCACGAAAAGACGCCCGATTGACGCCGCGCCAGAGAGCGCGCGGAAGCGCCCGAATCAGGACGCTGAGAGCTGCTGTTGCGGGCGCTCGCCTTGACACTGGGAGAGTCGCTGACTAGAGTTACACGCCTGGCGAGGTCTACCCTTCGCCGACGCGGGTCACTGCAGGGTGAACCCAAACGGCACCAGACGCTGCGACACTGAATGTGATTGCAGGTGCGCCGTGAAAGCAGTTTTAGGGAATGAATATCGCTTCCCAACGGTTGGCCGAAGACGTGAGTAGAGCCACGGGTGCGCTCGGAACAGTACCAGGCTGTACCGACGTTCATACCGCGCGCTTCGGCGCGCGGGCCGGGGCTCGTATGGGCGGAAGCGCCAGTGCGGCCGGAAGCGACGTGCCTGAAAAGCCGAAAGCGGGCTTTAGGCCTCACGCCTGACGAAATAGGCGTCGTTCGATCACTGCGGGGGTCCCCTCCCAAGGGGACATTTCCGCATACCAAGGAGAAAACATGCAGGCAGTCGAATTCAAGGTCGGTGACAAGGCAGTCTACCCAGCCCAAGGAGTGGCAGAGGTCGTCAGCATCGACGAGCGTGACATCGCGGGGAGCCTTCAAAAGTTCTACGTGCTGCGCATTCTCGACACCGATCGCAAGATCATGGTGCCCGTCTCGAACGCCGATGCGGTCGGTTTGAGGCAGGTCATCAGTGAGCAAGAGATCCGTGAGATCTTCGACATTCTGCAGGAGCGCACGATCGGCTTCGACACGCAGACGTGGAACCGCCGCTATCGGGGCTTCATGGACAAGATCAAGACTGGCTCCATCTACGATGTGGCCGAAGTGTTGCGCGATCTCTACCGGCTCAAGGCCAACAAGCAGCTGTCGTTCGGCGAGCGCCGCATGCTCGACACCGCGCGCACGCTCATCGTGAAGGAAATCGCCATCGCCCGCAGCCAGACGGAAGATGCGGTGAAGGACGAGATCGAAGCGATCTTCTTCACCAACTGAAGATCGACCGACGGAAGGTGTCCCGGAACCCGTAGGGGTTTCGGGACATCGACGTTTTGTCGGTCGCCGACGGACGGACGCCCGCTCAGCGCCCCCGGTGGTTGCCAGCCGGCGCTTCCGGGACGTCTTCCCTCTGGCGGATCGGTGGCAGGGAGGGCAGCTCGAGCACCACCTTCCAGTCACCGTCTTCGAGCGCACAGCGCGTGCTCAGGCTTCGTCCATCTGCTGCGGTGACGCGAACCTCGGCCCAATCGCCGTCTTGCCTCCACTCGAAGTGATCGGGCAGGAGCGCGAGCGACAGCCAGGAGGGCGCAATCATTTCCCCAGGTCCGAGCTCACGCCCTGAGAGTGCCGACGCCCGAGCCGCGCGCTCGGTCAGGTTGTCGCGAGCTGGCTTCCACAAGAGCTCGACGACTTTGGCACCCGCCTCGGGATTCCCGTGAGCACTGCGCAGGCCGCGCAAGAACTCCTGCACCACCACGTCCGGCCCGCGCGGAGCCGGCCGCTCCTCGCAGCCGAGCGCCGTGATGCCCAGGGCGACGACGAAGGTCGCGACGTCGGCCAGCCTGGACATGGCCCCAGCCTACAAGGCCCGGCCCGATCGGAAACTTGGCTACGATGTAGGACTCGTACCTACAATACCAAGGTGCCGCACAGTAGTAGCCCCAAGCTGGAATGGGCTGGGAAATCCTCGGAGCTCGCAAGTCCTGCCCCGCTGGGGCGCCTGCTGCCGAACGCGGCGGACGCGGCCGTTCGCCTGATTCGCGGCGACAACCTGCACGTGCTCGAGGCGCTCCGGCTGGAGGTCCCTGGTCAGGTCACCCTGGCGTACCTCGACCCCCCGTTTCTCACCGGCAAGGTCCACCACCAGGTCACCCGCTCCCGTAACCTGGCCACCGGTGAGATGGAGCGCGTCACCCGCCCAGCCTTCGACGATCGCTGGACGGAAATGACGGACTACTTGGACGCCCTCGCCCGGCGTCTGCGCGCCATTCGTCCGCTGCTCGCCGCTCACGGGTCGCTCGTCGTGCACGTGGACACCCGCACCAGTCATTACGCCAAGGTGCTGTGTGACGAGATTTTCGGGCCGGAGTGCTTCGCGAGCGAGGTGGTGTGGCGCTATCGACGCTGGCCCTCGAAGACCAAGAATTTTCAGCGCATGCACGACGTGATGCTGCGCTACGTCAAGGATCCGGACGCGCCCACGCGCTTCAACCAGCTCTACGAGCCACTGGCGGCTTCGACGCTCAAGACTTGGGGCACCAAGAAGCAGCTCGCCGTCGTGGGCTCGAGCGGACGGCGGCTGCGCTCGAGCTCGACCGAGGTCGAGTCGCAGGGAACGCCGCTCGGAGACGTTTGGGACATCGGCATCATCGCGCCGGTGGCCAAAGAAAGAACCGGCTATCCGACGCAGAAGCCGGAGGCGCTGCTCGAGCGTTGGGTCCGGGCCTGCACCGATCCGGGCGACCTCGTGCTCGACCCGTACGTCGGTAGCGGGACGACGCTGGCGACCGCGGCGCGCCTTGGGCGGCGCGCCATCGGCATCGATTGCGGCGCCGAAGCGCTGACCGTGGCGGCCGAGCGCTTGCGACAGGCTGGCATCCCGTTCGTAGAACAAGAGCTCAAGCGCGAGCTGGCCAAGGCTAGGCGCCCGAGCGCCGAAGCCAAGCAGATCGCGAGCTAGCAGGGCGCGAGCTAGCAGGGCGCGAGCCAACTGGACACGTGCTAACAGGGGGGCTCTGCACAACCGAACTCTGCTCCTACCGCTCGTCTTGCTCGCGACCAGCGTCGCGTTGGCCGAGCCAGCGCCTCTGGTCTCGCTGCGCGGTCGAGGCATGCCGGACGCCGCGCTACGCGCCGGCATCGAGCGCTGTCAGCGCGACGCACCCGAGCTGCCGCTCGTCGAGTGCATCGAGCGCTACCAGGTTCCGCTGTGGCAGCTGTCGCTCGCGGCGGACGAGCGTTTCCCCGCGAGCTTGCCGGTCCGCCGCGAGATCGAAAGTCGCGTTCTCGCCGAGCGTTTGGCCGAGCTCTGGCTCGAGCAAACGGCGCCAGCAGCGCAAGAAGTCGCGTCCTACCTGGAGGAGCACCAATCCGCTTGGAAGGTCCCGGAGCGTCTGCGCTTGTCTCGCATTCTCGTGGCGAGCCGAGAGCAGGCGGTGAGCTTGATCGCCGAGCTCGGCAAGAAGACGCCCGCGGACTTTCGCAGCGCCGCTCGCTCGAGCTCCCTGGACAAGGCCAGCCACGAACGCGGCGGGGACCTCGGCTTCGTCGCCGCCGATGGAACGACCGATGTACCGGGTGTCACTGCGGACCCAGCCCTGTTCGCGGCGGCTCGCTCGGTCCCAGATGGGGCGTTCGTAGCGGAGCCGGTGGCCGAAGGGGTGAACTTCGCGGTCGTGTGGCGGCGCGGCAGCCTCGCCGCCAGCCAGTGGTCCGAAGAGGAGGCCCGCGCGTGGGCGAGCGCCCGAATCATCGAGCAGAAGGCCGGACGCCAGTGGGCCGAGCTCTCGGCTGCGCATCCGGCCAGTCGGCACGCGGATCTGTTCGCCCGCTTCCGTCGCCCCGAGTGCCGCCTGTTCACGCCCTAGCGGGCCCAATCTAGCCGGGCCCGCCCGACTTGAGCGTCCAGCCCAATTGGCCGAGCACCGCCTCGAACGTTCGACGCTCCTCGCGTGCCCGCGCTAGAGCGACCAGGAAGGACTCGTCGGCGCCGCGCAACGCGGCGTCGGCGGCGCGTTCGTACGCCTCCAGCACCAAGAGCAGATGCGGGTGCGCCCGCACGACTTCCTTGGGCACGGGCATTTCGCGCGCGCCCTCGATCCGGGCCACGGCCAAGCGGTGGGTGAGGCGGGCCAGATCCTTGTCGTGGAGGCGCTGACGGAGCGCACTCCCCTCGACCTCGGCCGCCTCCAGCAGCATGGCCGCACGACTGAGGTAGCTCCCTGCGCTGGCCGTCGCGGCGACGCCGAGCACGGCCACGGCTGCGGCCCAGGAAAGCCAACGCCGCCGGGTCAACCGCTGCCGCCCGGTCAAAGACCGCTCTGCTCCGTCGTTTCGCCAGCCAGGCCGCGCCAGCTGCCCTCGTCCAGCGCGACCCGCGCGGCCGCCGCCTCGGCGGCTCGACGCGAGCGCCCGCGGCCGGACCCGAGCACCACGCCCCGCGCCACCACTTCGACGACGAACTCCGTCTCGTGAGCCGGTCCGAGACGCTCGACCACACGATAGGTGGGCGGAGCGATGCGGAGCGCCTGGACCCGCTCCTGCAGCTCGCTCTTGGCATCCCGCCCGCCGGCCGCCGCCCGCAACCCCGACTCGAGCACCTCGGAACAGATGCGACGCGCAGCGTCCATCCCCAGCTCGAGGTAGCTGGCTGCGATGAGCGCCTCGACCGCGTCGGCCAGCACCTTGGGCGATTCGTGCAGATTGCCTTGTTCGGCGCCACGCCCGAAGCGGATGGCCTCCGCAATCCGCCGCTCCCGGGCGAACTCGGAGAGCGCTTCGGTACTCACGACCTGAGCCCGCGTCCGCGTCAGCTGGCCCTCTTGCGCATCGGGAAGACGGCCGGTGAGCTCGTCCGAGACGCACAGACCGAGCACGGCGTCCCCCAGGAACTCGAGGCGCTGGTTGTCGACCGCGCCCGCGACCTCGTGGGCGAAGCTCGGATGAGTCAGTGCCTCCAGGAATCGCTCCGAGGCCGGGTCCAAGCCGAACAGCGTGGCCACACGCACCCGTGCCTGGACGGCAGCATCCAGTGCCTCGTCCTGCCCATCGGCTGGCGGAGAAGCCTCACTCATCACCCCCGCAGGTTAGCCCAGGGCGGCAGGCGTGGCACCCCGCTCGGCCTGCTAGGATCCGCGCCGTGGCGACGCTCCTTGCCTGCCCGTTCTGCCGGGAACTCTTCACGCCGAGTGAGGCCGAGCGCTGTCCGCATTGCGGCCTCTTGCTGGTCGATCTCAGTCGACTGCCGCCTTCGCTCGAGGCGCGCCAGGAAGCCGAGGCCGCCGGAGAGCTCGACCCGCCCGAGCTCGAACGACTCGGCTTTTGGTACGGCGGTCGCGGACGCGGCCTCTTGCCAATCGTCGCTGCCCTGGGCCTGGTTACGTTCATCGGCCCGTGGGCAATGCTCGAACGCCCCGAGCACGTGACGCTTTCGGGCTTCGATCTGGCGCGCGCCGGCGTGCCGTGGCTGTTCGGCGGCGCCGTCGGCTGGTTCATCCTGGTCCCACTGGTGTGGTCCCGGCGCTCGGTCATGGAGCTGCGCGGGGTGCGCATCATCGCCGCCACCCTCGCTGTCCTCACGGCCCTCGAGGCCATTTTGCTGCTCGTGCGGCCTCCACTCGAGAGCGCCTACTACTCGTCCGGCCTGCGCTATGGCTGGGGTCTCTACGCCAGCCTGCTGGTCAGCGCCCTCGGCACCTACGTCGCGGCCACCCTGGGTGGTCGCCTCGATGACCTCCGCGACCTGCCGAGCCAGAAGGGCACGGCGTCCACCGAGCAGCCGCTGCATTGACCGCTCGGGACGCTCAGAAGAAGGCGCCGACTTGCAGAGCGAACGCGACGCTCTTCGGCTCGTTCGCCAGCACCTCCGCGTCGTCGGCGCTGTCCTGCGACTGCGCCGGGTCCACGACCTCGAGCAAGACCTGCGCGCCGACGGTCAGCATCTCGTAGCGATAGTTGAGGCCGACGAAGAGCCGCTGGCGCTCCAGACGTGCTGGCGCGAAGACCACGTTGTTGTTGAAGTCCTCGGCATCGCCCGAGCTGCAGAGGGGCGTGCCGTCCTGGGGCCCGCCGCTGGAAAACCCGGGTTGATTCGGCCCGACGTAGCCGCACGCTGCCAGGGCGTCCGTCGCGGGCGTCAGATCGATGATGCCCGAGTCGCCGAACAGCCACAGATACTGGTAGCCAGCCCAAGGGGTCAGGACTCCCGAATGGGCGATGGTGATGGGCTTGGACAGCACACCGCTCACGGTCGTGGTCGTGAGCTGCATCGCCGTGCTGCCCGTGATGGTGCGGACGCCTCCGGCAACGGCGAAGTCCGGCAGCGCACCGAGCGGACCCTTGCGGAATCCCTCGAGGATCGCGAGGCGCAGGTCGAGACCACCGGAGATGATGCTGGTCTGAGTGAGGTAGCCGAAGGATAGGCCCGTCTCGAGGCCAAAGCCGAAGCCCTTGCGAATGCGCAGGGAGTAGAGCTGCATCAAGGACGGTACTGCCGTGTTCTCGGTGGCGGCTCCGGTCACCGGATCGACGGGACCGCGCGTGCCGAGGCGAAGATAGTCGGCGCCCGAGTTCATCGAGCTGTAGGCACCTTCGAGCGCGATTTCGAAGCCGCCGTAGCCGGTCGTGCGCGCCGGGTACATGGCCGTCGGCGCGATCGCCATGCCGTATTGATTCACCAGCCTCTTGAACGCGTCGTGATCGGGCAGGCAGCGGCTGATCTGCCCGCTGCCATCGACCACGGCAGCACCTTCGGTCGTGTGGCAGGCCGGATTCGTCACCAACCGCTCGAGGGCCACGTCCATCGAATCGGCCCAGGCCGGTGTGGACAGGGCGCTCGCAGCGAGCAGCCCGAGCGCCAGCAGACGAGCCTTGAGCGTGAAAGCCAGCATGAAAAGGAACCCGACCTAGTCAGGCTACTTTCCGCTGAATCATGCCGTCAAGGACGCGTCCACCGCCGAGCCGCCTCTCGCTTGAAATCGGCGCGAGGCGAGCGCCAAGATGAACGCGCCTTGGCCGAGATCCCTGCCCCATCCCCCGCGCAGCCGAGAGAAGCGGCCCCTTTGCGCATACGTGGCCGAGCGCCCTCTCCACCGCTCAACGTAGTCCTGATCGAGCCCGAAATTCCCCCCAACACGGGCAACATCGCCCGACTTTGCGCCGCAACCGGGAGCGTCTTGCACCTCGTGCACCCGCTCGGCTTCTCCACGGACGAAAAGGCCGTGCGCCGGGCTGGGCTCGACTATTGGCACTTGGTCGAGGTGCGCGAGCACCCGTCCCTGCTCGAGTTCGAAGCCAGCCGCCCACCCACGTCCGTGCGCCACTTGTTCTCGGGGCGCGCCACGCCAAAAGGTGCACCAAGAAACTACCTCGACGTCCGCTACCAGCCGGGAGACTACCTGGTGTTCGGGCGTGAATCGGTCGGACTGCCCGAGGCGCTGCTCGCCGAGCATCCGGACGAGCTGGTCGGGATTCCCATGCCGGGTCTGGTGCGGTCGCTGAATCTGGCCAACGCCGTGTCGATCGCCGTCTACGAGGCGCTGCGCCAGCTCGATTGTCTCAGGTGAGCTCAGGCGGGACCGAGACCGGTCGCACGCTTCACTCGGTCCATTTGTCGGGCTGCGACCTCGCGCGCTTTGGCGGCGCCGAGCGTGAGAATGCGCTCCACCTCGCCCAAGTCCTGCTCCAGCTCGGCTCGCTTGCTGCGTGCCTCGTCGAACGTTGCGTGAAACAGCTCGAGCAAGCGCTGCTTGTAGGTGCCGTAACCCTGGCCGCCAGCCCGCCAGCTGGCATCGAGCTGTTCGAACTCGCTCGCCGGCGCCAGTACCTTGAGCAGAGCATGGAGCCCACTGTCTTCGGTGGGCTTGCCCTGCTCGACCGGAGTCGAGTCCGTCTTGATCCCCATGATCGTCTTTTTGATGACGTTATCGGGCGCGAAAAGATCGATGGTGTTCTTGTAGCTCTTGCTCATCTTCTGACCATCGGTACCGAGCACCGTGGCGGTGTCCTCCTGAATGCGGGCCTCCGGAATGTGCAGGATTCCTGGGACGCCGCCCTTGACCCCGTTCGGGTCGGCCGGGTCGTAGCCGCGCACGTAGGCTTGATTGAACTTGATGGCCCAATCTCGGGTCAGCTCCAAATGTTGCTTCTGATCTTTGCCGACCGGTACGACGTCCGCCGCGTAGAGCAGGATGTCTGCAGCCATCAGGATCGGGTAGGCGAGGAGTCCGAAGTCCGGCCGAATCCCCTTGGCCAGCTTGTCCTTGTAGCTGTGCGCACGCTCCAGATGCGCCAGGGGGACCAGGCTGCCGAGCACCCAGAACAGCTCCGAGTGCTCGGGCACGTCGGATTGGCGGAACAAGACCGCGCGCTCCGGATCCAGGCCGAAGGCGAGGTAGGTGAGCGCCGCATCGAGGGTGAACTCACGCATGGCCGCCGGATCGGTGACGGTGGTCAGGGCGTGCAGGTTGGCAATGAAGTAGAAAGCCTCGCCTTCGTTTTGAAGGCTCACGAACTGCCGGATGGCACCGAAGTAGTTGCCGAGGTGCAAACGGCCCGACGACTGAACCCCGCTCAGAATGCGCATGGTAGGGCGAACCTACACGGGCAGGCGCGCCGTGTCAGACCTTCTTCTTAAAGCGCCCGAGCAGGCCGCCGCGACCCGAATCCGGCGCCCCCGTGCGCCGTCGCATCTCGAACACTCGCACTTCGCGGGCAGCGTCCACGTGCGACGGCTTGACCTGCAAGATCCGCTTACAGTCGCGCAAGGCTTGGCTCTCCTTGCCCGCCTTCTTGTAGAGCTGGGCTCGGTACCAAAGGGCCTTCACGTTCTGTGGTTCGCGCTCGATGGCTGGATTGAGCAGGGTCAGTGCCTGCTCCACGTCACCCCCCGTATGCACGAGCAGCCACGCGTAGAGGCCAACGTACTCCGCTTGACCAGAATCCCCGCGATAGGCGGTCTCTGCTTCCACGAGTGCGGCCGGCAGGTCCTTCTTGCGCACGAGGATTTCCGCCCGTTGAAATGCAGACGCAGCGTTGATGATCTCGGTCACCTGCTGGGCTTCTTCGTCCGGAGCCGCTTTGAGCTTGGCGTCGTAGTCGGCACGCGCGCGCGCGTCCGAGAGCAGCTGGTGTGCCTCTCCCATGCGCGCAAAGGCTCGCGTTACGATGGGCTTCAGGTCCGCAAGCGTCGCTGGCAGACGATCGGGATGCCACTGCTTGGCGAGCTGGAAGAACGCGAGCCGAATGCTGGATGCGTCCGCGGCCCGGTCCACGCCGAGCACGTCGTAAAAGGTCTCGGGCGGGCTCTGCTCCCACTGCAGGATGGCCTCACGCAGGGCCTGAACCTGGAGCGACAGCCCGTCGGGCGACGTCGGGGCCGCAGTCGGGGCCTTGCCAGGCCGCCCGGTCAGCGTGCCGACCCGCGGTGAGGTCGTGGAATTGCGCGCCGCGCGCAGACTCGGCGGCGGAACGCTGTTCGGCGTCTCGGGAGGTTCGCTCGTGCCGACCGGATGGCCATGTGCGGCCGAGACCTCGAGCTGACGCGACAAGAAGAGCGCGCTCACGACGCGCCGCACGAGGTCCTCGGAGCCAACGCCTGCGTTTTCGAGATCACGCAGCGTTTGCCCTTTTACCTTCAAGAAGTCGACGACGTTCTGTTCGTCGGGAGTCAGATGGTAGCGCGAGACCGGAGACTCGAAGCGGAGCTTGAGCTCATGGGCGCCCAGCACCTCGAGCACATTGCGTCGTCGATCCGCCGGCAATCGACTGGCGAGCGCTCGCCAGATGAGCGGCAGCGGCTTGACGCGCCACTGGGGAAGGGGGCCGAACGAGGCCAGATAGTTGGCCTGGTAGAGCCCGAATGCCGTGTCGAGCGGCAGATCGCAGAACGCCAACACCTGCCGCGTCAGATGCTCCCGCAACGCCACGAACAGGCTCGTCGCATCCAGACCACCCTCGACGGCCAGGCGATTCTCGAGCGGCTCCTTCGTCTCCAAACTGGCCCGCTCGGCGAGCGCGAGAACCTCCCCGTCGAGCAGCCCAAGTCCACGCACGACTTCCGCCAGGGAGGCCACTTCGGTCGCCGGGCGGGCCTTGGCCGGGGCACCACCGAGAAACAGGACGGCGTGCTTCTGCCCAGCGGGCGCCTGCAAGACGAGCGTCCCCTCCAGACGGTCGTCGAGCGCGCGCACGAGAAGCTCGGCCAAGGGCGTTTGCCGAAGGGTGCCTTGCAAAAGCAGGGGGGGCTGCTGGGTCAACGCGAAAGTATAGCCGATCCAAGAGGCTGGATCCCCCTCGGTTCCAGGTCGCCGAGCCTGGTTCGACGGGTCGTCCGGTGCCCGAGCTTGCAAGAGCACCCTGCTGTCCGGGCACGCACCGTCCGGGCACGCACCGTCCGGCCAAGCACCGTCCGGCCCGGGAACGAGCACGTGAGCCGAGCCTTCTGCGCAGCTTCTCGTACTGTGCGCCCAGCACATCGCGTAGCTGAAAAACCGCGGCCCTCGGGCGCAAAAACGTCTAGCATCGGACAAATACCTCATTTCCATGAAATCGGCGTGGTGGTAGGTAGGAAGAAAGGTCTGATGGTCGACGCTGCCGTTCCACTGAAAGTCGCGGGACAGACCTATCGGGTCGTCACCAGCGCGGACGCCGACGACCTCGCCCGACTCGCCAAGGTGGTCGAGGCCGCGCTCGCCGAGGTCACGCCAGCCGGCAAGCAACCGTCTCCTCAAGCTCTCGTGCTGGCCGCCATCACGCTAGCTCACGAGCTCGAGCAGGAACGCGAGCGACGCGTGGCAGTGGAAGCTCGTCACCGTCGCGTGCTCGGATCGCTCATCGGCAAGATCGACCGGGTCCTCGAGACTACCTCGCCGGCCGAGGCGCCCGCCGAAGACCACGAAGTGCTCGTGCGCGCACGAAGCGGCGCGCGCATCGTCGACATCAAACGTAACGAATGATGGGCAGCCCTCGGCGCCTTTGGCTCGCCGCCTTCCTACTGACCGCCCGAACGGCAGCAGCGGCGCCCGAAGGCGCCGTCAAGCCACCACCACCGAAGGCCGATGCTCTCTGGCCGCACGCGCCGACGCCGGCCTACAGCGTCGGGGTTCTGGCCGGGGTTTGTGGGGTCGGCCAGACTTCCGTGTGGCAAGGGACGGAGTTCTGCGGAGCCCTGCTGGGGGACGTACTCTGGCTACGCCGGACACCGACGAGCGTCGGCCTCGGCGCATTCGTTTCGGCTGCGACCGCTGGCTTCTACGACTTCCGGCCGAGCGCCGGCGTCAGTTTGCACGTGCCAACGGGTCGACTCTTCTCGCTCGGCGCGCGCTTCGGACCGCTCGTGCACGTCATGGGCGACGCGGCCTTGCCGGGCTTCGTGGCCGCCGCCGAGTTCGGCATTCGCACGCTCAATCAGAGTGGGCACTACACTCTGACGCACGCCCTACTCGTCGGCTGGGATCAGTCGTTCGGAACCGGCTCGCGCGCGGGCTCCGCCTTGACCATCGCGCTGCGCATCGACGGCTTCTGGTTTGCCGCGCCGATCGGCATGCTGCTCTAGCCCGGCGGGGGCGCTCGTCAGGGGCTCGGTTCCGCGCAGGAGTCGCAGCCGTCGCTGCCGTAGAACGCGCAATTGTGTGCGTAGTCGCCACCGACCTGGAACGCGCAGGGCGGCGCGAAGTCCTCGCAGGTCTTCAGACAACCCTCACAGGCATAGAGCGGCCAAACGAACTCCCCGGCCTCGATGGGCGTGCCGCCGAGGGTGTGCCCGAACAGGCGGATGTGGACGAGGTAGGTGCCCGCTTCGGTGATCGCACCCGGTGGGATCAGCTTGACGACCACGGGTGCTTCCCCGGGCTCGGTACCACTCGACGGCGGGATCGTGTCGGAGAGCGGCAGCGTGTAGGCCGGGGGTGCGGAGCCACCCTCGAGGACCTCGATGGTGATTTCGGCGCCCTCGAGACGGATGAAGCTGGTCTCGGTCCGGAGTTGGGCCGAGTTGCCGAGGGCGCGGAGCTGATTGGCCACCGAGAAGGCCAGGCCGTACCCGGACTCGAGCGCCACATCCATGATGCCGGACGAGTAGGAGGGCAGATCCACCTCGAACGCGCATTCGCTCTCCTGGTCCAGGGCGAGCGCGTGCTCGACGAAGAAGGAACTCTCGTTGGCCACGCAGCCGGGGAGGAGGCCCACCAGCAGCATGAGTCCGAGCCCGGACAGCATCACAGACTTAACGAAGCGCATCTCTCCACACTTTCCGGATTCGGCCAGACGCGCAGG
>Ga0247744_1000025_pt1 | contig 39795 bp, 40 predicted proteins | sample UWRJS154409C5_FD_180946 | JGI IMG/M metagenome (GOLD analysis project Ga0247744, IMG submission 180946) | Soil microbial communities from Arlington Agricultural Research Station in Wisconsin, United States - UWRJ-S154-409C-5 | ecosystem: Environmental > Terrestrial > Soil > Agricultural land... | reverse complement strand
CGCAGTGGCAGGGGGGGACGCTGGCTCGAGCGGCAGTCGCTCCAGTGATTTTGCCAGCTCGGGGTGCGTGAGCACGTCCGATTTCGCTTCCAGGAGCAAAGTCCGCTCGGTGTCGCCACCGTGGGCGAGCATGAACTTGGCGGCCAGTTCGAGCGCCTGCAGGAGCGCGCGATCGCCGCCGCCGTTCTTGTAGTTCGAAAAGAAGTCGACGACGCTGCCGAGCTGCCTCTTCCCGCCGAGGCTGCCGAGGGCGACCAGCACGGCCCGCGAGTCGGCGCCGTCGATGGAGGGCAACGTGAGCTGTAGCGCGAGCACGGTGGCGGCGCCTTTGGCCTTCATCTGGATCAACGCTTCCGCCAGGGCCGCCACCGGCGGCGGACGCTTGCGCGCGGTCGGCAAGTCGAGATCCAGGTCCTCCACCTTCTCCGCGTCCTCGCCTTCGGTGGGTTCGCTGGCTTCGCTCGGCTTGGTGGACTCGCTCGGCTTGGTGGACTCGCTCGGCTTGGTGGACTCGCTCGGCCTGGTGGCTTCGCTCGGCTTGGTGGACTCGCTCGGGGCGACCGGTACGTTCTCGCGCAGCGCGCGGATCATGGCACCGGCTCCCGTACGCCGCCCGGCGAGATAGCTCCCTGCCCGTGCGGCCAGGGCGCTCGAGGTGGCCGGATCCTGCGCGATGGCGAGCAGGGCGTGCGTCGCGCGTGCCCCCTCCGACTTGGCGAGATCGGCGAGCAAGACTTCGTGCACCGCCGCCATGCCGGCGCCGGTGCCGGAGATCGTCTCTCTCACTTGCAGCGCGAGATCCGTGGCGCGTCGGCCCTCGAGCCCTCGGTCGAGCGCGGTGACGGCGCATCCCTTGAGTCTGGTGTCGAGCGTGTCGACGCGCGCCGCGTATCCGTCCGACCACGTCACCTGCCAGATACTGCCATCCTCCAAGCACGCGGTGATACCGGCCTGGCTCGCTCCGCCACCAACCATTCCGCGTGGGAAGAAGTTCGTCCACTTCACCCGCCCGGTCGACACGTCGAGGCCGAGCACCACCTCGTAGTAGCCGTAGCCGTACGTACCGCGGAAGAAACGGGCGTCTCCGTCGAAGCTGGGCACGGCCCAGAGTGCGACCGGCTGCGAGCGTGGCAGACGCGGCTTGGAGCCGTCGATCGGCCATTCCGGCTCACCCGGAAGCTTGGGCGGCGAGAGCCGAATGGCCTTTTCCCCCACGGTTTCGAGGAGCTTCTCGTCCAGGTGGGATGCTCCGGCACCCAGCACCCATGGACCCTGATCACCGCCTTCCACGCGATGGATCGCATCGCGCACCAAGAGGCGTCCGATGGACTCTCCGCTCACCATGTCGAACGCTGAGACGTACTGTCGGTTCCACGGAATCAGCGCCACCCCGCCGATGGCGTAGGGCGTGCCCAGGCGGCTCATGGTGGTGGCGGAGAACGTCGTCTGCCCTCGAGTGTCGACGATGCGGAGCTCGTCGGGACGAGCGTCATGGCTGTCCACCAAGAGGAAGGCATAGTGCTGACCGTCGTAGCCCATGCCCTCCAAGCGACGACCGGCCACGGGCAGATGGAAGCGACGAGCCCCGCTCTTCACGTCGAGGACCGTCACGATGCCTTCGCCGGAAAAGGCCACGGCGTCTCCCGCCAGGCTCGGCAGGACGTCGACTGGGCCGACGTAGTGCCAGACGACTCCACCCGGGAGCGTTCGGCCCCTGAGGCCGCGGCCCGTGACGCCGACGACCGCCGGGACGTTTGGCAGTGCCTTCAGGCTCGAGAGTCGTCCGAGTACCTGCTGGCCTTCGACCACGCGGGTCGATTGCTCGCCTTCGGCGCGCCAGCTGGGGGTAAATGCGCTCTCTAGCCCGCGATTGTGACTGCAGGCCACGGCGCCCACGAGCACGGCGCCCGAGAAGATGGAGCGTAGCCCCAGGAGCACCGCCGTGGTTCGGGCCTTCCGTCGCATCTCCACGCTCGGGTGTAGTCTTTTTGTCCCTCGCGCTGCAACATGCGCGGCGATGCAGTGGTTCGCGGAGCTTCCGCCGCTTCCGATGGTCGAGGTGCGAGCCCTAGAGGATCGCTCCGACTCCGGCCGGGGCTTTCTGTGGCGGCGGAGTCGATTGATCGAGATCCACTCGCGTGGCGCCCTGCTCGGGAGCTTGGTGTACGACGAGGTCGACCGAGCTGCCCTTGATGCCGTCGTCGTCGTTCCGTATTTCGAGGCAGCGGGACCAAGCGCACGCGCCGTGACGACCTGGGTCGTGCTGCGGAGTGCCGTACGGCCCCCGGTGACGCTCCGCGACGAGGCACGCTCTCCGCTCCCCGAATCGGGCCGTGCGGGCTTCTGGGAAGTGCCGGCTGGTTTGATCGAGGCCGACGAGGCGTCACTCGGCGGGATTCGTCGTGCCGCCGTGCGCGAGCTCCTGGAGGAGACGGGCTTCGTCACCAGCGTGGACGCGCTGGGCGAGCTCGGCCCGCCCACCTACCCAGCGCCGGGTGTCTTGGCCGAGCGGCATTTCTTCTTCAGCGTTCGAGTGAATCCTGCTTCCGCTATAGTCCCGCCCTTGGACGGGTCGCCGCTCGAGGCCGCGGGCGAGGTCATTGCGGTCCCGCTCGCAGTGGCCCTCGAAGCAGCGCGCGAGGGTCGTCTCGCCGACGCCAAGACCGAGATCGCCTTGCGTCGCTTGGCGGAGCAGCTCGGGAGCACGAGTCCATGAGCAAAGCGCGAGGAACCAAGCGACCGCGGGTCATCGTGGTCGCCAAGCGCTCGGCCCTCGGACAGCTGGAACGCGGTGAGGGGGACACCCGAGCGCGCACTCTGGTCAAGCAGCGCCACGAAGCGGTCAGCAAATGGCGACCAGCGCACCTCGAACACGAGAAGACGCTCGCTGCGGTGCGGGAGGCACTGACGGCGCTGGGTGCCGAGGCACTCCTGTTGCACGGGCCTCACGCCGAGTTCGACCCGACCGGAAGTGATCTGGTGATCACGGTAGGTGGCGACGGCACCTTGCTCGCGGCTTCTCATTCGGTGCACGACGTGCCGATCTTGGGCGTCAACAGCGCTCCCGGGTACAGCGTGGGTTTCTTCTGCGCTGCAGATCGCCACGATTTAGTGCCGAAGATCGCCGCGGCCCTGTCCGGACAAATGCGCGCGGTACGCCTGGCGCGCATGGCCGTCTACATCAACGATCAGCTGCGCTCCGCTCGCATCTTGAACGAAGCGTTGTTCTGTCACAGCGAGCCGGCCGCCACGTCGGACTACATTCTTCGAGCGCTACGCGGGCGCGAGGAGCAAAAGTCGAGCGGGGTGTGGATCGGTCCCGCGGCTGGCTCGACCGCTGCCATTCACTCGGCGGGTGGTCGGATCCTGCCGCTCTCCTCGCGCAAGCTGCAGTTCGTGGTGCGAGAGCCGTACCAGGGCGGCGGTCGCGATTACGCCCTTTTGTCGAAGGTCGTTCCGGAGGGCAGCAAGGTCACCATCGTCAGCAAGATGCAGAGCGCCCGCGTCTTCTTGGATGGGCCCTACCGGGCGCTTCCCGTTCGCCTCGGGGATCGCGTGCGCTTCGAGACCAGTCGGCAGCCGTTGCTCGTGCTCGGCTTGCCCAGAGGCCGCTAGCTGCGACCTCCGCGCTCACTTCTTGCGAGGATTGAAGTTGAACGGATAGCCGACCTTCGTTTCCATGCCGCGTGACGACGGGGGAAACTTCCAGGTCTTCATCTCTGCGGCGATGCACTCGCCCACGTCCGGCGCGTAGAGAGTGCTTTCAGCCTGGTCGTAGAAGATCTGCTGCACTTCGCCGCTCGGACTCAAGACGAAGCGCATCATCACGTCGCCCTTGAAGTTTGGCCTTCCCGCTTGAGCCTTGTCGTAGCAAGGGCGCACCTTCTCGCGGCGCTCCAGCACGAACTTGCGGATCACGTCCATCGTGCGCGTTTCGGGTTGATCCGCCGCCGGCGCGGCGGCCGCTGCTGGCGCGCTGTCGTCGTCGGTCCAGGTGTCGTCCTCGCCGCTTGCGGCTGGCGCTGCTGCGCTCGGCGCCGGTTCCGGCTGTGCCGGCTGGCTCGCCGCCACCGGCGCTGGGTCCTCGCTGGGGCTGGCCTGATAGCTCTCGGCCGCTTTCGCCTCGGCCGCCGTCTTCCGACTCGTACAGCCCAGAGTGGCGCCCGCTCCGGCGAGCAAGCACAGCGATATCGTTGCGATCTTCATGAAAACTCTCCCCGGCTGCGCGGAGTCTATCAGGGCCTGCGGCCCGCCGCGTCCAGCCTCACCGTCCTCCGCCTCATTGCCCGGTGAGTCCCCCTGGGGGGCTGGACCCTGCCGCCGTCCCCCACGTTGCGGAAGCCGAAAAACGGCTCCTGGGGTTCCCGGAGGCCCGATTTCTGCCCCGCCGTTTTAAAAACGAACGTTCGTGCTATTTTTAGATCATGCTGGGGGAGGTGGTGGCCACCAAGGGCGAACGGGCGCGGGCCCGGATGGTCGAGGAGGCCTATCGCCTGGCGCAGCGGGTCGGCCTGCAGGGGCTCACCATCGGGGAGCTGGCGATCCAACTGGATGTGTCCAAGAGCGGCCTTTTTGCGCATTTCGGTTCGAAGGAGAACCTGCAACTCGCCGTGCTCGACTTCGCGGCCGAGGATTTTCGGCGCCGTGTGTTCGAGCCAGCACTCGAGCGGCCGCGGGGTGTGCCTCGTTTGATGGCCCTGTTCAGGGCCTGGCTCGAGTGGGTTGCGCGGGCCGAGCGAGGGGGCTGCGTCTTCTTGTCGAGCGCGCTGGAGTACGACGATCAGGACGGGCCTGTTCGGGATGCCCTCGTCGCGTGGTTCGAGACGCTTCACCGGGGGCTCGAAAAGGCGTGGGCGTTGGCCATCGAGGAAAGGCATGTCTTCCATCGCAATCCTCGGCAACTCGCGCTGGAGATGCACAGCATCGTTCTCATGTTTCACCTCGAGTTTCGCCTGATGCGAAACGCACGAGCCCGGGGGCGAGCTCACGAGGCTCTTGCACTCATTTTTGATCGGATAGGAGCCGAGAATATCGATGAACTCATCTGTAGCGACGAGTGAGCCGCCCTGGACGTCGGCGGCGGCATTTCTCCCGTACGTCTATAGGGTGTTTCCAGGCGTCAGCTCGCGCCTGCTGAGCGATCGCTTCCTCCTGCCATGGAAGCGTCTGCCGAGTTTGCACACCGGCGCCTTGCGCACGCCGATCCGTGTCGACGGGCAGAGCGCGAGCTTCGAGATCAGCGGTAGCGGACCGCTGGTGATCTTGGCGCACGGTTGGTCGGGGGCGAGCGGGCAGTTTGCCGACCTGCGCGAGCGCTTGCTCGCCGATGGCTTGCGCGTGGCGACGTTCGACGCCCCGGCGCACGGCGCTTCACCTGGGCGCAGGACGAGCGCAGCGCAGTTCATGCGGGTGATCGAGCACATCGGCCACGTACATGGGCCCACGTTCGGCATCGTGGGTCATTCGCTCGGCGGGTTGGCGGCGGCGATGAGCGTTCCGCGCGTCAAACCGAGCGCGCTCGTGCTCCTATCGCCCATGCCGTCGTTCGACTTCGCGCTCGATCAATTCCAGATGGCCCTACGCTTCGACGGGGTGCTCAGGCAGCGGATCGCCGATCGGGTGTTGCGGCAGGTTCGCATGACGCGCGAGCACGCACAGGTGGAAACGGGCCTTTCTCCTGGCCTGCCAACGCTCCTCGTTCACGATACCGACGACCGTCGCATCCCCGTGGCCATCAGCCGCGAGCTCCGCGAGCGTTACCCGACGCTCGAGTACGTGGAGACTCGAGGACTCGGACACTCGCGTGTGCTCGGCGACCAAGCGGTGCTGGAGCGTGTCACCGCGTTTCTGGCTGGTCTTCGACGCTGAAACTGCTGGCGAACGCGGGCGTGTCCGCAACCGTCGAGATGCCGAGCTGGCTCAGCACGCGACGAAAATCGCTGGGGAGGTCGGCTTCGAGCTCGAGCCGTGCACCGGTGCGCGGGTGGGTCATCGACAGGCTCTGACAGTGCAAGGCCAGGCGGTGGAAGTCGAATTCCGTCCGAAATAGGCGGTTGTGCTCGCCTTTGCCGTAGCGCACATCTCCGATGACCGGGTGACTGGCGTGCTTGAGGTGGCGGCGAATTTGGTGCGCACGCCCAGTGCGCGGGAAGACCTCGTAGAGCCCGTAGCGACCCTTGGCGCCGAGGAGCCTCAGATCCGTGCGAGCTGCCTTGAGCTCGCCGTGGCCCGGCTCACGACTGAGCGGGTGGTCGATGTGCGTGAGGTTCGGGTCACAACCGCGACACAGGGCCAGGTAGCGCTTGGTGATGTCTGCAGTTTCGAGTGCTCGTTGCAGATCGCGCGCAACCTCCGGATAGAAGGCGAGGAGCAGCGCGCCGCTGGTTTGCCGATCCAGGCGGTGCACGGGATAGACGGGTCGACCGAGCTGGTCACGCAGCGTTTGCAGGGTGACGGGACCGTCCGTTCCCCAGCCGCGGTGGACCAGATGTCCGCTCGGCTTGTTGACGCAGACGAACCATTCGTCCTGATACACGACGGAGAGCGGTGCCTGCTCGACCTCGGGGCTCGGCGGCTCGGTCTTCGCATTGCCCTCCGCTTCGACCCACGGCACCCGGTGTTCCGGCGGAAAAGGACGCACCGCGCGTTGGCGGCGCACGGATTCGCGGAAGACCTCCTCGAGTCGCGTGCGGACCTCCGGCGCCTCCAGAATGCCGAGGGCGCGGGCGATGGCTTCGAAGGTGGCGAGGCCGAAGGCCTTGGTCTCACGGCGCATGCCCCACTCCGTCGGTCGATCGGGCGGCAGGGTCACGCGCTCGGCACGTTCGACACCGGGTATCCTCCGGGCCGCGCGGCTCGCTTGCCTCCAGCTGCCGTCTGGCACGATCAGCGTGACCGGGCGGGGATCTTCGCGCAATAGCTCGCTCGATAGCGGTCGTGCCCCTTCGCTCGGGTAGAGCAGGAGCACCCGCCGCTCCCCGGTGTGGAGAAAGTTCAGATCGACGGGCGCGTCCTGCACCCCGTGCAGCAAGAGCTGGCTGTTGGGCAGGGCGGCCACGGCGAGCGGGCCGGACGCAGTCGTCGTGAACATCTCGCGCCGATGCATGACCAGGACGATGTGGGTGTCCAGGCGCAGCTCGGGAATCAGCGCGCACATGCAATTTTCCTGCTGCAATCGGCAGCGGGGACAGCGAATGGAGCTCTTGCTGCGGTGGCCCAAGCTGGGCGCTGGCCTAGACGTTGCGCGTGCGGCGCACAAGTGCTGGGCTTCCGCGCGTATGCCGCCGAGACAGCGTCAGCTCCGAGTTGGTCGGGCCGCCGTGATCTTCGTGCTCGCAGCGGCGAGTGGGCTCGCAGCCTGCGAAGAACGCAAAGTCACCGATTGCTCGGCGTTCTCCGCGTACGAAGAGCGCATCGGGCCGCTTTTGACCACCGATCGCCCCGACTCTTGCAGCGCTTGCCACGCGAGCGGCGTGCGCCTCGCCGATTTCGTGCGGGGCACCGAGTGCGAGGCCATGGCCTGCTTGAAAGCGCAGGGATTGGTCAACCTCGATGCTCCGGACGAGAGCGTGCTGCTCAGCTGGATTGGGCGCGTCCCGCCCGAGAGCCCATTGATCGATGCGGACGTCGTCGCCGCGGAGAAGGCTGCCTTCCTCGACTGGTTCGAGCACGAAGCTCAGTGCGGTTCTTGCGCAGGCGTCGAGTGTCCCGATGCCCCGGCGAGCGGTTGCGGAGTCAACGACGCGGTCGACAGCGCCTACGACCCCAGCACCGATCCTGGCGACTGCACTACCGAGACGCTCGAGCGCCTCTTTCGCGGCTCGGTGTTCGCTTGGCGGGGCCGCTGCGCGCCGTGCCACATCGATGGTGCCGAGGCGGCGGCCGCCGCTCCACGCTTCTTCTTCGAGCTCGGGGACTGCAACGTGGCATCGCTAGCCTCCCTCAATCGCATCGTCTCGCGCGGCCTGATTGACGTGGAGGACCCGCTTCAGAGTTTGTTTTTGTTGAAGCCCCTGGCCGAGGCGGAAGGTGGCGTGGAGCACGGCGGCGGTGACAAGATCGTTGCGGGCGATGACGAAACCTACCAAGGGTTCGTGCAGTTTTTGACTCGGTACGCGGCGTGTCAGGCGCCCTGACGTCGGCCAACGTCGCGCAATGGATCAGCTGCCGTCCGCGGCACGCACGATGTTCAAGGCCGGCACGGAAACGGCGATGTTCAAGGTCTGCGCCGTCCCAGCTTCTTGGTGCATGGTCGGGGAGGTCGAGACCATGGACGGGCGGGCGCCGTCCCACTTCTTCCACCAGCCGTGGACGCGCTCGTCCCACTCACTGCCGATTTCGCGGTCGATGGCGGCGAGGCGTGCCACGAGGTCCGTTGCGGTCTGCGGCCGGTCGACGGGCGACTTGGCGAGGCAGCTCTGCACCAGGTCGGCTAGGGCGGGCGGAATCGGGCCCTGACACACGTCTTGAATCGGCACCGGCAGCTCGCACATCTGAGCGGTGAGCTGCGCCAGAACGGTCTTGGCCAAGAAGACCGGGCGCGCCGCCAGGAGCCAGTAGGCGACGCCGCCCAGAGCGTAGATGTCGGCACGGGCGTCCACCTCGCCGCCCATGGCCTGCTCGGGCGCCATGAAGTCCGGCGTCCCCATCACATGGTCGGCTCGCGTCAGTCGAGGGCCACTGGCGAGGTTGTCCTCGGGAGGGGGAGCGGCCAGGAGACGCTCACTGCTCTCACCGGGCAAATCCGGCACGGGTGGTGGCAATAGTCCCGACAGCGGCTCGAGGTCCGGGCCGTCTTGGGTGACCGAGCGCACGAGACCAAAGTCGAGCACCTTGACGATGTCGAGCTCGTCCGCGACGCGACAAACGAAGATGTTGGCCGGTTTCACGTCGCGGTGAACCAAGCCGGAGGAGTGCGCCTCGGCCAGCGAACGGGCGGCCTGCATCAAGAGCTTCACCACGCGGGCGGGCGGCTGAGGGCCATCGCTGGCCACCAGCGTTTCCAGGTCGAGCCCATCGAGCAGCTCCATCACGTAGAAGAACGTACCGTCCTCGGTGACACCGTAGTCGAACAGCTCGATGGTGTTGCGCGAGCGAAGCGACGCCAACGACTGCGCTTCCCGCCGGAAACGCTCACGTGCGATCTTGCCGACGGCGACGCCTTCCTCCTGGCGGATCAACTTGATGGCCGCCTGGCGCGCGAGCAAGCGGTGTTCCGCCCGCCACACCTCCCCCATGCCGCCAGCGCCGAGCTTCTCCACCAGGCGATAGCTGCCGAGCTCGCGCGCTTCCTTGCGTGCCTTGCGTGCCGCGTCGCGCGCTTCGGACGCTTCGCGGCGCACGCGTACGACGAGGCGCGCGAAGCCCGACGAAAGCAGCGTGGCCAAAACGAGCGCCAGCCCGCCCATGACGTAGCTGCGCTGACTGTACTCTTGCAGGCTGGCCAGGAAGGTCGCTTCGGGCGCAAAGAAGGCCACCGACCAACCGAGGCCGCTGTGACCGTCCAGCGTGGAGATCGCCGCAAGGTGCGGGCCACTCGGCGCCTGAAAGGCGAAGAAGCCATTTCGCATGTGCTCCGGCTTGCTCGAGAAGAAGGCAGTCAGCGTCGGGTCGCCCAGGGCGCGGAAGTCGAGCAGGCGAAAGCCGGAGCCGTCACGGCGGGCCTCCAGGTTGGGCCTTTGGTCGGCCAGGATGGTGCCTTTGTCGTCGAAGAGAATGGCGCGTTCGTCGTTGGCTTCCTCTCTGGCCAAGAGCGGCGATAGCCGGCGAACGTCGAAGTCCACCGTGAGCACGGCGTGCTCGACTGGCCCACCCAGATGCAGGGCTCGAGTGCGGGTGATGCCGGTGTCACCGGTCCTGGCAAACGTGTACGGGTCGGTCCACACGTGACCCTGGTGCGCTAGTGCGAGCTGATAGAACGGCCGTTTTCTCGGGTCGTAAGTGCTCTGGCGCACCTCCGTCAAAGTCAGCGTCTCCCGCTCGCCGTAGTCGAAGACGCGCTCCTCGGTGGAGCCGTTCAGCAGCCGGCTGACTTGAAAGCGCACGCTGCCATCCTGGTCGACGAAGGCGCCTTCGAAGGTCCCGTCCGGGAAGGATAGGCTGATGTAGCTGGTGCCAGGTCGGCCGTGCAGCAGGTGACGGAGGGCAAAGGCGACCTCCGGCGGCTGAGTGTTCGAATCGACGTTGGCTGCGAACGAGGCCAAGTCTCCGAGCACGGAATCGGCTTGGTCGAGCGCGGCGCCCAGGTGCTCGGCGACGAGGCCTGCCTCGTCCTGCATCCGGGTGCGCGCGAGATCGAGGTTACTACCGCGCAGCGCGTTCTGCGCCGAGAACGTCAGGAAGGCGCCGAGCAAGAGGACGAGGCTCGGGAAAACGATCAGGATGCCCCATGGCGAGGCGAGTGCGCGCGCGACCGGCCCGCTCCCCGTCGGCTGCAGTGGCTCGACTGGGGGTGGTCGCCCCGAAGCGTCGTCCGGTGTTCTGCGTCGAAGGTTCGGACGGAAGCTGTTCAGGTCGCCCGCTGGTCCCCCCATGATCGAATGATGGCAAGCTACCCCCTCGCCCGCGCCCAGGCAAAGCAGGCCGAGATCTACTGCTCACACAGCTGGCCGCCGACGGTGTTTGGACAGAAAATGAAGCGCGGTCCATTTTCGCCCACCTTGCTACACTCGAGCGGCCAGGCTTTGCCCAGGCCCTTGAGGTCCTCGAACTTGTAGTAGTCCGAGCCCTGATTGCCCTTGCCGAAGATGCCCTCCGCCCACGGCACGTCGTAGAGCTTCACGCCTCCGTAGCCCGTCGGGGTGATGTCCTGGCTCATCTTGCGCGGCTGGATGTAGCACTTGCCGCCCACTTCGAGGCCGAAGTTCAAGACCGCCATGCGGCCGATCGGCTCTTTGAAGTCGTTGTGGATGGGGTCGAAGGTTCGCTGCAAGCTTTCCACGCGCAAGACCTTGGTCCCCGGAAAGTCGGATTCCATGGCCAGCTTGGCGTCAGGGAGAATGGCGTCCACTTCGCCGTTGATAGGCGCCGGGAAAGCGGTCATCGGTTGACCGCCCTTGACGATGGCCGCGACGGCGCAGCCAATCAGGGACGCGGACCCGAGCGCGAGAACGAGCGATGTGAGCTTGATGGGTGACATGATGGCCAACCTCCAGAATCAGCTGGGCAGGATGTCAGAGATTGATGAGACGAGGCAAGCCAGCATGCCGGCCCGGAGGCCGCCCCTCGTGGACCCGTGACCCAGGGGGCCGATTTTTGCTGCCGTGAAACCGGGCAGGCGCGGTGGCCGTACACTGCGCAGGGCCGCTCAGGCTGCGAGCCGCACGGCGGCGGAAGGAAGAGCACCGATGGACGCACTCGATCAGTTCAAAACCAATCAGAAGGCCGCTTGGGCGAACTTCGCCATGCTGGAGAACCTCACCGGCACCGCGGCCCCGCACCTGGTGCGCTTTGCCGGCATTCGTTCGGGGCAGGACGTGCTGGACGTTGCCTGTGGCACCGGTGTCGTGGCGCTGACGGCTGCCCGCTTGGGCGCCCGGGTGCAGGGGGTCGATCTGACCCCGGAGCTGGTCGTGCATGCGCGAGAGAACGCGGCGCTCATGCGGCTCGAGGCGACCTTTCGCGAGGGAGACGTCGAAGCCTTGCCATTTCTGGACTCGAGTTTCGACGTTGTCGTCAGCCAGTTCGGCCACATGTTTGCTCCGCGTCCGGCGGTGGCGCTTGCCGAGATGCTGCGCGTGCTCAAGCCCGGTGGCACCGTGGCGTTTTCGACCTGGCCCCCCGAGCTCCTCGTCGGTCGCTGGTTCGCGCTGATGGGTCGCTACGCTCCTCCGCCACCGGAAGGCGTGTCGCCTCCTCCGCAATGGGGGGATCCGAACATCGTGCGCGAGCGCCTCGGCGCGGCCGTGCGTGATCTGACGTTCACGCGCCAGACCATCTTCTTCCCTACGCTGAGCCCGCAGCACTATCGCGTGCAAATGGCCGAAAACTTCGGACCGGCGAAGAAACTGTTCGAGAACCTGGACGCCAGCGATCCAGCCAAGGCCAACACTTTGCGCCGGGAGATCGAAGAGCTCGGCCAGCTCTACTTCGAAGACAACCGGCTGCGTCAGGACTTCCTGCTGACGCGCGCTTACAAGGTCTGATCACTCGTCCCAGGGCGGGTCGCTGGCCCACAGGCTCGGGCCGAAGTTCGGTCCGCACGGGCCGGCCCAGGGCTCGGCGAGCTCGTAGTAGCCGGTCCCCCAGACCTCGAAATGCAGGTGGGGGCCGGTGGAGTTCCCCGCGCTGCCGACCTCGGCGATGACTTGGCCTCGTTTCACCGTGTCGCCGGGGCTCACCTTCACGGAGCCCTTCTTCAGGTGGTCGTAGCGCGTCGCAAAAACGCCCGGCACGCCGTCGTGCAAGAGGACGATGACGTTGCCGCCAGCGAAGCACCAGAAGCAGGAGTCGGTCCCGGTCCCGCAGTACGGACCGAGCTCCGTGCAGACCGTCGTGCCCTCGTTCGAGCCGGCTTCGTAGCTCGGAGGATTCACACAGTCGGGTTCGCTTTCGTTGGGGCAACGATCGAACTTACCGTCCGCCGCGAAGAAGACCTGACCGTCCGCCGCGGCACGCACGGCAACGCCTTCGTCCATTTGCTCGGAGGTGATGCCGATGTCCGTGCCCTCGTGCCCCTGGTAGGCCGGGGGATCGCAGTCGTAGGCCACGCCATCATCGTCGATGTCGGGAAAGTCGAGATTCACGCACGTCTCGGAGGGGATGCAGTCGATGGGCCACGACAGGCCGACCTTGTCGTGGCTCGAGCTGCCGCCCGAAGCGTGCCCGATGGGTTCTTCGCCACCCGTGCTGGTGCCCCCGCTACTGTCGTGCCCGCCCGTGAGGGCGCTGCCCCCGTCGCCAGACGTCCCCCCGTCACTCAGCTGGCCGCCCGAGGTGCCGCCGGTCGTGACCACGCTGCCCCCTGCACCCTGGCTCGTGCCGCCCGTGACGAACGCGCCCCCGGTTGCGCTGTCGTCCCCGCCGACCGACCCGGAGTTCGGCGCACAAGCGACCAATCCGACCAAGGGCGCGATCAAGAGCGAGAGCAAGCGGTATCTCATCGACCAAGCGCGAAGGTAGCACGAGGCGCACCGTCGGCTCATCGACTCGCCATGATGGAAGGTTCCGCCCCGCCTGGTTCGGTTGCCTGGCTCAACCGGGTCGGCTCGACTAAAATGCACAGTCGCTGCGCCGCGTCGAGGAAGGATGGGGAGGAAGTGAGCACACCGATCAGTGACGAAGCCGATCCACTGCGTGCGCTCTTCGGGGTCCCGACACGTGCCCTCTGGGACGCTCGCGCGTTTGCCCTCTCACACGGGCCCATCGAGCGCTTCCCCGCGTGGATGAGGTCGGGTCCGCTCGAGAACGTTCGCGCCCTGTCGAGTGAATACAAGGGTGCGCTCGAAGTTGCGCAGGGTCGCACGAGCGCACCCGTGCCGGGACAGGAGTTCGTCGGCCGCGGGGGTCAGGTTCGCGTGCAAGGGCCGCGGGCTGATGCGCTGCTCCAGCTCGGGCTCACGGTGTTCTTCGTCGACATCACGACGGCGGTGCCCGAGAGCGTGGCCTTCCTGCGCGATCTGGAGGCAGTGCTCGGTGTTCCGCGCTGCTCGAGTGCGGGCGTTTTCGCCAATGCACCTGGCTCGGGTTTGCCTTGGCATCACGACAGTCACGATCAGCTGCTCATCCAGCTCTCCGGCAAGAAGACCTTCGCCTACGTGGCCGAGCGGAGCGTCGAGTTTCCGGGGCTGCCGTTCAGCCCGAGCTCGATCGTGCATCCGGACTTCGCTGCAGTTTACGCCGAAGGGTTCGTGGACTCGGCGGAGGCCATCGAGCGGCTCGGTCCCATCACGGTGACCCTGGAGCCCGGCTCCTGCTTGTTCCTTCCCGCCGGCACGTTTCATCGCACCGTGGATCAACCGGAAGCTGCACTCTCGCTCGCGATCGCGGTGCGTCCGCCGTCGCGGCTCGACCTCCTACTCACCGCGCTCCGGCACGGGGCGCTCGCATCGCCCCGGTTTCGTGCGTCCGCCTACGGCCAGTTCCCGGCATCGAACGAGGACGCGGTGCGGGGTGACGAGCCGGCTTTTTCAGCCGACGAGCTGGCTTTCCTGACCAGGAACCTCGCGCGACTCACGCGCCACGATCTGAAGGGTGCGTGGCTGGCCCGCGAGCGAGCGCGCGACGGGATTGGCTCGGACGACGGCGAAAGACGGCACCGGTTCACGCGCTACCTTCGGGTCCCGAGCACGGAGCTCGACTGGGAGCCAGTTCGTGGCGAGCTCGTGACCTGCGTCGTGCGTCCGGTGGAAGCGGCGCTGCCGAGTCGGCTCGGGTTCGCAGCCGTCGCTCGGCCCATCGTCGACCACGTGCTCTCCAGCACGCGGGCCTTCAGCGCACAGGACGTCTGCGAACGGTTCCAGGAGTTCGAGGAAGACGAGGTGTTCGATCTCCTCGACCAGCTCGTGCGTGTGCGCTTGCTCTGCCCCGTGCCGTTTGCGGGCTTTCGCGACGCCTGAAACACGGAGGCACCTCACGTCTGTGCCAGGTTGAGCCACCGAGCGGATCGATTCGGATCCCTTTGTCATCTTGGCAGCTTGCGCTATCCGGTGCAGATTGCTGACATGGCGAGCAAGCTAAAAATCGGCTGCGTGCTTTTGGTCGGTAGCCAAGCTCTCGGAGGCTGCGTCAACGGCCTCGGATCGATCGATGGTGGCTATTTGACCGGCACCGGCGGGTCTATTGCCACCGGAGGCTTCGTTGGCGACGTTCCCGGACTCGGGACTGGCGGTTACGGGACGGGCGGCGGTTTCATCCCGGGCACGGGTGGTAGCTTCTGCTGCCCCGGGAGCGGCGGCGCCTTCATCACAGGGACGGGCGGCAGCTGGCCCATCGGGACTGCCGACTTTGGCGGCAAGGGTGGTCTCGGCGGAGCCGACCCGTAAGCGGAGTCGGAGCCGACCCGTAAGCGGAGGCGGAGCCGACCCGTAAGCGCACTTGGTCCTCAGGGGATAGCTGCGCTATCTTGTTTTCTTATGGGGATGCTTATGTGGGGACGAGCGGGGGTTTCGGTTGGGGTGCTCCTCTTGGCTGGCTGCGGAGGGGGCGAGCCTGCTCCCAGCGCGCCGAGCGATACGCTGGGGCCCGGCGATGATCCGCTGGCGCCCATCGGCGCTTCGGGCGTGCCGGTCCAAGTGACGGGTCCTTGCCAGGTGAGCGCGGTGTCCGCGACGAGCCTGGTCGAGCTCGATAAGGCCACGTTCACCGCCAAGCTCCAGGATTACGCTGCGGGCTGGCTCGGCCCGCTCAACGAGGCGCTGCTCGGCGTGGACGAGGCGACCCTGGTCGAGACGATGTTCGAGAGCGTACGCGGCAGCTTCGACAAGGCCTGCTTGTACGAGTCGACGAACTACGAGTTCTCCCCGCCTCCCGACCTCGGGACGGCTGAAACGGAAGCCGAGTTTCGGCAAGAGATCGCGGACCTCTTGGCCGAGGCCGTCGAAGTGCAGACCGGGACCGTCTTGCGCCTTTCGGTCCACGAATGCTCGGGCTGCAGTGAGCCGATTGGCGAGCAGCCGAGCTTCATCAACGCGAGCCTCACGACCGGCGGCACGCTGCTGCTCGAGGTGGAGTTCGGCTCGGGCCAGGCGTGGACGCGCAGCATCACCCTCACGCCCGATGAAATCGCCGTTCGCGCCACGCTCGAGCCGCTCAGCGACTGGCTCGATACGTCGAGCGCTAGTGCGCGCGACGGAACGACCGTGATGCCGGACCTCCAAGGCGTCGCCTTCGCCGGGGCGCGCAAGGAGGCGCCTGGTCACATCAGCGGCTGGTTCGGCTTCTTAAGGCTGCGGGTGGTTGCGGACCCAGGCGGCGCCCACGAGACCGTGACCCAGTTCCAAGACGGCTGCGTCGGTGCCGAGGTGAGACTCGCGCCGCCCGACGTCGGTTCGACCGCGGGCTTGGACCTCGGCACCTTCGACGTCACGACTCCCGGCAGCACGTTCTGCAGTTCGGACACGAGCTGTGGCCCCAAGGAACGCACCGGGCCGTTCGGTCACCATGGCGGCGGCATCTCGGCCGTGGTCGAGCAGCCGCCGAGCTCGAGCAGCGAGGACGTCCTCGTGCGGGTGACGACCGAAAGCGAAGCGCAGGCCAGCGTGGCGGGTGACGTCTACGCGCGCGGCGCGCTCGGCCCGACTGGCCAAGGTGGGACGGTGGACGTAGGTGCCACGCGGCAGACGGACGGTTACCTCGTCACCTTCCAGCCGGCGCTCGACATGGGCGCGGCACTGGCCATGTCCCAGTTCTCCGAGGAAATGCAGCTCACGCTCCCGGCGTGGCTGAACGACGAGATCTTCGACCTGTCCTTCGGCGGCGACCCGGTGCCGAGCGTGTTCGTTCCGCGGCGTGAGCTCTGCCCGACGGAGGGTGTGGCGCCCGTCGTCAGCCGGCGTGAAGTCGAAATCGTCAGCGGCAGTGGCACGCTCTCGGTTGGGGGCGGTCGCGTCCTGTCGGCTTCGGCTGGACAGTGCGTCGGACAGAGTTTAGAGGACGAGGCGACGTACGACCTCACCTCCGACTACTGGGATGCCGGGTTCGTCTGCCAGTGACGACGGGGCGTGATCAGGTGCCGTACTTGGTTTCGAGATCCGACACGAGCTTCACGTAGGCGGCCTGCGCGGCCTCCTTGGCGAGGCCCTTCTTTTTCTCCCAGGCGTCGAACTTCGCGCGCCCCTTGATGTCGAGTAGGCCGGGGCGTGAGCCCGTGACGTCGCCTTGGGTCCCCTGCTTGAAGAGGGCGTAGAGCTCGAGCAGGTCCGCCGGACCGGGAGTCGAACGAAGGGCTTTCACGCGCACCTGCGCGGCATCGAAGTCGGCCAAAGTGGTCATGCTTCCAGCATCGCAGGTTGCCGTGCGGGCTCAACCCGTGCCTGGCCACCGTGACTATTCCCCGTTCGTCCCGGATCCGAAGGGGCGCGAGCAAGCCGCGATGGCCACGGCGCTGGGTCGGTCCGAGCCTTGCTACGGCTCATGGCCTGGACAAGACTCCGTGTCCGCGCACGCCGCGCCTGCACGAAGGGAAGAGCACCATGGGACTTCGCATCAACGACATCGCCCCCGATTTCACCGCCGACACGACTGCTGGGAAGATCAATTTCCATGAGTGGATTGGAAGTGGCTTCGCCATTCTGTTTTCGCATCCCAAGGACTTCACTCCGGTGTGCACCACCGAATTCGGAGCTGTCGCTCAGCTTTCGGGCGAGTTCAAGAAGCGCAACACCAAGGTGATTGGCGTCTCGGTGGACAGTGCAGCCGACCACGACAAGTGGAAACGTGACATCGAAGCCTTCGCGGGCACGGCGGCCGACTTCCCGATCATCGACGATGTGTCCCTCACCGTCGCCAAGCTCTACGACATGCTGCCGGCTGAGGCGTATCTTCCGGACGGGCGGACGCCTGCGCACACCGCCACGGTACGCACCGTGTTCATCATCGGGCCCGACAAGAAGGTGCGGCTGACCATGACGTACCCCATGGCCGTCGGCCGAAACTTCGCCGAGATCTTGCGCGCGCTCGACGCCCTGCAGCGCACCGAGGGTGTGCCTTTGGCAACTCCGGCCAACTGGGTACCCGGGCAGGACGTCATCGTGGGGCTCGCATTGAACGACGCGCAGGCCCAGGAAAAGTACGGGGCTCTCGACATCAAGCTGCCGTACCTGCGTTTCGCCAAGTCTCCGCAGTAAGTCTGCCCGGCACGGTGCGCGCCCGAGCATCTCGGGCTATGGCTGGGGGCACGGAAACGAACCCAAAGCGAGGAGGATCGAAGTGAACGGGCGCATCCTGCTGGTCGACGACGAGCAAGACGTGTGTGAGCTGCTGTCCGCATTGCTAAAAGGCGAGGGAGCGGAAGTCGATTTCGTCCTCGACGAAATCGAGGCCCAGGAGAAGCTGTCCGAACGCGTCTACGACGTGGTCGTGACGGACCTCAACCTGGGCGCCGGCAGTGGTCTGGGTGTGTGTGACCTCGTGGCTCGACGGCAACCGGGGGTTCCCGTCATCGTCGTCACCGGGCACGGCAGTCTCGACACCGCGGTCGGTGCGATTCGCGCCGGAGCCTACGATTTCATCACCAAACCGATCGACGCGCGGGTCGTCGTTTTGGCCGTCGAAAGGGCGCTCGAGCATCGTCGCATTCGGGTGACCCTGCGCGAGCTCGAAACGCGTCTCCAGGAACGTGACGCGCCCGGGGAGCTGGTGGGCGAGAGCGCGGGCATGCAGCGCGTGTACGACATGATTCGCCGAGTCCGCGATACGCCGGTGTCGGTGCTGATTCATGGCGAGAGCGGAACCGGAAAGGAGCTCGTAGCGCGCGCGCTCCACCAGGGCACGGCCCGCGCGGACAAGCCCTTCGTCCCCGTCAGTTGCGCCGCCATTCCCGCCAATTTGCTCGAAGACGAGTTCTTCGGGCACGTCAAAGGCGCCTTCACCGATGCCCGCGGCGGACGCGCTGGCCTGTTCGAACAGGCGGATGGAGGGACGCTGTTCCTCGACGAGATCGGCGAGATGCCGCTGGAGATGCAGGCAAAGCTGCTGCGCGTTCTGCAGGAACGCGTCGTGCGCAAGCTCGGTGATTCGCGCGAAGTCGAAGTCGACGTTCGCATCGTCGCCGCCACGAACCGGGACCTGGAAGCCGAGGTCGAAGCCGGCAGGTTTCGCGAAGACTTGTTCTATCGACTCAACGTGGTGCAGATCAGCGTGCCGCCGCTCAAGTCGCGCGGGAACGACATCCTGCTTCTGGCACGACACTTCATCGAGCTCGCGAAGCGCCGGATCGGCCGTGAGGTCAAAGGACTCACCGAGGAGGCCGCGCGACTCCTGCTCGAGTACGACTGGCCCGGCAACGTTCGGCAGCTGCAGAACTGCGTCGAGCGGGCCGTCACCCTGACGCAGACCGACCACCTGACCCCGGGCGATCTACCCGAGAAGATTCGCGGTTTCGAGGCGCCCGTGCGCCGTGAGGGTCCCCAAGTCCACCCAGAGCACCTATTGACGCTCGAGCAGGTCGAGCGGCGCTACATCCAAGAGGTGCTGGCTCTCATCGGCGACAACAAGAGCCAAGCGGCGCGCCTACTGGGTCTCGATCGACGGACGCTGTATCGGAAGCTCGAACGCTACGGGCAGGTCGAGCCCGGTGCGCTCGACCGGGACGCGAGCGACTCGTCTGGGTAGGTGGAGTGACCCTTTCGTAGGGAATGCTGCGACGGACAAAAATGCCGCACTCGATCAGGGTGTTGTCGCGGAACACGACACCAGAGCCAGCGAAACCTCTGCGATTGGCCTCTTGTCGGCCAACGCGGATGGCACGCAGGATGCACCTTGGCTCCTCGGTCGAGGATTCGGGAGCTCAAGGCAATGACGGGGGAGACAGCTGACAGGAAGCGCGTCGTCTTGGCGGACGACGATGATGACTGGCGCGAGCTCCTCGCGGCCTCGCTCGAAGTGGCAGGCTACGAGGTCGCGCAGGCTGCCGACGGTCTCGAGCTGCGAAACCTGCTCGAGGCGGCCGACGCCAGCGGCAAAAGTCCCGACTTGGTCGTGAGCGACCACCTCATGCCTCTGGCGACGGGGCTCGAGGTGCTGGCCTGGGCGGCCCACCACCTGCCGGCCGTTCCCTTCGTGATCTTGTCCGCGTTCGTGGCGCCGCACGTCAGGCAGCCAGCGCTGAGGCTCGGCGCGGCGGCGGTCATCGACAAGCCAGTCGGAATCGAATCCCTGCGTGCTCGAATCGCCGAGATCCTGGAGCCGGCGTTGCGCAACTAGTCGTCCAGGGCTCGCCCCTGCAGCTGGACGCGGCCGCAGAAGTTCCGCTCCGATAGTTCCACCGTGAGCGCCACGTCCGAGCGGAGCGCCATGCGGGCCACTTCGACCAAACGGTACGGCGAGAATGCCTCGCCCTCGTGACTCAGCTCGAAGGCGCCGAGGGTCTGCTGCACATCCCAGGGCGGTGGTCGCTCCGGGCACTCGCATTCGACCCGAAGGTTGCTCGCCGTCTCGGCCGTCAGCCGTAGGCCGGTCCGTCCGGTACTCAGTTTGAAGGCCAATTCGACCAAGCCGGACGCAAACGGCACCAGGGCCTGCGTGGCCGTGCTCGAGATCCACGGGCCACCCGTGAGCTCCACGTTGCGCCTGGGGTGAGTGCGTTTCAGGTGCGACACGTACGACTCCAGACTGGGAAACAGACTGGGAGCCGTCGAATCGGCGACGGGCAAGTCCAGCGCCAGCGCTACCTGTGAAGGCAGGCGTTCGAGCAGCCAGCCGAGTCGCAGGAGCCCATTGTCGATCTTCTCGACGGGCTTCTGGGGATCTCCACCCGCTTTGAGCAGCTCGAGCCCGAGCCGGGCGACGCCGAGCGCTCCGCGCGCATCGTGAGCCCAGGCATCGTTCAGTTGTCCCAGCAGGTCCCGCCCACGCTGCTCGAGGACCGCTGCACGCACGGCGAGTTGCAAATGCCCTCTGTCCTCGACCTCGGCACCTGCCGGGATCTCAACCTCGACGACCGGAGTGTTTTCGGAAAGAGACCGCCAGGCTTCGGCAGATCCGACGCTCGCCTTGTCGACGACCACGCAGTCCGCGTGGCGCACGGCGTCGCGTGACGTTTCCGTCGTGGCCAATACCTCCGCGTCGGGCAATGCGCGCTGAACCGCTTCCAGGACCTGGCCCGCTCCGGCCACGAGAACCCGACTCGGCATGATGGGCACCGTAGCACGTGTCCCGGCGGCGGATCGGTCCAAGTGCACATGGTGCTGACGGCGCTTTCGCGTTAGCCATCCGTGGAGCGCACATTGCCTAGTCGTGTCCTCACCAAACAGTTTCGGAAGACGCAGCGACGGACGCGGCGTGCGATCCTGGTTGCGACCTTCCTGGTCTTGGCACTGGGCGGTTTCTCCGCCTGGCAAATGATCCGCCTCGGGACCGACGCGGCGGCAGTGGCGCAGTCTTACGAAGCGATTCGCAGTGTGCGTCGCCTGAGGACCGCCCTGCTCAGCGCCGAGACGGCCAAGCGCGGCTTTCTCCTCACCGGGGACCGCTCCTACCTCGGCGACTACTCGGCCGGAATCGAGGCCGTGCCGCGGCTCGTGACCGATCTGCGGCGGCGCCTCGCTCCCTTCGTCGACCCGCACCAGCAGCGGGTGCTGGAAGCGGCCATCGACCTCAAGCTGGGCGAGATGGCCAAGGTGCTGGAGCTCTATGAGCAGGGTCGGGGGATCGAAGCCATCCAGCTCGTCAACTCGAACGTGGGCAAGGCTGCGATGGACGAGCTCAGCGGGAGCCTCGAGCTCGTGCGCCGTGGGGAGGAGGGTCGTCTGGCTGCTCACCACGCGAGCTTTCAGCGCACGCGGAACCTGGGACTCTTGACCGTCGCTGCGGTCGGCGGGTTTGCCATCTTGCTCACCGTCTTTTTGCTGCGCGGTCAGCGGTCCGCAACCGAACGACTGGTGGCGGCGGTGGACATCATTCAGGGCCAGAAAGGCTATCTGGAAGCGATGCTGTCCAGCATGAGTTGGCCGCTGATCCTTCTGGACCGCGAGGGCATCATCCGTTTCGTCAACGCTGCCTCCGTGGAGCTGCTCGGCGACTCGGCCGAGGGCCTGATCGGGCGCCCGTTCGACCAGTACGTGCAGTTTCGAGGAGCCAGCGAGCGTTCGGGCGAAGCGACCATTTTCGAGCGAGCCATCGCCGAGCGGACAATCCTGCGAGAGCGTCGGGTGGGCATTCAAACCCCGCGCGGCCCGCAGGTCATCGGGCTCACGGTGCGGCCCGTGGAAGCGGAAGGCGCAGCGCCGATCGGTTGCATGATCACGCTGCGCGACATCGACGAAGAGGAAGCGACCATAGAAGCACTCCACCAGCAGGATCGAGTGCGTGACCTCGAAGCCACGCTCGGCCGGGTCGTCGCCGAAACGGCGAGCGCTCGCTCGCTCTTGGAGCGGTGCTGCGAAGCCATCCGCCAGACGACGGATGCGCTGGCCGTGCACGCATGGGTCGGCGACGCCACGGACCCGAACGCGAGACTGACGCTACTCCGCCGTACGGCCGTGGATCTGGACTGGGGCCAAGAAGCCTCGACCCTGCTTCAGGATGCTTGGCGCCGCGGTGTCCCGCGCCAGGACGGGGCTTCTCACCTGGTCTTTCCGCTTTCCTCCGAGCCAGGCGCGCTCGGCGTCATCGAGATCGTTCTGCGCGCTCCGCTGCATGCTCGGCTGGCCCACGAACTGCCCCGTTTGGCGAGTGAGACCGCGCTCGGTTACGACCGCCGCCGCAAGGCCGAGATGATTGCTCGCCTCGCCAGCGAGAAGGACCGTTTCATCGCTACGCTGTCCCACGAGCTCCGGGGACCGCTCACCCCGCTCAAGTACGCAGTCGGCGAGCTGGCTTCTAGCGCGGGAGCCGAGCCGAGGGTCCTGGGCATCTTGAACCGCCAGGTCACGCAGCTCGAGCGCTTGGTCGACGACTTGCTGGACGTACAGCGGCTCCAGCGAGGAACACTGTCGTTGCGTCTGGCTCCCCTCGACATGCGGACCGTCGTCGAGCACGGGATCGAGGCGGCCCTGCCGCTGCTTGAAGGCAAGCAGCAGAAGCTCGAGGTGGAGCACGCCAAGGAACCATTGCCGGTGCTCGGGGATCAGGCGCGGTTGGTGCAGGTGCTGTTCAATCTGCTGAACAACGCGTCGCGCTATTCCCCCGTCGGCGCGAGCATTCGGCTGAGTGCCGAGCGCACGCCGGGGCTGGTCGAGGTGCGGGTGGCCGATCAAGGGATCGGGATCGCCGAGGAGCAGCTCGAGCGGGTCTTCCGCATGTACGAGCAAGGCAGCACGGGCGGCAACGGTGAGGGTTTCGGCATCGGCCTCGCGCTGGTCCGGCAGCTGGTCGTCCTGCACGGGGGCAAGGTCCTGGCTTCCAGCGACGGCGTGGGTGCCGGCGCGACCTTCGGTCTGCAGCTGCCGCTGGCTCCGTCCATCCAGGGCACGCTCGAGCCGTTGCGCCCGAGCAGTTCTGAAGGCGTCAGATCGGCGCGCGTCGAGTCGATCACCGCGACCCCGACGAGCCGAGCCCCCATGTTCCACCGCTGCGTGATCGTGGACGACGACGTCGACTCGGCCGAAACCATCGCGCTCATGCTGGAGAGCTGGGGGCTGACTGCCGACGTCGCCCATGACGCGCGCGAGGGGTTCGAGGCCATCCAGCGCCTGAATCCGGAGCTGGTACTGCTCGACCTCACCTTGCCGGGCGAAGACCGCTTTTCGTTCGTCGAGCGGCTCCGCTCCCAGATCGGGCCCGTCGTTCGTGTGGTGGCCGTCACCGGCCATGCCGATGAGCAGGTGCGGCGCGAGGCGCTCCGCCGCGGTTTCGACGACCTGTTGGTCAAGCCCATCTCGGCCGAGCAGCTGGCCAACGCAGCGCGCCGCGCGAGTCTGCAGCTCAACTAGGGGTGAGTGCTCGGCCCGCGCCCGCTGGTGAGGTTGATGAGCAGGCTGATCGTCGCCAGGACGAGGAAGACGAAGAACAGCACTTTCGCAATCGACGCCGCCAATCCGGCGAGCGCGCCGAAGCCGAGAAGCGCTGCAAGCAGCGCGACGACCAGAAACCCTAGTGAATAGTGGAGCATGATTTCTTCCCCTTCTACTGGTTTTCAGGTGGATTCAGCCACGACGACCGCGCAGGTCGTGGTGCATTGAGCGGCGGCATCGGCGCACGATTCGTCGTCGATGCAGATCTCGCACTCGCTCGCTTGCTCGGCAAAGTCTGGGTCCTCGTCACCCTTGCTTTCACAGGTGGTCGTGCAACTGGCGACGTCGAGACCGTCGTCGATACAGGTTTTGTAGCCGTCGCAGATCCGCGAGCAGTCGTAGAGTCGCTCCGCTTCGCTGCAGCTCATCGTCGACTGAGCGATGAGTGACGTCAGCGCCAAGAGCAGTCCTGAAACCATGCGAACGTTCATGACAAGGGGTCCCTTCGGGTCGTCGGCGCGACATCGTGTGATGTGCGTCGGCCTTGCGTTGTGCACGGGCCATGCCAAGCCCCGACGCTAGGTTTTGGCTGCCAATTTCACGGGCCTTGTGCGAACACTGTGGCGCTTTGCCACAAGCCGGGGCGGGCCTGTGCCGGGACTCGACAGAACCGATCCGTCAGCTCTCGCCCTCATCCATGTGAAATTTGTGCAGGATGCGGTGGGCCACCGGCGCCAGCATGAAGCCGGCGATGATGAGCACGACGAGACCGCAATAGAGCGCATAGAGTCCGGCGAAGAGCTTGCCGCCGAAGGTGACCGGCACGTACACGGGCCCCATGCCGCCGAGCAGCATGGCGGCATTGAGGAATGAATCGATCCAGCTCACGCCCTCGAGCACGTGGTAGCCGAGCATGCCGAGGAACAGCGAGGCAGCGATGAGCGCGCCAGCGATCGCGCCGCTGTGGGCCAAGCGGACCAGGAAGGCGCGCGGTGAGATGACCGACTGCTCGCGGTGCTCGAACCTGGGCAATAGGCTGTTCATGTGCCGTCTCTTGCCGAGGGTAGCACTCCTCCGTTCAGGCTATGCTCCTTGGTTCATGGCGGGCTTGAACGACGCGTGGCGCCGTCATGCGCTGAGATCACCCAGGACGACGAGCGCGTTCCAGGCTGCGTGCAGGCACATGCCGGGGTAGATGCTGGTGTACCGATCGCGCAGCCAGCCGAACATGAGGCCCATGCCGAAGTGAGTGAGGAAGATGACGGGGGACAGATGGAGCACGCTGAATAGCGCAGCCTGCACGATCCAGGCTTCGCGCCTGGTCAGGACGTCTCCGAGACGTGCCTGAATCACGCCGCGAAACGCGAGCTCTTCCCAAATCGCTGGCGCGACACTGACGGCAGCAAAGATGATCCAGATCGCGCGATTTTCGGCCACGTAGTCGTCGGCCGATGAGGCGAGCGGCAGTCCGGCGGCCTCGAGCGCCCAGAAGACGCCTTTCGCCGCAACGACAAAGGCAGCGCTCGCCCCGACGAACTCGGTCAGGGCCCGCACTCCGGGAACGCGCGGACGAAGGAGCGGCGCTAGCTCCGTGAAATTGCGGACGCAATAGGCGACCGTGACCAGGGCATCGACCAGTTGGAACCAGTGCGTGAGGCTGGTCGAGTGGTGGACCCGTGCCAAAAGCCCGAGGGTGAGCGACGTACCGAGATAGGTCACATAGAGCCAAACCACGGAGGAGAAATGGGTCCACGCGAGCTGGGACCCTGATCGCTCCGGCACGGCTGAGTTTTCTGGTTGTCGAGGCAGCGTCTCCGCACCGGTGGCCATTCCGCAGCGGGAGCAGAACTTGGCGCCGCTTCGCAGCGCGGCTCCACAAGCAGGGCAGGGCGATGCGGCGTCGGGCGAGCTCATCCCGCAAGGGCACGCTGTTGAATGCCCGCGCGGATGCCGCGATACAGCATGGTGACGATGAAGATCTTCATCACGATGCCTTGGGCAATGCTCGTCGGTTCGACGATGGCGGAGACGACCTGGACGGCGAGATAGGTCCCCGCAGCCACGAGTACCGCGGGCAAGGGCGCCTTCTTGGCCCACACGTAGAGGCCCGCCATGACGGCCGCCAAGAATAGATTCAGGAACAGCGCACTCAGCGGTTCTTGCACGATCATCTCGCGGAGCCTGCCCACGGTGACGGTCTCGCCGTTCACCGGCACGGACCACTGCGCAGCCGCATCGTAGGGGGCGAGCTTCTTCAGCGTCTCCTGCGCCTGAGAATAGCCGATACCGTAGAACACGAGGCCGCCGAGCACGAAGAGAATGGCGAGCGTGCCGACCGCACCCGTCGCTGCTTTCAAGTGCTGTTCGTCCTGCTGCACCTGCGCCGCCGGTAGGGCAGTGCCGCACGACTCACAGAAACGGTCGTACGGTTTCGCTTCCGCCTTGCAGCTCGGACAGCTGAGCTTTTCGCCCGGAAGGCTCAGCCGGACTGGCTCCCCATCGACGCGCAGCGCCGCGTCCTGGTAGACTAGACCAAGAGCCAGGGTGAGCTCAGCGGTCCGACCGTCAGTGAGCGTCAGAGGCTTGGCCTTTCGCACAGCGAAGCGCTCGATGAGCTCTCCGTTGTGAAGAAGCCGCTTTCGTCCCAGCAACGAAATCTGGAGCGTTACGGTGTCCCGAGGTCCGATCTCCCACGTGAACTCTTTCATCCGCTCACCATCATATCGTCAGATGGGCGGGCCGGTGTGCGAAGACGTCATCGCCTGACTTCCGAGCCACTCCGTAAGCCTTCGCGTCGCTTGCCCTCTGTGGGAGCGAGCATTCATCTCGTCCGGGGTGAGCTCTGCGGCCGTCTTGCCCACATCGGGCAAGTAGAGGTGCGCGTCGTAGCCGAAGCCGTGCCCGCCGCGCGCGTGTTCGGTGAACAGACCCTCTAGGCTGCCACTCGTTTCGCACAGCACGCGCCCCGTCTCGTCGGCTAGGCACAGCGTGCACACGAGGCGCGCCGGCGTGTCGAAGCGGTCGAGGGCTCGCAGCTCGCGCACGACCTTCTCGCGGTTCTTGCGGTCGCGCTCGTCCCTCGAGGCACCTTCACCGGCGTAGCGCGCGGAGCGCACGCCCGGAGCACCGCCGAGAGCATCGACCTCGAGGCCCGAGTCGTCGGCCAGGCAGATGCGACCGAGCGCTCGGGCATAGGCGACCGCCTTGATGCGAGCGTTGCCCGTGAAGGTATCGGCGTCCTCCGCTGGCGCTGGCACCTGCGAGCCGACCTCGGCCAGGCTTTTCACCCGGACGCCGAGGGGCGCCAGAATTTCCATGAACTCGCGGGCTTTGTGTGGGTTGGTCGTCGCGACCAGGAGGTCCATGACCACAAGATGCCGGAGGGAGAGGGCCTCTGCCAACTGTGCTAAGCCTGGCCCGTGCGTCGCCCCGAGATCCTGGCGCCGGCGGGCAGCGAGGAGTCCTTCGCCGCCGCGCTCGCAAGTGGCGCCGACGCCGTGTACCTCGGCGTCGCGGAGGGCTTCAACGCCCGGGCGCGCTCGACTGCGTTCGGGCTGGACGGGTTACCCGAGCTCGTCCGGCGCGCGCATGCGGCGGGCGCTCGACTCTACCTCACGCTCAACACGCTGGTGTTCGAGAGCGAGCTGGCCGAGCTGGAGCGCGTGTTGCGGGTGGCCATCACGAGCGGCGTCGATGCGCTCATCGTGCAAGACCCGGCGACCGCGTTCCTGGCGCGCCGGCTGGCACCGGAGTTACGTCTGCATGCCAGTACCCAGATGACGATTTCGAGCGCGGAGGGCGCGCTGTTTGCCGCCACGCTCGGTCTCGACCGCGTCGTCCTGCCGCGGGAGCTCAACGCTCGCGAGGTTGCGCTCTTCTGTGAGCAGAGCCCACTCGAAGCGGAAGTCTTCGTACACGGGGCGCTCTGCATGTCGTGGAGCGGGCAGTGCCTGACGAGCGAGGCTTTTTCGGGTCGCTCGGCCAATCGCGGGCAATGTTCGCAGGCGTGTCGCATGCCGTACGACGCGATCGTCGACGGACGGAAGCAGGAGCTCGGCGACGTACGCTACCTGCTCAGCCCGCAGGATTTGGCTGCTCATGAAGCGCTGCCGGAGTTGGTTCAGGCAGGCGTCCACAGCCTCAAGATCGAAGGTCGCTACAAGGGCGCGCCGTACGTGATGACGGCGGTCGATTCGTGGCGCAACTGGCGCGATGCCGTGCTGCGCGGCGTGACCGACGAAGATCGAGCGCGGCTGCGAGCCGATACCCAGCGCGGGGCGCTGACCTATTCGCGCGGCGGCAGCGCTGGCTTCTTGGCGGGCGACAATCACCAACAGCTCGTGGTGGCCACGACGCCGAAGCATCGTGGGCTCGAGCTCGGCGTCGTCCGGGACGTGGGGGGCCGGCACGTGATCATCGAGCTTCGCTGCGCAGACGGCGTGCGAGATCTGCTGCGCCCCGGGCTCGGCGTGGTGTTCGAGCTTTTCGGCCGGGGCGACGTGGAGCACGATCCGGAGCATGCGCCGGGCGGGCCGCTCTTTGGCGTGGAAGCCGTCCGCGCCGGCCAGCTCGAGCTACGCTTCGGCCAGCCAGGCCCCGACCTGTCGCGGGTGCGGGTCGGAGACGGCGTGCGGCTGACCGGGGATCCGGAGATCCAGCGCGAGGCGCAGCATCGCATCAAGCAGGGCGCCTACGGTCGCATCCCGCTCCGCCTGGAAGTGACTGGCCGGGCCGGCGAGAAGCTCCGAGTCGCGGCACGCGCGCAGGCTGCGGGGAGCGCGCCGCACGTCGTCGCCGAGACGGTCAGCGTCCTCGATGCCGCGCGTAGCGGTGTCGGGCTGGATCGCGCGACGGCTAGCGAGAAGCTCGGAGCGCTCGGGGGCAGCGCGTATCGACTGGAAGAGCTCGATCTCAGCGGTCTGAGCTCGGGCTTGTTCGTGCCGGTGTCCGAGCTCAAGCAGCTTCGGCGGGAGCTGGTCGCCGCTCTCGACGCCGAGCTGGTGCCGCGTCGCATCGTGACCGAAAACGCGTGCTTGCCCGGTCTGCTCACCGAGCTCCGCGCCGCTGTCGCGCCCGATCACGGTCCGCCAGCGCTCGTGCCGCTGTGCCGTACCGAGGAGCAGCTCAGCGCAGTGATCCAAAGTGGCCTGTCCGAAGTCGAGCTCGACTGGATGGAGATGGTGGGGCTGACGCGCGCCGTCCTGCGTGCGCGCTCGGCGGGCCTGAAGGTGACTTTGGCCACGGTGCGCGTGCAGAAACCGGGCGAGGAAGCCTACGACCGCCGCATCGCCGGGCTCGAGCCCGATGGCGTGCTGGTGCGGCATTGGGGCGCCTTGATGCACTTTTCGCGTGGGCGTGGCGCCAGCGCTCCTGCGGTCCACGGCGACTTCTCCTTGAACGTCACCAACTCGGTCACGGCACACCACCTGCTCGGTCTGGGCCTCGATACGGTCACCGCCTCCCACGATCTCGATCGGACGCAGCTGCTCGACCTTCTGGGCAGCGTGGCCCGGGGCCGGGTCGCGCTGACCTTGCATCACCACATTCCGACCTTCCACAACTCGCACTGCGTCTATGCCCACCTCTTGAGCGACGGCATCGACTACAAGACGTGCGGCCGTCCGTGTGAGGAGCATCGCCTGGCGCTGCGTGACTACGCGGGCCACGAGCATCCGGTCGTGGTCGACGTCGGCTGTCGCAATACCGTGTTCAATGCCAAGGCGCAGAGCGCCGCGCCGCTCGTCCCCGAGCTGCTTCGTCTCGGCGTGCGCCGCTTCCGCGTCGAATTCGTGTGGGAAAGCGGGGAAGAGACGGCGCGCGTGCTGGCTGCTTATCGACGGCTTCTGGCTGGTGAGATGAGCCCGGCCCAGGCGCTGGAAGCCGCCTCAGTTCACGAACGCTACGGTGTCACGACGCTTCGTGCCAAAAAGCGCTGAGCTTTACATGTTGAACTGGCCCGCGTGGATTGGCGTCGTCTGTGATGACCTGGACGCGCAACGGCGCTTCTATCGCGACACCCTGGGCCTGAAGGAGCTTCGGGCTGGCGATGGCTTCGTGTGGTTCGATTTCGAGGGCAGGACGCTGGAGCTTCTGGCCAAGTCGGAGCGGCCCCAATACGACCAGAGGCGCGTGTCCTTCGGCTTCGAGGTGGCAGACATTCACGTCGCCCGCGCCGAGCTCGTGGCGCGAGGAGTCGAGGCCGTCACCGACATCGAGGGCGGACCAGACGTCGGCTACTGGGCGTACTTCCGGGACATCGACGGGAACTTGTTCGAGATCGTTCAGCCCCGGCCCTGAAGGGCTATGGGTGTGGATTTGGCTTCAACCATGCGTTGACGTGCCCGTCGAAGCCTTGACCGCATCTCGGGCAGTCGACGAACCCCGGGCTCGGCGTCATCCGGCAGCCGCAGGAGGGACAGAACCACGTGCCCTCCGGATCGCAGGTGAGCGGGCTCGAAGGGCGCGGCGTTGCCCTCGGCACGACGTAGACCTCGAGCGCTGCGCAGAGCTCGGCGGAGAACCTCGCGCCGGTGGCCGAACAAACGGCGGAGCCGTCCTCGGCCGTTCGAGTCGGGGCGCCGCAGCGTGGGCAGAACATGATCGAGCTCTTCTAGCGTCTCTGGCCACTCCGCGTGCGGCTGGCCTGTCTGTGCTTCACGTCCACCCACCAGACCGGTGGCTGTGTAAGCTTGCCACAGGGGGTGGGCTCTCGGCCAAGGGGGGTGCGCTTTTGCCTCACCACGAACCCCAGCTCGTGGATCCAGACCAGGGCCACGACGAGCAGCGCGAGTAGAGTGAAAGCGCCCCGCGGGCTCGCCAGCTCGCGGGAAACGGTCAATGTCACGGTCGCCGGGCCGAGGATCGCGCTGACGCAGAGCAGGACGAAGTAGCGGATCAGACGCGCAGTCACGGCCTACAGGGGAGCAAGGACTGTGCCCGACTCTCCCGGTTCGGCTCAGCGAGCGTCGCTGCGGAGCCGAGCGACGGGGATCGTCTGCTGGCAGTCGGCGGATTCGACGCTGACTGTGGCCTCGTCGATGGTCACTTCGGGCTCGGGGCGGCGATGCATGAGGCCGAACTCGACGGTGCGCTCGGTCGCGACGTGGGTGACGTAAATGGTCGTCGAAAACTCGGCCTCCTGGCAGAGCAGCGTCGCGTCGTCGGTGCAGTACGGTCTCGTGGCGCTGCCCTCGACGGCTGGGTCGAGATGGAGCTGGCATTCGTCCTCGGGAGTGCTCGGGCAGTACCAGCCGTAAGTGAACGCCCGGCTGATGGCATATGGCCCCTGGCGGTAGACGCTGACCCACCGTCGCTGAGCCGTCTCGACCAACCTGGCGTTCCGCGTGACGAGCAGCTTGCCGGTTTCGAGCTTGCTGATCTCGTAGCTGACCTTCCACAAGGAAGGGAACCTCGGGGTGGCCGAAAAGCAGTCGCGGAGCGATCGTGCGGGTGGCGTGCGCTTGTCCAAAAGATCGTAGAACGCGGTGAGCTCGAGGTTGGTCATCGTCGTGCAGACCACAGACTCCTTCTGCGCCGCCGTCAGCGGGGGCCAATCGTCGTGCTCGGGGAAGGTCAGCTGCCAATCCGCGATCATCTGGTCGTAGACCTCGGCGGCTCCGGCAACGATGAAGGTCGGAGCGCTCTCGGTCAGATGTGGCCGCTCGGTTGGGCAGGCGTTGCGCGGGTAGGCGAGCTCCGGAGCGCTGTGCGCCGGCGGTTGTGACGATGCTGGTTTGGTCGGCGCTGATTCGGTCGGTCGTGCTGCCTCCTGCGCTGGCGGTGTCGATGCGCCGCAGGCGAGGGCGCAGAGGGCGGCAGCCATGACGATCGAACCGGGAGGAATCATCGAGGAAGTGACCTAGTCGCTCCGCCTGACCAGCACGTATTCCAAGCCATAACCCTGGTAGATGTACAGGACATCGCTCGCGGCCGTGTACGACATCGTCTCGGTCCCTTGGTACTCGGGGCATTCGGGCAGAAAGACGAGGGTCGTCTGCTGTGAGGCGTAGAGGCCGCGGAGACCCCAGCCAGGGGTGCCCATTCGCAGCGTGCCGTCTGCAGCGAACTCGTAGACATAGGCCATTGGTAGGTCGAAGCCTTGGTGGACGTCCTCGGGTGGCTCGAGCGTGTAGACGTAGTACGCCCACAGGTCGTACACGCCCGCTCGGATTTCGCCGCCGGATGGTGCCGGCTCCTCCCCCCCCACCCACTCGCCGTAGGCCTCGATCGGGTACTCGAAGTCGACACCGCACGTGGCGTCATCTGGCAGTGCCGGGGCACCGGCGGCGCCCCCCCACGCCTCGCCGCCGATGCCGCTCTCGGTCCCCCCGGCTCCGTCCCATGGATCTCCTCCGGTGCCGCTCGGGTCGATGGACCAGCCGCCCGTCCCCGCAATGACGGCCTCGCCGCCCGTGCCATTCCTCCCTCCGCTGCCGTGCGACTTCGACGGAAGCGGCCGCTCGACGCAGCCCACGAGCACACAAGCAGCCAGGCCCAGGGGCCACGTGGTCCGCAGAGTCCTCCCAGCCCAACCGACCGACTCTCGTTCGTTCGTCATGACGAACCAACTAACAGTCACGCGCACACGGCCGCGACTGCAAGACTTCTTGCCGGGGCACCGTCGTTACGGCGCGTCTCGGCGGTTTGCCAGCTGCGGGCGGTCGGCCTAGTGCTCCTCGAATGATGAGCTCAGACTGGGTCAGGGCCCTTGCTCGTTACAACCGCTGGATGAACGACAAGGTCTACGCGCTGGCGGACGGCGTGGGCGACGAAGCGCGCAAGCGCGACATGGGCGCGTTCTTCAAGTCGATCCACGGCACCTTGAACCATATCTTGCTGGCCGATCGTGTGTGGCTCGGGCGGCTCAGCGGTGTGAGCCTCCCCGCTGGGTTCTTGGGGCCGGGGGGCATTCGCAGCCTCGACCAGGAGCTCTATGCCGACTTCGCGGAGCTGCGGCGCGAGCGCACACTCACGGACGAGGCGCTGTCGGAGTGGGTCTTGGGGCTGACCGATGAACGGCTCGCGGCACAGTTTTCGTTTTTGCGTTTGGGCAAGCGCCAGGAGTGTCCGCTGTGGTGGCTGGCGGCCCACATCTTCAACCACCAGACGCATCACCGCGGACAGGTGTCCACGCTGCTGCTTCAGCTGGGCGTCGATCCGGGCCTCACCGACCTCTACGGGATGCTCCGGGAGGAAGAAATCAGCCTGAGCCGATAAACGCCTGGTTGACGCCCGAGGGAGGTGGCAAAATCATCAGTGAACGATGGCCGGCCTGCCCCTTCATCCCAAGCATCCCGAGCGTGTCTGTTGGGGCTGCGATCGCTACTGTCCCGCTCACGATTTGGTGTGCGGTAACGGCAGCATCCGCACGCCGCATCCGGAGGAGCTCTTCGGGCCCGATTGGCTCGAATGGGCGCGGGAAAATGGCGTTGCCGTAGGCGGCGCCGATCCATCCGAGGGCACGACGGAAGCGTCGCGGGCCGAAGCGCGGGATGTGGACTGTCAGCCGTTCCTGGCAGGCCAGTTCTGCCGCGGGCGTCAGTCTTCAGGCTGATGGTCGGCGAAGCTTGGGGGACAAAACCGTCCTCTCCTTGCGTGGTCGTGGGGGCCTACGTTCCCGCATCAGGATGTCTCGATCACTAGGCTCGGTCGTCGTATGGGCAGCGCTCCTGTGCTTGCCCCTCAGTTGTGGCCAGAACGCACCAGGGCCAGGCGGTGGTGCAGGCGGGAGCGGCGGCGCGGGCGGGCCGCCAGCGTCCGGAGGTAGCGTGTCGAGCGGTGGAACCTCGGCGAGCGGCGGCAGCGGAGGGATCGCCGGACCAAGCGTCGGTGGATCCGTGGCCACGGGTGGGACCCCGAACGCGGGTGGCAGCGCCCCAGCCGTGGGAGGTTCGAGTAGCGGCGGGACGCCGAGCACCGGGGGCGCTTCTTCCGCAGGCTCGGTCATCGTGCCCGATGCTTCGTGGGCGTGCGGTCAGCCGGAGGGCATCGTCCCGCCCGAGCTGGGATCGCTCGTGTTCGAGGCAGAACTGTCCGTCGAAGAGGCTCGCGACGTGGGCGTGACGCAGTACGGAGAGCGCCGGGTCCTGCACATCGAAGAGAGCTCGTTCTCGAGTGACCTCGTGAGCGGAACCTTTCTGACGGGCGGGCTCGACTTCGAGCTCACGCTCTCGAACGGCCAGATCGAGCTCGAGCAAGTAGCGATGCTCGAGGCCGACGATGGGTCGATCATTTACCTGCGGACCTGCGGAGTCGCCCCGGCCGGCGAGTCCGAGGTGCGCATCGTGCCCGACTTCGAGGTCGGCAATTCGAGCGCCCTCGCCTGGCTCAACACAGGCACGTTCGTGGGGACGCGCAGCTTCGACGCGCAGAGTGGCATTCTGACGCTCGCCATCTACGACGTTGCGGAGGTGGTCGCTGACGGGCCGACGATCACGCTCAGCGATCCAGCCGCGGACGTGGATCAACCCTGGGATTGTTCGACCAAGACGGGCTCACAAGGGTCGCCGGTGTTCACGGAAACCGTCACGCTCGGCGGGTCGATCTCCACTGGCGCGAGCAAGCGGGGTACTCGCAACGTCATTCCGATCACGGGCGGATCGGTGACCGGCGATCTCGAAGGGATCGTGCTGCCGGGAGGCGCCGACTATCAGCTCGCCAATGGCGCCACGGTGCTCGATGCGCGCTACATGCTGAAGAGTGATGATGGCGTGTTCGTGGTCGTACGGAATTGCGGGGCGTTCGGGGCGCTCCTGCCCTGGTTCGAGACTCCGGTCAGCGGGCCCTACGCATTTCTGAACGACGGCGAGTTCGTCAGTTCCGATCCTGGCTCGGCCTCGGGCGGCGTGAGCATCACCTTCTACGAACGACAGTGACCTGGTATGCCCGGCCCCGACCGGCCGATGACGACCCTGGATTTCGTTCGCTTCGGCTAGCCGGCACTCGCCGGTGCCTTCGTGCCGCGCACCAGGACCGCATGACGGAGGACCTTCGCCGAGTTCAGCGGAAACCCCAGGGGCAAGAGCTCCGAGAGGTTCTGAGCCGATTCGACCTGTCCGCCGGCCCTAGCGATGACGCCGAGGACGCGGCTGCGGCCGCCGAAGAAGCGCACGTCGTCGAACAAGTCGACGAAGGCAAAGGTGCCGGCGGGTCTCAACACACGCAACGCCTCGCTCAAGCACTGCGCCTTGTCAGGGACGTCACGAACTTCGTGGAACGTGAGGCAGCTCACGACCCGCTCGAAAGAGCCCGTCTCGAAAGGGAGATGAGAGGCGGTCCCGTCTTGAAATTCGAGTCCGCGCAGGCCTTCGACAGCGGCGTTCTGGAGCGCCTGCGCTCGCGAGTACTCCCAGTCGGTGCCCCAATGGTCGAGGCCGACGTAGCGCCCCGGGGCTGCCTTCGCGCAGCGGATCAGAAGCTGTCCGCTCCCGCAGCCGATGTCGAGCAGACGCCCGTTCGTTCCCACGGCCTCCACCAGCAAGCGGTGGATCCTGGCCTGAAAATCGCCGCCTCGCGGCCCCAGCCGATGCACGGTCAGCGTGAGCACGACCGCGATGTAGAAGAATGGGCAAGAGAGCGCGGCAAAGAGGAGCCAGGCTGGGTGCAGCACGAAGGCCAGCACCACGCCCAGCGTGAGCAGGGCATCGGCAGCGAGCCAGAACAGGGCGACCCGCTTCGAGCGGATCCAGGTCGGGTAAACGGGCCGCGCCGCGCTCACGGCACAGGCGTGCCTTGGTGGAAATGCGTCGTCACTTTCCTCCGAGGAACTGCCAGATCGCCGAGAAGGCGACGATCAGCACCACCCAGAGGACGATCATGCGGATCATGACCTTCTTCTGCACTCGCGCTTGCTTGCCCGTGGGCCGGCCACAATGCGGGCAGACGAACGCTTCGGAGGACAGGTCCTTCTGGCAATCGGGGCACGGGATCAGCGCCATGGTTCAGCCATCGCTCCCTGACTATAGTCCTTCGGCGAGCTCGAGCAGCTTGAGGACGGAGTTCCAGTTTCGCGCCGTGTTCGGCACGCCGATTTTGCTGTCGAACTTCTCGGCCAGCTTCGAGGTGCCGAACCCGAACGGCGTGTGCAGGTAAGCCACCTTGTCGACGATTGCGATGGCTTCCCCCGAAACCGCGAAGCTCTGGACGATCGCGAGGTCTTTGGGGTCGGGTTTTTTGGCGAGGACGGCGGCGTGAACGTACTTGGGCGTCTCGCGCGCTGCCTTGGGAAACGGGTTGTTTGCGATGAGCTTGCGCCACTCTGGCAGCGAAACGGCGTAGATGTCCTTGTCGAAGCCGAGCTTTTTGGAACAGAACTGCGCCGTCGACCGCAAGACCTCGGCGCGCGACTTGCTGGTCTTCAAGTAGGCGTTCCCGCTGTTGATGTACGTGCCCACGCTCTCGAAGCCGAGGTCGGTGAGCCCCTCCCGCAGCGCCTTGACGGGGAGCTGTGTCTTACCGCCGACGCCGCGGAATAGCAGAATGTAGACGGCCATGGTGCGCAGTTCAGGGTGAAGGGCTCGGCGGTGGCTCGGTCATCGTGGCGCGCAGATCGGTCATGGCTTCTTGACCCACCTGGAGCCAGCTGGCCTGGGGACGATCGAGATTGGCGATCAGCCAGAGCGCCGTGGAGAAGGCCAGCGCCATGGCCAGGGTCGCGAGGGACCGACTCGTTCCAGTGAGTCCCCCATGGTAGCCGACGCCGGCGAATGCGACGACGGCCACGGCGTAGAGAGCCAGCCAAATGGTCCCCGGCAGCCGACTGCGCAGGCCCGCCTGCACACGGATCGAATGCAGATCGATCACGTCGTTCAGGGCTTGGATGAAGAGTCCGACCATGACCGACTTGGGATCTTTCGTGCCCGCTCGTGCGGCCTCCGCCCAAAGCAGATTGTGGAGCTGCTCCGAGCGCCGCAGGCCCTGCGCCACGTTTCCCGTGTCGACGGCCTCGATGCGGACGTCCACGTACTGTCGCAAGAGCCTGCGGACTGCGATGGCCTGCTCTTGCTCCAAGAGCGACGTGCGCAGGTACGCCGTGCCGATGCCGTTGGATTCGTCCAGGATCACCGTTCGCCGATATTCGTAGCGCGTCGTCGCCATACCGAAGGCGAAGGCCAGCAGAAAGGCAAGCAGCCCCACCGTGGTGCCGACCATCGCCCCGACCGGCGCCTCCTTCTCGTTCTCGGAGCGCGCGTGCCGGTAGGTCCCGAGGCGGTAGCCAGCCTCGACCACCACTAGGACCAAAAGCACGGTCAGCGCGAACAGGAGCCAGAGCGGGAGGAAGTCGAGCAAGCCGTCGCCGGGCATGGCGGGCAGCGTACGGCTTGTACAGGCGCCTTGAAACCCTAGGGTCTGTCCAGAGCTTCTTGGACCGCGGACACGACGTCGTCGAAGCTTCGGTAGATGTACGGGAGCTCCGACTTCGGTGCCCAGCCCCCACCCGCGACGTCTGGTCCGAGGTCGAACTCGAGCTCGACCTCCGAGGCATCGACCAGGACCCGCAAGTGGTAGCGCGCGTGCTGAATCTCCCCCATTGCCCCGCCGGTCTTGTAGGTGACGATGGGGTCGAGCACGAACGTAGGCTGCTCGGGCGCCTTCGACACCGCGACCTTCGGCTGGTCCTGGTAAGCCTGGTGGAGGGCCTGTTCGACCCGAAGTAAGGCGACCTCGCGCCCCAGCCGATGGGGCACGCTGCGCGCGTAGTGCGACTCGTCCTTCGGCATGCTGGTCCGAGCCGTGCTGATGCAACCGGCGACGAGCAACGCGGCGATGATGGCGGTGGCGAAACTCCTCGTCATCCTGTCGTGATCCGAGGGCGTAGCGTAGGCCCACCGCCCGCCAGGACCAAGGCAGCTCAGAGGCGCGACGGCAGTGCGTCCAAGATGGCGATCTGCACGTCGCACAGCGCCGCTTCGCCCAGAGGCAGACCCGAGCTCGATTCGACCTCGAAGCGGTCGCGCGCTTGGCCGCCCACGGTGCGGATCTCGCAGGCCATGATGCGCATGCCCTTGTCGTACAGGGCAGCGCTGACGGCGTGGAGCAGCCCGTTGGAATCGGGCGCATCGATCACCAGCAGGTAGCGTCCGTCAGCCGGCATCTGACGCTCGAAGTACACCCGCGTCGGTGGTCCGGGGGGCACGCTGGACACGTGCACGGCGTCGGCGTGTTGGGCCAAGTCGTCGGCGACGAGATCACCCAGATACTCGGCGAAGGTTGCGAGACCGTTGTCGTCGAGCGCGACCGTCGCGTCGCTCTTGTCGCCAGGCGCACGGAGCTCGAGGAAGTCGACGGCCTCCTTGTCGATCTCGCGACAGAAGGCGCGCGCGCTCACGATGGCCATGCCCTGTGCCGACAGCGCGTCCGTGATGAGCGCAAGCAAACCCGGTCGATCCACCGCCACCACGCACAGCACTGGGCCCTTCTTCGAGCGCCACATTTCGGCGTGCACCAAGCGGTCGCCACGGCGAGAGGCGATCGCAGCATGCTCGGCCATCTCGTCGCCGCTGTAGAGGTGTCCATAGGCGGCGGGCATGTGATCGACGAAGCGGTTCATCAGGCCGGACCTACCGGGAGCACCGTAGCTTTGGTGTGTCGTCTATGTTTCAGAGCGTTGCGTGAGTACCTTGTCCCTGCGACCTGCCGGCGCGAGGCTCCCTAGGTTGGCCCAGCGGACGGACGAAGACGGCGCGCTGCCGGCGGACCACGAGTCGGTCGAGCGCTGGCGCGTGCTCGTGCTCGAGCGCGTGTTCTTCTACATGTTTCTGCTGATCGCCTTCATCTGCGTCGGCTTGGCCGGCGAGAGATGGAGCACGGGCGAATGGAGACCCGTCGGCTCGCTGGCGGTGGCGGCCGCCCTGCAGGGCTTGGCCGCCTTCGCCAAGAACTGGAGCATCCGCTGGAGGGCGATTGCGTTCGCGGCCGCTGCGTGTGTGGGACTCGGTACCAGCCTGCCGGCGCTCGGCCTCGGCATGCCCAATCCCTTTGTCGTCGCGGGGACGACGCTCGTGCTCATCGCGCTCTGCGTTGGCCGTCGGTTCGCGTTGGTGGGCCTGGCCGTGATCGCCACGGTCATCCTGCTGGACGGCGCTTGGGTCGCTTTTGCCCAGCACGGTCCAGCGCCAGTTGCGCCAGATCCGACGAATTTCCCCGTCTGGCTGCACGTCGTTCTGGTCTTCGTCGTCACCAGCTTTTTGGCCATCCACTCCGTGGACTTCTTGGTGCGCAAGATGGAGCACGCGATGGCTCATAGTGGCATGCTGCTGCAGGGCCTGCAGGTCGAGAGCAAGGCCAGGATTCAGGCGCTCGAGGAGAAGCAGGCGCTCGAAGAGAAGGCGCAGCGCTCCCACGAGCTGCAGCTGCTCGGGCTCTTGGCAGCCAACGTCGCGCACGACTTCAACAACCTCTTGGTCGTCATCCTGGGCAATGCAGAGCTGCTCAAGGACGGCGCCACAGGGTCCGACCGCGAGGACCTCGCCCAGATCGAGGCCGCAGGCGAGCGGGCTGCCGATTTGTGCCGCCGCCTCCTGACGCTCGGACGCGAGAGCGTCGTCGAGTACGAGCCCCTGGAGCTCAGGGCCGTCGTCGAATCGGAGCTCGGCTTGTTGCGCACTGTGGTCACTGCGGGGGTCGCGCTCCGCTTCGAGCGCGGTGACCCGGTCTGGATGGTCGGCGCGCGCGGCGAAATTCGGCAGATTCTGCTCAATCTGTGCGCCAACGCGCGCGATGCGATGCGCGGCAGCGGAAGCTTGTCGATACTGGTCGATCAGGTCCTGCGCAGCGCTCCGGGGAGCGAGGCTTCAGCACGCTACGCGCGCCTCGTGGTGCGCGATCAGGGTGGTGGCATGAGCCCCGAGACCCGGGCGCGACTGTTCGAGCCGTTTTACACCACCAAGGGCAAGACGGGGGGCACGGGGCTCGGCCTTGCCATCGTGAAGGCGGCCGTCGACCAGCAGGGCGGCTCCGTCGAGCTCGAGTCGGAGCTCGGTCAAGGCACGACCTTCAGTTTGTACTTCCCGGCAGTGGACCAGCACACGCCCGTTGGGCGTCCGCCTGCGGCGAGCAAGGAACAGCTCGGCGGAAGCGAGACCGTTCTCCTGGTCGATGACGACGCCGGAGTTCGCCGAGTGCTCGAGCGCTATCTGGAGCGCCACGGCTACCGGGTTCTCGTGGCAAGAAGCGGCGAGGAGGGCCTGCGGCTCTTCCGACAGCACGAGCGCGAGGTCGACTTGGTCGTCTCCGATGCCATCATGCC